>Ga0182027_10016331_pt1 | contig 10145 bp, 8 predicted proteins | sample 712E1DmetaG_FD_121300 | JGI IMG/M metagenome (GOLD analysis project Ga0182027, IMG submission 121300) | Permafrost microbial communities from Stordalen Mire, Sweden - 712E1D metaG (Illumina Assembly) | ecosystem: Environmental > Terrestrial > Soil > Wetlands > Permafrost | place: Sweden... | reverse complement strand
TTATTCCACCGGACTACCCCATAGCGTGCTGGCGCACGATCTGGCCGCGATACGATACATTCGCAGCCATCCGGAAACGGGAAAACGCCTTCTTGAGAAAGCGTCTCGTTTCAGGAGCGGCCTTCAGAAATTGGGCTTTCCCACGCTCGATTCAACCACACAAATCGTGCCCTGCCTTTTCTGCGATGAAAAGGCGGCCCTGTCGGCATCGGAATTTTGCTTGAGCAATGGGATCAAAGTACCTGCAATCCGTCCTCCAACGGTCCCGGCGCATACGGCGCGGTTGCGTTTTTCCTTGCATGCCGATTTGACCGGGGAAAACCTGGAATATATTATAGCAATTTTAAGGAAAATGAAAAATGTCAAGTAATTGGCTCGTCTTCGGCGGCTGGTCTTTACCGCCGGACATTTTATCCCCAATTTTCGGCAACAATTCAACCTACATCGACGTCAATTCGTTGTTTGGTGATATTATCATTAAAGAAACGATCCGGGAAAATTGGGACGAAATACTTTTTAATAAAATCAAACATGCAATCCCAAGCCAAGATATTAATATTGCCGGTTGGTCAACGGGGGTGTTTTTCGCCTATGCGCTTTCAGAAAAGATTAAGCCGCAAAAAATGGCGTTATTATCCGCGTCGCCTTCATTTTGCAAACGAGACGGCTTTATTTTTGGCCCCGACAGAGGCGTGGTAAGGGCCATGCGCAGGCAACTGAAGCGGAACAAATTCTCCGTGCTTGAAAATTTCCAACAACAATGCGGATTGAAAAATCATACAGGACTGTCGGACAAGTATTCCGTTAAGGAATTGGACCTGGGGCTGCAATTTCTTGAAAATATTTACCTGCACCCCTTGCAAAAACCTGTATGTCCTACACTTTTGTTTCATGGAAAAGAGGACGCCATTATTCCCTGCGAGGCAGGGGAATTCCTTGCGAGGGAAACCGGGGCGGCAAATACTATTTTACCGGGCGGGCATGTGTTTTTTCTTGAAGCTTCAAATGCTCTTTTTGTCCGAAATGCGCTGATTTAATAATCATCCGAAATTGATCAATGATTAAAGGGAACAATACAATGTCGCTTTTTTCAATCGCCGACGATCTGTATCAAAAATCCATACATAAAAGCATAACCGGCGCCGATTTTGACACCATTATTTCCTGGCCGGAAGAATCAATGTCGATTTTATTCGCCTGTGCCGACCAGGTCCGCCGCCACTTTTTCGACAACCGCGTTGTACCATGTTCCCTCATGAACATCAAATCAGGCGGATGCAGCGAAGACTGCTCCTTTTGCAGTCAATCGGCGCATAACACCGCCGACGTTACCACGAGCGATCTTGCCGACCCGAAAGCAATTGTCGAGCAGTTTGAAAAATCCAGAAAATGTGGTCTTGACTTTTGCGTTGTTTCAAGCGGAAGGAAACTTTCCACTTCCGAAATACGCATTGTGGCCAAAGCGCTCAAATCGGTTGGCGCTCCGGCCCATGCTTCACTGGGAATATTGTCGGATGTGGAATTCGGACTGCTCAAGGACGGGGGAGTCGTGTGCTACAACCATAATCTTGAAACAAGCAGAAGTTTTTTCAAAAATGTCTGCACCACGCACACCTATGACGACAGAATTGCCACTGTAAAACGAGCGAAAAAAGCCGGTATACACGTGTGCTGCGGCGGGATTTTCGGGCTTGGAGAATCCTGGACAGACAGGCGATCACTGTGTCTGGAACTCATGGCCCTCGAAGTAGACACGGTTCCGATCAACTTTTTTAATCCCATTTCAGGAACCCGCGCGAGTCCGCCCACGGAAAGGCCGCTGGAATTTTTAAAAATCGTTTCGATGTTCCGCTTAGCGCTTCCGGACAAAACCATCAAGGTCTGCGGCGGCAGGGAATTCCACCTGGGAAATTTACAACCGCTCATCTTCTTTTCAGGCGCGAACGGATACGTGTCAGGCGGCTATTTGACCACCAAAGGCGACGGCGTTGCTGCGGACGATAGGATGATCGAAATGTTGGGGCTTAAAAAATCTCGAAAAAGCAACTCACCCCTTGCTCCCCTCTCTTGCAAGGAGGGGAAAACCGCGTGAATACAAGCGGGGAGAGGTAGTTAAACGGGATTATCTGACAATCACCCACGCTCTGCCGCGCCTTACCTGCCAATGACCTGGCATCCAAACATAGCGGTGCCGCCATCTTCCCCAGCGCCAATAGCCGCCAACCCACACGGCTTCCGGATACGGTCTGGGAGACATTACGGCGACCGCCGGAGGAGGAGGCGGCGGGATGGTGTACACGCAATCAACGCCCAATGAAAGCAGCAGCATAGCCACTACAAGTATTCGTTTAAGTAAATATTTAGGCATATTTTATTCCCTTCTTTCCCGGAAACTTCACAGACTCCCTGAACGGGTCGGTAACAATTGCACAGATTGGTGAGTAACAATCTTTCGCTATAAAATAATTAATCGATCGGGAAAACATCCATACTTAATTCTTATAATAAAACTGTAGGTTTTTTTCAAAGGGTTATTATTTTACCAAAGGGATTTACCGGCGGCGCATCACTGAGGCAGCATCACGACTTCAAACCAGTATTTGACGAGCATTTCCATAACATCAACTAACCCCTCGAAGGTCGAAGGCTTGACGACAAAGGAATTGACGCCCAACTCGTAGGTGCGGAGAACGTCGTCCTCGGCCTTGGATGTCGTCAGGACAACGACCGGGATGCGCCTGAAAACAGGGTCGGCCTTTATTTCCCTCAGTACCTCACGCCCGTCTTTCTTCGGCATGTTCAAATCAAGCAGAATGAGGCCCGGCGTCGGCGCGCTCTTCGGATTGCTGTAGCGTCCGATACGCTTAAGGTACTCCATGAGTTCCTCGCCGTCTTCCACGGTCCGAAACTCACTGGTCTGTTTCGCTTCAATTAAAGCTTCCTTCGTCATGAGCCGATCGTCTTCATCGTCATCGGCCATCAGGATGGTTATTGGCTTCTTCAGAGGGACCACAAAAAACCTCAATTGAGATCGATTAAAAAATATGCCATTAAAACAATTTAAGTATATAATCCCAATTTTATTATACCATTAAAGGACTCAAAAAACAATAATAAAATGCATTCATGCTTGAATCTTTCCGTTGAACTTAACTTATTATAGCAAAACTTTCATGCTCAAATAGAGCCGTCTACCCGATAGCTTACGCCGAATTTTTTATAATAATTCAACGCACATTATTTTATAATCGTGGTTATTCTTCCTAGTTGTTCGTCTTTAAACTTCCAGCCAATATCCTCTGCTACGTGCGTGTTTAACGTCGATTTAATCGAGATCGTCGGCTCAAATCCGATTTTTCCCATGGATGTTTTATTTTCAAAGTGCTCCGCGATCAGGTTCGCGGCCTGGTTCCCAAGTTGCGTCAGGTCGGGGTCCGCGGTAAAGACCGCAGCGCCAAATTTTGGGGAAGCAAGAAGATCGATCGTCGCAATGACGGGAATGTGTTTTTTCTTGATTTTCCCTATCCATAATTCAACAAGGCTTTGGGAATTGACAATGAGATTATCGGCCGGAATGATAAACGCTTCGACTTTTTCCTTTGCAACCATCCGGTCCAGAGAATCATTCATGAGAACCAATGCATTATCAACGGACGCTTTTTGGTTTTGATTGCAATCAACACATACGGAGATAATCGATATTTGTTCTTTTTCTAGAAGCCTTTTCGATTCTTCAATGGAACGGGTAAAAGATTTACTATAGAAAATTCCAATCCTTGAAAACTCCTTCCGCGAAATTATTCGAAAGGTGGTGACAAGCGTATAAACCGGGACTTCAAAAGTAATCCCCGCCTTATTTGACAGACCTGCTGTGCTCAATTCCGCAAGCAACGTCATGAAAACGAATTTTGGCAAGGCCCTAAAGGTGCTGTCATATTTCTGTAATTCTAAAGCCGCGTTTACCGCTTTGATGTCCATCAGGATAAGGCCTGCCGCGCCATTCGATTTGCATCGGTCCGCAATGGTTTTAACAGTCGGGTTTTTATTAATATCGATGACACTGAAATGATAACCCGGCCCCGCCTGATCGCGGATTTCTTCAAGCACTGTCTGGAACCTTCCTTCAGCGGGCATCAGGGCCACTAGGTTTATAGAAGATGATTGAGCGCCCCGTGCCATAAAAGACAAGAAGGCAACGCCGCAAACGACTTTCAACAAGTTCATATTATGGTTTCTCCCATGAATCTATTCCAAGTTCCTTTAAAATGGAAACTGGCGTTCTGAGTAATGTTTTCATAAGCCCATCATCAATCTTTCCCTCTCTGGTAGCGCATGCCGCGAAACCGATGGAGTTTTCCGATGTCGCGATAATCATCAAAGGCAATTTCGTGGTAGAAAAAATATCCCTATATTGTGACGCGGAAACAATAATTGCGTCAACCATTTCCATTCCCAACATCATCAGGAGGTCATCCTCTTTATTTACCCTTTTGAGGAAATTACCATTGATGTTAAATTGCTCGAAAACGAATCTGGGTAATTGGTCCTTAATTAAAAAGTCGATTACCCCGACTTTTTTTTCAGAAATATTTTCCTTGGTAATTTCTTTTGATGCCGAAACCATGAAATATCTCTCACTCGTTTGGTTTTTTTTCTTTCCAATGAGCACATACGTATACCCCTGAAGGTAATTAAAAAACGCCTTGTTTGAAATTATTGCAGCACCCGGGTCTGCGGGCAACAATGCTTGCAGTTCTTTTATCCTCCCTAAAACAATCGCCTTCCCTGGACCTAAAAGGGTGTCAAAACCGTTTTGCAAACGTTGCGTGTTCTGTTTTCCCGGCACGCAAATGAGCAATTTGGACTGGCTAAAGACCATACTCGCGGCCAGCACGACGATCAATACAACACACCGCCATAGTGCTTTGGTAAATCGCAGGTTTACGTGATGGAACTTCGGGTCAATTCTTTTCAGCATGATGGGGCATCATAATTAAGAATAATGTATTTCGCGCCTATACGCAGCCTGTAAATTAGTTTATCATGTTCACAAGCACGGATCAAGAATAATTTACGGCAACCGAGATAACTTCCGATATTGAAAAGCTATCCCCGGAATGTTAAAATTTTGGGTAAGAGACGATTCGTTTTCCCTCACCCACGTATTACTTTACAAAAACAATAGAAAGAAACTGAAAGGGGCACTTCGTCATGCAAAAAAAAACTCAGGTCGGTATCATGCTTTCCGCGATCGCGCTTATGGTGCTTGTTCATAATGCTTCGGGCAAAGAGGGGCAGGAAATATCCGATACATTGTCGCTGTCCCTATCAAAGATTTTCTCGCTTGAAATCCCTACCGTCGTGACTTCGTCGCTCAAGGAACAAAAAATAACCGACGCTCCCTCTCCGATGTATGTGGTCACTAAAGAGGACATCCAGAAAAGAGGGTATTATACGCTGAAAGACATCATGGACGACGTGCCGGGGTTTGCGGATATTTCCGATGCAAATGAAAATATAGCCATGGTGCGAGGCGTTTTTACAAGTACGACAAACACGATACTCATATTAATCGACGGACAACGAATGAATGATCTGAACTTGGGCAGATATAATTGCGATCAGTTCCTGGGCGTTGACGCAATTGAACGCGTGGAGTTCATCAAGGGCCCCGGATCCGCGCTTTACGGCACCGGCGCGCTGATCGGAGTAGTCAATATCATAACGAAAAAAGGCGAGGACGTCAATGGAGCGGAAGTAAGAGTAAAAGCCGGTTCGTTTAATAAGGAAGCATATGCTACCTATGGCAAAAAAATCAATGATAAAACCGACTTATTCTTCAATGCTTCGGTAAACGATGCAAAGGGAGACGAAATAGACCAACCCGCGAACCTCGATGTCGTACCGCCAGGCCAGACAAAGGCCGCGGGCAAAGTATACTGGAACAAATATCCCACTAACTTCAGTTTCATGACGTCTTTTCGAAGCGAATATCTGACAATCCACCTGCGAGACGAACATTATGTACGGGCGACACCGCGAGGAGTAAACGGCTCCTATTATGTCTGGGATGAAGAACAATGGAAGCCGGAATATGATGAAGACCAGTATTATATCGATGCAACGGGAACTATTCCATTACCCTTTATATCCGAGAATTCAAAACTGATCGTTGAACCGTCAGTCCATTTTTACCATTTGGACGAGCAGACATGGGTGTCGTTTGGCGCCAACACAATGCCTCCGTTGGGATCGCGGAGCGGACAAATCACCGACGAACTCCATGAAGAATTTAAAGCTTACTTTCAAGGCAATATCATCGAGCCATTAAATCTTACTCTGGGTTATGACGGGATATATTCAAAATTTCTTCAAAGTTTGGGGGTCAGCCTGACCGATGGAAGGAATATTTCGTTGGCTCCTGAATATATCAATCCCGGAAAACTTTTTTTAAACGGCGCTTTTGCGCAGGGCATCTGGACCTATAATAAATACTTATTAGTAAATGCCGGTCTCCGTTTTGACGCGTTCGATGGGCAAGCTAATCCGGCATTGACTCCCCGATGCGGCGTCATTTATCATCCGGTTGAAGATGCGTCATTAAAGATTCTTTATGGAAGGTCCTTCCTGGCTCCGCAGTGGGCCCATCAACACACGGCCACCAGCGCTACCCAGGCTTTTCAGTCAAACCCTGATTTAAAGCCGGAAAGGCTGGATGCGGGTGATTTCATCATCGACTATACCTTTTACAAGACGCTTAATATTGATCTCGATGGCTTTTGCAACGGCGTTTCCGATATAATCTCGGCACAAACGGTTGGAGGCATACAAAGATATGTAAATATGGGCAAAGCCCAGTTCGCGGGTGGGGAAGCAGAGGCAAAGATCGCTGTTTTAAAAAGCCTTAAACTTGATGCAAGCGTTAGTTATGTCCGAAATATCGGCGCTGATTCAGTGTATAAGGCGACAAACATGATGAATGGCCAGCTTCGGAGCGTGTCTCCCTACATTCTAAGATACGGTGTTGAGTATGGTCCGCTGAAGAACCTGATTTTCTCGGCATGGGGTCGATCATACGCCGGGCAGGAGGCTTTTAACCCTGCCAATAACAATAAGGTTGATGGTTGGACTGCAATCGATGCCACGGCAAATTACTCATTCATGAATTTTGACCTTCAACTGCAGGTGTTGAACGTGGCCAATCAGTATTATGAAATAGGAGACAACGCCGCGACGCGCTTGCCTTTGCCACGATATGAAAGAGGATACCATGTATCGTTAGCATATAAATTTTAACTTGCTGGGGATCGATTGCCGCAATGAAGGAAATACGTTTTTTTGTAAGAAACTTTAGGACGGACCCGGGACGGACTCGACTTGCGTCTGGTGCAGCGGAATGGACACGGTAAACCTTGTCCACTCTCCAACCTTGCTCTCGACCTTGATATTGCCTTCATGGCGCTCGGCGATTTTTTTGACGACTGAAAGCCCGATGCCGGAGCCTTCGTATTCGCTTTCGCGGGAATGGAGCCGCTGAAAGACCACGAAAATCTTTTCGAAATGCTCCTCGCTGATGCCGATCCCGTTGTCCTCCACGACTATGTCCACCGTCGGTTCGTCTTTTTGTTCCACGGTCCTGCTGAAAACTTTTATGACCGGCGGGATGTCTTTTTTATGGTATTTCAATCCATTGCCGATCAGGTTCTGGAGAAGCTGGCGCATCTGCAATTCGTCGGCATCCAGTGACACCATGTCGCCGACGTCGACTCTTCCTCCGGTCTCGCTGATGCGGACCTCTAAATCGGAAATAACCTCCTTGACGATGGCTCCCAGGTCAGTATGCACGAAGGGATTGCCCCGTATAGTGACGCGGGAATAAGCGAGGAGCCCGTCGATAAGCCCTTGCATCCTGGCGGCGGCGCTTATCATCCGCGAAAGAAAGTCAATGGATTGTTCGTCAAGAGCGCCGGTCAGTTTTACCTTGAGCCGGTCGCCGAACGCCCGTATCTTGCGCAGGGGCTCCTGAAGATCGTGCGAGGCGATGCGCGCGAATTCCTGGAGCTCGCGGTTCTTGTTTTCGAGCTGTTCCGTCCGTTTGCCCACCATCTGCTCGAGTTTCGTGGTGTATTTGTAAATGGTCATCCGCATGGACTCGAAATTCCGGGCCAGGACCCCGATCTCGTCGTCGGTCGTGGCGCGCAGCTCCACCGAATAGTCGCCGGCTTCCATCATATGTGCCGCATTTGTCAATTCCTGCAGCGGCCGTGTGATTTCGTCGGCCTGCCTGCGCGACAAACGGGAAACGAAAAGGTATATGAGTGCGCCCATGCAGAAAAAAAACAACGGCTGGACAAGGCTTTGCACAAGGGCCCGCTTTTTCATGGCATTCGCGGCATTGTCTATCCCCGCCGTGGAAATACCGTACCGTATCGTCCCCATCCGCTGCCCGTCGACCACGACCGGCGCGGCAAATTCCATAATGTCCGTGTTTTCCTTCCTGATTTTCCTCATGCTGACCGCCGACGCGGACTGCGCCCACAAACTCACCGAATCATTCAGGGCCACCGCGCCGATTTTTTGGATTGCGCCGCCCTGCGACGCCACGACCCATGGGACCCGCTGGTTGTCCATATAGATGCCATAGGCGACGTCACCGTCGCCCTTGACCGTCGTGATGACGAGTTCGCTCACCGCAAGAAAAGCGTTGTCCACGGCCATCCCCCGCAACGCCACGCTGTTGTTTGCCGCGAGGACGTACCCCTTGCTCATGAGGTTACTGCTCATATTGGCCTTGATCTGGCCCAGCCGCTGGAAATAATCGATGATCCCCGCCCCAAACTGGACAAGAATAAACACGCTCATGGTCAATAGAAGGACCCTGTTGGCAAAACGGGCCAGCCGGACGCGCAGCGATGAAATCGGGGAATTTGTCACAGGCATAGTTCCTCTGCAAAATCAGGAAAATCCTGATAATCCTGATCAGAATTATAGTGTACTGCTCTGGGGAAAGAAAATCAAGCATACACGAGCGTTCGCCCATGCATGCTTTTCAGAGGAAGAATGTGTTTAAAGAAGAACAATATTCGCGAGGAAACCTCATTCAGGCCGTTTTTTTCTGTTTCCTGGCCTTCGCCTTGTCCCGCCAGTTCTCCCAGGCGTAATAAAAAGTCGGGGTCACCACTAAAACCAAAAGTGTGTTGAAAAGTAGTCCCCAGAAAATGGCCCAGGCCATCGGCGCCCACCATTGCGTGGTTTCGGACCTGGTCACGACCCCGAAATGCAGAAAATCCAGGCCCACGCCGGTCGCTATGGGCAGAAGCCCGATCATGGCGGTGATCGCCGTGAGGAGCACGGGACGCAAACGCGTCGCCCCGCCTTCGATGACCGCCTCGCGAAGAGGCCTGCCGCTTTTCCTGAGCCGGTTCATGAAATCGATGAGCACGATGCCGTTTTTCGCCACCACGCCGGCCAGCGCGATGATGCCCACGCCGCTCATGAGGATGGCAAACGTCACGTCGCGGAGGTCGGCCCGGCCGGCCGTGATAAGGTTGACAAATGCGCTTACCTTATTGGTAATCAGCAGCCCCCAGAAAACGCCGCCCAACGACAGCATGATGCCGAACAATATCAGAAACGGCTGGAACAACGAATTGAACTGGAACACCATGGTAAGGAACACCAGGCCCATGGCGATAAAAAACGCCTTGACAAGGAACCCCTGCGATTCCGCCTGCATGCGATTGCCGCTTCCCGGACGGATGGTATAGCCGGGCGGCGGAGTCACTTTTTTGACCGCAGCCATGGCAAGTTTTTTCGGCACCCGTTCGTCTTTCTGGCCTGGCGCGAGTTCCGCCGTCACCTGTATGGTGCGTTTGCCGTCGATATGTTTTATGGACGCGATGTTGGCACCCTGGGTGATGGTCGCGACGCTGGTGAGGGGCGCTTCCTTGCCGTCTTTCGAAATGACGATTTCATTCAGCCCGTGCTGGTTTTCACGCACTTCGGGCGAAAGCCGGACAAGAATCTTATATTCGTCCTTGCCCACGCGGTATTTTCCCGATTCGTTTCCGTAAATGGCGCCGCGCACGGCCGAGGCCACGTCGAGGGTGGAAAAACCGAGCCTTTTGGCTTGTTCGCGGTCCACG
>Ga0182027_10016330_pt1 | contig 10145 bp, 9 predicted proteins | sample 712E1DmetaG_FD_121300 | JGI IMG/M metagenome (GOLD analysis project Ga0182027, IMG submission 121300) | Permafrost microbial communities from Stordalen Mire, Sweden - 712E1D metaG (Illumina Assembly) | ecosystem: Environmental > Terrestrial > Soil > Wetlands > Permafrost | place: Sweden... | reverse complement strand
TGATTATCATGACCTGATGAAGAAAAGAAGCTTCTTAATCTTTCCGAACCTTTCTGTAGCGTCCCTTCTTTATCCTGACTTGCTTCTTCTCGTCCCATAATATTTCTTATTGTCCATCTTAACTTATGATACGATTCCTGGCCAGTCTCATCTTTCGGCGCCTCGCTTGCCGCGGATTCAAGAATCTGAAGGATTACGGGGAAATCCGAATTTTCCCGAGTTTGCATAATCAACCGCAACGCCATACCGAGAGATTCGGGCGGGCTTTGTTTTAAATTCATTTGATGCTGCAAATCTCCAAGTAATCTCTTTAACGTCTCACGATCTTCAGCTTTCTGTACCGTACTGTTGACATCCCACCAAGTCCATTGCGTGGACACATAATCTGCCAGAAGCTTTGCTCCTTCCGCCGCAATAATGGATTCCGCTACTACTGGATTAACTAGTAACAGGAACTTGGCTACGGAAAATATGCTGAAAGTATGTGGGTCAACATCGACAGCCTTATGGAAATCGACACAATCGAGAACATGAAACAAGACTTTAAAGCCTCCAATCGGATCCATTTCACATGTTAGATCGACCTTAGCTCCAATTCCGACTACAGCACCGGCTTTAATGATAAACTGGACTTTATTGCCTTCAACCCATCGAAAGCCAAGATCAAAAGCTATGCCGGCGCCAGCGCGAAAAGAAGCTTCGAATCCGGCTTTGTAAAGCGTCGCCCATTTTACTTCGGCATTAAAATTGAAATCCATGGCAAGATTCCCTTCGACACCACCAGAAACGCCGGCAAAGGCTTCACCTTTAACGCAGACTTCGGCTTTTTTCTTCTCCTCGTTCATCTCCACGCTTACTACCGGCAAGGATAGTGCGGCATTAATACCAGCAAACCCGGTAACGCCAAGCGTTACTGCAAAACGGAATTTTACGTCATGATTGGGTTTGATATATTTTTTTGCGTCTGCAGGTACCAAATTAAGAAGTGACCAACCTTTCTGCGTTATCGGATAAAGCACAACTTCTGCCTTGCCTTCGGCCAATGCAAATTTGGCAGTGCCAGTCAGCCCAAATTCAATTTTCCCCTCCTTAAGGTCATATTCTCCTTGCGCCGCTGCACCACATTGGTAGCGCAGGAAAGCCGCTTCAGCACTGGCCTCAAAATAGGGATTCTCTCCGGTTTTAGCCTGAACCTGCTGACCCGGAGGAAGAAATTTCCATTCTTTTGGTAAGGGAACAAAGCCGCTAATGGTTTCGCTTTCCCATAAGGTTGTTTTGATATTCGCACCAAAGGCGTCCTTAAATTTCTTTTTTTTCTCTTCAGTCGGATATAGGGAATTAAGTTGCTTTTCTAATTCATCCTTTGTTAATGACCGCCAATGCGCTTTTGCACGAGTGCTCTTGCGCACAGCGCGCCAGCCTTTAACATATTGTGGTTTCAAACGCTTGACCTTGTTTAGGCAAACAAGTTCTTCAAAATCGGGACCATTATCAGACGCTTTGATCGCGGAAACAAAATGGTCCTTTTCTTTCTGGACCTCATTGTTCTTGGATTCAATCGCTGTTTTTAATGCATCTCCAGTTAATCCTGAAGCAATTGGTTTAGTCTGAGCGTTTATCAAAGACGCCCTTAGGTTGTCGAATTCGTCACAATCTTTAATGTAATCCGCAAAGTCCTCTTTCTTCAGAAGCAAATACGATTGCGTCGAAGGAGAATAGAAAACCGCCTCATCCAAGCCTGTGGCAGATGCTCCTGTATCCTGGGTTTGAATAATATTTCCACTCTTATGTATCACGGTTTGTTCGTTTGCAATGGTAGGAATCCAAATCTCTACACCAACGGGAATAATGGTCGGATTGGTATACTGGGATCGCAAATTCGCATTGTTGGAATCGTTATAGATCCATTCCCAAGATTTACCGCAAAATCTACGTCCGAGACTGTCAAGCGATTCGCCGCTTTTGATTTTGTATTTAAAACCGTTCTGATTAGTCTGACTAGCCATTTTATGTCATTATTTGCTTTTCAAAGGGTTATTTCAACGCCATCCGGGAACTCTATGTGAACACCTCCGGGCGGCACATCGGTGATAACTGCTCGTCCATCAGCATCAAGCTTACCATCTTTGCTACTGCCATCGGGTAGATAAACGACATATTTTTCATCTCCCAAAGGCAAGCCTTCGGCATCAACATGCTCTATTTCCACATAATCCTTAAATTTCAACAGCCCGCTCTCCTGATTCACTCCAATTCTTACCTCATCCAGAACAACCACGAAAAAATATTCAGGATGATTATAGTTCTTCCCGACCGGCTGCAAATCGTCTTGAGTCGGGATTTCGCCGGTATCGTCGAAATACTCATATTCCCATTGGACTTGAATTTTTTTATTCTGAATTGTCGTTGGAATCCTAACAACGGGATCATGATCGTCGCCATTATGATCGAATTCGTAAATTGCAATGATCGCTTCCGTATCGTTCGGTACTTGCGAAATAAAATCGACGGTAAGAGTCAAGACATCGCCTCGACTTGCCTCAGCCGCGCTCCACTTCATCTGCTGAACCTCTATAGGAGGACGTGTCGGGATGCGGTTGGTCTCGCCTTGAAGATTTTGTTTAGGTAATTTAACTTCCAGGTAGGCAAGATCGTCGATGGGGACATTCTTCGGAATCGGAAAAGTAGTTATAAGTCGGTTTCCATAAATCTTAGCGTCGATCTTCCCAAGGGTCTTTCCATTTTCCGTTTTGCCTTTAATTTTTACTTCTGCGCCATCTCCAACCAGCGAAGTGCGCACTTCAAACGTAGCATCACAGTCTCCGTACGCGGCATTGGATTTCCAAACCGCATAAATCAAGTTTGACTGGACCGAAAATCGCTGTGCGGAATCCGATTGTCCGGAAAAGTTCATTGTATGTTTTCTAAGGTTAAAGGCCTAAAACTCGCGATGATTTGATCGATATACGGCGCAATAGTTTGCAGCGTCTTTTTAGAGAATGTCGAGGAAAAAATATAACCTTTCCCTTGGATTATCATAAAAATCTGCTTTTGAAAGAAAATCTGGTTATCGGATGGAGAATACCGATAGACGATTTCATAAGTGATGATGCCGGAAGGCATGTTGATTTCTCTTTCATTAATCAGCTCAAAACCTGGCAATGCCGTTTTTGAAGTACCGAATTGCTGTTTCGCATATTCCGCAAGAGGTATTTTTTTATCAACCGATGGGTCGATAACCAGCACGAGATTGTGCTGCACACCACTGTCGAAAGGACCTACGAAAGTATAGGTGGTAGTTTCGCGCCAGTCTTCGTCGGGAAAGGTGAGTTGGAAAATATTATTAGTCATTTACTTCAAATACCCCTACTTTCTAAATTTTCTCCCAACAATTTGTGCTACCACAACAAATAAAAGTGCACCCGCCAAGAGCGGCATAAGCAATTTTCTATCGCCAAATAAACTAAACGCTATTCCAGCGAAAAGCAGAATGCCAATAATTACAAGTCCAATTGCAAAGAAGCGAAGTTTCATATTTACCTTTGAACCTTTTCAATAAATTAACGGCGCTTTCCGCTTTTCATCCAACTCAACGCCGATAGAATGAGGACTATAAAGAGCGCGCCGCCGAATACAACCGGCTGGGCAATTATGGTTAAAACGCCAAAAGCCATGAGCAGAAAAAGAATCAGCGCCCCTGCCCCTGCTGAAAGATAAATGACCCAATTTTGCTTCGTCTGCTCTGATTTTGGGGCCTTGCAGGGCAACTTAACATCGTTCAATAAAGCGGTCAAATGCCTTGAGAAGGCATTCCATTCCATAGGCTTGTCATCGCAATAGAGCCGTCTGGTTTTCTTGTTGACCCGGATGGCCCCTCGGCCTTTATAATAAAGATTGATTTGAGGTATTTTCTCGCGTTGTCCAGGAAGGAAAAATAAACTATTGTCCCATGATTGAAATTCGGACCAAGACGTTCGGGCTTTTCCCCTGAACAGCCCCCAGACATACCCCTTGCTTTCCATTACTCCTTCAGAAGTAATAACAAAGGTACTCAGCATGGTTGCAATTGTCCAAGGCAGAATAAAAAGTAATATTAAACCAAATGCAACCCATTGCATTAAATGCCATTCATCCATTGGCATTGGATGTTCAAGTTTGTGTAAAAAATTAATTATCCCTCCTATATAACCTGCAATACAAACGGTTAATGATATAAAGAATACTTTCATATTTCCATATATTACGCGAAACTTTATTGTCTTCGAAGCATTCATAATGCCGCACTCCAGTGAGAGTTGGGATCATAGATACCCGGTTGCCTCTCAGGATAAATCGTGCCATTCAACCATTCAACCGCGTCAGGAATTCCGTTATTATCAAAATCCTTATTGTCTTTTTGCGCTCGCAAAAAATTATTAATATAATCCAAGACCAGAAACTCTTTACCGTAATCAGATCTGTATGTAATCCCTTTTGTCGAGAGCGTACTGCCATTTATCAATTTGCTGATCATCTTAGATGTTTCTCCATAAGATACCTCGCCGTTAGTACCTCCTTGGTATAGCATGAACCCGCGGGAATATAAAGGTACAATCGCTCTCCAGGAAAGATCCCACCAACTCATATCGCCTGACAATTGAAGAATTTCATCAATTAGAGTAGGAATCTGAGACGCTCTTTGATCTTTTTTATACACGATTTCAAAAGTGCTTTTTTCTTTCGAAAAATCATCCATTATTTGTTTAAATGTCTGTTTTGTCCCCTCTTCAACTAAGTCAATTACTAATGATGCAACTGATGCACCCACGGAAATTACTGCTCCAAATGCCGCGATAACTATGCCCAAACCACCCGCCCACGAAGTGCTAGCACCAAATATCATCAGAAAATATCCTGCAGACAATAGAATAGAACCAACCATAGAACCAACAAATAACCTGGTTCTTGTCAAGTCATGATGAGCATAAGCCTCCTCAGCATCATTGTAACTTAACCAAGCTGCAGCTAATCCGCCAATGGCCGCCAACGACCCCGCAACCGTCTCAACCTTAACGCCAATCTTAACTCCAAACTTTATTTCGGTCTCCAAATGTTGGGCAAAAAAGGTCTGCATCAACGTAGCGCCGGCATTCGTTCCTGCTGAGGTTATTGCCATCCATTTCTTCAACGTATCTTTTTCATCCGAACCAACAGCATTATAAAGCGAAATGAGCGAGAAAAGGAACATTGCCCTGCAGAACAATTTACCGGTAAGTTCGCCATGCGACTTTTCCAGATACTCGCGCGCGAAATCATTAAGCGCATTCCGGCCGTCGGCAAGTTTCCCCGCATAAGCAGCCTTTGCTAAAACCGATCTTTGGACACGGTCAAGGGATTTTCCGCCGTTAAAAATCCGCATTACTCCGAACATCAAATCGCGTGGCAATTTTGCCTGTGCCCTTGGCAGGCTATTCATCCACTTTGAAATGGCTAGGCCAAATACGTCGACAAGGCCTTCGACAAGGGTAACAGGGCCGGGTGCCGGGTTGGCCACGGATTGAATAATTGAGGTGTATTTATCAATCATGACCAGTAAAGGCGTATCTTTGGAATCCGGCGGCGCCGCGTGTTCCGGCCACTCCGCTGCGCCCTCAACGCCCAAGTGCGCTATTTGGGTAAGCCAGGGAGCGACATGCACATCGAACACCTTATCAGCAAGCCCTGTTTTTGAAAGCTCGGCATAAGCATTAGTCAGTGCACTGAAAATGCTTCTCCAATCATCTTCGTTTTGAAACGAAGGACCTTTACATTCGGCATCGAGCATACGCGGGAGGTATCGTTTGTATTCTGCGATGAAATCCTTATTAATGATGATGCTGAGCAGGTTGTTCGCCGAAGTATTGATTCGATTAAGAAGGTTTTGACATCCGCCGGATGATGTTGAAGTTTTCTTAATGTAACGGTTTAATATCGTTTCTTTGAGTTTTGCCAGTTTCGACGACATGGCGCATGCCGAATCAAATTGCGCGGCCTTGATTCTATCGGCGGGAAATCGACCCATGCACCACATTATGGACGAAAGCATATCGAGTTGGCTGATTGCTTCAAGGTGTCTTTGAATATACTTGCCATAATTTTCGGACTTTCTTTTCAGGTCGTTTGTCGCTTGTTCAATCCGATATTGCCAATCGGGCAGACTGCATTGCAACTGAACGACTTGTTCATCCGAGGTTATCTGCGCAGTCACCGCGTGATCCGTTGTTTTAAGCTTCAACAGATCACCCGTGGAAACGGATTTGAGTATATCGACGGGGCAAAGAACAAACCCGACTTTTCGGTTCATAGGGAAACCGATGTCAAACTCCAAAGCAAGCGTTGAACCGGTGTTTGCAGGCTGACCGTACCGCTCTGATTTTATCGAACAACCGCCATTTTCCTTGCTAAGGCTAAACCTGACGTTGTCCGGTAAATTCGACCGTAAAACTCCATTATCATCGGTCTTTCCTATGCTCACCGGGAAGAGTATGGACTGGTCATTCCAAAACGTTTTCATCTGTGGCGCGGTATCAATCTTACTCCCGGTCGAATCATAAAGCCAATAGGCGATATATCTATTTTGAATAGGTTGACTGGGATTTTCTTTATAAGCAAATTTGACCCTGCAAAGAGGTCCAAAGGTATTTGTAGCGCTTGATCGAGCCGGAAGCCTCTTGGCTTTTGCGGGTGGGGAGGTTGTTGTACCTGTGGTCATTGCGGTTGGACCTCCGGTAGATTTGGAAATTCAACAATACAGATTGACGGATCGACATTATTTATTCTCTTCATTCCGTTTCCATCAAGCTTCCCTCGTATGATTTCTCCTGTTGCAAGCCTTAAAATATAATCTTCATTTGCCGCAGGTTTACCGTCCATCCCAAATGCTTTTATTTCAATCCAATCTTGATAATAAAGCAATCCGGATTGTTCGCTTAATTCGGCGATTTTTATTTTGAAGAAAAAGAAGGACCTTGAAAATTTCTTATTGTTCCCCTTTGCATCGCACAAACCGAGGAATTTCTCATCCACCTGCAGCGTCCATGATGCCTGCACCTGGTCGTTGCTCACCTGCCCTTGGAGAGTCGTCAGGAGATGATCAGTATAATTCGGATCGCGGACGTAAATATCAATGGTGACTTTTTCTCCGTTATCAACGCCAACCGTATCCACGATAAGATTTACAGCAGTTCCAACATTCGCCTGCGCGACCGACCACTGAGCGTTGACAATGCCGCGAAGCTTAACGTTATAACTCCCCTGCGGCACTCCAGTACGTTTTATCTGCCCGCCAAGGATTCCGCCGGACGTTGAATTATCGGGGTAGGTTAATTCATAATGCAAACCGCCGACCGGCAGTTTGGCCGCATCAAGGAAAGTAAAATCGATGAAATGCTCCCCTACCTGATTCAACTGCGGCGGTTGCCCCGCAATGCTCGCCGACGTCAGCGCACCGGCGGCCGCGCTGCCGCCTCCGGCGCCCGCTCCGCCACCACCGCCCCCACCTCCTCCGCCGCCACCGGCCTCGCCGATGAGCACGGTCATGCAGCCGAGAATGATGGTACTTGGCGGCCCGACGCATACAGCCATATCGCCCATGCGGGCGGCGGGCTTTTTGCCGATGAAAACGCCTGTACTTCCCAAGGTAATCGGCCCGCCTACGTGTGGAATGGGCGGCGTGCCGGGCGTCACCATCGGGCAAACATGCATATCACCCATGCATGCGGCAGGCATTTTGCCGATCAAAACGGTCGGGCATCCCGGACCTGTTATTGTACCGCCATGCGCGGTCATGTCGCCTAATCGTGCCGCCGGTTGTCCCATTACATTGGCTCCATATCAGGTAAGTAATTCAAAATTAATTTATCCTTCTTCCAAATAAGTCCCCTAAGGGGGATTTTGGGGGCGTAAACGTTAAACTTATTTAGTATCACAAAATATAGCTATTATGAAGTATTTTAAACAAGTTAACCGGAAATTTATATTCTTTTTCAAATAAAATACAATTTTACTAATTCCGTGTATGTGATCTACGTCACATAATTGATTCTTTTATGAAAAACCCAAAAAGGAATTATCATGGAACAAAAAATCGTCGACGCTCGCGGAATGGTTTGCCCCAAGCCGCTTATAATGACTAAAACCGCCTTGACAGAACTCGCGCCAGGTCAAAGCATGACCGTTTTGATTGACAATGAGACTTCAAAACAGAACGTGGAACGGTTTTTACAGGACAATGGGGCGGCAAGCTCTGCGACTGAGAAAAATGGCGTTTATACCTTGACGGTTACCAAAGGGGATAGCGTTCTTTCTCATCCGGATGCGGAACTTTACTGCGAACCTCCGCTTAAAAAATCCTACGCCATTCTTTTTAGAAACGATAAATTGGGCGTTGGCCCCGACGAATTATGCAGTATCCTTATAAAAACGTTCATCAACACGATTAAAGAGGTCTCGCCGCTTCCCACGGCCCTGGTTTTTTATACGAACGGAATACATCTTGCCATTGAGGGTTCCGCGGTTCTTGCGCCCTTGAAAGAGCTTGAAAGCCGCGGGGTAGCCATTCTCGTATGCGGAACATGCCTTGATTATTTCAACAAAAAGGCCGATTTACGGGTAGGTAAAGTTTCGAACATGTTTACGATACTCGAAACGCTGTCGGGCGCGGGGCATGTGGCGGAGCCGTAAGAAAGATAGGTCAGAGGTTATAGGTGATAGGTTATGGTTTCGATATGAAGAAATACGTCATTCTCTTCGACTCAACGCACTGGGTAATCAATGCCGAACGCCGCTGTCAGGAGGCCGGTATTTCTTGCCAGGCGATTCCCGTTCCGCGGCAATTCAGCTCGGATTGCGGAATTGCGCTTGAAATCAGCGAGAATGATAAAATCAATGTCGAACGGATTTTGAAAGACAATTCGATTCACGGGGAATTCCACAAAATTTAAATGTTCAGACAATGTATGCGCTGTCTCTATTGGACAAAACCATGAAATTCGATCTGCTGTCGACCGTTGAAGCCGGAGGATGTTCAGCCAAGCTTTCCGCCTTAAAATTAGCCGAAGTCCTTAAAGACATTCCCTCCCCGCGCCATGAGCGCCTGCTGGTTGGCGTGGAAACTCACGATGACGCGGGCGTTTATAAATTGACCGACGATATCGCTATCATCCAAACCGTGGATTTTTTTCCTCCCGTTTGTTCCGATGCCTTTGAATTCGGCCAGATAGCCGCCGCGAATGCATTAAGCGACGTATACGCGATGGGCGGGACGGCGATTACAGCGCTCAATCTTATGATGTTTCCATCGACAAAAATTCCTTTGCAAGCGCTGGCTGATATTTTAAAAGGCGGAATGCAAAAGGTCAATGAAGCCGGGGCTCTAATCGTTGGAGGACACACCATTGACGATTATCCTCCTAAATACGGCCTTGCCGTCACTGGGACCGTGCACCCCGATCATGTCATCACCAATGCCGCAGCGCATGCCGGCGACATTTTAGTGCTGACCAAACCCATCGGCACGGGGGTTATTGTGGCCGGGAAACGGATCGGCGAGGTCAGCGATGAAGATTACCGGATAGCACTTGACACAATGAAATTACTCAACATGAATGGCGCACGGATCATGCAGGAATTTTCCGTGCGCTGCGCAACGGACATCACTGGTTTCGGTCTTTTGGGTCATGCACGAAAAATGGCAATGGCCAGCAAATGCACGATTAAAATCAAGAGCGCCATGGTGCCTTTTCTGCCGGGTTCCTACGAACTTGCAGACAAAGGATGCATTCCTGGCGCCGCATTCAGGAACCAGGAATTTGTTGAAAAAAATTGTTCTTTCCATTCCTCTCTCGATTATTCCAAGAAAATGCTTCTCTGCGACGCACAGACATCAGGCGGCCTTCTGATGTGCGTTACGCCTCAAAATGCCGGGAGGATTGTCAACAAGCTCAGGGACGCGGGCTATCCTTCCAGCATGGTCATTGGAGAGGTTTTTGACAAAACAGATAAAGACATCGTTGTAATGCGGTAAGGGTTCAAAATTTTGAATCCCCTACATAAAAAAGACCCCTGCGGGAGATTTAAAGAGCGAGGTTCGCGACCATACCTTATTTCCCTTTTTCCAGGCGCTGCGC
>Ga0182027_10016329_pt1 | contig 10146 bp, 7 predicted proteins | sample 712E1DmetaG_FD_121300 | JGI IMG/M metagenome (GOLD analysis project Ga0182027, IMG submission 121300) | Permafrost microbial communities from Stordalen Mire, Sweden - 712E1D metaG (Illumina Assembly) | ecosystem: Environmental > Terrestrial > Soil > Wetlands > Permafrost | place: Sweden... | reverse complement strand
ATTCACCTTCAAAGTGCCGTTGCCTCGCTGGAAACCACCTTTCCGGCGCGGCAGGCCTTCTCTCGCCTTGCACCAATTGGCTCAAAGGTGGGCCAGTTGACCACGTTTAACTGCGGTGACACCGAACCAGCAATACCGGAGATAAATGATGCTTAAACAACTCGGGAAATACGAACTGCTTGATCTGCTCGGCTCCGGAGCGACATCGGATGTGTATCGCGCCCGAGATGGTGTACTGGGCCGGGAAGTTGCTCTCAAGGTGCTCAAGCCGGCCCTGGTACCCGATCCCACTGCCTTCGGGCGTTTTGCCGGAGAAGCCCAGGCAGCTGCCGGGTTATTCCATCCGAATATCGCCACCGTGCTCGACATGGGCGAAGCCAATGGCAATTATTTCATCGCCATGCGCTACATCCCCGGCCAATCGCTGGACAAATCGCTAAAGGAAAAAGGGCCGCTTTCGTGGGAGGAAACGCTGCAAATGGCCCGTCAGGTCGGTGCGGCGCTCGATTATGCCCACAAGCAGGGTTTCCTGCACCGGGATGTCAAGCCCGGCAACATCATCCGTACCCCGGAAGGTGATTTCGTTTTGACCGATTTTGGCCTGACTCGTGCCATGATGTCCACCGGTCTCACCAGCCACACCGGGGCGATCTTGGGTACACCCGCTTATATCGCTCCGGAGGTGTGGGAGGGCCAGGAGGCCAGCCCCGCCACCGACCAGTATGCCCTGGCCTGCGTGGTCTATGAGGCGCTGACTGGCGAGGTGCTGTATGCTGGGAATACCCCGCCGGCGGTGATGGCGAAACACTTTCAGCCGCCGCAATTGTCGGAAGATGGCTTGAATGAGGGTCCACCCCAACTTGCTGATGCGCTTCGAAAAGCGCTGGCCATGAAGCCCGAAGAGCGATATCAGAGCACAGGTGAGTTCGCTGCTGCGCTGGAAAAGATGGCGGCTACCGAGGCAGGGAAGGGGTTGGAAGGAAAAAGAAAAAAGGAAGAAGATAGAAGAAAGCAAGAAGAGGAAATGCGGGATGTACCCACGCCCCCTGTTGAACACCCCTTATTCTCTGTCAAGTGGGCCCGCTGGGCAGCCATCATTGGTTTGGTGGTTTTGGTCGGACTGGTGGTGTCGCTTGGCATTGGCTTTCTAAACCAGAGGCAGGAAAGATCTACCCCATTGGTTGAACCAACCACTAATACAACGACATTTGCTAATTTCAATCTCACTGAAACTTCTTTACCAACCGAAGCATCCACACCAACATTTCCTTCAATAAAAACAAATTTTCCAACCGAAACAGAAACCTCTGTACTAACGCCCACGCTGGCTATTGCGCCGACGCTACAAGGGATATGGTCTGTAGTTTCTGATCCTACTACTGAATATCTAAATTCAGTCTCGATGGTCTCAGCCACAGATGGTTGGGCAGTCGGTAACAATGGTGCTTTTCTACGCTGGAATGGCAGCAAATGGACAACTGTATCGGGACCATCTACCACCGCTCTGCTAGCAGTGGCAATGGCATCACCAACAAATGGATGGGCAACTGATGTTGGTGGTTCCAATAAGGGCAACATAATGCATTGGAATGGCACGAATTGGTCAAAGTACCTGACCGATAATCCATTTTTAGACGCGTTGTCGATCATACCTGATTCAAATGGTTCGTCCGTCTATTCGGCTGGATGGTGGGGCTCTATTTGGCATTGGAATGGATCAAACTGGTCAAATCAGAATTCAACAAACTTGGTAATGTTTTTTGGGATAGGGATGCTCTCTGATACCAATGGTTGGGCTGTGGGTGGCTTGGAAGGTCAAGCCGAGGATACCGGCTTGATCTTCCATTGGGATGGGAGCAGTTGGCAGAAGGTAGCTGGGCCCGTGACCGGATATTACTATAATGCTATTGCGGTCGAAGCAAGTAACAATATTTGGATCGTAGGAAACCACGGCACAATCCTGCACTGGGATGGAAATTCGTGGGACCAGGTTGTCAGTCCTATGACTTCACCCCTAAATGCAATTACGATGGTGTCTGCCAACGATGGTTGGGCTGTAGGTGGAGGCGGAGGCTGGGACAATAGAGGCAGTGATCCCGGCGTGATTCTGCATTGGAATGGGGCCTCATGGACACAAATACCCAGTCCTTCAAAAAATTCGCTCAATTCCATTGCAATGGTTTCTTCCACTGATGGTTGGATAGTTGGAGACGGAGTAATTCTTAGGTTAGGGCCTACACCAACGCCTATCAACACCTCGACGGTTACGCAAAAGCCTTAGATCTCCGACCCTTTCGTTCAGGCGTGCCAGCTTTGTTCAATCCGGCCAAAAACGTATAAATAACCAATTACTTCCTCAAACTTGATTGAAGCAACGCTACTTTGCCCCAGCATAATCAATTGTAAGTACAATGGAGCTAAATGCTCAACAATAATCTCCTCTTTTGAGGTGAAGGAAGGAAACCATCGCATGCCCAGCCTCAGCAAATACGAACTGCATGAAGAACTCGGCAAAGGCAGGTTCACCACGGTCTACCGGGCCACCCACAAATCCCTGCATACCGTAGTGGCCCTCAAGCTGCTGGCGCCCGCCCTGACCGCCGACGAAAAAGCCCGCCAGCGCTTCATCCAGGAGGCCCAGACCACCTCGTGATAATTTCCCATAATTGGAGCATCCTATGATTGAGCCTGAAGCCATTTCCTGCCCAAACTGCCATCAACTCAACCCGCCCGAGGCGCGCTTTTGCGACCGTTGCGGTTCCGACTTGCCTTCCGTTAAACAATCTTCCGCCGCCGCCTACGCTCCGGCCTCCCGCCGCACCATCATCACCGTGGATGCTTCCAGCGGCGGGGTGGTGGCCATTGGCCAGGGTGCCAGGGCTGTCAGAGTGGAAGGCAGCAGTAATGAAGTCAGGCTCAACCAACCGGATGGTTCGCCTGTACCGGACAAGCAAGCACCTTCAGCACCAGCACCTTCCGGCTTCTGCCCCCATTGTGGCAAGCCGACCGTACCGCAGGGTGCTTTTTGCCCGCATTGTGGTACAAAACTTTAAGGTATAAACCTTCTAGGAGCAGGCTCTATGACCGATCCAGACGAAGAACCACAGGAACCTGAACACAAGACCATCATTGTGGATGCTTCCAATGGAGGCACCGTCGCCATTGGAGAGGGTGCACGTGCAACGCATGTTGAGGCGGGCGCAACCTACATTGAGAACCAGACGGTCATCCAGGAAGCCCAGGTCGTAAGCAACCCCGACCCACAGCGGCTGAGCCTGCCTTTCCTAAAGAATGACCGTTTCGTCGGGCGGGAAGACCTGCTAGCCGAATTGCATGCCCTTCTCAGCCAGGATCCGCCGCGCCCGCTCGGTCTGGCTGGCCTGGGCGGGATTGGCAAAACCCAGCTGGCGGTCGAATATGCCTATCGCCATAAAACGTACTACCCGGATGGCATCTTCTGGTTCAATGCCGCGGGAAGCGCAGTGGATTGGCAGAAAGCTCTGACGGAGCTGGCGCTCAGCCTGGGCTTGCGGGTCGCGGACCCCGGCAGCAGTGATTATCAATTGCGCCTGGTGGCAGAGTTGGCCGGCTACCTCAACCAGCACTCGCGCACCCTGCTGGTGCTGGATAACGTGGAAGACCCGGCCTGGCTGACCGCAGCCCGCGTGCAGGCTTTCATCCCCGCCGCGCTGGCCTGCCGGGTGTTATTTACAACTCGACTGCACAAGCCAGGCCTGCCTTTTGCCTGGCTTGGTGTGGGTATGCTGCCTGAAGCGGAAGCACTCGATCTGTTGCTAAAAAGTGAGTCACGCAAGGTAGTTCGTAACCTAATCCATCCGGAACACTCCGCAGCCTGTGAATTGTGTGCTTTGCTTGGATATCATCCATTAGCGCTGGAAGTGGCCGGGGCGTATTTGGAGCGCTTCCCAAGTATCAGTCTCCCTGGTTACCTGAAGCGAATGCAAGAGGAAGGGGGCCTATCCACCATTGATGACACTTGACTGAAACCGGAATATTTGCCGACCGGCCACATTCCCTTTCTGACGGCCACCCTGTGCCTGTCGTGGGATGCCTTGGATGATCCGGAAGCACAACATGTTATTCAAACCGCAGCCCTGCTGGGCGAAGCCGTTCAGGTGCCGCGCCCGCGCCTGGCCCTGCTATCCGGCCTGCCCGATCAGGCCAGACCCGGCTATCCAACTCCGCTGGAGAAAGCCCTGGCCGTGCTGCAAGATTATTCGCTGGTCGAAAAGCTCAGCGCGGATGAGATCCGCCTGCACCCGCTCGTGCGCGAGTTTACTCGCTCGAAAATCCCCGATCGAGAAGCCTTTGCCCGCCAGGCGGCTGCAAACCTGGCCGGCGCCCTCTGGGGCGTGGGCCGCCTGGAAAGCGAGATCATCGCGCGTGGCGTGGATGCCGTCCTGGAAGATTTACAGATCGCGGATGCCCTCGCCCCTAGCCCCTCTTCCCATGACCCCTGGGAGGTCCGTCCGCTCCTGCGCACCCTCGACCGGGACGCCCATTACTTTCGCGATTGGGACGCCCAGGCCGAACCGGCTTTCGTTCTTCAGCAGTGGCGTAACCGCTGCTTTGAGATGGACTGGCAGGTTCCGCAACAACAGGCCGAGCAGCTGCTGGATGCCCGCTGCCTACCGCATCTGCGCGAATTGAGGAAATTGGATCAGGAAGACCCAGCTTTGCTCCGCACTCTGGCGGGACACACAAATGGGGTTTCTGCCATGGCGGTCAGCCCGGATGGGCGCTGGATCGTCTCGGGGTCATTTGATGGTTCGCTCAAAATATGGGAGGCAGCAAGCGGGGCCTTGCTGCGCACTCTGGCGGGACATACATCTGTGGTTTCTGCCGTGGCGGTCAGCCCGGACGGGCGCTGGATCGTCTCGGGGTCATGGGATGCTACGCTCAAGATATGGGAGGCAGCAAGCGGGGCCTTGCTGCGCACTCTCGCGGGACACACACATAGTGTAGATACCGTGGTGTTCAGCCCGGATGGGCGCTGGATCGTCTCGGGGTCACGGGATAAAACGCTCAAGGTGTGGGAGGCAGCAAGCGGGGCCTTGCTGCGCACTCTCGCGGGACACACAAATGGGGTTTCTGCCGTGGTGGTCAGCCCGGACGGGCGCTGGATCGTCTCGGGGTCACGGGATGCTACGCTCAAGATATGGGAGGCAGCAAGCGGGGCCTTGCTGCGCACTCTCGCGGAACATACAAATGAGGTTTCTGCCGTGGCGGTCAGCCCGGACGGGCGCTGGGTCGTCTCTGGGTCATGGGATAAAACGCTCAAAATATGGGAGGCAGCAAGCGGAGCCTTGCTGCGCACTCTGGCGGGACACGCATCTATGGTTTCTGCCGTAGCGGTCAGCCCGGATGGGCGCCGGATCGTCTCGGGGTCCTATGACACGACACTTAAGGTATGGGATGCAGAAAGCGGGGCCATGCTGCGCACTCTGGCGGGACACACATCTATGGTTTCTGATGTGGCGGTCAGCCCCGACCGGCGCTGGATCGTCTCGGGGTCATTGGATGAAACGCTCAAGATATGGGATGCAGAAAGCGGGGCCTTGCTGCGTCCTCTGGCGGGACACACATCTGTGGTTTCTGCCGTGGCGGTCAGCCCGGACGGGCGCTGGATCGTCTCGGGGTCTGGGGATAAGACACTCCAGGTGTGGGATGCAGAAAGCAAGGCCTTGTGTCGCACTTTGGCGGGACACACAGGTAGTGTAGATACCGTGGCGTTCAGCCCGGATGGGCGCTGGATCGTCTCGGGGTCATTTGATGGTTCGCTCAAGATATGGGAGGCAGCAAGCGGGGCCTTGTTGCGCACTCTGGCGGGATACACATATGGAGTTTCTGCCGTGGCGGTCAGCCCGGACGGGCGCTGGATCGTCTCTGGGTCCAGTGACAGTACACTTAAGATATGGGAGGCAGCAAGCGGAGCCTTGCTGCGCACTCTGGCGGGACACGCATCTATGGTTTCTGCCGTAGCGGTCAGCCCGGATGGGCGCCGGATCGTCTCGGGGTCATGGGATAAAACGCTCAAGGTGTGGGATGCAGAAAGTGGGGTGTTGTTATTTTCACTAAAAGCCAGTGCACTATTCCACTGCCTGGCATTCGCTCCGTCCGGGGATTGGTTCGTTGCAGGCGATATTTTTAATGGGCTGCATATTCTGAAGTCGGTCACGTATCGCTGAAAGGTAAGAGAATATGTCCTTTCAATCCGGTGAAATCCTTTTCGACAAATATCGCATCGAATCCCTGATCGGCCAGGGGGCCTTCGGGGAGGTTTACCGCGTCACGCATATCAACTTGAAAGGGTGCGCGATTTGGATCTTGATTGCTTGCCAAAGTCCTATGAGGTGCGTACAATTATCCAGCAATCCGCACGTGCAGTGAGGTTGGCATTCCAATCAATATAGAGGGGATACCCCCGGAGAAAACAACGATGATGCCAAACCGGCAACTTGGAAAATATACTATTCTTGAAGAACTCGGCCGCGGCGGCTTTGGGACGGTCTATCGCGCCACGGATAATTCGCTTGACCGCGAAGTGGCGCTCAAGATCCTGCACCCGCAATTGATGGTGGACATGGATTTCGTCGAACGGTTCCAAAAGGAAGCAAAACTGGTGGCCCGGCTGGAGCATCCCAACATCGTCACAATCTATGACCTGGGCGAAGCTGAAGGCCGCATCTACATCGCCATGCGGTATCTGCCGGGCGGCAGCCTGCGTGACCGGCTGAAGAAAAGCGGCCGGATTCCCTTTGACCGGGCGCTGGAGATCCTGCGACAGGTGGGCGAGGGCTTGAGTGCCGCACATGCTAAAGGCCTGGTGCACCGTGACATCAAGCCCGAAAATATCCTCTTCAGCGAGTCTGGTCAGGCGGTTATTGCCGATTTCGGGCTGGCCAGGGCCGTTCAGACTTCCAGTTCCTCCAGCCTGGGCGGAGTGGGCACGCCTGGCTACCGGCCCCCTGAACTCTGGCGTGGCCAGCCACCCGCCTCCCCGGCATCCGATGAATATTCCCTGGCCTGCGCATTCGTGGAAATGCTAACTGGCGCTCCGTTGTTTGCCGGGGATACTCCCGACGAGATCATCGCCAAGATCCTTGTGGATGGCGCTGTGCTGCCCCAAAACTGGCCGGAGGGGGTGCCGCAAGGGATAGATGACATTCTACATAAAGCCGTAGCCAAGAATCCATCCGAACGCTATACGAGTGTGGATGATTTTGTGGTGGCATTGAATAGACTGAAAAGCGATCCGGCTAGGCAGGAGCAAGAACTTGTACTTAAGGAAGCGCAGGAAAAAGCCAGGCAGGAGGAATTGGCCCGGCAAAAAAGCCTTGTCGATGAAAAGGCCCGCCGGAAAGCGGAAGAAAGAATCCAGCAGGAGGTAAAAAACAAAGAACGCCAAGAGGCCGAAGCACAGACCCGGCAGGAGATGCAAGCGCAGAAAAAAAAGGCAGTAGAACAACGGTCAGCAGAAATTGTCCGATTGCAGAATGAAATCGAATTAGCACTTACGGAAGAGAAATGGAAAAAAGCAAGGAAGTTGATCTATCAAATGAAGAGATTTGGGCCGGAAGGTCAGGTGTTGTCGGAGCATCTGCGGAAATATCTTCCAAAGAGAAAAATCTCAGTTAGAGTCTGGGCAAGTCTGGCGGCGCTGGTGATCATAATGCTTTTGGCTCCATGGATGAATGGGATCCCGGTTCTGATGCAGATGCAGATTACCCATACTACGGAAACGCCCACTTCCTTGGAGATCACCCGCCAGCCGATCAACAAGACCCCGATTGGGACCCTGCAGATACTCGAAAGTATTACTGTCCCAGAAGATGATCTAGCCACATTAGCTTGCCGGTTCAGGAAAATCTGCAATATTCCGCCCACGCTGCCTGCCCCGTCGGCGCCTTTAACTGCTGGCGCCCGGCAGACCTTTTGGGTAAATGAGACTAAAGTTCAAGCTACATTACGCTATGTCACCTCGCATTCCTATTTCTGGATTGAAGATGGCGTTCGATACAACCAGCAGGATGTAAAGAACCTGATGGATGCCTTCGAAAACAAGATCTATCCAACCGACCGGCAGTTTTTCGGTTCAGAATGGACACCCGGCGTGGATGATGATCCGCACATATATATCCTCTATACCAATGCACTTGGAGATACAGCTGGGGTAGCATATTCATCCATCGATGAATATCCGCCGCAGATCAACCCGTATTCCAATGCCCATGAATTGCTTTCCGTCAGCTCAACCGAGCCGCTTACGGACCTCTATACGTATAGCAGCCTGGCGCATGGATTCCAGTATATGATCGATTGGTATAAAGATCCCAATGAGCCAACCTACCTAAACGAGGGTTTTTCAGAACTGGCCGAATTTATTAATGGGTATCCATCGGGTGGCAACGAACAAGTTTTCATCACCAACCCTGACATTAACCTGACCGATTGGATTTCCGGTGCCCCCGCCCAGGACAGAGCTCACTTTGGAGCCAGTTTCCTGTTCGCAACGTATTTTCTTGACCGTTTTGGTGCGGATACCACCAAGGCGTTTTTTCAAAATAAGTTGAATGGACTGGATAAAATCGACAATACACTGGCCCAAAGAAACCTGACTGACCCTGCTACTGGGAAGATAATCACAGCCGATGACTTCTTCCTGGATTGGGTAATCGCCAACTACGTTCACGATAGCTCGGTGAGCGACGGCCGTTACTTCTACCATAATTATCCGGCGGCGCCCAAGGCCAACCCCACCGAAACCATCTCCAATTGCCCGGCCGACCCAGCCAGCCGGACCGTTAACCAATATGGTGCGGACTATATCCAGATCACTTGCCCGGGCAGTCATACGGGGCACTTTGCAGGTGCTACATCAACCCGGCTCATGCCTGCCGATCCGCATTCCGGTTCGTACACCTTTTGGTCGAACGCGGGCAACCAATCGGATATGACCCTGAACCACCAGTTCGATTTGAGCGGCGTTTCCGGCCCGGTCAGCATGAGCTATTGGACCTGGTACGATATCGAAAAAGATTACGACTATGTATATGTGGAGGCCTCCAGCGACGGTGAGCACTGGATCATTCTAACCACTCCATCCGGCACTTCCATCAACCCTAACGGCGGTTCATATGGCTGGGCATATACTGGGCAGAGCAATGGCTGGATCCATGAATCGGTTGACCTTTCCCAGTTTGCGGGCAAAAAAGTATCCGTACGCTTCGAATACCTGACAGACCCTGCTGCAAACGGCGCTGGTTTTCTCCTGGATGACGTTTCCGTCCCGGCCATCCATTATTCCACCAGTTTTGAGATCGACGACAACAGTTGGGTGGCAGACGGTTTTGCCCGCATTGAAAATACCATTCCGCAGACTTTCCGCCTAGCGATGATCACACACGGCGCCAACGGTACCTCCGTCAAGGTTATTCCGGTGGCTGCCGATCAGTCTGCCGATATTCCTCTGACCATCGGGCAAAATGGTGCCAAGGATATTGTTTTAGTTGTAACCGGCACAACCCGTTTCACGCGCGAACTGGCTCCTTATCAATTCTCGATACGTTGATTCGAAGGGGCGGTTGGATCCTCCAAATTCTTAGAGGCATATGGCATCCGCCCAATTAGAAGAACTCACACTTACCGTACCCAAATCCAAAATTATTGGCCTCGCTGCTGCGACTCAATACCAGATAGAAGCAGTGGAATCCCACTAAGTCGCAAAACCAAAAATCGAAACATCACCCTTTTTACGCATGATCAAGGCTAGGAACTTCGCAATGATGCCTGTCAATCAGGCGCTTACCACTATTATCACATTCATTCATCCACACACGGTTTCATCAGCGTAAGACTCAACTTTCAACCTGCTGTTGATTGCCATTCTACAAAATCTGCCCTGGTAAGTTCTGATTGTCGAATTTCCGGATTAGCATTATTTATCCCATGATTTTCACTTATAAAAAAAACTAATTCAAATTGGAGTCAGAAGTTGCTCGGCTTCGGATTCTTTAACTTTAGGAAATGTTGGATTCTGCTGACAGTGTTTTCATAATGTGGAGTGAACCCCACTCATAAAACCCTGGCAATTCATGATACTCCCAATGAGATATCATGTCTGCT
>Ga0182027_10016328_pt1 | contig 10146 bp, 10 predicted proteins | sample 712E1DmetaG_FD_121300 | JGI IMG/M metagenome (GOLD analysis project Ga0182027, IMG submission 121300) | Permafrost microbial communities from Stordalen Mire, Sweden - 712E1D metaG (Illumina Assembly) | ecosystem: Environmental > Terrestrial > Soil > Wetlands > Permafrost | place: Sweden... | reverse complement strand
GATCGCCCCTCTTGCCGGTGATCTTGGCAGTCATGGCTGCACCTGCACCGTGTCCGGATCGACGTCGTGGCCGTCGATCGTGTGCTTGATGTAGTCAATATGGGCGAACGGGACCGAGACGTGGCGAACGACGTATTCGCCCTCCACCCACTCGCTCATGCCCTCGTAGGTGGGCAGGCGCGGGTCGGGGTACTCCTCCAGGTTGTTGAGCTGGACATTGTCCCAGTCGTAGAGGCGTCCTCTCGCTCTCAAGGGGTCTCCTTGCCATTAACCATCGGATCTGACGGTCGTTGCGAGATTGATTACATCCAGGCATCCTGGCAGCGTGTTTGACAGTTACTGTCTGCTGTCCTGATCGCCATAACATCACTTTCCCCTATATTCTAGCGGGTTTCCGCAACATTCCGGGCCAGCGGGGATGTCGGGTGCTCAATGCAGTGCACGAGCACCCATCCCTCCCTGTGACCCATCCGCCCGAGGAGCCGTTGAGGCGCTCCGCGGAGCGAACAAGGGGCGACATGAGGATTCGTGGCGGTGCGAAGCGTGAGTCGACCACAGCCCCGGCATTAAGTCGGTTGAGGCTAAGTGCTGGCGGCCAGTTTGCCGATAGTACCTGGTACGGCCGGTGTCGGCTGGCTACCTCGGAGGTGCGGATGAGTTCACGACGAACTGACGTGAGCGACCGTCTTCCAGGCGGTGGCGGTGACTCCAGTCACGAGGCCGGTGTGCGCGTACCTTCCGGTGAGTTGTCCGGCCAAGCACCCGAGACGGTTCCCCCGCCTAAGTTGATGGCCCTTCGCTATGCCGGTACGTGTTCGGTGTGTCGTGTCGCCCTTCCCGCGAAGGTGAAGGCTTACTGGCATAGGGACACTCACACAGTGACCTGCGTTGCCTGCCAGACGGGAACGACCAAAGCGCCGACGTTGCCATCGGACCCTGTGCCTTGGGTCGAACTAGATCGCGGCACCGCAGGACGATCGGCCCGGGCCGAGTACGAGCGCCGCCACCACAAACGCGAGGAACGCATCGACGCGAAGTTCGGACGCCTGGCCGGGGTCGTCAAGTTCCTCTCTGATGACCCGCAATCGACCAAGGCTTGGGCCAGCGGCGCGTCCGGCGAGATGCGCGTTGCGAAGGAACTGGCGGACAGGCTCGGGACCAGCGCCGTCCTCCTCAGCGACCGCAGAGTGCCGAGAACTAGAGGGAACATCGACCACATCGCCATCGCGACATCGGGCGTGTGGGTGATCGACGCCAAGCACTACACGGGCAGGGTGGAACACCGCGACAGGGGTGGGTGGTTCAGGACTGACTGGCGACTGTACGTCAACGGACGCGACAAGACGAAGCTAGTTGACGCACTTGACTGGCAGATCGCCGCCGTTGAGAAGGTGCTCTCCGGCGAAGAAGTTCCCATTCACGCCGCTCTTTGCTTCGTGGGGGCTAACTGGAGTTTGTTCTCGAAGCCGTTCCAGCACGCCGGTGTCTGGGTCACATGGGTGGCCAAGCTCGCGGAGATGATCCTGAAACCTGGTCCGCTCGGCGAAGACGCAGTTCAAGCCATAGCGACGAAGCTTGCCCGTGCCCTGCCAGCGAAGTGAGTGGGCAAGTTCATACTTTGCTGCACCGAGCGGCCCGGTCGTGAGCGGGTGCTCCCGATCCTTGGATAGCTCGTCCGGGCGCTGACGGAGGCGGCGGAAATCGGACGCACGGGCGGAAGACGACCCATAGGTGCCGCAGTTACCTTGGGGGGATCGAGCGGCAACAGGCGGCGCTGAGCGCCGGATGGTGGCATGTACTGACTCGGTTGCACATCGACGACCGGAGCGACGCGAAGGAAACTCCACAACTGACCGACAAGGTCAATGATGCCGGAGGCCCAGGACGGCAAGTCCTATGTGTATGGAGGTGCCATTGATCCCGAGCAGATGGCTGAGCTGATCAAGGAAGTTTATGGCTGGAAGCTCCGCATAGGTCATAGGTGAGCACTGGGAGGTCCAGTGGCCATGATCGAACGGGTCGACTGGAGATATAGCACCACCGTGTTCCAGTGACCGCATGGCGAAGGCCGAGCAGATCAGCGTACCGGCCCGCCGAAACGAAATCCCCCGTGGTGTCAAAATGTTCAAGATACTCCCCGATGACAGCAGCAACATCAACCACGGCGCCGCTCTTCTTCAGACTTGGTTATCTCATCCGATGTTTCAGAATCTCCCCAGGACTTGACAACATCACCCCAATCACTCAACATCCCGTCGATGTTGCTGATAGTGATTACACCATCCTGCTTGACGATACCCACGGCTATACTCCTGTCGCCTCTGATGCGGTTTATCCGAAGTGCGGTGTTACGTCCACCACATCACGCTCGCCGCTCATTTCTCCCTCCGGTCATTCTACCACCGTAGCCCTCGCCGAACAGGATGCACTCACCCTGCGATGGCCTTGGCCATGGCTACCCGGGAGCACCCGAGCCACGCGATGACCTCGGCGCAATCGGGTAGAGCTGGACGAGCTGCGTACAAGGCAACCGGCTCGGTGGCTACTGGCTGAAGATGAGCCGGTGCCCACGGCGCACGAGGACGGCGGCGACGTGCAACAGCCGGTAGCGGAGCGTCTTCGGCTCGGCCTTTTTGAGCTCGCCGTCGAGGCAGGTCATCTGCGCCCAGGCGATAAGCGCCCCGGCGATAAGACTGGTGGCCACCCAGGCGAGGTTCTGGGTGAAGCTCGCGAACGGCAGGTTCTGTAACCCGCAGTCTTTCCAGCACCGGACCCGGTCCTCGACGCGGGCATGGCCGCGGTGGCGAAGCTCGAGTGCAGCGGCGTCGATCTCGAGGGCACTCGCGTTCGTGATGAAACACGTGTGCCTAAAGCCCTCCGAGGTGTCGAACAAGCTGAGCTGGGCCCCGGGGTGAGGACGCTCTCGCCGGCAGATGAGCCGTGCGTCCTCACCCCAGGTCGACAAGTCCATGAGATCTGTGAGCTCTGCCACCCATGCTCCGTCCCGGTCGGTCCCGTCCGACTCGATGGCTTCGACCCAGTCCTCTTCTTGGAACAACAACAAGGCTTCTCTCACACCTGAGTCGACCGGATGGCCGATCGAGTACTCGATGTTGGCTTCCACAAGGCCAGAGACAAAGTCGTGAGTCGCCCCGGCCGAGTCGGCCCTCACGAGAATGTGGTGTCGGAGAAGGCCCGGGTCGTCGCCGGGCTGGTGACCTACCTGGTACTCCGGCGGGAGGGCGGCGATCACCTGGTCCAACAACTCGAGGTGATCGTCGGCGTCGTTCGAGCCGGCGTTACCCGGACGGAGCATCGCCCCGAGCGGCTCTACGGTCGTGTCGCACCAGGCGCCGAGGGGATAAAAGCCATAACCGTGCTTGTAGGTCGGTGCGGCGTCCTGCTTCTCGGAGAACGCAGTGACGAGCGTGGCGTCGAAGTCGATCGTGATGTCGCCCGGCGGTGCCGCGGCCCACACGATCTCCCGTGTCTTTGCCACGGCCTCTCTGATCGCGCGCAGCTCGGGAGCGGTCGTGGCCTTCACCGCCCTCCACGCGGTCGAGATCGACGCGACCTCTCCGAACAGCTCGGACTGCTTGCGAAGTGCGTCGATGTCTTTGAGGCAGTCGGCCCCGTCGGCGATGGCGACGGCGAGATGCGTGAGCACGACGCCCGGGTCGTGGGTGTTCCACGAGATGCCGCAGTCGGCCATCGCCTCGGACAACCCGTGTGTCAACCCTGTGCGATCGGCCAGTTCGCACAACAACGCGGTGCCCGCGTGCGAGACGAGGTTCCTCCCGTCGGTGGTTACCTCGACCCGGCGGACCGAGCGGCTACGATGCACCTTCAAGGAGGCCTCCTCCTGGGTTGGAGAGCTGCTTTGGAACACAGTCATTCTCCCAGCTGAGGAGGCCTTTTACGCGGATACTGGCAGCCTCATGCCGCTATCGCGCGAATAATCGAGGCTACCTCCCCGGGATGCGAAATGACCGATGCCGTCTCAAGCTGAGTTGCTAGCTGCCGCGTCATCGCTTCGATCAAGATACCGCTGGCGACCGGTCCCGACGTCTTGCTCTCGATGGTCACAATCATGGTGTTCCACGACTCACAGCGCCAGTCTTCGCCAGCTCTTGCTGCTCACTAGACGCCGTCGTAGCTCTACGCCGACCGTCCCAGCGCGGGGACGTTCTTTGCTTCCGACATGCTCGGTCAACTCGTGCAAGCGTTGCAAGAGCTTCTGCAGACGCACAGCCGACTTCGATTCGGACGCCTCGATGAGGTCAGCCACATCGAGACCCACAAGCTCACTCCGGCACAGCGCGCCAGCGAGACTCAGCAGTAGGAGTGCCCTCCTTGTCGTCAACCCGTCGGTTCCGACGCCGATGCGAGAAACGGCTTGACTATTCCTTTCCGGTCGACCCGCCAGTTGAGCCGGTGTCCGCGCACAAGCAGGTACACCGGCTCCTGTCCTCTTCTGGGACCACGGTCGCCGTGGCGGCGCGGGATAGTCGTCTCCCGCATCGCCACGCTTGCGAGAGCCCTGAGCTGGGCTCAGCGCGCTGACAATCTCTCGACTGCAAGCGACACCGCCGCCTTGTCCTTGTCTACTCCGATGAACTGTCGCCCAACCTGCAACGCTGCAACACCTGTTGTGCCCGTTCCACAGAGCGGGTCGAGCACCAGTTCGTTGGGCTTCGAGAAGGCTTCGGCGAGTTTGAGAAACGGCCCGACTGGCTGTTGCCACGGGTGCTCCGCTTTCAGCCCTTTATCCTTCGCGTCCGACTTGACGACGTCCAGAAAGTACCCACGCGGCTCGTAGCGTCCTGCCGACAGGACGACGACTGGAATGAAACGGCTGTCTATACGAAGACCCCTTGCGCTGGTTGGAGAGGCGGCACCACTGCGTGGGATCATGCCCAGCCACACCCAAGTCAGGTGCTCGATGAGCGCTCCGATCACTTCCGCAAGGCGCAGTTGGCCCGTCAGTGCCACCAGTGCTCGTCCCGGTTTCAAGACGCGAGCGGCAAGCGCACCGAGGTCGGACCAAAGCGGCAGGGCACCGTTGCCATAGGGAGGGTCCGTCAGGATCAGGTCCACCGATTGGTCATCAAGGTCATCGAGCACCCTGCGGAAGTCGCCCTGGCGAACTTCCCATCCTGCACCACGAACCGCCTTCCGACTCGGACCGTTCCGACGACGTTCAAGCTGCACTTCGCGGGCCAGACTCTCCGCTCGTCGAACCGTTAGAAGGCGTCCAGGGGCATCGTTACCAAGAGTGGCGAGGGCTGCCAGCGCCCGGCGCTCGTCCCGTGCCGAAGTAACTGTGACCGATGGCCGACGAGCGGGGTATGTGCCTCCGTTGCGTCTTTCAATCCTGTCCGGCAGGTCGATTGCGTAATCTGACGCAATCGCGCCGAGGTCCCGCCGGACGGTTCCTTCCGATACCCCCGCTAACTCGGCAATACGCCGCAAGCTCCAGCCCTTCACCCGGAGCATCCCGACGACTTCGGCCCGCTGCTTCGGTGTGAGATGCCGACGAGCGAGGTTCAGGGCGAGGACATGGGCCACCTTGTCGTCCTCGGAGAGACCCGCCCGCACAATCCTCGGGTAGTCAGGGAGCCTTACGCCCTCGGCCTTCAGTTCGGTCCAGGCCCGTATGCGATGGTGACCATCGAGAATCACGCCATCGCTATCAAGCTCGATGGGAACCAAAACGCCATGGGCACGGATGTCTGCCTTCAGTGATGCGAACTCGTCGTCGGACAAAGGTGGCAACAACTGGTACGGCTGGCTAACCGCCCCATGAGCGGTGTGCTGCGCGATCGAGATTGCCATGGCGCTCTGATTATCACGCGGGAGTGGGGTTCCGGGGTGATGGAGCCGCGAACTGGGTCCTCTGCTGACGTCAACTGATGAGTCCCGCCAGCGCATAGGTCGGGTGTCGATCGAGGTTGTAGCGCGCCCGGTCGTATCGCCTCGTCGTTCGAGGGTCTGCGTGACCGGCAGCGTCCTGAACGTCCCGGAGGCTGACGCCAGCATCCAGGCTCAGGGTCACAAACGCGTGTCGCAGGTCGTGAGGATGCAAGCTTGTTGCCTTTGCTGGGACTGCTGTCTTCGCAAGTCGCCGGAGAGATCGCCACACCGCTGCCTGATCGAGTCGAGCACCTGTTGAGGTAGAAAAGAGAGGTCCTGTGTTTCGTCCGCTTAGATAGGCGTCTAGCGCCTCTGAGGTCCTGGGAGCGAGCGGGATAGTCGACTTCTTGCCGCCCTTCCGGGTGATTCGCAAGACCCGGTGACCACGCTCGGTATCGAGATCCGACGCATCTGCCCCAAGTGCCTCGGAGATACGCAGGCCGTTCATGGCGAGTAGAAGAACGAGGGCATTGGTCCTCGGTCCGTCATTGCGCGCCTCCCTGATGAGAGCAGCAAGCTCGTCGCGGTCAAGTCCCGTCGACTGTGTGTCGCTGCCTACTTTGGGTCTCCGCACCACCGCGACCGGATTGCGAGCGATCACGTCCTCGTTCACGGCGTAGCGGAAGAAGCCCGAGACGGCGGACAGCTTCCGAGCGACCGTGGCTGGCGTCCTCCCGTCGATTTCGGCAAGGCTCCGAGCCCACGTGTCGACATGGGCACGACTCGCAATCAGTGGGTCGACGCCCATCGTCTGACAGAAGGCGAACCATTCCGCGAGGTCGGTGGCATACGCCCGGCGAGTGTGACCGGCCGAGTATGAAAGCAAGAAGGCCGCCTCGACATCACGCGCTGTGGGACCGGCTTCGGGGCGTGGAACAAGCACACCCTGACCTGCGGAAATCAGGCTCACAAGTACATTATAATGACGGTTATCCTGTATGTCTAACGGCTTTGCTCGCCAGCCTCGACCATCTCTCGCGGCGAGCGACTAGCACGGGTTGGCGCCAGCGCGGAGCGTACTGTTGGGCTATGTCGGAGTCGCCGCCACCGTGCCAGGCCAGAGGGCGCCGCTCCCGTTCTGAGTGCAGACCGAACCGGTTTCTCGGCCATCCACGCCGAACCTCGTTCTGCGTCCACCTATGAGCCTTGCGCCTTCATGGGACAGCCGAGAGGCAAAGATCCTCGTGGCGGTTGGTGCAGCGATCGAGCGCGGCGAGGATCCGGGCTCAGTCGCCCGCGCCTCGGTTCCCGAACTTACCGACGAGCTGTACATGGAGACTGTCGCGAGCCTTGAGGAAGGCGGCTTTTTGCACGCGCAAGTGACACGACTCGCCTCCGGAAAAATAGGGGTCCTGTTCATAGAACGACTCACGCCGAGAGGTCTGGAAGCCATAGGGCGATGGCGACGGGGAATGACCGCACTTGAGGTTGACCAGCGCATAACTGACCTTTCACAACACCCGGAAGCAGAACTGGAGACGTTCTTCCTGGCTTATGGCCTCGGCGACGCGTTCAACGCTCCTGGAAAGGGATGGGGTCGACAAAAGAGGGTGAACGCTGCCTTGACTGAGGCAAACCGCCAGGGTCGCCGTGACGAAGTGCTCGAAGCCGCCTCCGTCAGATTCGCGTTCCAGGCTGCTGATCCGCCGATGGCGCCTGTTCCCCTCTTGCCTTCTCTACCCGTGGCGGAGTTGACCGACCAGTCCACTCCGCCCGTAGCTCATGCCAGGGGCAGCTCGCGCTGGATCTTTCTCGTTCAGGGTCGCAACCATGCGGCGTCGGAGGCGGTAACTGAACTCTTGGAATCCGCGAACTTGCGCGTCATCGAGTGGGAACAGGCCGTGCGGGACACGATAGAGAGCACGGGCAGAGCGACGCCGTACATAGGAGAAATCCTCACGGAGGGCATGAAACGATGCCACGCCGTCGTCGCGCTGTTCACGCCCGACGACGTCGGCGGCCTCCACCCGGCACTTTGGAATCCAGACGGCACGGAGCCAGACGAACAGCAGTTCGCTGGCCGCGCCCGACAGAACGTCGTGTTCGAGGCTGGAATGGCCCTGGGGCGCGACGAGGCCCACACGATCCTTGTCGAACTCGGCCGAGTCGCGGGATTCTCGGACATTGCAGGACGGCACGCAGTCCGACTCGACAACTCGCCGACGAAGCGGAAGGCGTTCCTTGACCGGCTAGCCGCAATCGGTTGCGACGTCGATCTCTCAGGGACCCGTTGGATGACGGCTGGCAACTTTGCCGATGTGATCCCTGCGTTCACCGCTTACCCGATCGCACCCGAAGCCGACGGCGGACCAGATCACACGTCAGCCGAGGTGCCGACACAGGATCTTCCGATGACGTACTTCGGTCCGACCAGTTGGTTTCAGTGGTCCGGACCGTCCCAGCCCGACGTTACCTTCCGTATCGCTGTCGCCCTGCCGGGGGTCGTGCCGCAAATGGGGACCGCGGCGGACCGAGTCACCCGTCTTCGGGGCGAGGCTCGCGAACGACTAATCGAAGAGGCGCTGAACCAGTCTCCGGTCACGACATACCTGAACGCACAACGCGAGGTCTGGCATTGGCAGGACGGCGAAACCTCGTGGGGCGCCTATGGCAACGGGTATCCAGAGTTCACGGAGTACCGGTTCGTGCCGATCTGGCCGGACCTGGCAGACGATCGAATCCCCTTCCTCGCCCGAGCAGGCGTCCTGACCGGCTGGCGTGGGAGGTCGCCGGACGGCGTTGGTTCCGACCCTGCGCTTCAGATTGCTGTTGACCTGACCCTCAACCTGCTCGATCTTGACTCCGACAGACGCCGCGAACCCACACGTCACACAACATCGCCCGTGCCCGCGGCGCTAAGTATTACCGAGGTCGCGGACCTCTTGCTCAACTTGTGGCCAATCACCGATGTCGCCTCTGATCTCGTTTCAGAGCTGCTCCCACCAGGCAACTACGAACAAGGCCAAGTGGGAATCTGGCTCCAAGTGCGCAACGCCCAGCTCAATCAGGTGATTGACCTCAACTCGCTTAGTCGCCTACCGGCGAGCAGCGACGCCGCGGACGGAGCGATGGCCTCGCAGTGGCCCGTGGTGTCTGAGGTTGGTTCAACCGGCCCGCGGGACATTGTCGTCGAAATGCTCCTGGATATGTTGGAACGATCCGGTTTTCGGCGACTCGGCGACCTGCTTGACGGCTTCCGAAACGGTACTGACAGTCGCTAACGCGGCCACGAGCCGGACTCGTTGCGGCCCTTAGCGAGCGCACCCGGAGTACAAATCTCGGTGAGACGAGACGGCTGTCGTAGCATCTGGACGTGCTCCGTTGTCATCATCACTGCGCCGCTCCGCCGATTGCCCACATCAGCTAATGGCACGAGCCGCAGGGAACGCCGAGCCGCTCGGCTTCGAGGACACTCTCTGGAAAGCGGCGGACAAGCTTCGAGGGTCAATGGACGCGAGCGAGTACAAGCACGTCGTCCTCGGCCTGGTCTTCCTCAAGTACATCGACGACTCTTTCGGCGAGCGTCGGGCGCAGCTCGGTGCGGATCTGGCTACAGACGGCATAACCGGCGACCAGGCTGAGGAGCTTCTGGAGTCCCGAGACGAGTACACGGCTGAGGGCGTCTTCTGGGTGCCACCCGAGGCGCGTTGGGAGTACCTTCAGGCCAGTGCCAAGCAGCCAGAGATCGGGAAGATCATCGACGCCGCCATGGACGCCGTAGAGGTCGAGAACCCGAGCCTGAGGGGTGTGCTCCCCAAGAACTTCGCCCGCCCGAGCCTGGACGTTCGCCGACTCGGCGAGCTGGTCGACCTCATCGCAGGTCTCGGGCTGGGTGGAGCCGAACATCGCGAGAAAGACCTTCTCGGCAGGGTGTACGAGTACTTCCTCGGGCGCTTTGCCTCCCAGGAGGGCAAGGGTGGCGGCGAGTTCTACACGCCCCGCAACGTGGTCAAGCTCCTAGTCGAGATGATCGAGCCCTACAAGGGCAGGGTCTACGACCCGTGCTGTGGCTCGGGCGGCATGTTCGTGCAATCCGAGCAGTTCGTGGAGGCCCACGGTGGGGGCCGCAATGACATCGCCGTCTACGGCCAGGAGCTGAACGACACAACGTGGCGGCTGGCGAAGATGAACCTGGCCATCCGGGGCATCGAGTCAGACCTCGGCCCACGATGGGGTGACACCTTCCACGAGGACCTCCACCCAGACATGAAGGCTGACTTCATCCTGGCTAAT
>Ga0182027_10016327_pt1 | contig 10146 bp, 7 predicted proteins | sample 712E1DmetaG_FD_121300 | JGI IMG/M metagenome (GOLD analysis project Ga0182027, IMG submission 121300) | Permafrost microbial communities from Stordalen Mire, Sweden - 712E1D metaG (Illumina Assembly) | ecosystem: Environmental > Terrestrial > Soil > Wetlands > Permafrost | place: Sweden... | reverse complement strand
GTGGGGTAAGAAAAGAAAATAGTGTCATTATTGCCCGGCAGATGGATGGAGTCCTGGCGGAAGGCCCTCAGGGAACTGTCGGCCTTCACAAAAAACGAGATCCCGGGGGAACAGATGTTCTGGTAATCCTGTGCCTTTAGGATGAAGGGGAAAAGCAAGGCTGAAAATAAAAAAATCCTTTTCATTTATCCTTGAATTTCAGGCATATATTTAATACGACTATAAATATACTCATATTTTAGGTATTTTAGCCGGCAATCACAAATTTTTTAATCCTCAATTATGGGTAATTCAAAAATACTGCTCCCACGGTTTTTCAGGTATATTGGCATAATCCTTACGCTTGCCGGCATAGTTTTTACAGTCATCAGGTTCGGGTACGGGATCAAACCCGAATTCCTCGAACTTAAAGTATTTGTTGTTTATGCTGCCTATCTTCAGACATCTGAATTCCGTTTTATCACAAACAATATCAGCGAAGAGATCTGCGGGATAACTCTGCTGCTGGGATTATTTTTCCTCGCATTTTCCAGGTTCAGGAACGAAACGGTCAACATCTGGGGCTTGCGTATAAAATCCTTTATATATTCTTTCTATACCGTTACCGCCCTTTTGCTTTTCTGCCTGATATTCATCTATGGCTGGGGGTTCCTGATGGTTATGACGGCAAACCTTTTCCTTTACCTCCTGGTATATAATATCTGGTTCTACATCCTTCTCCTGCAGGATTCGCGCAAAGGGGATCAATGATTTTGCATTTCCAGGATTCTCGTAAAGGGGATTAATGATTTTTGTGTTTCCAGGATTAGCGCAAGGGGATTAATAATTTTTGTATTTTCGTAGCGACCAAATTTTTTAACAGTATGAAAAAACTCTTTACTATTCTCTGCCTGGTATTACTCATCCCGGCAGTTTGGGCTAAACATGTCCCTCAGCAGGATGCCGCTAATGTAGCGATCAGCTTTTACCGGCTAAATAACCCAATGGGAATTGCAAATCCCCAGCTTCTGAACCAGACGGTGAGATCGTGGGAAAATATTCCCACATTCTATGTTTTTCGTTTTGTATCCGGCGGTTTTGTATTGGTTGCCGCCGACGACGCATCCATCCCTGTTCTGGGATATTCATTTGATAATGACATGCCTGAGGTGATTGACAACCCGTCAACAAAAGAATGGCTTGACAATTACAGCCATGAGATCAGTGATATCATAAGCAAAAAACTTGATAATACCGAAACCCTTAAAGCATGGACCGGTATCCGGAACGGGGAACCCCTTGCCCCGGCTAAAGATGTGGCACCCCTGCTCAATACCAAATGGGACCAGGGTTGCTATTACAATGCCCTTTGCCCGGCAGCATCCGGGGGACAATGCGGGCATGTATGGACAGGCTGTGTTGCAACCAGTATGGCGCAGATCATGAAATACCATAATTTCCCGCCCCAGGGAGTAGGCCAGCATTCATATACCGATCCGACCTACGGTGTTCAGACGGCGAACTTTGGAACTACTACTTATAACTGGACGTCGATGCCCAATTCGGTCACCAGCAGCAATACTGCCGTTGCCACTCTCATGTACCATGACGGAGTTTCGGTAGAAATGGCATACGGCACCAGCGGTTCCGGTGCATACAGTGAAAGTGTGCCGGGCGCTTTGCTTAATTATTTCAATTACAGTCCCGATATCGCAATCAAGTACAAGGACAATTATACCGATGTTGAGGATTTTAAAGCCCTGCTGAGAGCCGACCTCGATAACCAGCTTCCGGTCTATTACAGCGGCTCAAATGCAACCGAAGGCCATGCCTGGGTATGCGACGGCTACCGCCTGAGCGACGGCATGTTCCATTTTAACTGGGGATGGTCGGGATCTTCAAACGGTTATTACGCGATCGGCAACCTTAACCCGGGAGGAACTACCTTTAACAACGGCAATGCAGTTATTGTACATATCCATCCCTATAATGCCAACCTGATTGTCAGGATCACTCATCCGACCGACAATGCCGTGATCGGTGTAGGTTACAGCGTTGATCTTAAAGCCAGTGTAGTCAGAGGTTCAGCTTCTTTGCTGAAAATTTTCATCGACAACGTTGAAAAATTCTCTGTCAGCAGTGACTCTATCACCTATACATGGCATACTTCAACTGCGGACCTCGGATCGCATATTGTTCAGGCATATGCATTTACAGCAACCGATACGGTATATTACCAGATAAAGGTAAACGTGGCTGAATGGATTTCGCAGTCCAGCGGTTTTACAACCCCTTCAAGGGCGATAACTTATATGTCGGCTGTCGACAGCAATATCGTATGGGCAACGGCTTCCGATGGGAATAACACATCGGCAGCCTGTTCCGATTTTGCCAGAACAGTCAACGGAGGAACAAAATGGACACCCGGAACTATCCCCAACACTACAGGCCTTTCATCAGCCATGATATTCGGTACAGACTCCAGTACAGCCTATGTTGCGATGTACACGGTATCGGGTACTAAGCCACAAGGTATTTATAAAACTTCAAACGGGGGAGCTTCCTGGGCCCGCCAGACTTCAGCTTCGTTCAGCAACACTGCATCATTTCCCGATGCAGTTCATTTCTTTAATGCAACCGATGGTGTTGCAATAGGCGACCCCATCAACGGGAAATTCGAGATCTATACAACAACCAACGGAGGAACGGCCTGGACCCTGATCCAGGATGCAGGAAACCCGGCTCCTTTAAGCGGTGAGGTCGGTGTGGTGGGATATTATTCTGCAGTGCATGATACCATCTGGTTCGGAACAGATATGGGAAGGGTATATAAATCGGTCAATAAAGGCAGTTCCTGGTCCGTTTCCTCAGCGCCAGGGATGAGTTCAGCTTACGTTAAACCTATGTTCCGGAACGGGAACCACGGGCTGCTGCTGGATGAAAGTTCAGGCCAGGGATTACTTTGCGAATCCTTCGACGGTGGAGCTACATGGTCCCAGGTAAGTTACACCGGATCGACTTACTCCGGCGATATAGCCTATGTTCCTGGAACCCCTAATACCTGGGTACGTTCCGGAAATTCAGGCAGCATGGGCTGCGCCTATTCGTTTGACGGCGGGCATACATGGACCGATTTCGTCGGGACCACCGGCGCTCAGTATTATCAGATGGCCTGGATTAACAAGCACTGCGGGTGGTCTGGAGGAAAAAATACAAATACAACCGAAGACGGAGCATACAAATTCATTGGTCTTCTGCAGATGCCCCTGCCAAGCCCCCAGAATGTACAGGCCGATGCAAACGATCACAACGTTAATATTACCTGGGATGCACCAACCTACGACGCTTTACAGATGACGTTGCAGGGATTTAATATCAGCAGGAACGGTACATTGCTCAACTCAAGCCTGATCGCGGGACTTTCCTATTACGATCAGGATGTACTCAGCGGCCAGTATACGTATTGTGTTACAGCACATTACAATATCGGAGAGTCCCAGGGTACTTGCCAGACGGTGGATGTGGCGGTTGGAATTGCACATTCAGGCAATCAGCCCACCTTATTGATCTACCCGAACCCGGCTCACGGAAATGTGATGATAAAGACCTCAGGTCTGATTGCGAAGTTCACGATATACGACCAGATGGGAAAAACAATGCCGGTAACCGTTAAAAACCTGTCACAGGATCTGTCGGCCATCGACATCTCGTCGCTCCCCGCCGGGATCTACCTGGTTTCTCTCAACAGCAGTATGGGAACTGCCCGGACCAAACTGGTGGTGTACTAAAGATTGTATCTTTATTTAAGGGAATTTCCCCGTATTTGATGAGGACCCCCGGGACCGGCTATCAATGGTTCCCGGGATCTTCCTCGTCCTTCAGGTTATCATCTTTTGCATTTTTGATCTTATCCAGCATATCCTTGGGTATCTCATCACTGTATTGGGTTTCGTCAACATCCTGGTCGCCCGAACCTTTACCGTATTTGAATTTCAGGTTATCCATGGTCCCGAGCACCCTCATGTTGACCCCAATAATGCCCAACGGAGGAAGGCCCAGGCGGGCTTTTGCGCTGATACTGCCGTTGAAATTGCTTTCCCCGGCAATCTTCAGCCTGAAACCGGAGATCTTCATTTTAGTCTGCTCAAGAGTGATCACATTGTTTTTAATGGAAGTTTTCAGATCGACTTTCGAAAGGTTAGGATTTTTGATCTTTTCCTTTTCCAGGTTTTTGCTCATATCGGTAAAGAGCTTAAGACCCATAACCTTGATTTTCTTCAGGCTCAGAACTCCACCTCCTTCCAGGGAAGGATAAACCGGGTTCATACCTGCATCCAGCTTCCCCTTTATAGTGTAATCCAGGGATACTATGCCTTCGCATTTCCCGGCCGAAGTGGAAAGGTTCCTGAACATCTCCACTTCGTTATAAGCTCTTTTTATATCGAAGTCAGTGGCAACCACATGAAAATCGAAAAATGCATTCTTCGGATCAATACTTCCGTAAGTCGCGTCCATAGCTACCTTGCAGCCGATCAGCTCAAACTTCATATCTTTTAAAAGCAGCATTCCCTGTTTGACTTCAACAGCGGCATTCAGATCGTGTATTTCAAGCTTGCCGTAACCGACCTTTTTCAGGTTTGCTTTCAAACCGATTTCCAGATTCTCAGGAATAACAACGACACCTGATGACTGACCGGAAACTGCCGGCTTCTGAGCTGATGCCTGTGACGGTTGGGCAGACGGGATAAACTCATCCACCAGCAAATAATCAGAATTGAAACTGAAACTGCCTTTCAGCTTTTGTTTGTCGGACAACACATAATTTACCACATTGCTGAGATGCCCGTCCATCATGATATCGGAAGCCCCGTAACGGCCGTCGAATTTTTCAAACCAGACTTTATCCTGTTCGAAACTGAAAACACCCGTGCGCACAACAAAGGGTTTTGGAAGGTATTCCGAGGTAAAAGCTATATTGCGGAGGGTGAGGCGGCCCGAATTGTGCAGTTTGTCAATTTTCCCGGCCATAGCATCGCTCTGGCTGCCCTTCATGTTCAGATCTGTCTCGATATAGCCGTTCAGGTCCATCCCCTTACGTGCAAAAACCTTGTATACCTTACCCAGGTCAATAGAGCCTTTCGAAACGATATCGTAACTGATATCATCGGGATTGCTCAGCAAAGCTTTAACTTCGAATGGCTTTCCCTCGAAACGGAATGAAAAAGGATCCAGTTTCACCGTTGTCCCGGCGACTTTGCCGGTATTGTTGGTAAGCGTAAGCTGCATATTGATCCTGTCGACCGGGTGAGGATAGTATTTGGTCTGTATTTCTCCGTCGGTAAGTTTTGCAGTAAGCGTGGTTACCGGAAAGAGTTTTTTCGACGGGGCATAATTGCCTTTCACATCCAGGTTGAGATCCAGGAATCCGGCAAGGTCAAGGCTGTCCATTGGAACCAGCTGCCTCATTTCGGCCAGGTTCACGCTGGTCGTGATCCTGCCTTCGACAGGCAGGTCTTTCATGCCGTTCAGCCTGAAAAAGCCTTCAATCTTATTCTTCATGAAGCCGGCCTTTATGCCGTCAAGGCTGACCTTTATGGAACGGTAGTCATGGTCACGGCAGGAAGCGGTGAGATCGACGGAGATCCCGCTCAGGGCCTGCGGATATTGCTTATACTTCAGGTAGCCGTTCCTGAGTGTTGATGTGAGGGTAAAATCAGGAATGCTGAAGATCACTGTATCCGGTTTTTTGCTCTGCGGGTTCTGGCCCGAATAATAATCCCCCTGGGCATTAAATTTCAGGGAGTAATTCCCTTTTAAATCAAAATCTTTCAGGTCAAGAACTGTCCCCCAGTTCTGAAGGTTCATATTCACGTCGGCCTTTGCGGCAATCCAGAGTTTTTTGGTGCTGATAATATGCAGGGACCCGCTGATATATTCATTTTCGTACATCGAAAAGAGTGAGAGGAAAAAGTCATATCCGTCTTTTCGGAAGCCGAACTCACCCCTGAACTCGAAAGGAATGTTTTTAAGGGTGAGGTTGTTCTTTTCGAACTTCATATTGAGCGAATTGATGTTGATGGATGTCACCAGCTTCGCCTTCACAGGTTTGGATTTGATGTACGATACATGATTGTATTCCACATCCAGGGATCCGATCTGAACATTTGAAGCCAGTTTAAGAATGTCCTTGCTCAGCTTGCTCTTACCCCTGTAATTAATGTCATGGGCTGTTATTTTCAGGGGAATTGAAGCATCGGAATAGACGAGATCGGTCTTTATTAATGCAATATTTTCTATTTTGATCTCGGCTTCGCCTGACGAGGGAGCCGCTGTTTTCGTAACGGTGTCGGTGGCTGAAGAATAAACTTCGAAATTCGATGCTCCTTTCTCGTTATATTCCAGAAGCACCTTCCCACCGACAATATATACCCTGGTGATCTTCAGGGGCCCTTTGAAAACACTCAGCAGGTCCACCCCAAACGAGACATCCTTTGCCCTGATAAGTGTGTCACGGGTAAAGGGCGCCGTTGATTTAAGCGAAAAATCACTGAGTGTTATTGTAAGGTTTGGGAAATAAGTGAAAAATGAAACATCCATTGCCGAAAAATTCAGTTCGGTCTTAAGGGCTTTATTTGCCGTGGATTTAACAATACCCGCGAATTTATCCCTGAACATAAAGGGGCACAGGAACATTAAAACGAGAATGAACAGCACAACACCCAGGCTGATGCCGGAAATCTTAAGAAATTTTTTCATAATTGCAGGAGATTGAGAGAGACAAATATAGTAAATGATTATTTCATGAGCCTTGGCTTATTTTAACCTGCCGACCAGAAATTCCGTCAAAACAGGAAGATGATCGGATGGATACAGTCCGTTCAGGTTATCTGTAATGATATGGTACGTTTTAACTTTCCAGTCATGCATATTCCTTGTGAAGATGAAATCGATCAGGTTTCCTTCCACGGGATGAAAGGGAAAACCGATAAAAGAATAAGAGGGCTCTTTTATCGTATCGGGCAGGGAACCCCTCGTATCAACAAGAAATCCCGGGGCGGACTTATTTGTGAGAATTTTGTATGCCGTGTCGGAAGATGTTGAGTTAAAATCACCGCAAACAATCACCGGCCTTCCCGACGTGATACCGTCAATCTGTTTCCTGAGCAGTTTGGCGCTTTCAACCCTGGCTTCTTCGCTGGCATGGTCAAAATGAGTGTTGAAAATGAAAAAAAGCTGACCGCTCTGCCTGTCCCTCAGCATCAGCCAGGTGACAATCCTTGTGCAAGCTGTATGCCAGGACTTCGAACCCGGCAGATCGGGGGTTTTGGAAAGCCAGAAATAAGCGCCATCAACCTTTATAAACCTGGATGTTCTGTAACATAATGCAGCAAATTCCCCTGCTTTCTTCCCGTCATCCCTCCCCACACCATACCATGAATATTCTTTCAGGGTGTCCCTGAGGTCAGCCAGCTGATCATTAAGAACTTCCTGCAGTCCCGCAAGATCGGGTTTGTATTTATGAAATACATCGTACACCATGCCTTTACGGTGGTCCCAGTTATACAGGCTGTCGTCCGGATTATTATAACGGATATTAAAAGTCATGACTTTTAATGGGACCTGGCTGTTCGAAAGTACGCTAAGGAAACAAAAAATTATTAACAGACAGTATCCTTTTAAAAGCAGATACGCTTTGTTTGGCATTATCAGCCTGTAACGCGGAACAGATTGCATATAAAGGAAAATTAATTTCAATTACCCGATCAAATTTAAATATTATTTATTAGATTTGTCATACGGGTGTATTCAATCACACATAATTATAAACCTCAGCCACCAACGCCATGAAAAAAGTATTATTGTTCGTGTTCTTTCTGCCCCTTATAACAGGAGTTGCCTTTGCACAAACACAGCAAATTGCCTCACAGGAGAAATCGAACCAGGCAGACCTGCTTAATGAAGTTTATGTTGCCTATGGAGTAGGGTCCCTGTATTATATCAGCAACCAAAGCAGCAGCAATTCATACAGCAGTCTTGGAACATTTATCGCCGGATATACCCGTTCTTTAAATAGAGTGATCGGGATTGGGTTCCAGGTCGGATTCACACCTGTATCAATTCAGTATCCCGCCAGTTCATCCGATAACAAGGAAACTGATAATTACTTTCAGGGCCTGGCACGTATAAGATTTCAATACCTGAACAAACCCATTTTCGCAATGTATTCAGGCATTGCAATCGGGGTGGCCATGGATTTTTACAGTAAAACTTTCAATAACGGGACTACCAATACTATGCAGAAATACTTTCCTGCAGGTCAGTTTACTCTTCTTGGCTTCAGGATTGGCCGGGGAGCTGCATTCTGCGGCGAATTCGGCATAGGAACTCTTTCATTTCTTTCCATTGGGTTCAGTTACAAGTTAGGAGAATAGGATGCCATTACCATGGCCATCAGCGGATAATCTACTGAAGCGCATTGTCTTTCTGAGTGTAATGCTTTTTTTCTGCACTGATGGCCTGCCCCAGAAAACACTGCTCCTTGAGAAAATGGGGTCAAAGAGAAAATTCTTTTTTCATAATGAAGATAAATTCATGCTCAGGACCGCAAAACCTGATACCTTTATGGCAGGGCACCTCTGGGATATCGGTGAGAAAAGCATCACCCTTCAGACATATGTACCCATCACGGTAAAGTATGAAAACATCAGGTTTGTTTATAAAGATTACAGGTTCCCAAATAGGTTCGGCAAATTCTGCATTATTTTTTCAGGTGTGACATTCGGAGCGATCACACTCAACCACCTGTTTTACCATGAGCGTGTTTTTACTCCTGATATGGCTTATTATACCCTGCCATTTCTTGGTGTCGGCATATTGAGCGTATCCCTGTCGAGGGAAAGAATGAAAATAGGCCTTAAATGGAAACTAAAAGTACTGGATATGCCGGTATTTCCCCTATACGGGCACTGATGAAACGATCCATTTTTAACAATTAATAAAACTAACATGCTATGAAAAAATTATTGACCGTCTTCCTGCTTGCAGGATGTATTATCAGCAATATACTGGCGCAGGAAACTCCTGCTTCCAGGTATCATGAATTCGGGATCATATTCTCCGACCTGAATAACTTTGGCCTGAGATATAAATATGGTAGCGAAAAGACGATGCTTCGGGTAAGCCTGCTTGCCCTGAATCTTGGATCGTCAAAGGAAACCTTCGATCCAAGTGGTTCTCCGGAACATAAGCAAACAGGATATGGGGCTGGATTCCAAATCGGCTTTGACAGCAGGGTCGCTTTATTTAAAAATTTTTCCTTGCTTTTGGGTGGAGAAGCAGGCGTTAGGTATAATTATAATCATGTAACAGTGAATTCAAACGGTAACCCTACCGATGATTTTACTTCAACATCTCTGTCTCCGGGACTTTCATTCATTTTTGGCGCCAATTATATTGTGAAAGACCATCTGGTACTGGGGGCCGAGATCAATCCGACCTTGTCGTATGTTTATAATCAGACGAAGTTCAAAGAACCAAATGAGTCCACCGATAAGACAAACGGCATTGTTTTTAACCTGGTAACTTCGGGCGCAGGCTTGTATATTGCCTTCAGGTTCGGGAAGTAGGATGGGCAGGGAGGAGGATCGCCCGGATAAACTTCAGCTGCCAGGTCCCTGAGGTTATAACGGGATGCCACGGTCTGGCCATAGACCCCGGCTAAGGATATAGCGATCAGGTCACTGCGCCGTGTTTATCTCATGATAATTTTTTTATATATTCGTAAAGAAATTGATCAAACAAGGGAGTATGCAATATTTATCGGGTATTCGCAACAGGTTTAGCGCTTTGGTCTTTTGTATCCTCACTGCCCTGCCATCCTTACTGATTGCACAGGAGAACAAGGCAGCGCAGGATTCCATTCAGCCTTCATTCGGAGTGAACATGAAAAAAGAATGAGGCTGAATTTCATAATTATCATCTTCTTCCCTGCATTGCTGCTGCCATGTTCAGGTATTGCCCAGGAGGGAAATCAAAAGAAGTTTGGACAGCTCGACATATTTGATCTTGTAAGGTCAAAAAAGAAGGAACAAGCGCACGTTACCGATACCCTTGTCGTTAAGCCAAATAAACTATACATCTCTGCCTTCCCTGTTATAGGATATAACC
>Ga0182027_10016326_pt1 | contig 10147 bp, 6 predicted proteins | sample 712E1DmetaG_FD_121300 | JGI IMG/M metagenome (GOLD analysis project Ga0182027, IMG submission 121300) | Permafrost microbial communities from Stordalen Mire, Sweden - 712E1D metaG (Illumina Assembly) | ecosystem: Environmental > Terrestrial > Soil > Wetlands > Permafrost | place: Sweden... | reverse complement strand
TTGCCGAGTATGAGATTTATCATCTGACCAGTCCTCGGATTTAGATTTCCTATGACATCAAATTGCTTGACGCCATTTTTATATCCAGCAATCCTATTTCCGTCTGTAGTGAATGTGATATATTGCCAGGTGCCTTTTGTTGCAGATAGTTGTGTATCAGCGCGACTAGCAGTTATATAACTATTCTCATGGAAAATGTTGAAATAGTTATCATCAAAGCCGAGGAGTATTGCTCTCTTGCCACTCTCTCCATCCATTATATATTGGTTTTTCACAATATCATTCGGCTTGATCCAAAAGGATATTGTATATCCAGGTGCATTGAATCCTCCTGTGAGATTTACAAATGAATTTATCCCATTAAAATCCAGTCCATAACCATATTTTCCTGTTGTCCAAACAGCGTTTGTTATTGTCCCGTCATGTCCGTTGCCAGTAATATCATGGACTATGGTGCCGCTATTCTCATTAAGATTATATGCTGCAACAGGCAACAGATTAGTGTCTGCATTTCCTATGGGAGTGTTCATGTCTGCGACAATCTCTTGTTGTGATAATGCCCTTTTGTATATTCTTGCTTCATCTATTGTCCCGTTGATGAAATCATATTGCGGGGCAGTATCCCATTCAAGCGCTCCAATGAAAACAGGATGTCCTGGCAGAGGTTTTATTTTTCCGCTAGCAGTATTTATCTCGCCTTTCAGTTGTCCATCGACATAAATCCTTAATGATGATCCATTATATGTCCCAGCAATATGATACCATGTGTCGAGCGTCATCTCGCTCGATGATCTAATATCATATGATCCTGTGCTTGTCACTATCCCTATTTCTGGAGATTTATTGAAATACCCTAGAAGATATGATCCGCCAGTTGCAGACCATTTAGATATTATCCTATGATTTTCTGGATTTGTCGGAATATCTTGTTCTGGCTTCACCCATGCTTCAAGAGTCATCGGCCCAGAGATGCTCAGCGTCGGAGAATCTTCTATCCGAACATATGTGTCAAACTGCTTGAATTTCAATGCATTGCCATATTTTCCTGTTGTCCAGACAGCGTTTGTTATTGTCCCATCATTATGGTTGCTTGTCTGGTCTTGGAGAGCATTTCCTGACCCTTCATCAAATCCATATACTGCCACTGGATCGTTTTGCAGCTCTGAACAATCAGTAGTATTTATAGTGCAATCATTGTTGCATATTAGTCTTCCTGTCGAGTATCCCTCTGAGTTGCAATCCCTTCCAAAAAACGGATCTGTCAGGTTTGCAAAATCACATTCTTCATTCACATCAAGGGCGCCGTTACCGCAAGGATTGGTGACCACGCCTACTCCCATATCGTCTTGGACCTGAGCCTGCGTCAAGGCAGTATCATATATCCTTACATCATCTAATACTGCATTGATATAATCAATCCCTTGATTGGTATTTATATCAAATGATGAAGTGCCGAGCAGCAATCTACCATCATTCTTAATTATCGCTCCTACTGCAAAGATGATGTTTTTTCTCTGTCCATCGACATATAATTGCAGCACGTCTCCATTGTATGTGCCTGCTATATGATGCCATGAATTGTTTATACTGTCAGGAGATCTTGCGATATATGTTCCATGGTCTGTCCTTATAGATATCTGCGGTTGCATATCATAATATCCGAGAGAATATGAATCTGACCCGATCTTGTTTTTTGAGATTATCTCCCTACTGCCTGACTGGCTACTTCGGGGATTTATCCATGCCTCGAGTGTCAATTGTCCTGTTATGTCGATAGTAGGATTTTCATTGATGCCTACATAAGACCCTCCATCAAAAAATAATCCTTTATTGTTTTTTCCTGTCGCGACAACTAATGTTCCATAGGCAGTCCCATGGTTTCCTACACCAGATATGTCAGTGACTATCCTGCTTGATGTGTCTTCAAAACTATATGCGGCCACAAGATTTCGCGGACCTGCATCTATGACACATCCAAGAGGGCTTATTGTGCAGTTGTTGAAACAAGCAAGATGCTCTGCAGAATATCCTGTACCATATATTGTGCAGTCTAGTCCTCCAGTATCAGTGCCATCGCATTGTCCTTGTTCATCATATGTGTCTATTACATTATTATTATTGCATCCCCTCGGCTCAAGAGAAAAGATCATCTCTGCATTCTGTGATTGCGACAAGGTTATCTGATTATGTTGTAGCCCGTAGCCTAATTTGTTTACACTGACATCATATGTGTACGAAGGCGCGACACTAAACAGTGTCTGTCCATTGACATCAGTTTTTTTAATGCTCTCAAAACGTGTGACGCCTGCAGCCCCTCCTCCTGTGAGCCTTGTGACATTAACATCTGCGCCACTTAATCTATAAGGGATCCCTGTACCATAAGTAAGTCCGTAGGCTGTAACTTTGATAGAAGCAGTAGTATTATCTCTGCATGCTCCATCGACGCAAGTTGTGCCAGAAGGGCACATGATCCTGTCTATCTTAGGTATTGCCCCGATGCACATCAGCTCGAGAAGTGTTGTAGAACTTTCACAATTGTCCACTACATAACTAACAGCTCCGTTGTTAGTGTAATTGACAAATCCATTTGTTGACCAAGAGGATGGTGATGATTTGCTGAAAAGATCAAGCCCTCTGATATCATCGCTGTCATCGCATCTTACTCCTGTGGATAATGGACTCAAGTCTAGCTGGACAAATTTCTGAGTATCGGCGGTGCTAAGCGTAACCGGTGTCAATGCACCAGGGATGTAGCCTGTTAAAGATGAGGCAATATAATATTGTCCGAGAGGGAGGTTGAATGCAGTTGTTCCTGTAGGAGGAGTCAACTTCGGACCATAGATTGTGGAATAACTATCTGCAGCAGATCCAACTCTTATACTGACTCCGCTCAAGACATATGTCCTAACGCCATTTTGCAGACCATATGCTGTGATCACCAAGGTCTCATTTTTTGCTGGAGCCTGGATTGTTATCGGAGGACAGTCGACATTTATTATTGTTGACCAGCTGTCTGTGATTTTCAATTTAGGATAAAATGTTCCGCTGCTAGAATAACTATGTGTTATTGATGATTGGCTTGTGACAGTATTTTGCGTGTCGCCAAAATCCCATTGATAACTATAAGTTCCGCTGCCTCCACTTGTCGTCGCTGAAAAAGTTAATGCAGTCCCTGACTGGCCGCCGGATACATCATTGCATGTTGCGCTAAGGCCTGTTCCGCTCTTCGGTAAATCAACAGCTGCTGAAACTAAATTGTTTGTCGATACTGTAACATCTGCCCCGCTTCCAGAATCATAGCCACTTTTCGAAGGCCAGACAACATATGATCCTGTAGGGATATTATAGAATGTTGTGACACCATTGCTATTAGTTGTCTGCGGCCCTTGATTGCTTGCACCGCTGAGTTCTATGCTGACGCCGTTCAAATATCCGCTCCTTGCACCATTCACAATTCCATATGCAGTTATCTTAAGGTTTCCATAAGTTGTTGCTGGCGTGCACACTCCGCCTTCATCTATCTGTCCATTGCAGTTGTCATCTTTATTGTTGCATATTTCTTGTGCCGGCTGTGTTCCTTGGCATGTTCCATATGCGCCGTTGTAGCATGTTTCTGTTCCTTGGCATGTTCCGTAATAGTTTGCTATCGGGCAACTCTGTGTCTGTCCGTTTTGGCATCCTGTACATACATAATTTATGCTGCTGAATTCTGAGCAGGTTCGCCCAAATCCACAATTATTTCCACAGCTTCCACAATTCATCCAATCATTTGGTGTTCCCGGATAATGTGTTGTACCGCAGCAATATCCTGATCCATAAGTAGCTCCTCCGCATATGCATGGCGCGGTTATCGGTCCGTCTTGACAATTTGATGTGAGAGGAGTATTTTTATTGCATGCTCCTGTAGAAGGATTGCAACTATATCCTGATTGACAAGCGTTTCCGCAGCCTCCGCAATTATTACTATCCATTGGCGTATCTGAGTAATACGAACTGCTGCAACAATATCCTGAGGTCTGGACTGCACCGTCGCATAAGCATTCTGATGATATAGATAAGCTGCACGAAGGTATTTTCAAAGTTATAGGATTGACATCTGTATTATATATCACATTAGCAATCATAGGTTGCTGCAAAGGATAAGTTATAGGATCGCCTGGAAATCCTGTTCTAAGAGTTGCAACAACATGATTCAATGCTATGTTGTTGCATGCTAAAGGAATATATGGGATAAGATAATATGTACTCAATATGTTTGTTGATCCACCATAAACAGGAGGCAATGCTCCATAAGCTGATGATAGGCCTTGCATATATGCTTGGCATTTCTTTCCATTATATGAGCCTCCTGTATCATAGCTTATCATGCATTTATTTGTCAGATCATTTCTGTCATAGATATCCATCTGAAAAAATCCGCCGCCTAATCCGCTATTGTCTGGTTGACAATTGCCATTATAGGTGAGAGTTGCGACAAGATAATTGCCAGAAACGCATTGACTTCCTGTGCATCCAGAATAAGGAGATAGACTTGCAGATAATATCTTACAAGTCCCATCATATGCCTTGACTTGTACAATAATCCCTAAGAAAAACAATAAGGTGATAGCTAAAATGAGAAACTTCTTATCAGCACCCTTCAACATCAACTCACGCTCCTCTTAACCCCTATAATCTGTATATGAAACAAATATGCCTATTAATAGCCTGTTTTTAAGATTAATTATATATAAATGTTTTGAAATACAGCGTATTTCAAAGCCACAAAAACACCAGGTGTTTTTTGGACCAAGAATTATTTTAATTCTTTGGGCTTAGAAAACTTTTTTAGGTTTTCTTTTGTTGCGAAAATAATATTCAAATAACATTTTTTTATCTTTTAAAATTTTGAATTCTTTTTATATACGCCAAATGCCAATATTAAAATAAATTTTTAAATAGAAACAATCAGTGATATGATGGGGAGTGTTATTATGGGCGATAAACAAAGATTACTTGTTGATGTGTGTTGCGGTCCTTGTGCTATCCCTATTGGCGAGCTTTATTCTAATCCAGAAAAGATCACAAGCCATGATTTCGAGTTGACATTCTATGTCACAAATTCCAATATCCATCCGTTCTCTGAATATGTCAAGAGGCTGCAGACGATAAGGCAGGTAGTTAGGCATTACAAGAACAACATAATAATAGATAACTATTCTCCGAAAGAATGGCTCGAGACGGTCAAGGGACTCGAACAAGAGCCTGAAGGAGAGAAGAGATGCGTCAGCTGCTATACCTACAGGCTTGAGAAGACGGCACAATATGCATCAACGCACAGTTTCAAGTTCTTTACTACGACATTGACTACGGGTCCATCAAAAGAGGCGAAGATAATAAATGATATAGGGAAAACTATCGCAGCAAAATACGCCTTGACATTCGTCGAGCTGGACCTTAAGAAATCTGGAGGATTTTTGAAAAGCGTCGTCATGAGCAAGAAATTAGGATTATACAGGCAGAATTATTGCGGCTGCGTCTTCTCCATAAATAATCCGAAAAACTCCAGGATAAAAAAGCTTGAGAAACAGGCATTGATGCACTGATTGAGGAATTCTTATGAATCCTTATCATTGATGTTTCTTATAATATGTCTCTTCCCAGATCTTCGGTAGCAATTTGCCGAGGCTGACTTTCTTGCCTTTGGCTACGATTATCTCAACCTTATGATTATGAGTCACTTGATATATGAGTTCCCTGCATCTGCCGCATGGGGGGACTATCACATTGTGCCTGTCGACAGCGACTATCTTTTTGATGTCGTGTTCATCATGTTTTATCATCTCTGCTATCGCATCATGTTCAGCGCATGAGCCTATATCGCATTTGCATTCCATATTGACGCCTGTATATATGTTGCCGATGCCAGTCATCAGTGCTGCACCGACATGAGCAACAACAAGGTTGCCGAATTCCTTTGTAGTCACATCACTTACTGCCTTATATGCTCTAGAAATAAGTTCTTCATCCTCTTTTGTCAATCTTTTTGCAAACATCATGTTTTAGTGATTGTATTGTTTATATATTTTGTCTTATGGGAAATAATGGTGAAAATGATGATTCATGATTTGTCTAATCCACGATTTATCCACTATATATTTGCCCTATATATCATCATGGCATCCCCAAGGCTATAGAACCTGTAATTCTCTTCTACAGCTGCCTTGTATGCATCCATTACCCTTTTTGTCTTGCCGAATGCACATGTCAATAATATCAGGCTTGATTTTGGCAGATGAAAGTTTGTTATCAAAAGGTTTGCGTCGCAGCTGAACCTATGCCCAGGATATATGAATATGTCAGAATATTTTCTTGCAGGTATGATTTTTCCGTCTATTGATGAAGATTCCAAGGCCTTCAATGTTGTTGTCCCGACGACAATCAGTTTTCCTTTTCTTTCATTGATGATTTTTGCAGAGTTTGCGGATATCTCAAAAAATTCCTGCTCGGTTTTATGGGAATCTATGTCACACATTATTGGAAGAAATGTTCCAAAACCTACATGCAGATTGATATAAACTATCTTGATCCCTTTATTTTTTATATCTTTTATGAGATCTTTTGTGAAATGAAGTCCTGCGGTCGGAGCAGCTACAGATCCGCGCTTGCCATCTCTTGCATATACTGTCTGATATTCATCGTCTTTCAGATCATGTTTTATATAAGGAGGATTTGGGAGCAGACCATATTTTAGGATTTTCTTGTCGCTCAATCTTATGATGAATCTATCTACACTTATCTGGTCTGTAATGATTGCCTGGCCTTCCTTGAACAATATCTTGGTCCCTATGTGAGGGTTCTTCGTTTTGATATGGCATTCCCAGAGAAGATCAGAATCTTTTTCATCAGAAATATCATTGAATGATCTTTTCTCACCTAATCTCTTGGTCAATATTATCTCGGCACATGAGCCTGTCTCTTTTTTTCCCACAAGTTTATTGTGTAAGACCTTGGTAGAATTCATGACAATGACATCCCCTTTTTTCATAATATCCAGTACATTGTAGAATTTCTTGTGTTCAATACTGTTTTTGGATAGGAACATTAATCTGCAGTCATCCCTTTTTTTAGAAGTACTCTGCGCTATCAGGTGTGTCGGAAGATTGTAATCAAAGTCTGAAATATTCATAAGCATCACACATATAAAAACCACTCATATATAAAAACATAGAAGTTTTTTTGTTGTCTTTGTCAATATCTCTTTGCTGTTATTTTTTAGGACCAGGTCATCCTCTATCCTTATGCCATATCTCCCAGGATAATATATCCCTGGCTCTATTGTTATTACGCAGCCAGACTTTAGGATGTCTTTTGATCTGCTGTTCAAAGTCGGCCCTTCATGTATCTCGACACCTATTCCGTGGCCAAGGCCGTGGATGAAATATTTTTCTTTATCACCGAGAATTTTTCTGCAATATCTGTCTATGTCAGAGCATTTCTTGTCTACCCTGCAAAAGTCTATGCAAGAATTGTTTGTCTTAAGCACTAATTCATAATCTTCTATCTCTTTTTTTGCAGCTCTTCCAAGATATATTGTACGGGTCATGTCTGAGCAGTATCCTTTGTATTTCACACCAAAATCTATGACACAGAACCCTTTATGAAGGATGTCATTGGAATCATGATGAGGGTTTGCAGAATTTTTTCCAGAAGCGATTATAGGTTTGAATGATGTCTTCAATCCAAATCTTTTCGTCTCTGAATCAAGAAATTCCATCACTTCCCTTTCTGTCTTGAATCCTTTTTTTCCAGGCTTCGATTCCTTTTGCCTGAATCTTTCAAAAAGATTTGCGATTATCTTGTCAGCATATCTTGCTGCAGTCCTTATCTTTTTTATCTCATCAACATTTTTTTGCATGCGCAATATCTTTAAATCTTCTGATATGTCGATAAAACTTTTTTTCAGCTTCTTTAGACCATTGAATTCTGCCAGCGATATATATTCAAAATTGATGCCTATCTTCCCTTTTATATCGAGTGATTCGATGATCTCTGAAAAATCTCTCTGAGTGATTGTCTTAAGCATTATTTTTTTTCCTTTGATGGCTTCTTTAGCTCTTCCATACTCTAATTTTGGGACAATCAATATCTTTTCATCCCTCTTTATTATCAAGACGCAATATTCAAAGGTCTTCCCAAGAAAATAATAGATGTTGGGATCTAATTTATTAAGGGAAGTGTTTATCAGCACAATCGCACCGATTCCCTTATCTAATAGTCTTGTTTTCATTTTAATCATATGTAAAGCCCATCAAAGATCAACATAATCTAGATATTAAAAGAATCTATGCAGCAAGAGAGCTTTGCTCGTGTTCTGCCACTTTTTCACGCAGCCTATTATTCAGACTCTGCATATCAACCATGTAATTCTCTAGCATGCTTATGACTCTTTCTGCATTCTGCCTAGACACACTGATTGATGTGATATTATTTATCTTTGTCGTCATCATATTTATCTCTTGGATATCGTGTGCATCATTTATCTTAAGGGCAATGTTTCGCATCATGGATAATAATGTTATCCATTTAAAACCAGAATTCTTTAAGAATGTCTGCAGGTCTTCTGTAGAAGAATTTCCTTGGAGCCTGAGTCTTACGATTTCAGAATCAAACAAAGTCAATGCGCCACTACGCATTTTTTCCAATATCTCATTATCCTTCTTGAAGTCTGTATAAACCATTTTAACACCTATTCTTTTCCTATCAAGTCAGCAGTACATGCACCTACAATTGCTGCAAGGAGCACTCCTCCAACCATCTTATAGGATTCAATGAAGCTGTGGCCGAAACTAGGATAAAATACATATAAGACCACAACTGACATTATTATCGAAGCGGCATAAAGCACTATCAACCTGACAGGCATGAAGACCAATATCTTCGGATCTTTTATCTTTCTAAAGCCAGTTGCATAGATGAATAATAATCCTATGAAAAAGCATAATACATACAATAATGTGATCCTTTCAATATCTATAGTCTGGGATATCTCTACACCATAAGTGAAGGTATAATGCACAGCAAGGCCAATGAATGCCCCGACAAGTCCTTTGACAATATCTTTAAGTGTAATCTTTGCTAATGGATGCGCCCCGACCTCTTTCTTTATTTGCTGCTCCAATACTTCAAGTTTCTCTAGCTCATTCTCTTCCCTGTTCTCTTTCTTTTCAACATTCTCTTCAATCTTTTCAAGGAGTTTTTCTTCTTTGACAACTGTCTTCTCTTCTTTCTCGACCTTCTTTTCTTCTCTCTCTATGGAAGCTTCACGTGCCTCTACAGATTTTTCCTCTGTAAGGATGTTCTTTTCAGCACTCAATACTTTATTAAGTTTCATGCTGTTGCTTTTAGATCTAGAAATAGGTTTATTGTGTTTTTTTGCATGCTTTACAAATTTATTCAATGCTTTCTTGACTTTTTTATTGGATACTTTTACTAATTTTTTTACCATTTTGATTGAAATTATCGCTTTTAACAACAACTATAGATTTTGGTTTATATGTTTTATCATTTATGTCTTTGTCTGATTGTGGCATTATGACTTATCCTGCTCCGCCTCCTCCTCCACCGCCACCGCCGCCTCCACCTCCGCCAAATCCTCCTCCACCGCCTGTTCCAGAGGCTCCTGCAAACGCAGGGCTAAAGGACATGTCAGAGAATGCGCTAGACATCGCAAGAGTGTGATAATTGACTGATCCTACAAATATTGTAGAGTTCATGTTCTTGTCAGGAAGAATTATCTTCATAGCATCTTCTACCTTATCAGCGACTCCGAGCGTCACAGCATATACAAGGAATTTTTCCCATAAGATGATTGCTTGAGGAGGATTGTTCTTCATTGCAGTAAAATCATTAAGATAATGCTTCAGATGTTTCCATTTAAGATAATGCTCTGCTCCGTGAGGAGTCCTTTTAGGGAGGGCCTGATTGAATATGGTGTTCATCACTGCACCGATTATTCCTGCAACAGCCCATGAAGGATTTTGTGAGATGAATGCCAATACGACAGCAGCACCGCAGATGAGATAGAACCAGAAATATGCATTGCTGTTGTCGAAAAACCCTTCAGCGATAGCCTCTTCTTTTACTTTGTCCTGCCATTCCCTGAACT
>Ga0182027_10016325_pt1 | contig 10147 bp, 10 predicted proteins | sample 712E1DmetaG_FD_121300 | JGI IMG/M metagenome (GOLD analysis project Ga0182027, IMG submission 121300) | Permafrost microbial communities from Stordalen Mire, Sweden - 712E1D metaG (Illumina Assembly) | ecosystem: Environmental > Terrestrial > Soil > Wetlands > Permafrost | place: Sweden... | reverse complement strand
CTAATTTATGAACTTTAAACGCGACATCCTCCTAATAGATACCGAATTCAGCGGTTTTGACGTGCCGAAAAAACACGACCTTCTTCAAATTGCCGCTGTGCTTTTGGACAAAAAAACTTTAAAAGAAAAGAAATCTTTTAACGTGTACATCAGGCCTACTAAATGGAAAAGCCGCGATCCTGCCTCGATGAAGGTAAATAAAATTACCTGGGACATGGTCAAAGGCGCGCCTTCTTTGGCTCTAGCGATAAAAAAATTCAATCGTGCGATGCCCCATAATGTCATCCAGGCTTTTTATGTGGGCTATAATGACAAACGGATTTTATCGGATGCTTATAAAAGAGCCGGCATTAAGTGGCCGTTTGATTACCATTATTTTGATCTGTGGGCTTTATTTTACGGCTATTTGGCCAAACATAATCAGCTAAATTCCAAAAAAGATTTTGCCGGGTTTGGCTTGGAATATTTAATAAAAAAGTTTAAGATAAAAATCAGCAAAACCCAAATGCACAATGCTTTGGTTGATTGCAGACTGGAAGCCGAGGTCTTAAGAAAAATAATCAAACAAATGTAGCGTGCCGATTTATCGGCTGCAGCCCATAAATGGGCACGCTACAAGGCGGAATTAATTTAAAATACATGAAGATAGTTTTTTTTGGCACCGCAAATGTCGCTCTGCCCATATTGGAAGTTTTAAAAAAACAGCACGAAATTGCGGCTGTGGTTACCAAGCCCGACGCGGAAGCGGGCAGGGCGCAGGATCTGCAGGAAAGTCCGGTTTCGGCTCTGGCTAAAGATTTAAAGTTGCTGACTTTTAAGCCGGAGAAGGTCAAGGATAATCAGCAATTCATCGAGGATCTCAAAAAGCTCGGGGCGGATGTGTTTGTTGTCGTGGCTTACGGCAAAATTTTGCCAAGCGAAGTTATTAACCTGCCGCAATATAAAACGGTTAACGTGCATTTTTCGGCTTTGCCCAAGTACCGCGGCCCCTCCCCTATCCAGGCCGCTTTATTAAACGGCGATGAGCATACGGGAACCAGCATTTTTGTGCTGGATGAAAACGTGGACGCCGGCCCATTGCTGGCGCAGGAGATTGTCGGGATTGATCCGTCCGATAATTATTTTACGCTTTCCGACAAACTGGCAAAAAAATCCGCTGCCATGATTATCCCTACTCTGGAAGGCTATGTTTCCGGCAAAATCACTCCCCTGCCCCAGGACGAAGCTAAGGCGTCGTTTACTAAAATAATCACTAAGGCTGAAGGCAAAATAGACTGGCAAAAATCAGCTTCGGAAATTTACAACCAATTTCGCGCCTTTTTTATCTGGCCCGGCATTTGGACCATCTGGAACGGAAAGATAGTAAAGATTACGGATTGTTTACCCGATCCGGATTTACGGATGGGACAATCCGGATCTACGGATAACTACGGATGCGGTACAGTACTTGCTGGGGGGGTGGTGGCTTGCGGGAGCAATACTTTTTTGCAAATAAAGCAGTTACAGCTTGAGGGGAAATTGGAAGTTGCAATCGCGGATTTTTTAAACGGGTATCGGGATTTTGTGGGGAGTAAATTGGAATAATCGGCAATTAAAAAACGGCACTCATCGGCGCCGTTTTAGTTGTGTCATCCCGAGCGACGAGTGCATCCGACCCTTCGGTATGACTCAGGGTCGCCCTGAGCGCAGTCGAATGGGCGAGGAGCGAGGGATCCCTTAACCGTGGTAGCCGCGATAAGGGATTCCTCGTCCCGACTGCCGGGGCTCGGAATGACAAAAAAATTATTTTAAATATTCCGCTTTATTTTTTAAATGCTCATCATAAGTTTTCGCAAATATCGCCTGTCCTGTTTTGGGGTCTGTCAAAAAATAAAGATAATCGCTCAAAGCCGGGTTTAGCGCCGCCTGTATGGAAGACAGCGAGGGGTTGCAAATCGGCCCGGGCGGCAAACCGGTTATGTTGTAAGTATTGTAGCCGGACAGGTTTTCGGCCGTTGCGTACGCCACCGTAGCATCGCTTTGCAGCGCCATTTTGGCCTTTAGACGGTTGTAAAACACTCCGGCTATGGTTGAGCGGTCCGCGGCTTTGCCCGATTCCTTTTCTACTATGGAAGCCAGGGTAATTATTTGGTATAGGTCAAGTCCGTCACTTTGAGCCTGGCTTTGCATTTGCGGGGTAATTTTTTGCGAAAAATTATCCAAAGCTTTTTGGATAATTATTTGGCTTATATTTTGGCTAGTCGGGAGGCTTGTCGGGATAAAATAGGTATCGGGGAAAAGAAACCCCTCCAGGCCGGCTCCTGTCGGATTGTCTTTTAAAATCGGATAACTGGAAGTATCAAAGTATTTGGCGTTGTCTAAAAAAATAGAAGAGGATACTATCCCTTTGTTTTGCAAATAGTCCGCGATTTGTCTGTTAGTCCAGCCTTCCACTAAAGTAATGCTGGTTTGCGCGGCTTTGGTCGTCTGCCTTTCCTGGCGGAGAGTTTGCCTGTATAAATAAGCTTCGTATATGCCAAAACCGCCCAGCAGGATGAGGCAAAGAATCACAATTGCTAAAACCTTTTTCATCATATGAGTAATTGAATAAACAAAAATCTTGGCAGCTTTTTGGCCGTCTTGTTAATTAAAAGCCCATTCGGCAACAGGCCCATTATATAAGATTTTAACTATCTGATCTAATTTTTAATGCTGTTTTCCACAGCGTCCAAAACTTTTTTGGCATGTTCTCTGCCGCCCAGCCCAAAGGCCAGGCCGCCGGCAATGGCCAGCATGGCCACCACGGCGCGGAATAAATCCTGCAAAAAGGCGGTGGCGATTTGCAGTTGCGATAAAGCCGCGATAACCGCAAACACCAAAATCGCCCATTTGGTAATGGCTCCCAAGCCGTCCCCTTTATGCAGGCCGCTGGCATTGACCGTGCCCGAAACCAGCGCCGCGAAAAAGTCGGCGGCCAAAATGCCCAAAAGCAGAATCGCCATGGCGACAATAACGTGGCCGGCGTAGTTTAGCACATCCTGGTAAAGGAACGTGGAAACTTCCTGGAGGCCCAAAATGTCGGCCGCGGCAATAAAGCTGCCGAGGAAAAAGAACCATTTTACCAGCCAGGCGCCCAAAGCCGCTAGGCTCAATTTTTGGTCAACTTTTTCCGAAAGGTTTTTAAGTCCCAGCTGGTTGGCCAGGTGGTCAATTTTAATTGCCTCTAAAACTTTGTACACCAGTTTGCTTAAGAATATGGCCAAGAGCCAGCCGATGATAACGACAATAATGGCGGCAACCAGGTTGGGCAGGTAGCTTAAAGTTTTCGTGTACAAATCGCCCAAAGCCTGAATTACCACCGCTTGATAAGTTGGATAATCCATTTTTTTATGTTAATTTTTTTTCCGCCGGAGGCGGATCCGCCTATGGCGGAAGTTTTATAATTTTTGTGTCTGGATTTTTTATCTTAGATCGACCGCCTAAGATTATTTCACTGATACACGGATAAATATTTTTCGTGTGTCATCCCGACCGACGAGTGCATCCGAGGAGTGGAGGCCCGCCCGCAACGACTTCGCGATAGTAAAATCTGATAAATTACCAAAAGCTGGCTAATTGGGCTATCAGACTAAACAATAATGGGTCGTTGCGAAGTCGGGCGGGGATCCCTTAACTATAGTAGTCGCGATAAGGGATTCCTCGCCCAAAGCGCCGGGGCTCGGAATGACACCAAATGTAGCGTAGGTTATTCCCCTAAAATTTTAATGTAAATTTCGCGCGGCCGTCCGCCGTCCATTTCCACAAAAAACAAGCTTTGTTTTTGGCCAAGCAACAGCTGGGAATTTTCCACCAGGAGAGTTTCGGAAGAGCCTAATAAAAAGGCTTTCACGTGGGCGTGGCCGTTTGAGCGCTCATTGGGCGCGACGTTTTGCCTGACTTCAAATAAATCGTGGCTGTAGCTGGTGTCTATCGGTACTAAGCGGTAAAGCGCTTTCATAATGTCCTGCATTAGCAGCGGCTCGTTGTGGTTGAGCCTGATGCCGGCGGTAGTATGCGGGCAGAATATCACGGCCACGCCGCTTTTAACTTTGGCTTCTAAAACCGCGGCCTTGGCCTGCGGGGTAATATCCATAATTTCAAACTGTTTTTTGGTTTCCAGCTGGATTTTTTTGGTTTGGGTGATCATTGTATGTTAGGTTTAATACATTATACCATAAAATTCGGCAAATTAAAAACCTCCCGACAAAATCGGGAGGTTAATAATCTTGGCAATAGATTACAGGATCGCGTCTTTGGCCTGTTTGGCAACGCGGAACTTTAACACGGTTTTGGCCGGAATCGAAATGGTCGCGCCGGTCGCGGGGTTTCTGCCCATTCTGGCGTCGCGGTGCTTTTTCTGCAGTTTGCCCATGCCCGGAATCACGAATTCGCCTTCTTTCTTGGTTACTTCGTAAGCCATTTGGACCATGGCGTCCATGAACTCACCAACCTGTTTGCGGGTCATTCCCAGCTTTTCAGCCAGGGCCTGCAAGATTTCTGACTTTGTCATATTTTTGTCTCCCTTTTATTAATTTCTTTAACGTTTACATCTTAACTAAAAAAGCCAATAAAATCAAGGGTTTTTTGTCAATGTCAAGATAATATAAAGGAAAAATTTAATAAAATGTAAGATTGGATTTTTTTTGGCTTATTTAAAACAATTTTTGTTTATTCAAGGGCTTATATATCCGGCCGTTGTCAAAAAATCTGATAAATATCCACAAGCTAGTACCGTTTCATTTTAATTTTGTCAGCTCGGTGGATGTTCAAATTTTTTCTAAATAAGGTTATTTTGATGGCGTTGACCGTCAAGTTTAAAATGAAACGGCACTAGTTTGGCAAAATTAACATTCCGTCGCCAAATGAAAAAAATCTAAAATGTTTATTTATGGCCTGTTGATAAAGCGCCAAAAGTTTTTCGCGGTCAATGAAAGCCGAAACCAGCATGATGAGGCTGGACTTTGGCACGTGGAAATTGGTAATAAGGCCGTCAACGAATTTAAATTTGTACCCTTCGCGGATGAATAAATCGGTTTGACCTGTTAATTTTGTCAGTGTAGGGGACGGTTTTAAACCGTCCCCTACTATTGAGGATGATTCTAAAGTCCTGACCGCCGTGGTGCCGACGGCAATAACGGGGCGGCCTTGTTTTTTTGCCTGGTTGAGGAAGTTGGCGGTATTTTTTCCAATCCGATAAAATTCCCGATGCAGTTTGCCGGTTTTTATATTTTCTTCTTTTAGGGGCGCAAAGGTGCCCAGGCCCACATCCAGATTTACAAAAGCAATGCCAATTCCCCGCTTCTTTAACCGGCTCATCAACTTTTTTGTAAAATGCAAAGAAGCCGTGGGTGCGGCCACGGACAGTCCGGTTTTGGCAAAAACCGACTGGTATTGTTTCCGCTTTTGCTTTTCCGTCAGCGGCGAATGTTTAATGTACGGCGGCAGAGGCGTAACGCCGTATTTTTTTAGGAAATTCGGAATTTGGGACGTAGGGAAAGCAGGTTTAAGATAATAAAATTGGTTTGATTTTTTAACAACCAGCAAAGGTGACTGTTTTTCTCGGCCGAGAAAAACAGTCACCTTTGTGCCTATCGGCAATTTTTTGTTTGCCAAAACTTTGATGTGGTTTTTATCATGGCTTATGTACAACAACTCCACTTTGCCGCCGCCTCGACTATGCTCGGGGCGGCCCTGAGCGGAGTCGAATGGGTCGGCGCCAACTTTTTGCGTTATCAGCCGCGCCGGCCAGACTTTGGTTTGGTTAAACACCAAGACCGAGTTTTTTGGCAGACCCCGCACCAATTTTTTTGAGTTTGGTTTTTCGCCGGCCAAAGTTTGGTTAGTCAGTTTATGGGGTTTGGAGGTTCCCTCTTTGGTGAAATTGGTGCGGGGTAAATACTTAGCGAGATTTTTAAAAGTATCAAACCGCGGATTTTTATCGCCCTTTGAGTAAACCAAAAGTCGTGCTGCATCCCGCGGTTTGGCCGGAGATTGGGCGATTAATTGTTTTGGCAGTTGATAGTCGTATTGTTTTAAAAGTTTTTCAAGTTTTATCATAAGAACATTTAAGTGTGCCATCCCGACCCCGAGCGAAGTCGAAGGGAGAGATCCCTTAACGCTGGATAATTATCAAATTTAAGGGATTCCTCGGCTGCTACTTGGGAATGACACATCTGGTTAAATAAATATCCTTACCGCTTCAATTAAGGCCCAAAAAGCCAAGGCCAAGAATGCGATTGTTCCGGCAAAGGAAATCCACTGGTTTTTAAAGAATTTTATGGTGGCGTCGGGGTTGGCAAACAGGCCGATGTTTAAAATCATATGCGCGGCCATTACTCCCAGGGCAAAGCCGAAGACGTTGACCAAGGAAAACAGCGGCACATAGCCGGCAAAATCGTCCAATCCCAAAATAAACGGCGTGGTCAGCGCAAACAAAAGCAAAGCCCCCCATTTTAAACTGCGGCTGCCGTTAAGTGTTTTGGAAAAATTCGGCAGGATTTTAGAAGTTACCGGTTTGGTAAAATTTAAAATAAAGTCCAAAATAGCTTTCAGGAAATTGTAGAGTTTCCGTTTTAGTCCATACTTAAAGCGCCAGGAATCAAAATGTTGCAGGCCGCTTTGAGCCATTTCAAACAGCACCAGAGCCGACAGCAAAATCATCAGCCCCAATAAAAAATGCAGTTGTTTAAAAATTACCCAAAAACATAAAATTAAAATGGTGCCCACGCCGTTGCCCAACGCGGTGCCGAGCTCTATGGCAATTCTATTCTTCCAGCCCGAGTTGGAGCGCATTAGGTAGCCAATTAAAATGGCAAAATCTACCGAGGTTTTAAAATAAATCGTGGCGCCGATAACAATATCGCTCCAGCGCAAATGCTCGGAAATTGGGTTGCCTGGCGGAAGTAAATTTAATAACCGGATAACAAAAAACAGCGCCAGTGCCAGCGCGGAGAATACTACGGCCGTCAGTGCTATGGGAATGATTTGTTCAAACAGCGGACTTGTTTTTTTTGCGAAGTTAAAGAACCGCATTAATTTAAATATTTTTTGCCTTTTAATTTTTCGGGCAGATAATCATCGGAATCATATTTTTCGTAGCCTTCGCCGTATTTTAATTCTTTCATCAGCTTAGTGGGCGCGTTGCGGATTTTTAGCGGTACGGGCAGGTTGCCGTGCTCTTTAACGTCCTTCATGGCCTCAAGATACGCGTTGTAGGCCCGGCGGTCTTTTTTTGCCTGCGACAGATAAACAACTCCGTGAGCCAGATTTTCGGAACACTCCGGGTAGCCGATAGTTTCGCAGGCCCTAAACACGGCATTAGCCACGACAAGCGCGGTTGGTTGCGCGAGCCCGATGTCTTCCGACGCGAACACCACCATCCTTCGCGCGATAAATAACGGATCTTCGCCGGCTTCTATCATTCTGCACATGTAGTACAGCGCCGCGTCCGGCTGGCTGGCGCGCATACTCTTTATAAATGCGCTGATGATATTGTAGTGTTCTTCGCCGGCTTTGTCATAACGTAAAAATTTAGATTGCAGGGTATCTTTTAAGGTTTCTACGGTGATTTTATCGTAAAGTTTAGCCGTATTTTCTATCATGCTAATGGCCTGCCTTGCGTCGCCGTTAGCCATGCGGATTAGCCAGTCTTTGGCTTTTTTGTCGATTTTGTAGCGTGCCGATCCCGGCTCAATGGTCGGGACAAGTTTATCGGCCTTAATTGCCTGGTCTATAATATGGCCTATATCTTCATCGTTTAACTCATTCAGCACAAACACGCGGCAGCGGGAAAGCAAAGCCGAAATAATTTCAAAGGAAGGATTTTCCGTGGTAGCGCCGATTAAATAAAGTTTACCGGTTTCCACGGACGGCAATAAAAAATCCTGCTGAGCCTTATTGAAACGGTGGATTTCGTCAAGAAACAAAATTTTCGGTTGTCCCAGCATGCTGGGTCTGTCGACAATCTTTTTTATATCGTCCTTACTTGCCGAAACTGCGGACAGCTCAAAATATTCAGCGTTGACGGCCTTGGCGTAAATTCTGGCCAGTGTGGTCTTTCCCACTCCCGGCGGACCCCAGAAAATAAAGCTGAACAAATGTTTTTGTTCAATGGCAATCCTTAAAGGTTTTCCCGCCCCGACCAAATGCTGTTGGCCGACAAAGTCTTTTAAAGATGTGGGGCGGATTTTATTGGCGAGTGGTTCCATATACCGCAGATCTTAACGCGGATCCGTTACGCGGATTAAACGCTGATATTATAATAGTAGACAATCGTTCACTTTATATCAAGGATACAACCTGTGGATTAACGAGGGCTTTATAATCCGCCGATTTCATGGCCACGCTAAACCCGCGGTCGCCGGCGTTAAAGACGATTTTTTCGTTTTCAAACAGCGAAGGGTCGGCGTAGACGGTTAGATTAAATAAATTGCCGAACGGAGGCACTCCGCCAATCTGCACGCCGCCTGTAATATCGGATATTTCTGCTTCGGTGGCAAAGCGCAAATTTTTTATGCCAAGCGATTGCCGGGCTTTCTCGGAATTAAATTTTTGGTCGGCCGGGAAAACCAGCATTACAAATTCGGCGTCCGATTTAGTCCGGTAAGCCTTAACTATCATGGCCTTGGCGCCCTCATGCAAAGTATATCCGGGCCTGGTCAGCGCCGCCTGCTCGCTGGTTTTAACCGGCGCATGCTCGAAAGTCTGAAACCAAAAGTTGCCGGATTTTATTGAGTCAAGAATTTTTCGGACAGCAGGATGGTATGCCATATATGCGCATTATATCATTTTTCAAAGTAAAAAGCGCTGGTAGGGCGCTTTAAGTGCTAGGCTCTGGATCCTGGATATTTTTTGCGGCTATTGATGTACGTCTGCGCAAAAAATTCCGGGATGGGGAATTTGGATGTAGTCAGCCGATTTATCGGCTGTTAATTGATATCGGAACAGCCCATAAATGGGCTAACTACAACAATGTTAAATCCACGGTTTGGTCTATGCGGATTTGGGAAACGAAGTCGGGAATGTGGCTGACCATCAGGAGGCCGCCCTGATATTCATCGAGAGCTTTGGCAATTATCGGCAGGTGGCGGAAGTTGATGTGATTGGTGGGCTCGTCGAGGATTAATAGCCCCGGCTTCATCAGGACTAACCGCGCGAACAATAACAATCCTTTTTGTCCTTCCGATAAACTTTTAATCGGATGGTCCAAGACTTTGCCGTCCAAAAGGAACGAAGCGGCAGTGGCGCGCAAAATGTGTTCGTCCTTTTTTTGCATAACATCCAGCAGACAATCAAAAGCTTTTTGCTCAAAGTCTAAATTGCCAAAGTCTTGTTTGTAGTAACCGATTTTTATATCATCGGGAATTGTTGCGTCTTCGGCGGTGCGATCTGACAGCGCGTGAAGGAACGTGCTCTTCCCCGCGCCGTTTGGTCCGCTGATGAGGATGTGGATATTTTTGCGGATGGTTAAATCAATGGTTTTATTTTGCGGCAGATGGTGTTCAAATACTTTTATAGAATCAATTTTAGCAATCAGCCCGTTAAAAAATGGGTCAAATTCCTGCACCGGGATTTCAAAGTTTTTGATGGTTTTATCCTCGCGCCGGACTTCCACGATGTTTTCTTCGGCCTCTTCAGCCGCTTCCCTCATTCGTTTGGCCACGGCGCGGAGCTTGCCGCCTTTGTGGGCAAAAACTTCGGCTTGGGACCGCTTTTGTTTTATTTCGCTTTCCATTCGCGCGTTTTGCAGGTTTTCGCGTTCAATTCGCGCCGCAATTTCTTCCACCACGTCAAAATAGTTTCCAACGTACTGTTCGGTATGGCGGGTAAAAACGTCCAAATAAACCACGCCGTCGGTAAAGGCGCTCAAAAATTCCGCGTCGTGCGAAATAACCATGCAGGTTTTTTCGTACATCATTAAAAATCCGGTAAGATGTTCAATCCCCGTTTGGTCCAAGTTATTCGTGGGCTCGTCCAGCAGTAATATATCAGGGTTTTGAATCAGCGCATACGCGAGCAATAGTCTTGCCTGCTGGCCGCCGGAAAAAGAGCGGATGATTCTTTCCAAAGGCGCGTTAAGATTAACTACTTCCAAAACATTTTTGATATGTTTATCAAGGTCATACTTTTT
>Ga0182027_10016324_pt1 | contig 10149 bp, 5 predicted proteins | sample 712E1DmetaG_FD_121300 | JGI IMG/M metagenome (GOLD analysis project Ga0182027, IMG submission 121300) | Permafrost microbial communities from Stordalen Mire, Sweden - 712E1D metaG (Illumina Assembly) | ecosystem: Environmental > Terrestrial > Soil > Wetlands > Permafrost | place: Sweden... | reverse complement strand
CCGCTGTGTGATTCCGACGTGGACGTCGTGCCATTGTTGCTCCTCTTTTCTGCCATCTTAATGGCTGGCTGAGGAACAATCCTTCCACTCATCCCGCTGTCCGAATTCCCGAAACCGGCTCAAACAGCCCGTGTGTAATCGTTCGTTCCTTAAACTCGCTTCGCATAAGCATCCACTAAAGATCGCCTTTCTTCGTCGCGGCTAGTCCAAATCAATCGGCTCTCAAGGAAGGGGGGTTGGTAAGCCAGACGAAGCTTTCTCCAAAGGCTGTGAAGGAATCCCGGAGCGTTGTTGCCAGCTATCCTCAGGTCTTGAGCAGCATGATGGCAGGGTTCACACAACGTAATCAGTCCGTTAACATTCAAGGAGAGAGACCGAATTACGTTTACGTGGAGGGTGATTTCATCACCTTGCGTATAACATGCGAGGCAACGATACCTGTCCCTGCGCAACACGTACATTCGCACCCAAGGCCACTCATCAGCTAGTGCTGCATCCTTGGCCAATAAGTTGGTATGCGAACGACGGTAGAAACGGAGCGCTACGAGCAACTCCGCGACGATAAGGCGAGTGGACTGAGCAGCACGGCGAAAGGCGCTCACAAGTTGCACGTAAGGGTTCCTCTTCACAAGCGCGTTCTTGCAGAAGGCCATGTTCAGCGCTAGGGCGGCCCAGCAGTCCCGCAGCAAGCACACCCAATTATGAAGAGGAGTTTCAGCGAGGAATCTACCTTGCGATGCGGTTAGCGTATTAGGCTCTCCGTGACAGAGGTGGCACTCTTCCATGGAATTTCGCTGACTACCACCTTTATCGTCATTGCAATTTATCGTTTCGCTCCGAATCGATAGACGAGGCTTATGGTCGGTTCGTGGGTGATTGTGTACAGTTTCACGGTTGGCACATCGCTGTCTGCCGTTCTGATCCCACTGAAAGAAGGATTCTTATAGAAGAGCCCTCGATATTCGCCGCGGAGCGCCCAGTGATTTGAGAATCTGTAGTTGATGCCTGTTCCGAAGACCATTACAGGGCGGAACTCGACCCAGTACGGCGAAGGATCTTGAGTTGGAAGAAAAGACAAGACTCCTCCTCCTAACTGAAAGAACGTATCGACGTGTCTCGCCCTCGGTCCCTGAACGAGGTAAGCGCCAGTGAGTTCATACATGTTTTCGCCGATCGACCCATAGCTGAAACTGGAAATTGGGTTTGTCGGCGTCGTTGGGTTCGGGAAGTACATTCCTTGTGAGTACTGTTCGCTGAACCGGCTGTAGCCGAAGTTGATGTTGTACCCCAGCCAGGGTCTGAACGATTGATGGATGGTTGTCAGAACTCCAGCCGAAGGCGATGTTCCCTGGACCGTCTGATCGTAGGCTGTTCCGTTGAGAAACACGCTGGTTTCAGTGGGTGTTTGCGCCGGCGTCAATTGACCGAACACACCTAACGAAACATCAATAGCAGAACTGGATTTGCCTTTTGAAGTGGGTGTGACGACCGTTTGGTCCTGTGCTCCAAGAGCACCTGATGTCATCGCCAGGAATGCAGCGACCGTAATCCGTCGGAAAAAGGAATTCGGGAAATGGAAGATCAAGCGTGAACGCGAAAGTATCAAAGCAACTCTCCTTATCGGTCATTGGACCGTCGATTATAAAGAGAGGCACGATAAACAAATCTACCCTCCTTTAAGCGCACAATCGGTGGACTTGTTCATTACATAAAGCGGTATTGAAGCTGCGCAGAGACGGCTAACAGCACACGGGTTCCTCCGGCACTACCGAGAACGCCGTGAAGACGCAAATCTGGATCGCGGTCTCGGCCTACGTGCTGGTCGCCATCGTGCGCAAGCAGTTCGACCTGGAAGTTACTCTTTATAAATCTTACAGGTGCTCAGAAGCAGTCGGAATCTCTCGCTGAAGAGATTGCAATTTCCACCACCTCAATCGATGTTTCTTACAGAGAAAAAGCCGTTTGAAGAAATAGGTAAGCGTAATCTTGGCGTATGCCGAGTTTTCAAAGCGTCGCTTTTGCCGGACTGCACGCTCAAGAATACGCAAGGTATAAAAGGCCCGTTCGGTCACTGTCCCGTACACGTCCCAATATGCACCCTCTGCCGCAATAAAGTTCAAATAGCGTTTGGGTGACATCGATTTTTTAAAATCGAGCACGGCGACTTTGTGCTTCAGCAGTAAATCACCTGCAATGTAAATCTGCTTGCCATGCAGGTGCAGCAAGTGAAACGCCACTACATCGGAGAAATCCAGCCAGAAATCTTCATTAAAGCCACCGATCTGCTCTAAAGCATCAATCCTCATCAATGTGCCGCTGTTTGCCGCCGACACTTCCCCGGGGTATACCCCCTCGAATGGCTTGTCCAGGGGTGTGCGTTTCTTAAATAGAACTTTGAATGGCGAAAGGATGCGTTCACCATCCACCAAAAACGGAACGATTGCGGCGATCTCGGATTTGTTTAAGAATCTACAGCCGAGCTTTAATATCTGCGGCAAGAAATCGGCAGGTATTGCCGTGTCCTGATCAAGTAGCAGCAGCCACTGGCAACCCGTTGCTTCTGCGATTTTCATCGCGCGGTTATACGCGCCGGATACGCCGAGATTTTCCTGCGAATGCTTGTAGGTAAATGCAGACAAAGGCTCAGCGTCCTTGAGTGGCGTTGGGCTGTTATCCCAGATCAGTACACTCAATGAATCATGCAGCTCTGGATAACGGGCAAAGGCCTGTAAAAGTCCCTGAATGGTCTGGGAATCGGTCAACGACATTTTATACAGGACCACAACTACCAGGATCCGTATTCTGGGCAGATTGGATTTACGCACGAGGTCGGCTGCATCGGCAATGCCTGAATGCACATGGTTCCCCTCCGGCGCGAGCGCCGCAATGAATTGCCGCAGGTAGCGGTTGGAATACAGGAACTAGCGTCCGGCTCAGGCGACTTGAACTCTGACGGGGTTGGTCATGCCAGTCTGCAAAGTTACTTCGCAACAAACGCCATTCACTAGATAAAGGGAAGGAACCACCGAAGAATCTACCCTGGAAAGAGAAAGAGAATTACAGGCAGGGATCAGATGGTCTTATATACGGAAGCTGCTTCAGAGGAAATCCCGTTCGGGCATCTGATTCAACAAGTATGTGAGGCGCGCGATTTCAGAAATGCACCCGGAGCGAAATCTGAAGAGAGCGCGGCCCTCCAGGCTCGTAGAGAGAACCTGTTGGACCGAAACTTTGGTTCAGCATCAGTGTGGACTGTCCGAACAGCGCGTCGGTTAGCGATGGATCGATGTATCCGAGATCCGGATGGTTGAAGAGATTGTAGGCTTCTGCCCGGAACTGCAGATTGAAGCTATCGTACAAATGTATTTCTTTCCGGATGGCAACATTGATCTGATTGTCACCGAATCCACGAAGCATATTGCGGGGCGCGTTGCCAGCCGCCTCGGCAGTGGGCAAAACAAACGCTGGAGTGACAGCATACGGTCCGCCGTTCAACATGCGGCCGCCGGGATATTGTGAACCATTAACGTACAGCGGCCGGTTCGGAATGAGATCGACGCCGCTAAAATAGCGCTCTCCGGTGGCCGGATCCGAAAAGATATTTCCCAGTGGGGTCACGGGGAAGGCGCTTCTCGCCGCGATGCGCATATCGGCTCCCCAACCACCGAACACATATCCGCGGAATCCCTTTCGGGACAATTCGTGTTCGTCCCAGGAGAGCGCAGCCTGAAAGTTTTGTCTGAGATCGAGATTCGAATCTGCGCGAGTGAGAGGCCACGCCGGGTCGATCGATCCGTAATCGATCGTGTGCGACCATGTATACGACGCGAGTCCCTGAAGTCCATGAGCCATGGATCGCTGGAATTTGAGCTGCAGAGCCTGGTAGTTCGAGGTGACACCGGTCGGAAACCATTCGATTTCGCCGAACTCCGGATTCTGGCTGTTGATATCGGTGCGCTGTTCGCGCAAAAGACGGTTGCCGCCGGCGCCGACATATGATGCAGTGAAAGTCTGGTTCCTTCCAAGAGACTTCTCGATTGCGACATCCCACTGAACTGAGTATGGAAGCTGAAGATGCCGGGGGAAGGCGAAGACAAGGGAATTCGTAGGCGATGAAGACGACAGTGGGAAATCTAGTTGTGTAGCGGTAACTGGAACCGGCACATTGATGGGATGCATCGTTTCCGAAAATCCTAATGCGCTGAATGCGCGCACCCCTGCACGGTTGTCGGTGTCGAAGAAGATGCCTCCACCTGCGCGTACTACAAGCTCGCGACCCGCACGGCGATCGACGAGCCACGCAGCGCCGATGCGGGGCGCCAGGTTGAACCAACTTGTGTCCCAGAGCGCGGAGCCCCGCGGAGCAAGGGTCACGCTGGCAGGAGAATCCAGGCTTCCAACCGCGGTGAAGGCATCGGCGCCATTTTTTCCGTGCGGTGCGGGATCGACCTCCCAACGCAACCCTCCGGAGATGGTCAGCGCTTTCGATGCCTGCCACTCATCCTGGACGAACGCGGCCATCTGGTTGATGAGCGGGGCTGCGGGCAGACTTTTTGTGATGGCGATATCGGTCGCGCTGTTCGCCAGGAGCGCCTGCGGATCGAAGAAATCCGCTTCCACGCTCAGCGCAGGTGGATGAATGGCGGAGACGAGATGGCGCTCGTCGATTCCGAATTGCAGCAGATGATGACCGGCTTGAATCGCGAATGTGTCGCGCAGGTTCCATTGGTGGAGAGAACCGAATGCCTCATCAGTATTGACCTCAGAATCTCCCGCACCGGCAGAGTGGATGAAGACATCGGCGGCGGCCGATGGAAAAGAGGCAGGTGGAATACCGAGGTTGGTGTTAAGATCTGCGGCCGCGTAAATGACGCCAGCGGAGAAGAGACTCAGGTTGGTCTTCGATAGAGATGTGCCGGTCCCGTATCCCAGTCTGAATTCATTCGTGCTGGTTCCAGATAGCTGAAATGTGACGCCTGCTGTATCAATCTGCGTGTTGACATGAGTCGTCGTCGTGGAGGCCAGCATTGTGCTTTCACTTTGGCTCGGCGTGAAGCTCGATCGAAAGAAGCCGGAAATTCTTGACGAAAACGTGTGATCGATTCGAAAGCTGGTCGAGTCGATGGAGCCCGGTTCCGAGATCATTCCGGGAACAAAAGGGCTGAGTCCTGTGGATGCCGGCGGAACGTCCGGAAGATTTCCCCCTTGATAGGAGCTCGGAAAGTCATAGAGCACGGGTTGAAGAGGAGTCGGAGCTGCTGCAACGAACTGTGGAGAAGGTACGTACTCGACGAGAGGAGCGGCTGGCTCGGTTACGTGGAGTCCCTCATAGGAGCCGAAAAAGAATGTCTTGCCGTGACCGTCGTAGAACTTTGGTATGTTGACCGGCCCGCCGATCGCACCACCGAAATCATTCTGCTGATAAGGGAGCGACAGCTGACCTGTCGAATTAAAGTTGGTGAACCAATCGGCTGCATCGGCGATGTTGTTGCGCACGTAATCGTATATGCTTCCGTGAAGCGTGTTTGTTCCGGAACGCGTAAGAAGGGTGAACTGTCCCCCGGAAGTACGGCCGTACTCGGCGGAATAGTTTGACGTAAGTACGCGAAATTCCTGAAGATCGTCGACCGAAACCAGGCTCTGTGTTGTCCCCAGCGCTGTAGTTCCCGCAGCGTTTCCGCTGCTTGCGAACTTGGTGTGTCCCCCGAGCAGGCCCACGCCAATATCGGCTGACACGCCGTCAATGGTGTACGAGTTCGTGTCGGGCTGCTGGCCGTTGACGCTGAAATCGCCCTGCACACTGGGGCCGGCGCCGAATGCCTGGGGGCTCTGGGTAACAATGCCAGGCGTCATAGAGACCAGGTCCTGAAAGCTTCGGCCGTTCAACGGAGTATTGGCAACAAATTGCCGGTCTACCACCGTGCTTATCGATGCGTCCGCGCTGTTCGGAGTAATACCGGATTCATCAACATTGATGCTCTGGGTGACATTGCCCACTTGCATCTGAATAACGAAATTCTTGGTGTCAGCGACATTGAGGACCAGGCCTGTGAACTGGGCAGTGGCGAATCCATCCCGCTCGATCTGCAAGGTATAAGCTCCCGGAATGACGTCCGGAAGTAGAAAGATCCCGACATGATTGGTCTTGGAATCGTTCTCCGCTCCAGTCAGGTTGTTGATGAGCTTAACGTTGGCATCCGGAATCCGTGCTCCTGTCGAGTCCTCCACGACGCCAGCCACGTTCGCAGTGCTGACCTGAGCAAGCGCATGCCGCGCAGGCAAAAGGATCAGGCCAATGATCCAGGCGGAAATGCCAATTGAAATCCATCGGGGCATCTGGTCTGTTTGACTCAACGGGATGGCTGGGGTTATTCCTTTCCAGCGTGTTTCGTCGGAGAAGTTGCTGCGCTTTCTGAATCGGCCAACCGAGTGGCGAAGGCGGCTACTCTGGTTGCGTCCTGCATCGGAATCGAACGAATGGCGCTAGTGATCAGGAAATCGGCATTTTGTGCTTCCTTGCCCGTCGGCCCGGCCGTGAAGGCCCCTCCAATGCTGCGATTCATTTGCTGCGTTTGCCGTAACAACTCGCCAGCTGCTCGCGCAAAGTTCGCAGGCGTATCAATTTGAACAGAGCCGCTACCGGCGATCAACGATTGACCATTCGCAGGCTCGATTTGGGCCAATTGCTCACGGAGTTCCCGTAATTCATTTTCCAGGGCCGTGGCATGGCGCGTGGCCATTTCAGCCCACTGCTCTTCTGAAGTCTGGCCTGCCGACTGCAACTCATCCGCAGTGAAAGCGGTCCCAAGCCGATCCAGCGCGTAGGCGTGCTGCAATGCACGCTGCGAATGCCCGAGAGCATCCTGCGAGAACTGTGCCGCAGCCGCATTCACCCGCTCGCCAGTCCATCCCTTTCCGGTGAAGTATCTCTGAAGCAACGCATCGGCCGGAGCTTCTGTCTGCGCTACGCTGTAGACATTTGTAATCGGTTGTGCCGTCGATTGAAGGGCAGAAGTTGGCACTCCCCGATCGCGTTGCGACGCTAGTCGAATGTCGAGAGATTGGTGATCAGGCAGTGCCTCAAGCCCTGCGTTGATCTCCCGCTTCCGCATTTCGTCCGCGACCGTGCCGGAGATGCGGACATGCCCTTCCGGCGTTCTTGTCACTTCAATAGGCTCGCCCGTATCGGCGCCAAGTTTGTTCAGTTCATACAAAGCAGCAATCTGGAGTTGCACAAGCCGAATGTTTTGGCCGAACAGCGTGTGATCGCTCTGGCTCCCAGGAAAAGAGAGTCCCCCCTCACTCCTTGAATGGCCGTCTAAATCAGTCGGCTCAAAAACCGTCGCCGGAACTGACCCACTCGGCCGACGTTCATAATGGGTCTCGACAAAGCGAACTGCCCTGATTGAAGAACCATCGCTCACATGCAGCGTTTCGCCAACGACATGAAGATGGCGGTCAAGCACCAGCGTCGCGGAAAGAAGATGCGGAGGACCGCTTGCTATGCCAGCACTCGCCAATTCGTAGTCCTCTCCAACGACACGAATCTGCATCCGCTGATTTGCCAGTTCATGGAAAGCACGGGCCGAAACATCCTGCTGCCAGAGGGCTCTTGTAGCAATTTCGCGATCTGCATCGGACAAGTCTCCACGGTTCGCTTCCACAGAGGAACCGCTTTGACCATCTCTTCCATGCCATGCCGAGGCAACAAGCTGATGTTGTGCATCATAAAGTCGCCGCATGGTTCTGCCGGTGTCGTTTTCCTTCCAAACATCCACTGTTCCCTGCCACAACGCATGTCCATCGACGCCGGTTGCGTCGAGCCGCAGAATTTGATGTTCGGTCTCGCCCTTCAGGTCTGCCGTTTCCATCTGGATGGACCGGTTCAATACTGCGTTGGCGTTCTCAGGGACACGATTGTAGTAGCGGTATGTGAGATAACCGGTACTGCCGAGAACGACCGCAAGGATCATAGTCCAAGCAAGCGCAAACCGCGGCGACATCCCACGGTAAGTACGTGCAATTCGCGCGAAGATGGAATCTGCTTGGGGCTCGTTGTTCGAAGGGTAGAGAAAAGCAGTGTTTCGTCGAGCCGCGACAACAGGCAACTCCTCGTCAACTTCCTCTTCGACCACCTGAGCAGCCAACGTGGGATCGAAATAGGTGACCTCGCTGTGCAGGCCTAGGCCGTCAAAGCTCAATACCAATTCGAGCCAACGATCATCGCTGAGCGTAACCCGCTGCGTGTGAACATGCGGCCCCTCGGGAGGGCGTTCATCAATAGGAAGCATTGCGAGGCGAATTCGCTGATCAGTAAATACCTCGATGAACTGAGCGGCTTCCGGATGCTCAATGCGCGCCGCCAACGTGCTTCGTTCGCTCTGCACATCGTGGAAGGCCGCGATCTTCCCATTGACCGCAATCGACAGCGTTCTCGGCCGATGGTCGTGCACTCTATCTCTTTGCCACCGTACCGCACGCATCAAAGCTTTGTAGCTCTTAGTGTCTTGGGCAGCAGAGTTCGCGTCTTTCCGATCCATGGAAGACCATACACCATCCGGCGGCTCGCAATCTTCCAACGTGGGCCGCTGGAAGTGGCGGTCGATCGCAGCAAGACATCGCTTGCAACTGACGATGTGGGAGAGCAGGCTGCAAGGGATCGGCTTCGGGCTGGCCATTTGGTAGTGTTTGAGCAAAGCCTCTTCGGGGAGACACTCGGAGCCCTTCGCTTCGAAAATCGTCTGTTGCAGGTCGTCGAACAATTCCGACGACGATATGGGGCTCAAAAGCAGTTCGGGTTCAGGCGGCGTTTCCCGAATAGCGATCCGCAGCTTGCCTGATGCTTCAAGATGCGATTTCACTTCGTCGCGAGCAACCTTGAGCTTGTTGTAGATTGCCGCAATCGGTAAACAGGCGATTTCTGCAATCTCGCGTCGCGCGTAACCCTGAAAGAAATGAAGGATGAAATAGCTGGCGCTTTTCGACGAATCTTTACGCCAGACCGAGTAGCTGGAAATGCGGCGCAGTTCGTTTTGCCGCTCGAGAAGATCGTCCGTTGTGCCCGGATTGAGCGCAAATTGAATCGAGTCGAAATCGGCGATACTGACAAACTGCACCGCCTCCCGCGAGGAGCGGGCAAGCGCAGAGAGATACATGTGCCGAAGGGAGGTATAGAGATAACCTTCAAGATTTTCGACATGGCTGAGATCCGGCTTGACCAACGTGAAATAAAGACAGAGATCGTGGACAATTTCCTGGGCCATACCCTTGTCGCCACGGGTAAGAATCGCTCCCCATTTTTGGAGGCGGCCATAATAGAGTTCCAGCACCTGCTCGGGCGCAACGGCCGTTCGGGGACTCCACGATTTGGGCTGAATTTCCCTCATTAATAAGTAAAGAGCGACTCTCTCAGGGAATCTACCCTCAAATCTAGCTTTAATTGTAGGATTTTTGGCGTTGATTCTTTCGCTCACTTCAAATTGAGGTTCCGCGCATAGTCTGCCTTAGCCCATTGAGTCAATATTGTGTGGCCGGAAGATAAAGAAGCCTCCGATCAGGAAGCGGCCCGCGTGGAAGTCACTCCCATTCAAGACCTTAAGGTGGTGGGCGGGCCGATTTTTCTATATCCAGATACGCTCATCGAAAGCAGATCGGCCCTGAAATGTCGGCGAGGGTCCGCCGATCTCCGCAGGCAAGAACCTTGGCACCTGCCAACAGAACGTTAATGCGCTTAGCGAGTCGTCCCGACGTTCTTTCTCCGTTTCCGGTCGGTTGGCCGGCGAACCCTGAATTTCCACTCCGACAAGAAGCCGCCGTGCACCAGAAAACAACGCTCAATTTCTGCACTCATTGCATAGCGTTGCACTGGAATTCTGGTAGCCAAATTGTAGCCACTCTGTACCGTATCCCGTGCGTTTCAGTGCGATGATATGCAACGCATACTCGAGATATATATCTTTTAGTTTCAATCGTTTAAGTATCTAAAGTGATGTTTCGCCAAGTCTTCGAATTTTGGTCAAATTCGGATTAAAAGGGCGTTGCTCTACCAACTGAGCTACGAGCTCGTTCAAGGCCGCTGATTCCAAACTAACACAAAGATTGTGTTGTTGGCGCGGCAGAGAGCGCCGCGGTGCGGGCTCGCTGGGGCGG
>Ga0182027_10016323_pt1 | contig 10150 bp, 10 predicted proteins | sample 712E1DmetaG_FD_121300 | JGI IMG/M metagenome (GOLD analysis project Ga0182027, IMG submission 121300) | Permafrost microbial communities from Stordalen Mire, Sweden - 712E1D metaG (Illumina Assembly) | ecosystem: Environmental > Terrestrial > Soil > Wetlands > Permafrost | place: Sweden... | reverse complement strand
TGTATGAGGTTTATCAGGCCGGCTGCGTGCAGCTCGACGCGCGGTTGCGCGGGCCGGGCGGCGAACGCAGCAAACAGCAGGTCACGCTCAAAAACATGGAGCATGTCAAACGCGCGCTCGAAAACATCGTCGCGCAGGAATCCTTGAAACTGGAATCCGGCCTGATCCTCCTGGCGATCGCGGTCAGCGGCGCGCCGTTCATGGGATTGCTCGGCACGGTTTGGGGCGTGATGAGCACGTTTGCCGGCATCGCGCAGCAAGGCTCGGCGACAATGGCGGCGATGGCGCCCGGCGTCTCGGCGGCGCTCATCACGACGGTCGCCGGACTGCTGGTGGCGATTCCCTCGATGTTCGGCTATAATTGGCTGGTGCATAATCTGCGCGTGTTCACAGTCGGCCTGGACAATTTCGCGCAGGAACTCGTTTCCAAAATGGAAACGGAATTTTTGGCGGACGAATAGTTTTTGCAGCCATGCGCAGGTTTTCCCAACGCAGTTACCTCGTGACGTTGAGCGAGATCAACATCACGCCGCTGCTCGACCTCGCGTTCGTGCTGCTCATCATCTTCGTCATCACCACGCCGCTGCTCGAGCAAAGCATCAACCTCAAGCTGCCCACCGGCGGCCGGCCCGACCAGCACGTGGACAAACGCAATGTCCGCACCGTCGAGGTCAGCACCACGGGCGTCTATGCGCTCGACAAACAGCGCATGGGCCTGGAGCCGTTGATCGCCCGGCTGGCGGCGGAATTCCGCTCGAACCCGAACCTCATCGTCTATATCCGCGCCGACCAGGACGGGCCTTACAAAAACGTCGCGCTGCTGATTGACGGCTGCCAGCGCAGCGGCATCACCCGCTATTCGCTCCGCACGGAGCCGACCAAATGAACCGCCTGCAAAAAAAATGCGTCATTGCCACCGCGGGCGTTCACCTGCTGCTGCTCGTGATTTTATTTGTCGGCCCGGCCTTTTTTTATGCGAAGCCGAAGGCGGATGATTTGCAGGTGCTCGATGTGATTCCGGCCAATTTGATTGACGCACAATTCAGCAGTGGAGTCGCCAATGCCACCCCGCCGCCGCCCGCTCCCGTGGTGGCGCAGCCGCAACCGCAACCGGCTCCGCCGGCGCCGCAACCAGTTGTAAAACCGCCCTCGTTCATACAGGAGCTGGAGAAGGTTTTTAAACCTGAGCCGGTCAAGCCGGCGCCGACCCCGGAACCAACGCACAAGCCCCAAATCAGCACAACCCTTGTGACCCGCACCGCGCCGAAAAATTCCCCGGCGGCCGACAATTCGCAGCAACAGCAGCAACAAGCCCGGGCAATCCGAACCGCCCTTCGGAATTTGAAGAAGAATTTCACCCCGGGCACGGTGGTGGACATGCCCGGCAACAGCGGCGGCGCGGCTTACGCGAGTTACCGGGACGCCATTGCCTCCATTTATTACGACGCCTGGACGCCGCCAGGTGAGGCCGACAACGAAGAGGCCAACACCCGGGTCAGCGTCACCATCGCGAATGATGGCACGGTGATAACCGCGCGCATCGTCACACCGTCGGGCGATGCCCGGGTGGACGCTTCCATTCAACGCACGCTGGAGCGCGTGACCTACATCGCGCCGTTCCCCAAGGGCGCGGTGGAAAAAGAACGGACTTACATCATCAACTTCAACCTCAAAGCCAAACGCATGCTCGAATGAAAAAAAACTTTCTTAACTCGATTAGAATTTACCTGCCGGTTTTTTTTGCGGCGGCCGCCATCCAATTTTCCCGCGGCCAGGACGAAATCCTGATTAAAAAGCAAATTGACGTGCTCGGCCAAACCAAGCCCATTCCGGTTGCGCTCGAAGGGTTCAGCGGCGACGTGGCGGACGTTTTGAAATTCGACCTTTATGTCCAGGGCTTTTCGTTTGTTGCGCCGAATGCCGCGCAATATCAAATCAGCGGCAGCAACAATGGCAATGTCCAGGGCCGCGTGGTGGATTTGATCAGCAAGCAGACGAAACTTTCGCGCAGCTACACCGGCGCAAATTTGCGGCGGCAGGCGCACATGTTGGCCGATGATATCGTGCTGGCCATCACCGGCAAGAAAGGCATCGCGCAGACCAAAATCGCGTTCAAGGCCCAATCCAGCACGGGCAACGGCGAAATTTACGCCGCCGATTTCGACGGCCACAACGCGCAATCCATCACCCACGACGCCACCATCGTCGCGGCGCCGGCCTGGGTGCCCGGCCGGCTCGCGATTTATTACACATCCTATAAGCGCGGCAACCCGGACATTTTTTACCACAACCTTGGCACCGGCGAGCGCCATGTCGTCGCGGGCTTTTCCGGCTTGAACACCAGCGCGGCGATTTCGCCGGATGGCTCGAAGGTGGCAATGATTTTGAGCCGGAGCGGCAGCCCGGACGTGTGGGTTGCCAATGCCGACGGCTCGAATTTGAAACAATTGACCTCGACACCCGAGGATGAATCATCGCCCTGCTGGTCGCCGGATGGTCAATGGATTTGTTTCGCGACCAAAATCGCCGAGCGGCGCGTGCTGGCGAAAGTACCGGCGGGCGGCGGCGCGATGCAGCGGATTCCGACGCCCGGCGCGCCAAACCCGACTGAACCCGACTGGTCGCCCGACGGCAAATGGATCGCGTTCACATCGCAGGCGGGCGGGTTCGACATTTGCGTCGTGCCCGCAGGCGGCGGGACACCCTCGGTGCTGGTGGCGGGCGAAGATCCGTCGTGGTCCCCCAACTCGCGGACGCTGATTTTCACGCGGCGCGCGGGCGGGCGGTATGGATTATCTGTGCTTGACGTGTTTACGAAACAGGTCAAGGATATTACCCGAATTTCGGGAAGCGATTCTCAACCAGCTTGGGCGAGATGATTTTGGCTTTTTTAACAAACTTTTAACCGAAGGAAAAAATATGAAAATAATGAAACTAACCTCCATGATGGCGTTTGCACTGGCGATTACGCTGGCCGCCACCGGCTGCAGAAATCACAAACCCGGTCAAATCACGCCGCTACCTGGATCCAATGCCGGCATGGTTGGCGAACCCGGCGCTGGCGGCACGATGAATGCGAATGAAAACGGCGGCGGTGCAACCGCGAGCCTGACAGATTTTGAAGGCATGGCCGCTGATCGCGCCGCGCTGGCGAATTACACGGTGCATTTCGCTTATGACAGTGCCGCGGTGAAAAAGAGCGAAAAGGCGAACGTCCAGGCGGTGGCCGCCGCGTTGAAGGCCGATTCGAGCGCCAAGCTGCTCATCGAAGGTCATTGCGACGAGCGCGGCACGGAGGAATACAACCGGTCGCTCGGCGAACGCCGCGCGCTGGCATTGCGCGGGGCGCTGGCCAAGGCCGGCGTTGATCCGTCGCGCATCCGCACCATCAGCTACGGCAAAGACAAGCCGGTGGACCCCGCCAACAACGAAGCCGCCTGGGCGAAAAACCGCCGCGGCGAATTTGTTCTGTTGCATCCCAAATAGCGGGTGCTGGAACACCAGAAAGCATTTGAACTCATTCAGGGGCCGCGCTTGTCGCGGCCCTTTTTTGTTGCAGCGGCGGGCATCCTGCCTAATGTCACTAACTTTGTAGGATACATTTTTGGAGGAGTTGGCGTGCTTCAACCCGGCTGCCGCGCAGCGGAGGGAACGTTTCGCAGATATGGCGCTTGCGGCGTGGTTCGCTGACTCGGGGCATGGAGCGTGTCGGCTGCGGCATCTGCGCAATGGCGGTCAATAGCATTTCCCATCGTAGCTGGGTGGAGTGGCCCCGGCTCCAGTCCGCCAACCAGCCCCAAAACAGCCGTCTGGTGGCGCTAAAGGAGAGGGTCTCAAACGGGACCTGCTTTTTGAACGCGGCCGTCACCATCAGTGCCCGAACCAGATTGTAGGCCATCAAACCGGCCAGCCATTCTTTCTGTGCCATTTCGGCCGACTTGCATTCCAACCGGTCCAGATCCATTTGCGCTTTCAAGTAGCGCAGGTTCAGTTCGACCTGCCAGCGCTGGCCGTAGAGTTGGACCAGTTCTTGGGCGGGGTAGGTTTGGGCATCGACCAAGGTGGTAAACAAGTAGAGCCAACGGGTACGAAAGCCGGGCCGTGCCAAGCTGGCGGCAATGAGCCTGCCGGCGATGGGTTGAACCGACCCCCTCAGCCGACGCCGGTCACGGGCGCTGGGGCTCCAGAGGACGTGCTGATCCAGCCTCCGACCCAGGCGGCGGCGCGAGCCCAGCAGTTTGCCCGCGCGGCTGGGGGTCAGGTGCAACAGGGCCTGGCCTTTGGCTTGGGTAAAATGGCTTGCGCCATCCAAAAGATGCCGAAGTTGGCATCGCCCAGATACAAGCCAGACCCCAAGCCTTGAAAAAGCTGGCCGGCCAAGGCTTGCTCGGAAACGGTCGTGGCCCCCACGGCCGAGGCCAGCACCAAGCCGCTGTGCAAGCAAAAGACGGCCACCACCCGCATCAGCACCCAGTAGGCCTTGCCCCGTTGATTGGAACTGGCCGAAAACTCCGAGGCCACCTCCGACCAGGGGCGCAGGCGCACCTGGCTGCCATCCAAGAGCAGCACCCGCCAGCCCTGCCAGAAGGCTTGGGGGACCGAGTGGCTGATTTGTTGGGCTTGGGCCGCCAACGCGGCGTGGAACACCGGCAGGGGCAGCCGTTGACGGGCGTTGCTCAGCGCGGTCGTCGCCCGGGAGCGGATGCGCTGGGACAGCGGGCGGCGGCCCCGCGGGGTGAGGCGGTCGGCCCCGCCCTGATGGGCATCGCACAGGGCCGCCTGGAGGGAGTGGTCGTGATGCAGACGCTGGAAGATCATGTACCAGAGGGTGACGGCCGGAGAGAAGATCCGGTCATAGAAGGTTTGCTCGGTTTGCTGGAGCGCCAACTGCAGATGAGTTTGGCGGAGGAGCCGCTGGAAGGTTTGCAGCACCCGGACGAGGGACAGGCCGGGGGGCAAGGCGGATGGGCGGGTGGATTTTTGAGTTGCCATACATGTATGTATAATAATATACATACCTAACAACCATGAAAAAAACCACCTTCACCACCCGCCACCTCAAACAGGAGTTCGCCCGCCAAGTCCAGTCCCGCTGGCCGGCCCTCAAAGGCTCCCTGGCCCGGGTCTATAAGCCCTGCATCCGCAAAAACTGCCCCGCCTGTGCCCGGGGCGACAAACACCCCGCTTGGATTCTCTCCTTTTTGGACCGGGGCACCCGCCGCTGCATGTACGTGCCTCAGGCGCTGGTGCCCACTCTCCGTCAAGCCTTGCGCAATGGCAGAAAGCTCGAAGAACTCCTCGCGCACATGGGACCGGCCCTCATCCAGGCCTATCGCCACCAACGGGATCTGTAGCAAAATCCACCAGAAGCCTATTCACAATGTTAGTGACATTAGGCATCCTGCCTGCCGTGGAGCCAGGGCGTCCCGCCCGGCGGAGAAAACGCTCGCGCATACTCATCGGGCTGGAAAGTTTCAGAACCTCGTTCCGTACCATCGTTCTTTCCGGGCGGCGAGACGCGCGCCCTCCATGGCAGACGAGACGTCCGCCCCTACAGGATTTTTTGCGTCTTTACTATTGGCCAAAGCGGGCGTAGCCTTTGAAAGGCTCGATAAAATTTATGAACGCTATATTTGCATGGGCACCGGGCGGCATGGAAGTCGTTTTGATCCTGGTGGTTATTTTGGTTTTATTCGGTTCCAAGAAAATCCCCGACTTTGCGCGCGGTTTGGGCCAGGGCATCAAGGAATTCAAAAAGGCATCGCGTGAAGTGACGGACGAAATCCAGAACACGACGACCGACATACCCCCGGCGGCCAAACCCGTCGCGCCCGCGCCATCGCGGGCCGACCTGCCGGTTTCGCAATCCTCCAATCCGCCCAAAACCTGAGCGGAACATTCTGACATGGCCGGCGACCACGAATCGGAACACCCCGACGAGGCCGAAGGCGGCCCGGTTAAGACCTTTCTTGAACACCTCGAAGATCTGCGCTGGGTGCTCATCAAGAGCCTGGTGGCGCTGTTCGTGGCGGTCTTGCTCTGCCTGCTGGCGGGCAATTACGTCGTTCAGATCATCAAATGGCCGCTGACGCAGGCCGGTGTCAGCTGGCCCGGCACGAATCAAATCGTCACCGTCAGCTTCGGCACAAACCGTCTCGGCACGTTTACACTCACCGCCGAACAACAAAAATCACTAAACCTCGGCCCGAACCGCTTCGTATCCGTTCAGGTCGAGCCGCTGGTCATCGGCACGAACCAGGTGCTCAGCTGGCGCGCCAGTTCCGATCCCGCCGCCGTGGCCGACGGGCAACGATTGAAGATTGACCTGATCAACCTCAGCCCGGCGGGCGGATTTGTGGTCGCCTTCCAGGTGGCAATTTATGGCGGCACAATGCTGGCGTCGTTGCCGATTCTATATTTCGTAGCCACGTTCATTTTTCCAGCACTTAAGCTGCGCGAGCGCAAATACATTTATCGCGGACTGGCCTTCGGCGGCGGACTTTTTCTCGCCGGCGTGGCGTTTTGTTATTTCATCCTGATGCCGCTGGCGCTGACCGCGGCGCAGATGTATTCGCACTGGCTCGGTTTTGGCGCGCTTCAGTGGCGGGCGGAGGACTACATCAGTTTCGTCTGCCGGTTCCTGCTGGGCATGGGGCTGGGATTTGAGCTGCCGGTGGTGATTTTGACGCTCGTGAAAATCGGCATTCTCGACTATCGCACGCTCTCCGGGGCGCGCCGCTATATGATTGTCATCAATTTGATTCTGGGCGCGGTGCTGACGACCCCGGAGGTGTTCACGCAAATCGTCATGTTTGTCCCGCTGCAGGGCCTCTACGAAATCACCGTCTGGATTGCGTGGTATTGGGATCAGCCCGATCGGCGCAAGGCGCGCCGCGCGCTGTTGCTGGCGTTGCTCCTCCTGCTCCTGGTGGTCCGCCTGACGTGGCTGGGCTATAAATATGTTCTCCCGCTGGCGCATCGGCATCTGCATTGAAGAATGTTTTTCAAACCGGCTGATTCCCAATCGTAAAACGCGCTTTACATCCGGCAATTTCGGCGTAAGCTCAACTCAATTCGTCAACTTAAAAAAAACGTATGCGAAACGCGATGCTTTTTCTTGCTTTGGCCGGCTTGGCCGCTTTGTTCACATCCGGCTGCGCTGGGCCGGAACAAAAACTCGGTCGCGGCATAAGTAACTCTCTTGAAATCACCCGCCTGGGCGAAATGCGGTGCTCCATCGAGCAAACGGCCGTTTTTGAATCGCCCAGTGCCGGCTACACCGCCGGTGCGGCTAGCGGCTTGAATCGCACCCTGGCGCGCACGGGCCTGGGCCTTTATGAAATCGTCACCGCGCCCTTCCCGCCGTATCATCCGATTTGGACCGGCTACCTGAGTCCCGGCCCCGCTTACCCCGACAGTTACAAGCCGGGTCTGGTTTCCGGCTCGACGTTTGATACGGACACCTACGCCGGCTTCAGTGGCGGCGAAGTCGCGCCGTATATTCCCGGCAGCCGGTTCCGCGTGTTCGACAATTGAACGTGACCGAACCCGTTTTCATCAACGCGCCAATCGTTTATCGTTGGCGCGTTTTGTTTTTGTGAAGGCATATGGGACTGCTCCATAAAAAATCGCCCGGCAAAGTCAACCTGCTGCTGAACATCCTCGGCAAACGGCCCGATGGGTTTCACGAGCTCGAAACCGTCATGCAACCGGTCAACCTTTGCGATGATTTGGTTTTTGAGCACCGCAAAAAAGGAATCCGGCTCCTATGCAATGATAAAGCGCTGCCAACGGACTCCAGAAATCTGGTCTTTCGCACGGCGGAAAGTTTTTTTGCCGTGGCAGATATTTCCACTGGCGTTGAAATTGAGCTGTTGAAAAAAATCCCGCTCGCTGCCGGTCTGGGCGGCGGCAGCGGCAACGCCGCAACCACCTTGCTCGCTCTGAACGAACTGTTCGGCCAGCCGCTTTCCACCGCGAAGCTGCATGAACTCGCCGCGGCGCTCGGCTCGGACGTGCCGTTTTTCCTCCAGGGCAAACCCGTGCTGGCCACCGGCCGCGGCGAGAAAATCCAGCCGCTGGATTTTTTCCCGGCGCTGTCAGGCAAAGCCCTGCTGCTGATTCATCCCGGATTCGGCATTTCAACGCCGTGGGCTTATCAAAATCTCGCGCGTTTTCCCGCGGCGCTGAACGGCCGGCCGAACCGCGCGCAAAAACTGATTGCCAGACTTCAAGCCGGCGATTTGCGCGCGGCCAGCGCTGAATTTTACAATTCGCTCGAAGCCCCGGCGCTGGAAAAATATCCGGTGCTCGCGCTGTTTCAGGAATTCCTCCGCGCCAACGGCGCATTGGCCGCGTTGATGTCCGGCAGCGGCTCCACCACGTTTGCCATCGCCGAAAACCAGGCCGCCGCCGAATCACTCGTGGAGAAATTCAAGTCGAAGTTCGGACAAAACTGCTGGACCGCCGTTGTGCCAGTTTAAGGCAAGGCCGCCTCAAAACATCCTTTCATCGTGGCAGCCGACGTGAGTCGGCTCGCTTTTTCCGGGTTTTGCACGAGATTGGAGCGGACTTACGTCCGCTGCTACAAGTTTTGAGACGCGCTCGGTGGCTGTCCCTACCCTGATTTTTTGAACCGCTGCAACATCAAATCGGTTGTTTCCTTCGCCGCCGGAATTTTTAGCGCGAGCGCGGCCAGCCAGTAAGCAAGCCCCGCGATTCCGGCCGGCGCAAATACCGCGCCGATTTTCAGCGTGATGGTATTATGGCCGAACGACTTTTCCCAGAATTGCCAGCCCAGCCACGCCATCAATCCGGCCATCAATCCGGCCAGCGCCAGCGGCAGCAGCGTCGCGCACAGCGATTCCATTTCCAATTTCCCCATTTTGCGCCGGAGCGCGTAAAGCAGCAGCCAGACGTTGCAGATGGAAGTCGTGGTGTTGGCGATGCCCAGTCCGCCCTGCCGCAGCGGTTCCACGAGCGCGGCGGCCAGAACCAAGTTCAACGCGAGACTCACGAGGCTGATCTGCATGGGCGTTTTGGTGTCGCCCAGCGCGTAAAAGGCGCGGGCCAGCACGTTGACCGTGGAAAACGCCACCAGCCCCGGCGCGAGGCATACCAGCGCCAGCGTCGCGCGCTGGGTCGAATCGGCGGTGAACAACCCCCGCTCGAACAGCAGCCGCACAATCGGCTCGGCCAGCACGACGAGCAGGATGGCCGCAATCAAATTGAAGAAAATCAGCGTGCCCACTCCGTTGCGCAGCGTGGCGCGAAATTCGGAATGTTTTTTTTCGGCGGCCAGCCCCGAAAGCGTCGGCAGCAAATAGGTCGCCAGCGAAATGCCGAACATGCCCTGGGGCAGTTCCATCAGGCGCACCGCGTAGTTGAAGGACGCGACAATTTGCGGGCTAACCCAGAACGCGATGCTTTGCGTCAGCAGCACGTTGATTTGAAACGCCGCCACGCCGATGGTGCCGGGAATCATCTGGCGCACGACGCGCCCCACCGTTTCGTTGCGCCAGGGTGAAACCCACCGATAACGAAAACCATCACGCCAGAGGGTGGGCAGTTGAAACGCCGCCTGGGCGACCCCCGCCGCGAGCACGCCGAAGGCCAGGGCAAAGATTTGGTGCGGCAGCCTTTCTTCCTTCGGGAAACTCAATCCCATTTTTGGCGCAAGCCAGAGCACGGATGCGATCATCACGACATTGAGCATGGTCGCGCCCATGGCCGGGATGAAAAAATGTCCGCGCGCGTTCAGCATGCCCATGAACCCAGCCGCGAGGCACACGAGCAGCATGTAGGGAAACATGATGCGCAAGAGTCGCAGCATGAGTTCCGTCTGCGCCTCAAACTGATGCACGCCCAGCGCAACGGAAATGCCGAGCATGGCCACCCCGATGATGACGCACGCTGCGACCACGAGACCGGAAATCACCGCGTTGGCTGTGCGCCACATTTCGACTTCGCCGTGGGTCTTTTCCTTTTCCTTGAAAATGGGGATGAACGCGGCGGTCAGCGCGCCCTCGCCGAGCAGCCGGCGGAACAGGTTCGGAATCATGAAGGCGAGCTGGAACGCGCCGGCCACCCAGCCGTCGCCCATGAACCGCGCATAGACCACTTCGCGCACCATGCCGAGCACGCGGCTGGT
>Ga0182027_10016321_pt1 | contig 10150 bp, 13 predicted proteins | sample 712E1DmetaG_FD_121300 | JGI IMG/M metagenome (GOLD analysis project Ga0182027, IMG submission 121300) | Permafrost microbial communities from Stordalen Mire, Sweden - 712E1D metaG (Illumina Assembly) | ecosystem: Environmental > Terrestrial > Soil > Wetlands > Permafrost | place: Sweden... | reverse complement strand
CTAGCCGGGCTTGAAAATCCAGCGAAAGGCCGCTCAACAATAGAACCATCAGCTACCCATGAGGATCGGGGTCATCAAGCTCTGCCCGATATTTTCTGAAATAACCCCGAAACTGATGATAGCTCAGGCCGAGCCGCTCGGCGGCCTTGCGCTGGTTGTAATGGCACGCTTCCAGGGCCTGGCGCAGGCGGCGCAGCTCCAGCGCGCGCACCGCTTCGGGCAAGGGGAGCGCGCTGAGTTCGGCCAGGCCGGCGTCGTCGGGCGTCGCGCCGGCTGGCGCTTGCTCTTCGGCGCGGGTTGGGGGAAGGCTGGCGGACGAGGTGGACCGAGCGGACGAAGTGGACCGAGTGGACGGAGTGGACGGTTCGGTTTGGGGCGTGTCGTCGCCAGCCTCGAACGGGTCGAAGACGATCGCCTCGATCACCGGTTTTCCGCTGCGGTAAACCATCCGCTCGACCACGTTTTTGAGCTCGCGGACGTTGCCCGGCCAGGGGTATTCGAGGAGCGCGCGCTCGGCGGCCTTTGAAAAGCGCGGCGGCGGCGTGAGGCCCAGTTCGTGGGCCATCTGGCGCGCGAAATGGTTGGCCAAGAGGAGAATATCCTCCTGGCGGCGGCGCAGCGGCGGGAGCGTGATGACCTCGAACGACAGCCGGTCCAGCAGGTCCTGGCGAAAACGCCCCTCGCGGGCCAGCGCGCGCAGGTCGACGTTAGTCGCCGCGACCAGCCGCACGTCCACGCGCAGGGTTTCGGAACTGCCGACGCGCTCCATCTGGCCGTACTCGACGACGCGCAGGATCTTTTCCTGCACCGTCGGCGGCAGGGTGGCGATCTCGTCCAGAAAGAGCGTCCCGCCGCTGGCGATCTCGAAGCGCCCCTTGCGCAGGCGCTGGGCGCCGGTGAACGCCCCCGCCTCGTGGCCGAACAGCTCGCTCTCGATCAGAGACTCGGCGAGCGAGGCGCAGTTGAGCGTGACGTACGGCTGGCCCCAGCGCGCCGAGAGCAGGTGCAGCCGCGCGGCGGCCAGTTCCTTGCCCGTCCCGCGCTCGCCGATCAGGATTACCGGCCGGTCGGTCTTGGCCGCCAGCGACACGCGCTCCTGGAGGGCCAGAAAGGCGTCGGATTCGCCCAGGGCTTTGAATTGGTCGATCGATAGCGCGGTCATGGGTTGATCGTCCTCGTCCTCGTTCTTGTCCTCGGAACCTTGCATTCCCATCGATGCATAAATATGCCACATAATGGCTAAAAACGCTAAATAAAAGAGAGTTACGCCACACATCCCTTGCGCGAATGGCTGGAAATAATCATATATTATTGAAAATATTATAGATAAATAATTATAACCACTTGGCCCGCTTTTGGCATTAGACCCTTATCAAGCTTGGTTCACCGAGCTTGTTCCACCCGATTCGTGACAGAGGGTTTATGTCATGGGCATCTTTACACGCTTCCGCGACATCGTCAGCTCCAACCTCAACGCCATCCTCGACCGCGCCGAAGACCCCGAAAAAATGGTCCGGATGATGATCCAGGAGATGGAGGACACGCTGATCGAGGTCAAGTCGAGCTGCGCCGGCTTCATGGCCGAGCAGAAGAAAATCGAGCGCGCGCTCGGCCAGGCGCAGGCCGAGGCCGGCCAGTGGGAGGCCAAGGCGCGCCTGGCCGTGAGCAAGGGGCGCGACGACCTAGCGCGCGCCGCCCTGGCCGAAAAGCAGCGCCACGCGCAGCACGCCGAGCGGCTCGGCGAACAGCTCGCCCAGGCGCGCGAACTGGTCGCCACGACCCAGGCCGACATCGCCCAGCTCGAGACCAAGCTGGCCGACGCGCGCGAGAAACAGCGCCTGATCGTGCAGCGGCGCGCGGCGGCGATGAACCGCTACACGGCGCAGAGCAAAATGCGCCAGGTCGACACGTCGGAGGCCTTCGCCAAGTTCGAGGCCTACGAGAACGGGATCGACCGGCTGGAGGCCGAGGCCGGGCTGGTCGACTCGCTGCGGCCCAAAGAAAACCTGCGCGCGCAGTTCGCCGAGCTTGAACATGGCGAGGCAATCGAGCAAGAATTGGAGAGCCTGAAAAAACAGGTCCGCGAGTAGGTCGCTTCCGCCGGAAGCGACATGGAAAGCGCGGAGGACGAAGCGCGGAGGGCGGAGCGCGGAATGGGCTGGTCGCTTCTGCCGCTGACATTGACGTTCGCCAAGAGGATGCGGTGATCATGATGGCACGTAAAATGATTTGGATCATCTTTGGGCTGATCCTGGCGCTGTTCGTGGTATCGATCATCGCCAGTCTGGCTGCCATCGCTGTACCTAACTTCATCGAGGCGCAGAAGCACAGCCAGATCCGCGTCACCCACGCGGCCCAGCCGGAAAACCTGGCGCTGAATGAAGCGCTGATCGAAGCGGCGCGCACCGGCCAGCAGGGCAAGGTCGCCGAGATGGTCCGAGCGGGCGCGAATATCAACTTCCGCGACGCCAGCGGCAAGACGGCGCTGCATTACGCCGCGGCCGGCGGCCACAACGGCACGACCGGGGATTTGCTTCGCCTGGGCGCGGACCCCTTCATCCGGGATCAGGCGGGCCGGACCGCCCTGGACTACGCGCAGGCAGGCGGCCACGAGGCGACAGCAAGTGAGTTTGTAAAAGCAATCGTTGCCGTCAAGCCGTCCCGGACCCCGGCGATCGTCCGAGTGCTGGCCCTTGTGCCCTTGGTATTCCTCGCCCTGTTTCTCATGGTCCCGATTCTAATTCTGCTTGTGCTCGTGCGTCATTTGATCCGCCGCCGGGTTGATCTGAATCTGAGCCGCGATGAAGAGGCGCAGTTCCAGCAACTCGGGGTCATGGCGCAGAAGTTGGAAGATCGGATGTCCAACCTGGAGACGATCTTGACCGATCGCGACCGCGCGCCGGAGCGCGATCTCGGCGTCGAGCCATAAACCAGACCCTTGCGGGTGAAAGGATTCTCCAAGCATGTCTGTGCCTGCATTAGTGATGGTTGTTCTCATCTGTGCGTTGCCGTTCCTCTGTGTCGCATTCTTGGTCAGCGTGGTGGTCCGCGCGATCGGCCGCCGGAGTGGCGAGCTGAAACTGAGCCGCGATGAAGAGGCGCAGTTCCAGCAGCTTTGGGGGATGGCGCAGCGGATGGAAGAGCGCCTCGCGAACCTGGAGACGATCCTGATGAGCCGCGCCCGCGCGCTGGAGGAAGAGAAAAGCCCCGAGCCGTGACGCGGGCGGCGCCGGCGGCGTCTATAATTCTTAGGTGCAGGAGTTCCGCATGTTCCGGCGAATTCGATCCATGATGAATGCTTTGCGGTTCTTTGCGTGTTCTTCGCGGTCCTTTGCGTCACTAAATTCAATGACGTAAAGAGCAACCTGGCCGGACTAAGGTCGCTTGTGGCTTGTCGGTGCGGGGCGATTGCGCGAAAATAACCCAAGTGGCGTCGGGGAAGAAAGGGTGTTCACCCCATGATTACGCTGATGGTCTTGTCAATCCTGTTCTTTGCCGGTCTGGCGTATTTGGGCCTCAAGGGGCTTTATCTGCTGACCGTGTTGTTCTTTAAGCTGCTCTGGCTGGCTTTTGTGATTTTCTTCAGCCTGGGCAAGCTGGCGCTGGCGATCGTCGCGGGCGTGCTGATGGTCCTGTTCTTCACTCTCGGGTTCTTGCCGCTGCTGCCGATCGCGGCCGGCGTGGCGCTGCTCTACGTGGTTTTGAAAGCGATCTTCGGCCGGCCGCGCCGGCATCCGGTTTTCATAACGCCTCCGCCCATGCCGGACCCCTTCGCCGACGATTATGGCCGGATGAACCACGGCATGAACCGGATGGAGGCGCGCTTGGCTCAGCTCGAGCGGATCCTGGCGCGGCGGTAGGTCGCTTCCGCCGGAAGCGACATTTTGAAGGGTGAAGGGTGAAGGGTGAAATAGAGAGGAAAGTCAGAAGAAAGAATTCAGTCTGTTCCGCGCTTCGCACTGCGCATTTTGATGTCGCTCCCGGCGGGAGCGAACTACTTAAAAGGGCCAAGTTCAATGTTTCGTTTCCCGTTTTTTCAAATTCCGCGCTTACTGCTGGGCATGTTCGATGAAGTGTTCATGGTGGCGCTGGTTGTGGTGGCGATCGTGCTGCTCGTGCGCTGGGCTAATCGCCCGCGCGGCGCGGCGCCCGAAGCGCCCCCCGACGAACGCGAAATCATGAACCAACTCGCCCGGTCAATGGAGAAAATGGAGCGGCGCCTGGAGAACCTGGAAACGATCCTGCTGGAGCACGAATCGCGGCGCAAGTGAGTAACGCAAAGAAAGAAAGGGAACGCGATGAACGGCCATGAAATTATCTTTTTTATTTCATTCTGGATTTACATCCTTTTGATCATCGGCATGGTCCTCGCGTTCAGGGCTTACCGGATCCACAAATTGGGTAAGGATGCGGAGCGCAATTGGGGATTAAGCCGCCTGTTCCGCCGCGATGACGCACCGCTTAAAGAAATCGCCGCGCGCATGGACAAGCTCGAACAGCGCATGGCCAACATCGAGACGATCGTGCTCGAGAGCGAAAAGCACCGGGACTTTGAACGCTCCTTATAACTGGTTACGATTCGTGGTTTTTCCGTTTTTAAGAAATCGATGAACTCCTCAGGAAGCGAAACCATGACTTACCAGACCGGCCCCTCGCGCGGACTCTATCGCAGTGACGACCACGTCTTTTTTGGCGTTTGCGGCGGGATCGCGGAGCATTTCGACATGCCCCCCTGGGGCGTGCGGCTCGTCTGGGTCTTGCTGACGATCATGGGCTTGCCGTTCATGGTCCTGGGGTATCTCGTCCTGGCGCTGGTGCTGAAGCGCCAGAGCGCGCCCCCGCCGGTCCCGAGCGGCCCGTGGGCCGGCGGCGTCTCGCACGGCGAAGCGCTCACGCGTTTTCAACAACGCTTCGGCGCATTGGACAAACGCCTTCAACGCCTGGAGTCGATCGTCACCCGCCCGGGCTTTGGCCTGGAGGAAGAATACCGCCGGCTGTGACTTTTGTCCTATCGTTTTTGTGGCATGTTGGCTGCGGCTTTGATGCTCCAGGATTTCCGTTATCTCCGTTCCCTCCTGTTCAGAATCTTGCGTGCCGCGTAAAACAGGAGGCAACGGAGGAAACCGAGAGAATCAGTCTCCATGCACCCTTTTTCCACAATCATCAATCATCGTAAGCCGCGCCGATCGAAGGTCTTTTGCTTGTAAGGGCTTTTATTATTGCTGTTATCCGTCGGATTGGGGATTGTAAATGGCGAAATCCGTGTGGCGCGGATTGGGGGGCGGCCATTGGTGACATCAAGAGAATTCTTTTTCCAGAGTGTTTCATGTTCAACGATCGCTTCTTGACGACATTCGTGGCGCTGATGCTGCTGGCGGCGCTTCCGCTGGCGGCCCAGACGGCCCAGGGACCGGCTAAAACGACCGACGCCGCGACCAGCGCCGTGACCAACGCCGCCGGGGCGCCGCTCAAGCTGGATCTCAAAACCCTGCTGGCCGATTCGACTCTGGCGCGGCCGGAATTTCAATTCCTGCGCGCGCGGCGCCGCGCTCTGGCCCGGCACGCGGGCGGGCCGGCGGATTTCGGACGCGTCGCCGACGAACTGGCCGCGCGCCAGGCCTGGTACCCCGCCCTAGAACTGCTCTGGTTCGCCGAAAAATTTTCCCAGACCCCCAAGGCTCGTCAAGCCCTCGCCGAGCGGATGAAAAAAATGAAGGATGCCGACGCCGCGCTCGATGGCGAGGTGGACAGCGCCGTGCAGATGTGGGACGCCGGCCGCCGCGACCAGGCCTTGGACGTCTTGCGCGGCATCCTGCGTCAGCATCCTTATGGCGAAAAAGCGCATTTCCAGCTCGCCGTGCTGACTCATGACGCGCTTGTCGATCGGGAAGAGGCGAAAAAGCCCGTCGATCCCGAACAGCGCATCCAAGCCTTCCGGACCTGTTACGGCGAATTCCTGGCCACGATCGCCATCGACCCGCTTTACGAAGAGGCCTATTACCAACTCGACAAGCTCCGCACAATCTTGGCCGACCAGCACGCCTTCCTGGTGGCGACCAACCCGCTGAGCCGGCGCGGGATGATCGTCCGGCTCCAACTCAAACCGCCGCTGGACAAACTCGACAGCGGCGACCGCGCCCCCGAGACGCTCCTCGCCGCCTCCGAGGGGTTTGAAGCGGCCGGCAACCTCGATTATGCCGTCTATGCCACCCAGGCCGCGCTGAGTCAGTCGGGCGAAAAGGGAAAACTCACCTCCAACCTGCGCAAGCGGCTCGAGCGTCTGCGCAAGGTGTTGAAATAATTCACGGCCCGCTGGGCGCTGGAGCCTTCGTTGTCCTGGGGAGGACGGAAATCCAACCCGGCAGAATTTGGAGGCTCCGCTGGATCCGGACGCGGAGGACGGTAAACGAAAGCGCCAGCAAGCCCAGAGGCAGCAACACGCCGCACTGTTCCGTGATATTGCGGGGATAGAGGCTCACGCGGCCCCAGAGGGTTTTCGTGCTGGCGCCCAGCGGCTCTCTCGCTTTCAGCATTTGCGCCTGGTTGACCAGGTACTGAAAAGGATGCCCCAATTGGCGCCAGCAAGACCAGGTCCAGAGGACCGGGAAAGCGCCCATCAGAACCAGGATCAGCAGCACGGCCCACCAGGCGCCCCGCCCAGCCTTGGCGCGCCGGATCCAACAGGCGCCCAGCAGAAACGGCACGGTGGCGGCGACGGCCATCCAGCCCACGAAATGCAGCGAGTTGGTGCAGAAGAAGAAAAATCCCGCCCCCAGGGCATAGGCCCACTGTCGTGCCGGATGCTCGCCCATGACTTCGCAGAAACGCCAGCTCCAGGCGGCGCCGATCATGAAGCAACTGGCGATGAGCGTCTCGACCAGTGGCCCTTGGCCCATCCAGATGAAAGGATAGCCCGCGGCGATCAGCAGGGCCGCAACGCCTCCGAGCCAGCGCTTGCCGCCGATCACGCGGGTCAGGTAGGCGACCGCGACGATGGTGAAGACATGGCAACTCAGCACGCCCGTCTGCAAGGCGGCGGATTTGAGTGGAATCAGCTTGATCAGCATTCCCCAGAAGACGAGATGCCCCGGCAGCCAGACACCGTTCCAAGGTGACCAGGCAACGGCCCTCTTTCCGGCAAACCGCGAGAATATCCTCATCCGCTGCCCCCGAAAGGGCTTCGGCAAGAACGGTATCGGCTTTGTAACCCGCCTGCTCAAACAACAATGCCAGCCGAGGATCGAGATTTTCATCCAGCTTAAACATCAGGTTCCCGTAACGATGCACGGCTCCAAACCCGATCATCGAACACCTGGTGAGAAATGCGGGTTAGCCTCCGCTCCGGCTCATGTCAATGGCGTCGGCGGCGCGGGAGGCGGGGGTTATTTTCAGGTTTTCGAGTTTGCCGGCGCGGTAAGTTCCCTCGACGGTGGTCTGGTAGGGGGCATGGAGTTTGAAATCGACGTCCCAATCCCTGGGCCAGGCGGACAGGAGCAGGATCTTGCGGCCGGGGGTCTGTATGAGCATCTCTTGCAGGCCGACCATCGCGCAGCCGCCGTGGTCCATGTCCGGCGGGTGATCGAAGGTGAAACAGTTCCAGAAGGCGGGGAAGCGCATCGGGAAGCAAGGCAGCGGCCACTGTGGATAGAGCAGGCGCGGGGGCTCGCCGGAATGCAGGAATTTCTTCAGCGCGTAGGTTTTTGCCTCCTCCGTCAGCCCCAGGCGGGCGGTGAAGATCCCGCCCTGGTGCCAGCAAATGTAGTCTTTTTGATCCTTGTTAAAGGGCGTATGGCGCCAGGTGTCGCGGGCCAGTTCGAGGCCCGGCAGGCCGAGGCCGTAACGGCCGAAGGGGAAGACCGCATAGAGTTGTGGGATCTCCATGTAGTTGGAGATCTTCCCGATCGATTTGGCGACCGCAAGGACCGTGCGGCCCTGCTCGGTGCGCGTGGGGATGGCCGGCAGGTGATCGCGGACCTGGCGATAATATGATTTCTTTTGTTCACTCAATATTTCAGAGGGCAGGACGAGCAGGCCGTCGGTGACGGCCTGGAGGCCGGCGATGACGTCGGTGTTGTTGCGGCAATTGGTGCCGTATTCGCAGGCGCAGGAGGGATCGAGGACCAGCTTGCCGTCGGGGCCGAGTTCCCGGCCGGCGCGCCGCTTGTTCTCGCGGCGATAATATTGATCGTAGTAGGTGACGATGCCTTCGATCGCCGGGAGCATGGGCGCAGATCGCGGCCGCTGGCGCGCCCATATTCCAGGAACATATAGGCGAAATCGAGCGCCGAGGTGTAGTGATAGGTCAGGTGCTCGGCCTTGCAGTGACCGCCGGGCGTGCCGAAATTCCAGCCGAACAGGCCGAGCCAGTCAATCAGCTCGGGGTAAGGCGTTCCATCGATGGCCCAGCATTTCTTTGCGCGCGCACGCTGGGTTCCGGCGGCGTCGCGATAGAAGCGCAGCGCGGGCTGCATGATGTCGAAATCGCCGGTCGTGAGGAGCGGCCAGTAGACCAGGCGCTGGTTCTGGGCCATGAAGAAGCAGGAGGCCCAGAGGCGGTCGTCGGGGCTGGGGGTGAGGGACACTCCGTCGGAGGCGAGGGGCTCGCCGTCGGCCGCGGGGGTATCGACGTTGAAGAAGCCGCCGTTGAAGAGCGTCGGGAAGCGGCCGGTCGTGTTACAGGCCAGCATGTAACGAAAGAGCTGGTAGTTGCGGCCGACCTGCCAGGCGGGGTCCCGCTCGCGCGCGGGGAGGGCGAGGCCGGGGCGCAGGACGATGTGGCTGCGGTCCCAGAATTCGCGCCACCAGCGCAGGGTCGCGGCGTAGTCGGCTGGGGCGGTGGCGCGGGTGGAGCGTTCGAGCGCGGCCAGACCCTCTTCCCAGGCGGCGAGGGTCGGCGCCTGCTCGACGCGCGTGAGCACGCGCAGATCAAGCTTGCGCGTCGGCCGGGCGGTCTTCACGCGCCAGGCGCGGAACGGGGTTTTGAGATAAACGCCCCGGCCTTCGCCGGTCGGGACCAGCCCATCGCCCGTCAGGCGGCCGCCGTAGGTCAGGTTGCGGCCGGGGTCGGCGACCTGGCTCTCCGCGCCTTCCAGGCCGCACTGGCGGATCTGCTCACGGCGGTGGTCGGCGTAGGTTTTTTCGTTGAGGCGATAGTTCCACTCGAGGCCGCCCAAGGTGGGCTTGACCGTGTAGCGCGGGTTGGGGTCGGGCCAGGATTCGAAGGTGGCCTCGACGGTCAGGGGTTCATCCGCGGCGCACTCGACGTGGACGACGGGCTTGAGCGCGTCAACCCAAAGGCGCAGGCGCACTTCGGCCCCCGAGGGCGTGCGACCATGCAGGCGCAGACAGGCGTTGGCAAGGTCGAGTTCCTGGCGGAAGTCGCTGGCGAAGGCGGCGGGCGTCGTCTTGAGCCGGATGCGGCCAAGCTTGACCAGCAAGCCTTCTTCGGTGTGCGTGTCGGGGCTGCCGATGTAGAAGCGCAGCTCGCCGTTTTCGACCCAAACGTTGAGGCCAAGCGCGCCGCCGCCCAGCGGCATCGAGTCGACGGCGTTGCGGCTCTGGGTTGTCCAGACTATCTTATAGTCGTCGAGCCAGGTTGGGGCCGGAGATTCCCGCGCCGGGGCGACGCCGCCCAACATGCCGGTCAGAGCGGCCAGCAGCATGATTTCTTGCATGATCTTTTGCGTGATTCGCTTCATGGGTTGTCCCCGTGCTCACCATTTACGCGGGATTTGCCCGATAAATGTGGAGTTTTATTGGTAATTGCGCAGGTTCTTTCGTCCCGTTCGTTTCCAGGGAGTTTTAGTCCACGTCTGTCATAAAAGCAAGCGCTTTCATGGCGGATGGCTAGCCCTCAGGCCGAGTGCATGGCGCCATTCTAACTTGGAAAGACCCTTGTTTTCCGGGGCGGCGGCGATACTGCCTGGAGGTTTTCGGCGGCTCCACCCGCCATATTCTTTCCACCGGCTGTGCCGTCTCCCCGCTGACCCCGCTGGAAAACCTGGCGGCGATGGTGCGGGCGGCAAACGAGTTCAGGGATTGCGCCGACGGAAAACAGGCCCCAAAAGAGGTTAGGATCTGCGCATAAATAAATGCTCGAATTACACTAACGCATCGGCTTGATCGTATAGTTCCATTCGCCGTGGAATTT
>Ga0182027_10016320_pt1 | contig 10151 bp, 8 predicted proteins | sample 712E1DmetaG_FD_121300 | JGI IMG/M metagenome (GOLD analysis project Ga0182027, IMG submission 121300) | Permafrost microbial communities from Stordalen Mire, Sweden - 712E1D metaG (Illumina Assembly) | ecosystem: Environmental > Terrestrial > Soil > Wetlands > Permafrost | place: Sweden... | reverse complement strand
TGCAAATTAAGATTGGATACATTTGTAGGAAATATAGCCCTGATCGGGGCATTTTGTAATTTATGGAAAGCTACATGGGGAAAAATCAGCTGCGCGAAGCGCTTAGTTCAATGACACTTATCACAAGTTACTTCCCATCCGAATAATCCGCCGCCGTCAGCCGGTAAAGCGGATCGTAGGTGTAGTTGATCGTGACATTTGGCGGCTCACTCTGGCCGCCCGGAAAAGTCAGGGCAGCCAGAGAACAGCCTGGCAGGGAACAGCTATTATCATATGAATCCAAAACAAAGATCTTTACGATGCAAATAACAAGCAAGGCGCCTGTGGATTACAGGCGCCTCATAAATGAGATCAGAGAGTTATCTTTCCTTCTATCTATGACTCTGCTGCAAAAAGGTTAGCACACCATTTTTGGTAGGCAAAAGTGGCAGAAAATTGGCAAAATGGCTTTGGAAAAACCGCTCTTGACTCATAAAAACACCAAAAAAGCCATCAAAGTGGGAGAGAATTGTTAGTTGTTTTTGAAAATTGAGTAATTGCTCATCTATTGCTCTTCTATTAATCTTTAGCTAGAAATCGAAGCGCTCGACCCTTCCAAGCGAACCCCAGCATGGGCGATTTCCTAACCTTCCGCGCGCTAGGCCTCGAAATTTGATCATCACGTTCGCCCGGTCAGGTTAACAGAGAATTCGTATTTCGACGCATCTACGATCATGATCACAACTTCGATCGGCCGATTTGGACTAAAGGTAATGCGGCGGTCGACCAGCAAGGGACTGCCGATCGGAATTTGCAGAAGTTCTGACTCAAGGAAATCCGCCACCTTGGCTTTGATTACATCTTTTGCCTCGGTGATCACGATCCCATATTTCGTTTCCAAGTGATGGTACAGTGAAACAAAAGTTCCCGAATCGTTCACGATCCCCGGCACCAAATCCGGAATCACGTAGTTGGTCATCATGGCAACCGGTTTGCCATTTGCAAGCTGAATTCTTTGAATGCGGACCACCTCTGTTTCGGGAGGCTGGTTGAGATCTTCCAGGACATTTTTCGGAGGCACAACCATATCGATGTGCATGCTTTTAGAGTTAACGGTGTAACCCTTGGATTCCAGCGTTTCCGTGAACGAAGAGACGATATTTAACTTCTGGGTCGTTTTATAATCCAGGACCTGTGTGCCTCGGCCCTGTTGAATATTAACGAATCCACCCTGTTCCAGTAGTTCCATGGCTTTTCGGATGGTCGTCCGACTGACCTGGAACATATCGCATAGTTCGGGTTCTGTGGGCATCAAGGTACCTTTGGGGTAGGTATCATCGAAAATCATGCCCTTCAATTTTGTGTAGACTTTCATATAAATGGGGATGCGTTTATTCATTCACCACTCCAAACATTCTCTTGAAATCAATATACATCATTATGTTTCAACTGTCAATTATTTAGAGTGTGTTTATCCAGTAATTGACCATCTTCCTGCGCTTGTCGATATTCCGGATGCGGGCAATTCGGCCAGGGGGGGCGGTCCGGGATGAGCGGATTGTCAGATGGCAGCGGAAAATTTCCCCCCCAAAACAGGGTTCATAGGCCTTTAAATCGCCCGAATCGGGCCAAAACCCGGGTTTGAGGTTGAATATCCCGCGTGCAGAGACCCATCCGGGGTTGTTCTGAATCTTTCCACCGGCCTCTAAGTTCCCAGCTGTGCGGCCGTAGCCGATATGGACAAGCTTGGCCTGCGTCCATCGGCGTCGTCCGGGCGCTTGACATAACATATCTATTGACAATGAAACATAATTATGTTATCGTTGGGTCATCCTAAAAACGACCATTTTATGCTTGAAATTGGCTAAAAAAAGCCTTAACATCGCTAGTAATTACGGAATGGTAATAATGAATTTGACAGAAGAACAAGTTGCCAGGATGATCGATATCAGCGCAGTCAAAGGGGATTCCAGCGTGGACGAAGTCCTCTCCATCGTGAACGCTGCCAAGAAATATCGCTTTATCTGCGTGTTTACCTTACCCTCGCTGACCCAATATGCCAAAGATTATCTGGCGGGGGAGCCGGGAATCGGCCTCGGTGGTACGGTCGGTTTTCCATCCGGTTCTTCTACCACGGCGACAAAAGAATTCGAGGCAGCCGAATTGCTTCGCATGGGTTGCACCGAGCTCGACATGGTGATTAACGTCGGAAAGCTGAAATCGAACCTTTACACGGACGTAGCCGCCGATATCAAGCAGATCGTCGCAGTGGCAAGGAATGTCCCAGTCAAGGTCATCCTGGAAGTCTGTTTGCTCAGCGATTCTGAAATTCAGGACGGGGCCAAGCTTATCAGGGACTGCGGTGCGCAGTTCGTAAAAACCGGGACAGGCTGGCTGGGGCCGACGACTTTTGAACATATCACTTTAATAAAAAAGGCTGTTGGAGACAGCATCCAGTTGAAGGTTGCCGGCGGTGTACGCAACCTGGATGTATTGCTGAAAATGACGGAAATGGGCGTTTCCAGGTTCGGGATCGGAAACCTGGCTGCGATCAAGATCATGGAAGAGTTTGGCAAGAACAATAAAGGCTAATCATGGGAAGCCAAATCTTAGCATATGACCTGGGGACGGGCGGGGTAAAAGCTTCGGTTTTCAATGAAGCCGGAGCCTCCATTGCGGAGTGCTTTATTCCGTACGACACCAGCTATCCTAAAAATGGATACCATGAGCAGAAGCCCCTGGATTGGTGGAACGCAGTGGTTGCCTCCACAAAAACACTGCTGCTGAAATATCCGCTCAATCCGAAAGAGATCATCTGTCTTGCGGTTTCCGGTCACAGCCTGGGCGTCGTACCCATCGGGAACAGCGGTGAGCTGGTCTATGAATATGTTCCGATATGGTCGGATTCCCGGGCCGGTCTCCAAGCCGAGGAATTTTTCAAGCACGTTTCCCCGCAGGAATGGTATCTGACGACCGGCAGCGGATTCCCGGCACCGTTATATTCGATATTCAAGCTGATGTGGTTTAAAGACAATCTGCCCTCGGTCTACGAGAAAACCGCAAAATTCATCGGGACGAAGGATTACATAAATTACCGGCTGACGGGCAGACTGTGTACCGATTATTCCTACGCTTCGGGCAGCGGTGTCTATGATCTAAAAGCCTGGAAATACAAGCAGGAATATATCGAATACGCCGGGATCAGCGCCTCCAAGCTGCCAGAGATCCTGCCGTCCTCGGAGATCATCGGGATGATCCTGCCAGAAGCAGCGAGGGAGCTTGGCTTGGGCGAGAATGTCCAAGTCGCCTGTGGGGGAGTGGACAATGCCTGCATGGCCCTGGGTGCCGGTTGTGTTGCCGATGGGCTGGCATATACCTCGCTCGGCTCTTCCGCATGGATCGCAGTCTCGGGGCATGCACCCATTTTGGATATAACATACAAACCCTATGTGTTTACCCACTGCATCCCGGGCATGTTCGTTTCATCCACCGCGATCTTTGCGGCTGGTAGCTCTTTCCGCTGGTTGAGAGATACTGCCTGTCGAGATCTACTCAACGAGTCAGAACCGTACGATGCCATGACAGCCTTGGCCGCCCAATCCACCCTCGGGGCCAATAAACTGATATTTAACCCCAGCCTTGCGGGGGGCTCAAGCCTGGATAAATCCCCGAATATAAAAGGAGGTTTTTTAGGGCTTCGTTTGGCGCATACTCAAAGTGATTTGATCAGGGCGGTCATGGAGGGGATTTGCCTGAACCTGAAGATCGCGCTGGATCGAATGGGCTCATTTACCAGCCTTTCAGACGAGATGCTCCTGGTCGGCGGAGGCGGAAAAAGCCCGTTCTGGCGCCAGCTGTTCGCGGACATCTACAAAAAAAACATTCTGGAAACGAACATCGGCCAGGATGCAGGTTCCCTGGGGGCGGCTGCGGTGGCGGCGGTGGGGATCGGGCTGTGGAAAGATTTCGATATCGTTCCGAGCCTCCACGTGGTCAAGAGCCGCCTCGAACCCAACCTGAAGAACTCTGCCCGTTATGCAGTCCTGCTAGGCCTGTTTGAGCGCATTGCCGAGGTTCAGGCAGACATCGGTGACATGATCGAAGGTACGGAATGGTAGGGCAAATGAATGCCTTTCGGCATTCATATATCAACCTATAGAAAAGAGGAGTATATGAAAAAGCACATCGTAATTCTGTCCATCGTCCTGGCTGTCATACTCGTGATGGGCGTGACCGGATGCAGCGGAAATGCTGCCCCGGTGACTACTGCCCCAGCCGCATCCACTGGTTCGACTGCCGCCACTACGGCGCCGGCTTCCCCCTCGACCAGCAAGATCGCCGCGGCAATCGCGGCACTGGACCCCAACCGCGGGTCGGGCAAGACCATCGGCGTGGTGGCGTTCTTTGAGGCCAATGACTGGAACCAGAACGCGTTAAAAGCCATCAAGGCCTACTTTGGTCAGTACAAATACACCGTCAATGTGATCGACGGCAATGGCGATGCTGCGCAGATGAATGCCGCCATCGACACCTTCATTGCCAATAAGGTCGCCGGCATCATTATCGCTGGCGGTGACGGAACCGCCCTGCAGTCCGGGTGTGCCAAAATCGTTGCCGCAGGCATTCCCTACACCGTGATCGATATGTTCCAGACCGGCGCCATCACCAACGTCATGGCGGATAACTGGGGCGGCGGCACGCAGCTGGGCCTGTGGGTTGTCAAGCAGATCGGCGGCAAGGGTGAAGTCCTGATCCTGGACACCCCCAGCTGGGTTACTCTGAAGGCCCGCGCCGACAGCGCCGACATTGTGTTCAACCCCTTCCGCTCAACCGACCCGACCAAAGGCATCGAAACCGTGCGCTTTGACATCGACGCCAACAATGCCGTGACCGACGCACAAACAAAGGTAGCCGCGGCTCTGGCAGCGGATACCAACAACTATATCAAGGCCATCGTCACCTCCTGGAACCTACCGGCGGACGGCGCCTATGCGGCCCTCAAGGCTGCCGGCAAGACCAAGGATATTGTCATTGCGAGCGGCGATACCGGCAAAGACGTCCTTCAGGCCATGCGCGAAGCCGGCGCACCAAAATGGGTGTTCATGGGCCAGAACTCGATCGTCTTGGGCACGGAAGCGGCTCAGGGCCTGGATCTCGGTTTGAACGGGAAGCAGGACCTGGTCCCGTATGCCCAGTTCGGCCCAACCTATTTTGTCTCCAATCTGGGTGGCCCGAATGACCCGGTGACGGATGGTTCCCTGATCAAGCTGCAGAGCCCCGAACAGCATTGGCAGGAAATCTTCGGTACCCCCTTCGGTACGGTCAGCAAGTAGTCAATTTTCCCTAACCCCCTGGGGAAGGTGCGGAGAAATTCGCACCTTTCCTCCTTTGTTTGAGATCGGATGGCTTGAGCCGCTTTCTCCCTTCCGTTGAAAGTTCAGTGAATGGCGTCGATTGGTGTGGCCATCTTCACGCCATGGATGCTACAATGAAGATTCTCCGGGCACTTTTTTATCCAAAGAGCCTCAAAAGGTTTTCGGTCGATGTCATGCTCTCTTCGGGTCCAAGGACGCAGGTGTTACCGGTCGCGGCCGTCCCCCCGAAAAGTTGTACTTTGGTTCTTGCATGCAGTGCATAAACGGTAAGTCAGGAGGCGTAAGTGGCAGGTGAGGTTGTAGCCAGAATCCGTGGGGTCAAGAAATATTTCGGAGCCACCAAGGCTTTGGATGGTGTGGATCTGGATATTTGCGCCAATGAAGTCCATGCCATCGTTGGCGCAAACGGGGCCGGCAAATCCACCCTGATGAAAACCCTGGCGGGTGAACATGTGCCCGACGAAGGCAGTTTTGTCTATCTTGATGAAGACATCACCGGCCTGGTGCCCCTGGAAATTCAAAAGAAGGGCATCCAGGTCGTTCACCAGGTCTTGAACATCGTGGAAAGCATGTCCATCCTGGAGAATATCCTTTTAGCCTGCCCCCCCACCCATGGCGGCGTTCTGAACTGGAAAGAGGGCCGGGCCAAAGTTAAAGAAACCCTGGATTTTATCGGCATCGATTTTGACCTTGGAAAAACTGCAGGTTTGCTGTCGGTCTCCGAGCAGCAGTTTGTCATCCTGGCCAGGGCGTTGGTCAACCAACCCAAGGTGCTGGTCCTGGATGAACCGACCAGCCGGATCGGCTGGGAAGAAACGGAAAAACTATTTAATGTTATCCGGAAACTAAAGGCACACGGCACGACCACGGTGTATATTTCGCACCGGATCGAAGAAATTTACCAGATCTGCGACAAGATTAGCGTTTTCCGAGATGGCAAACGCATCGATACGCGCGCAACTCGGGATCTGCCCAAAGACGAACTGGTCACAATGATGTTGGGGAAAAAAATCGATGCTTTTTTCCCGAAGACCCAGCTGGAGGCCGGGAGCGAGATCCTCAAAGTCACCGACCTCAAGTACCATGACCGCATCAACCGCGTCAGTTTTTCTGTCCGGCACGGCGAGATCGTTTCGATCGTGGGCGCTGTAGGGGCGGGAAAAACCGAGATCATCAATGCCATTTTCGGCATTTTGAAGCCGGAGGCCGGTGAGATCCTGGTCAACGGCCAGCCGGTTTTTCCAAACCATTCCCCAACCAAGGCAATTCAGCACCGCATTGCACTCGTTCCGGAAGACCGGGCGGCGCAGGGCATGATAGGGAATTATCCGGTCAAGAACAACCTGACCGCCATCAACATGAAGAATATTTCCAGGAACTCCCTGATCGATGCAAAGAAGGAGAACATTCTGGCCCAGGAGCTCAATGATCAATTGTCTGTCACGCCCAATGACATCAACTACTTGATCCATATGCTGTCGGGGGGCAACCAGCAGAAAGTCGTCATTGGAAAATGGCTGGCGGACGCTTATAACCTTTACTTGTTGGACGAGGTCACGGCCGGCGTGGATATCGGCGCCAAGACTGAGATCTACGGGCTGCTCGGAGAGCTGTCCAAAGGCGGTGCAGGGGTCATTCTGGCAACCAGTGACATTGAAGAGGCGATCGGCCTGAGCGACCGGATCATCATCCTCTATAATGGAAGGGTTGTCAAAGAGGTGGATCCAAAGAACACATCCAAGGCGGAAATTTTATCCTGCATCATGGGAGATGAGAAAATTGCGCAATAACATGGACAAGTACATTCGCGCCTATGCGATGCCTTTGGGATTGGTAATCCTGGCCATCCTCCTGCAGCTGGTTTTTATCAAGGTGCCGCTTTTTTCCGGTTTAAATATCAAGAATATCCTGCTGGAGACGGTTAGCATATCCCTGACGGCACTCGGTTTATCCTATATCATGATGAGCGGGGAAGGCGACCTGTCCTTCGCCGGAATGTTCAGCCTGCTAACGGTGGTTTTCGCAACCGTCTCCAATATTACCAATAATTTTTTCCTGGCATTCTTATCCGTTGCCGTACTGGCCGTCAGCGTGAATCTGCTGATCGCGCTGTTGGTCACCCAGCTGAAATTCTCTTCCTTTATCGTCTCCATTGCAGTCATGTTCATGGCCTTCGGCGTCGAGAAGGTTTTTCATCAGCAAACCACGCTAATTCAGAGTCCAGCCATCCGGTCTTTTTCAACGATTGAATTTGGTTTGCCCCTCGTAGTATGGCTGATGGGGATTGCGTACCTGGTATCATTTTTTGTCATCACCCAGACCAAATTCGGATTTTCACTAAGGATCGTGGGCGAGAATAAAAATGCGGCGATCGAAGCCGGCATCAACGTAAATCGTATGAAAATCACGGCCTATCTGGTGGCGGGCCTGCTGATCGCACTCGCAGCGTCGATAGAAAGCACCCGGGTTGGGGCTATTTATCAACAGGGCCAATTCTACATGCTCCCTATTTTCGCGGCCTGCTACCTGGGCTCATCCATGTTCGTCCCCGGCAGGATCAATGTGATCGGCACCCTTTTTGGAGCCCTCTTCATGGGAGTGATCCAAAAGTTTATGAACATGATCAACGTCCAGTCCGACATCGTGTCGATCGCCCAGGGCGTGATCCTGATCGTTTCTGTTGGCCTGGTGGCATTCAGGAACAGGTCCAAGATCGCCCAGATAAAACTCTGATCTCGAGGCTGACCATCCGGTATGAGCACTCAAAAAGCACCCAAAACCCACACGCTGAAAAATTTGATCACGTCGCCTCAAACGCTGATATTCATTCTCTTGATCCTGGCGTCGTTAGTGTTTTTTACATTTAAAACGCCGAATTTCAGCTATTTAAAAATATCGAACCTGAACAACATCCTGACCGATGCGGTAATCCCGGCCATCTTCGCCTTCGGAATGGGCATCATCCTCGCCGGCAGCGGTTTCGACCTTTCTTTAGGCACGATCGCCAGCATCATCGCCCTGATCGTCGCCTACCTGATGAGCTACGGCATCGGCTTTTATCCCATTCCCGCCATTCTGATCGGCTTGCTGATTGCCGCCGGCATCGGGACGGTGAGCGGGCTATTGGTCTCCCGGCTGGGCATCTCGTCCTTCATCGTCACGCTGGGCATGCAGTTTCTGATCATCGGAGTCCGGCAGACCATCACGGGCGGGTCGTCCGTTTACATCAACAACCCATCCTTTAAAGGCCTGGCGAGCAACCAGTTCGGCGTTTCCAACCTGGTGATCATCCTGATCATTGTCGGCGTGCTGTGTTACTTTCTGATGGAAAAAAGTACCTTTGGACGGAAGATCCAGTTCGTCGGAGAAAACATCGAAGCCAGCAAGTTCATGGGCCTGGACATCAAGAACATCACCATGCTCATCTTCACCCTGGGCGCCATCTTGGCAGGCTTTGGAGGCATCTTGTTCGCTGCCCGGGCAGGTGCGGTACAGATCAACAGCGTCGACTCGATGCTGTTGGACGCTATTACGATCGCAGTGTTTTCCAGCGTGCTCTTTGGTCGCTTCAGAACGATCGGGATCGTGCTAGTGGCAATCCTGATCTCGATGATCGGCACCGGCATGAACATGATGGGGGTGCAAACCGGGTGGATCGATTTTATGAAAGGATTGATCCTGCTCATTTCAATTGTCATGTCGGCATTGATGAACCTCCCAAAAACGAAAGCCATGTTGTTTAAAAAATGAAAAGGAGCGTATAAAATGAATACCAAGAAACTGTTCAGTCTGGAAGGGAAAAAGGGCTTCGTCACAGGCGGAGCCCAGGGAATCGGGAAAACAATTGCTCAGGCCTTCGGCGAGCTTGGCGCGGATGTTGCCATCGTCGACCTGAACGCGGAGAAGGCGGAAAGGACTGCCCGGGAGCTGGCCAAGGCCACCGGCAGGAAGATTCTTTCCTACCCTTGTAATGTAGCTGACCCGGCCAGCGTCACGAAGATGATAGAAAGCTATGAAAAGGACTTCATAAGCATCGATTTCGCCGTCAACAACGCCGGCATCTTTACCGGCGAGGCCGCTCTCGACATCTCCCCGGAAGCCTTTAAATCCGTGATCGACGTAAATCTGAACGGTGTCTTCTTTACGGCGCAGGCGGCCGCTCGCTTGATGGTCAAGCACCACACCCGGGGTTCGATCATCAGCACGGCTTCCATGTCAGCGCACATCATCAACCTGCCCCAGACGATCGCCAACTATTGCGCCGCGAAAGCCGGTGTGGTTCATCTGACGAAGGCCCTGGCGGTGGAATGGGCCAAATACAACATCCGGGTCAACTGCATCAGCCCTGGGTATATTCAGACTGAGTTGATTGCAACAATGAAGGACATGCTGCCAGTTTGGGCCGCGAAGATGCCCGAGGGCAGCCGGCTGGGCTTCGCGGAAGACCTGATCGGCGCTTTTGTGTATTTTGCCAGCGACGCATCGCTATACGCCACCGGCTCGGATCTGATCGTTGACGGAGGGTATACTATTCTCTAGATCCAAAATAGGCAAGCATCCAGTTCGGGGACCTTCTGAAAGGCAGAAGGTCCCTTTTTTATTAAATTTAATCGAATAGTAGGCACCTAAGTAAATATATCCTTGAAGCCTCCTTTGAAGCCCACTCCTTGATATTTCAGCAATTCTCAATTTGAAACTTAGGCATTTCTGTCTGGCTGTTGGCCAGGCGGGGTCGGGTGCCTGGAGATACATCAGAAAGTGGCGGGAGATGGGAACGCCGGTCGAAAGAGAACCCGC
>Ga0182027_10016319_pt1 | contig 10152 bp, 9 predicted proteins | sample 712E1DmetaG_FD_121300 | JGI IMG/M metagenome (GOLD analysis project Ga0182027, IMG submission 121300) | Permafrost microbial communities from Stordalen Mire, Sweden - 712E1D metaG (Illumina Assembly) | ecosystem: Environmental > Terrestrial > Soil > Wetlands > Permafrost | place: Sweden... | reverse complement strand
TGGTGATCATGTGGATGTCATTCACCTGATGAGTGGAGGTTAAATTTTCACAAAATTATTTTGGAAAAATAATAATTCTTCAAGTCAATGGTTAGGGTCAGGGCAGCCTTTTAGTCAATGGTCATGGTCAATAGAATTAAAAACCCAATGACTGATGACAGAGAGCATAGCGACCAAATGACAGCGAAGCATAATGACGCAAAGCAAATGACCAATGACTATTTCTATTCAAACCGACAACCAGTACCAATAACCAAAACAAAAAAAACTATACATGGCATTGCTTATTAACTGGCTCGAATCTCATATGATGCCTTGCATTTATAAAAAGTATTTTGGTATTGAGTGTCCGGGTTGCGGTATGCAAAGGGCTTTTATAGAATTATTAAAAGGAAACCTCATTGAAAGCATTAAACTATATCCTGCGCTATTGCCAACTATAGCTATGTTTATTTTATTATTTTTTCATCTTATTTATAAATTTAAACAAGGCGCCTTGTACTTAAAAATTTCATTTATTTTTACAGCATCAATAATAGTTATTAATTATCTTTACAAAATTATTTTTACTTAATATTAAATCCCATGGAAAATCAAAATTACGGACAGCCGAATCCTCCACAACAAGCGCCATCAAATACTAATTATACTGGTCAACTTGCAGTACCGGATTCCACTGCGGTGCTGGTTTTAGGAATATTATCCATAGTTTTCTGCTGTTGTTATGGTGTTATAGGATTTGTGCTGGGAATTATTGCATTAGTTTTGGCAAATAAAGGAAATCAGTTCTACATCCTTGATCCTGCAAAGTACACTTTGACTTCATACAATAATTTAAAGGCCGGTAAAATATGCGCTATTATTGGTTTATCTATATCAGCACTCTACATAATCTTTTTAGTTATTGCTATTTTGATCAATGGGTTTAAGGTAGACCAGATGCCTTATGATATGTATAATTATTAACCTTTTTCTATTTATTACATAAAGAAAATAAGGCTTCCAATTACATTTGAATTTTTATGAAAATTCTAACTATTGCACAAATCCGAGAAGCCGATGCTTTCACAATAAAAAACGAACCCATACGCTCCATTGATTTAATGGAACGGGCTTCCAAAGCATGCGTCCAATGGCTGACTGATCATTTTGACAAGTCTTTTCATTTCATTGTATTTAGTGGCATGGGAAATAACGGTGGTGATGGTCTCGCCATTGCCCGATTGCTATCTGCAAAATATAAAACAGAGGTTTTCATTATCAAACATACCGACCATAGTTCACCAGATTTTAATGAGAACAGGAAAAAGCTTGTTAATTCAGTGAAAGTAAAAATATCTGAAATCAAGAAAACCGATGATCTGAAAAAAATAAAACTAAAAAATGATGCAGTAAAAAATTGCGTTTTTATTGATGCTATCTTTGGTTCAGGTTTATCAAAACCAATAAGTGGTATTGCAGCAGAAGTCATTGAACAAATTAACAAACATCAGGGAATTACTATAGCGATAGACATTCCATCAGGTTTGTATGGTGATGAAAATATAAATAATATTCAAAAATTTATTATCCATGCAGATTATACTTTAACTTTTCAATTTCCAAAGTTCTCTTTTCTACTTCCTGAAAATGATTCTTATGTTGGGAATTGGATTGTGCTGCCAATCGGGCTTCACCCGGACTATATTGAATCTGTAAAAACAAAGAATTATCTTATCACAGAAGAATTAATCCATTCTGTTTTCAAAAAACGAAATAAATTTTCGCATAAAGGAAATTACGGACATGCGCTTCTTATTGCAGGAAGTTATGGTAAGATTGGCGCTGCAGTATTGGGATCAAAAGCTTGTCTGCACTCTGGAGCCGGACTAATCACGGTTCGTGTTCCGAAATGCGGTTATGAAATTTTGCAATCAACATCACCTGAATCCATGGTCGATACTGATAATTGCGAAGAATGGTTCAGCGGATTTATTGATATTTCTAAATATAATGCGATCGCCATCGGTCCTGGAATAGGCAACCACATTGAAACACAAAACGCATTAAAACTTCTTATTCAGAATTCATCTGTGCCTCTTATATTTGATGCTGATGCCATCAATATTCTTGCTGAGAATAAAACATGGATTTCTTTTATTCCAAAAAACTCAGTTTTCACGCCACATCCAAAAGAGTTTGAGCGACTTGTTGGGAAAACAAATAACTCAGTAGAAAGAATAGAAAAACAGCGAGAGTTTTCGATTAAACATCATTGTTATATTGTTTTGAAAGGCGCACATACTTCTGTCTCCTGCCCTAATGGTTCAGTATATTTTAATTCCACTGGAAATCCAGGAATGGCTACTGCCGGAAGTGGTGATGTATTAACCGGAATAATTTTGGGCTTGTTAGCTCAGGGATATTCTTCTAAAAATGCTTCAATAATCGGTGTGTATATTCATGGATTAGCCGGTGATTTTTTCTGCAAAGAAAATGGAATGACATCTCTGATAGCAAGTGATATTATTTCTTATCTATGTCATGCATTTAAAATTTTTGAGTGAAAATATTTATGGTTAAAAATATTTTTCGCATTCATTCCTTACATACATTTGCAGCTAATTTTTCATAAGTCTTGAATAAACCTATTTCACATATCAATCTTTCCAAATTAAGCTTTGCAGGCCTTGTTATTACTTTAGGAATAATTTACGGTGACCTTGGTACATCTCCATTATATGTAATGCGTGCTATAATTTCAGGAAATAAAGCTATCGATCCTGATTTTATTTTTGGAGCGATCTCCTGTATAATCTGGACTTTGACCCTTCAGACCACTGTTAAATATGTTTTTCTCACACTTAAGGCTGATAATAAAGGTGAAGGAGGAATTTTTTCATTATATGCACTCATTCGGCGGAGAGCCAAAGGAGTTTTTATTTTTGCTATTATTGGTGGTAGCGCCTTACTGGCAGATGGTATTATCACTCCTTCTATTACTGTCGTTTCTGCTATTGAAGGCCTGGGAACGATAAATGCAAACATTCCGATCATCCCGATTGTACTTGTTATCATCACTGCGCTTTTTATTGTCCAGCAATACGGAACAGTCACTTTAGGAAAATCATTCGGGCCAATAATGTTTATCTGGTTTTTAATGCTTGGAACCTTAGGCACAACACAGATACTAACCTACCCGGCTGTTTTCAAAGCATTCAATCCTATATATGGTTACCGATTATTGGCAGAATATCCTCAAGGCTTCCTGCTTTTAGGTGCTGTTTTCCTATGTACCACAGGTGCTGAAGCACTTTATTCGGATTTAGGTCATTGCGGTATTAAAAATATCAGAGCAACCTGGTTTTATGTTAAAATTGCGCTGATTTTGAATTATCTTGGTCAGGGTGCCTGGATTATTAACCACACGGCAATCATTAACGCCGGCACGAATCCTTTTTATGCCATCATGCCTGAATGGTTTCTTTTTACGGGAATCATAATCTCCACCATGGCTGCTATCATTGCAAGTCAGGCACTGATTACAGGAGCATATACTATCATCAGCGAAGCCATTCAACTAAACTTCTGGCCAAAAGTTAAAATTAATTATCCTACAAATATCAAGGGGCAGATGTATATTCCATCAATCAATTGGTTACTTTTTGGTGGATGCATTTTTGTGATTCTTTATTTCCAGAAATCGTCAAACATGGAAGCAGCATATGGTTTGTCAATTACACTTGCTATGTTGATGACTACAATATTACTTGCTTTTTATTTCAGGATAAAAAGAAAACCAATGATATTACTGGTTTGTTTTCTTGCAGTTTATATGACCATCGAAGTTTCATTTCTTATAGCTAATCTAAATAAATTTTCTCATGGCGGTTGGGTTACTATTCTTATTGCGGGTATTTTGGTTAGCATCATGTATATCTGGTATAGAGGATATAACATTAAGAAAAGTTTTATTGAATTTGATAAGATCAATGAATTTAAACAGATTTTAAAAGATCTTAATCAGGACAATTCTGTAACTAAATACGCCACAAATCTTATTTATCTCACGCGGGCCAGCATTCCCAATGAGGTAGAATCAAAAATTATTTATTCTATAATAAACAAACAACCTAAACGAGCCGATGTATATTGGTTCATCCATTTGAATGTAATGGATGAGCCTTACCGCAGCGATTACAAGGTGCAAAATCTGATTCCCAATATTCTTTACAGGATTGATTTCAATTTAGGGTTTAGGGTTCAACCTAGAATAAATCTTTTCTTTAAGCGAGTGGTTAGTGAAATGGAAAAAAATAATGAAATTGATATCACAAGCCGCTACACGTCTCTGCGACAGCATAATATTGTAAGTGATTTCCGTTTTGTTGTGATTGACCGTATTCAGAACTATGATTTTGATTTTTCTCCATTTAATCAACTAATTATGGATTTGTATGCATTCATCAAACATTTTAGTATTTCTGATGTGAAAGCATTTGGCTTAGATACAAGTAGTGTCGTTGTCGAAAATGTTCCATTTAAAAGTCCAAGAGAATCAGATGTTCATCTGACTCGTATTGACTGTAAATAAAAAAGAAACCCTTGCTCTTCGAACAAGGGTTTCTTTTTATGAGTCAATTTTTACTAATGACTGGGTCGTGTAGGTCTGTTTCTGATTATAAAATTTTTATTTATAGGTTGTATGTGTCGGCGGACTTTGTGAGTATAATGCGACCTATAGCCATAAGCAGCAGAACTTCTTCTATGCTTAAGCATCTGGTGATATCTTGAATGTGATCTGCACGATCCCGCGAAGCATTCTACAATAAATGCTAAAATCAATATTACGTACCATTTTCTCAAATACTTCATAAGTATATTGATTGAGATTTTATAAAATTTGATACTGAGACAAAACTTTAATTTTATTCCGTCGGTAAAACTAATAATATTTTTTTATTCTAAACAAAAAAACTTTTTTAAAATTTTCAACCTCTTATACTGATATTTTGTGGTATAAGTTACAAAACAATATCTGTTTATCACATATACCTAGAGAAACAAAGAAATTATCAAAAAAACTTGTCTGCGAGAACAAATTATATTACTTTTATCATTTCTAATACTAAAACGTGATTTTACCATGAAAACGAAATTTTTACCTTTTTTCTGTTTGACGCTTTCCTTTATTGCAGTCAGTACTTTTGCTTTTTCAGGAAATTCTAACCTTACTCCCCCTCCGCCTATGAGTGGAACATTTACTATCGGAGGACCGACACCTGATTATGCCACATTTAACCTTGCTATCACGGCATTGACAACGAATGGAGTTAACGGGCCTGTTATTTTTAATGTAAGAGATAGTATTTATCATGAACAAATTAGTATTGGCTCTATTACCGGAGCATCTGCAACTAATACCATCACTTTCCAATCGGAAACAGGTGATAGCTCCCAGGTTATCCTGACACAAGTTTCTTCAACTACGGTTGCCAATAATTTTACTTTACAATTAAACGGATGCAATTATGTAATCTTTAAACAAATTACCATTAGTCGCACAGGAGCCAACACCTATGGTGTGGTAGTAGAAATTGCCGGCACTTCCAGCAACGATAGTTTTCTTAACAATCATATACTTGGAATTAATGCTCCGACTGCATCATTGTATCTTATTGCAATTAATGGTCTGAATACTATAAATGACAATTTGGTTTTCCGAAACAATCATATTGAAAATGGTTCCGATGGAATTTACCTGATTGGTGCTACCAGTTCATCACTTGAATCAGGGAATATCATTGAAAATAATTTTTTTGACAACCAGTATAGCGAAGCAATCCATATTCAATATCAGAATTCACCGCAAATACTATCCAATACAATAAACAAAGGAAGTTACGGTATATATGCTATGTACTGCGATAATAATTTACGTATTTTGAAAAATAAAATATCTCTTGTAAACCCTTTGGCCAGCGGTGCTGGTATTTATCTGTACTACTGTGATGGGAGTGGTGGAAATATTGGTTTGACAGCGAACAATTTTATTTCAATTTCATCATTAGGTTCAAATATCGTGTCTGGAATTTCAATGAATCTTTCTACCCTGCAAAATATTTTTTATAACAGTATAAATATTAATAATACTAGTACGTCCAGTAAATCTATTGGTATTGCAGGTGCTACTACTTCAGGGCTTGATGTGCGAGATAATATCCTGACAAACACCGGAGGAGGTTATGCCTATTATGTGGATGCAAATACCAGTACTCCAATTTCATTATCTAATAATAATGATTTATATATTACCGGATCTTATATCGGTTCGTGGAAATCAGCCGGTAATCAAGCCACCCTGGCGAACTGGAAAACTGCTTCAAGCCTTGATGCCAATTCCATCAGTGCGAATCCGCAATTTTTCACCATGACTGATCTTCATACAATATCAGTTAATGTCAATGCTTTGGGAGTTTCTCTTGCTTCATCTTCTACACCTGTGACTTCAGATATTGATGGACAAACCAGAAATGCCACTACTCCTGATATCGGTGCTGATGAATTTAACATCGATGACATCGGCGTTCATCAAATTCTTTTGCCTGGTACCATTTGTGAATACAGCACTTACAATGTAACCATTGATGTAAAGAATTATAAATCTTATGCATTTACGGGGAGTATTCCGGTTTATTACAAAATCAATAATAACCCTGTGGTAAATGCTACTATTAGCACTACTACCATAAACGCAAATGATAGTATTCTCTATACTTTTACTACTACTGATACTTTTCCTGCAGCCGGAATAGATTCAATCAGCGCAGGTGCGAATATTACGACGGATATAAACACTACAAATGATGATATTAATAATTTTCATTTCACGGTCCATGCTTTACCACCCATTGATGCTGGGCCTGATGTAACAGCTTGTAATGGGGACACTATAACACTTACTGCAACCGGTGCACAAAATTATGGGTGGTGCGATGGTGAGAATACTCCAAGCATTTCATGGATTGTTAATGATACTGCAACTTGTATTTTATTCGGAATGGACTTAAATGGATGCACTGCTTATGACACCATTACTATTTTTGGCATTACACTTCCTAAGCCAGTAGCAGGTTTTACTTATCTTACAAATAACCTTACCATCACAGTTACCGATACATCACACGATGCTACTTCATGGTACTGGAATTTTGGTGACGGAAATGCAGATACCGTCCAAAATCCTGTGCACACGTACGATTCAAGTGGTACATATCAAATCACTCTTATTGTTTGGAATCTTTGCCAATCGGATACTGTTGTATATTCTCTCAATATTGTTGGAATAAATGAGTATTCTTTTGATGATATTATTCAGGTATTTCCTAATCCCGGAAATAATCATATCATTATTCAGATTCCAGCTTCTGCTAATACTCCGAAGAAAATTAAACTTTACAATTCTCAGGGAAAAATAGTGTATCAGTCAAAATCAGATTTTATAAAGCAAAATTCTTTTTCTATTGATGTCGAAAATTATGCAGCTGGTATCTACACCCTTGAATTGATTTTTGAACAGGGTATTGGTCATAAAAAAATTGTGATCCGATGATTTTATATAAGCCAACAAAGAGACCGGGATATTTTTATTTCGGTCTTTTTTGTATTCAATTGTCTGCAAGTATAGTGAAAACTTATTTACATTCTGTTGTTAATTAAAAAATAATTAGTTGAAATTTGATCACATCTTATATGCTATTTTTACCATCGAATTGAGGAAATAATTTGACCTATATGACAAGTAAAAAACATACATCTACATTCTATTGTTTTTTAATTTGTTTTTGTTGCATACTCTACTGCTCTTTAAGCAATAGAGCAAGTGCCCAGATCGTGAATGATGATAGTACTTTTGTTCATGAAAGTTCGAGTGACAGCCTCGACATCATGTTAAAATATTTTGATATCAGTGATTCTCTTTCCTCTTTTTTTGAATTCGATTCGTTGTATCCCAAATGGAATAATGATAATTTGTACTATCAAAAATATGATTTTTCAAAAAAGAAGGATACTACTCTTATTTTCCTTCAGGATAACAAAGGACATTATTATAAACATCCCTATTGTGGTATTGAGACTTCCCCCTTCGGGTGGAGGCGATATCAATTTCATACAGGAATTGACATCGGACTAAGAACCGGAGATACAGTACGCTGCGCTTTTGACGGTATTGTACGCATTACCAAATGGAATTCCGGATATGGAAATGTCGTGGTGGTCAGACATAACAATGGACTGGAAACATTATACGGGCACTTATCGAAAAGCCTTGTTTATGCCAATCAGACCATCAAAGCTGGTGATGTGATTGGTTTAGGTGGGAACACCGGTCATTCTCGCGGGAGTCATTTACATTTTGAAGTACGATATCTTGGAACACCTCTAAATCCTGCCACAATCATTGATTTTAAAAAACATTGTCTGCTATCTGATACTTTATTCCTGTCTGCAAAAAGTTTTCAATATTATAACACAGTAAAAACATACCAAACTACAAAGTATGGTACACGATACTATGCCGTCCGAAAAGGGGATACTCTTTCGAAGATTGCAAAACAAAATGGAACCACGGTGAAAGCGCTGTGCACCCTCAATGGTATCAGCACAAAAACCATTTTAAAAATCGGACGCAAGCTCAGGGTTCGGTAATTAATTTTCATCTCTTCATTTTCCATTTTAAAACACTTTTTAGGATTTGATTGCATTTTATTATCTCTATGTTAATTATTTACAAATGCTAAAACGATTTTTATATATATTCATTTTTCCCCTTCCAAATATGATTTTTTTTCTTTAAAATTAATTGTGTATTAAATATTATTCTATATTTGCGATGGTAATTTGTAAAACCAATTGGAACTATGGAAGAGATGGATCATAAAGAAAATGTCCGGGAGGAAATATTCTCTAGGGCGGTAAGGGCAGGAAAGAGAACTTATTTTTTTGATGTAAAGAAGACGAAGTCCGAAGAGCTTTACCTCACTATTACCGAAAGTAAAAAACGCTTCAGCAATGAAGAGGGTAAGTTTTCTTATGAGAAACATAAACTTTTTCTTTATAAAGAAGATTTTGATAAATTCGCTCTGGGTTTGGAAGAAGTAGTTGAATTTATTAAGACAGGGCAAAAACCTATTGAAGAACCTGAAAATCCTCAATCATCAAACTTTTCAGATGTAAGTTTTGAAGATCTGAAACCTGATCCTGAAGCCTGATTAAACAGACCGGTTTTTGTTTGCAATAGCTGATAGAATGCACTATTGGCTTTCTTTGGTACAGGTTTTAACAATTTTTAATAATACTGTTAGCTCAGGCAAGCAAATTATTTTTATTTTTGTACTTTATTACTCTATTTTTTGAACTCAGAAAAATTTATGAATATCACATATTACGGGCATGCATGTTTTGGCATTGAGGTCAACGGAAAAAATTTACTGTTTGATCCCTTTATTAAACCAAATCCATTAGCTGCTAAAATAAATATTAAAAATATCCCGGCTGATTATATCTTTATTTCACATGGGCACACAGACCATATTGCTGATGCCATTGAAATAGCAAAACAAACAAAGGCTACTGTGATATCCAACTTTGAAATCATCCATTGGCTTGCTGAACGGGGCGTTGAGAATGGTCACGGCATGAACATCGGTGGAAAATATAAATTTGATTTCGGGGTTGTTAAAATGGTATATGCAGCACATTCAAGTCAGATGCCTGACGGCTCATACGGAGGAAACCCTGGTGGTTTTATTATTAAATCACCTGTTGGAAATTTCTACTTTGCCGGCGATACTGGTCTGAGTTATGATATGAAGCTTATTGGTGATTATGCAAATATTGAATATGCCTTTCTGCCAATTGGCGGTAATTTCACTATGGATGTGGATAATGCCATTTTCGCTGCATAATTCATCAAATGCGAAAAAATTATTGGCATGCACTATAATACATTTCCTGTCATTAGTATTGACACTAATGAAGCAAAAGACAAATTTCACAGGGCAGGCATAGATCTGCTTTTGCCCGGTATTGGCGAAACTATAAGTATTTAGGAGAAATCATGGGGAAAGTTATTGCAATCGCAAATCAAAAAGGAGGAGTAGGAAAAACCAC
>Ga0182027_10016318_pt1 | contig 10152 bp, 4 predicted proteins | sample 712E1DmetaG_FD_121300 | JGI IMG/M metagenome (GOLD analysis project Ga0182027, IMG submission 121300) | Permafrost microbial communities from Stordalen Mire, Sweden - 712E1D metaG (Illumina Assembly) | ecosystem: Environmental > Terrestrial > Soil > Wetlands > Permafrost | place: Sweden... | reverse complement strand
GGGTGCGCAGGAAGTCCACGGTACGGACAATCGAGATTCCTGAATGAGACCCCAACTCCAGCAGGTGGCGGTCCCCCGAGTCGATCAACTCTGCCTCTCCGGCAAGCGCGCACTCGATCACTCGGTTGTCGCTGTCGTGGTGCACGACCGAAACTCTCATGCTCGGCCGGACGACTTTCGATCGTCTGGCAATCTGCCGCAAGTACGTCGTGATTTCTGCTTCTGGCCACACAAACTTCGTGCGCAAAATTGAAGCCAATTCCACCAGAAGGCCAGGAGACGTTATGAGAGTGAATTGTCTCCTGAGCGCAGCACGGTAGATCTGTTCTGCGTTGCCCCCAAAGAGAGCAGAAATGAGGATGTTGGTGTCGAGGACAGCGCGCAACACCGCTATCTCTGGTGGATGATTCGATCCACGTCATCCTCGGTGTGGATCTCAATACCGCTTTGCCGCGCATGGAGAGCGGCGATCCGCTGCAGCGCGCTAAATTCGTTCTCTTCGCGGACGGTCTGGTAAGCATCCCACATGTCGCGCAGCAGCTCGCTCTTGGTTTTCTGTTCTGCTCGTGCCGTTTTTTCAATGGCGCGAGCCATCGCCGGCGGGAGCGAAAACCCCATCACCTTTGTCGATCGGCCCATGGATCTCGTGCCTCCTGTTTAACTTAGTATAACTCGAAGATCGGCCAGAGGAACAGTAAAAACGCACGTGGGCAGCACTACCCGTCGATAGTGATGGGGTCTGTGCACGGCGGCGGCCCGGTTTCCCCTGCAGGAGCATCTTACGCCGCTCGCATTTCTTTACCAAGCAGATTGCGGTGGTGTCATCCATTACGCTCTTGCGTGAACACTACCGATGCGCGTAGCATAGAATCGGTTGTGAGGATCCCGTGAGGTCCACTATGAAACAAGCGAAGAAAAATCGTACGCGAATACGCCTCTGGAGCCTGGTAGCGGCGTTGATGGCGGGGCTCGCAATGGCCCGCGGCGCCCGTGCCGACGACGTCGTGTACGAAAAGCACACGGTTGTCGAGTTCGGTGATGACACGATCGAGGGAGATCTGTCGCGGCCGGATGGATCGTTTTTGGAAGCGCGCAAAAAACAACGCCTGGCCCGCCTGATCAAGGTGCGCGAGTCGTTTCGGGCCGAGATTCTGGAATCGGTGCGCGAGCTGTAATCAGGGTCGATCGGCGAGGAGAGTATGGGCAATCAGCTGACTGTGCAGATTCTGAAGGGCGGGCAACCAGTCGGTAGCCAGGTCTTCGACAGCGATACCAATCGCACCATCAAAATCGGCCGACTGCCCTCGGCACAGCTCAAGCTGGACGACCCCAAGGTTTCGCGCATCCATGCGGTCATCGAGTTTTCCGGTGCGGATGTCTCGCTCATCGACATGGGCTCGACCGTAGGCACGGCGGTAAACGGCGCCAAGATCCACAAGGTCAAGCTCAAGCACGGCGATCAGGTCCTGCTGGGCGACACGCAGCTCGTAATCTCTATGGGTGCTCTGTTGCCGGCAACCGCTGCTGGCCCCGGTGCCAGTGCGCCGGCGGCCGCGATGCCCGGCTTTGCGCCACCCACGGTGCCGGGCGCCATGCCGCCCGTGATGCCGTTTACGATGCCGCCGGGGATGCAGGCTGTCGCCGCGGGGACGGCGTTTCCGGCACGAGCGCCTGTGGCCTCAGGGGCCCAGCCTCGTTTTGATCCGGGCACCTCGGCACCGGTACCCGTACGCCGCATCGGCCAGGAGAGGCTACGGGACGCCGCGGTCGAAAACCGTCCTCACCCGGGTCTGGCGCCCGAGGATGCGGTGCGCGCCGACAACCGCGTGCTCGAGATGCGCTACTACTGGGGCGAAGTGCTGCTCGATGTGTTCCATTTCGTCAAACCCAAGCGCATCACGATCGGTGAGAACAAGGAATGCACTGTATTCCTCACGGGCGAGGGTTTGCCCACCGAGTCGTTTCCGCTGATTCGCTTCCTCAACAACGAATACGTGCTCACTTTCACCAACCAGATGGAAGGCGAGGTCGAGCTCGGCGGCACCGTGCACAAGTTCGAGACCCTGCGGGGCTCGGCGATGGCGCAACGTGACGACTCGCTGCAGAGCAGCTACAAGGTTCGCCTCGCCACCGATGCTCGCGTCGTGTTGCACTGGGGCGGGGCGACGTTCGCCTTGCGTTTTGTGGCTCCGCCGCAGGCCTTGCCCAATCCGATGTTCAAGAACGTGGATCTGGGCTACCTCAACATGCTGGTCATGTTGGTCGTCTTCCACATCGCGGTGGCGGTCACGTTCGAAGTTTATCCGTACGACACCGAGGAGCTGCGCGAAGATCTCTTCAACGATCCCAATCGATTCGCCAGCATCATTCTCGAGCCGCCCAAAAAGGATCAATCTACCCAGGACCTTTTGAAAAAGATCCAACAGACCGTCGAGAAAAAGGTCGAGGAACAAAAGGAAAAGAAGCCCGAGAAGGTGGTCGAGCAGAAGACCAAGATCGTGGTCAACGTGAAAGCGCCCGTCATCAAGCCGCAAAAGACGCAAGAGCAGAAGCGCCAGGAGGTGGCGCAGAAGTTCTCGCAGCTGTTCACCGGAGGCTCGGGCGGGGCGGCCGGATCGCTGTTGGGCGGCGGCGGCGGCGGATCTCTGTCGGGCACGTTGTCCAACGTCATCGGTACGGCAGGGCGCGGCTCGGCTACGGCGGGCCTGGCGGGACTCGGGATTCGCGGTGGCCTGTTGACTGGCGGCGGCGTCGGCACGAGCCGCGGCATCGCCGGCATCGGCACCGCAGGCCGACTTGGCGGTGGCGGAATGGGCTACGGCTCCGGCATCGGCATGGGGGATCGCCGCGATCACGGTGTCATCAGCTTGTCGACTCCCGTCATCATGGGGGCGTTGCCCAAAGACGTGATTCTCAAGGTCATCAAGGACAACGCCAATCAGATCCGCTACTGCTACGAAATCGAGCTGCAGAAAAACCAGAACCTCGAAGGCCGTGTGCAGATTAAATGGGTCATCGGTGCGACCGGCGAAGTCGTCAAGGTCCAGGTCAATCAGACCACGCTCAAGAACGACGCGGTCGAGACCTGTATGATGAACAAGATCAAAGGTTGGAAATTCCCGGCTCCGGCCGGCGGTGGAATAGTTGAGGTGGTCTATCCGTGGGTACTCAAGGCAAGCTAGCCTTCATTTTGTGCGCCATCGGCGTATCGGCGCCAGTTAGAGGCGCCGAAGAGGCCAAACCGAAAGATGCTGCACCGACGCCGATAGCGGCGGCGGAGCCGCTGCGCGCGATCGTGCACGGGTTCTATGTCGAAGGCCTCGTGGGTGGTGGCTACGCTCCAGTGAGCGCCAAGCTGGCCGCGAGCAAGACATATCCGGGCATCACACCGGCCAACAACAGCGAGGCTCTAGGGGCCGGCGCGATCGTGCAGATCGCAGCCGGCTACGAGATCGTGCCGGCTTTTGCCCTGGAGCTCACGGGCGGGATGTCGGTGATCGCGGGGGGTCGAATCGATCGGGTTCGGGATCTTTCGTTGGCCTACGGGGGCCTGGCGGCACGGGGCGCGGTGGGCTTGTCGGACCGCTGGAATCTGCTCTTAGGAGCGGGAATTGCCTACGTATCGGCGGACGATGGAGTCGAAGCCAAGGCGGGCGGCGCGGGTGTGCTGGGCCGAGTTGGACTCGAGTACTTCTTTCATGTCCGCCATTTTTCGGCCGGCGCGAGCGTGACAGTACTTGCTCCGCTGTCACCGACGCGGCTGTTTGTCGCCCTGACTCCACACCTGAGGTACGCGTTCTAAGAAGAAAGGCTGGGCCATGCATGTTGCACGGACCAGCCTTCACCTTACCATAAAAAAAAGGCGGTAGGTGCCAAGGGGGGCCGACACCTACCGCCATGGATGACGCCGGGGGGGGAACGGCGTCAAGAGTTAATATTACACTTTGCGAACGACTTGTAAAGAGTTTTGTGGTCTTTATTGGGTATGTTCCGTATGTATCATTCATTTTGTTCTCTCTGTTCTCTTTTGGTGATCATGATATTTGGGGATCTGGCAGTGCCGACCTATAATGTCTGCTGAGTAAACCGCTATGACCTCATCTCAAGGCCATCTGGATCGTCTTGCTCGCGAGCCTACGGATGTCGGCGCTCTCGCGGCGATCGAATCGGCTTATACGCAAGAGGGCCGTTGGGAAGAGCTGCTGCGCGTGTACGAAGACAATGCCCAGCGTTCGCCCCCAGACAAGGCGGGCACCCTATGGCGAAAGGCCGCGACGATCTGCGTGGAACAGTTGGTGAACGGTCCTCGTGCCGAGGCCTATCTGCGCCGGGCCTTGGATCTCGATCCCACCCATGTCGAGACGTTGCGCTTGTTGCGCCAACTCTGCATGGCGCGCGGAGACTACGAGCAGGCGGTCGAGCTGCTCGAAAAAGAAATAGCGCGCATCGTCGATCCACACGAGAAGACCGCGGGTCTGATTACTCTGGCGACTCTCTATCGCGACCAGTTGGGCCGCCTGGAAAAAGCGCTATCTGCCTTGCGCCTGGCTGAGCGCGCCGAGCCGTCCAATTCCGCCGTCTATGCCACATTGTCGTCCATCTACGACTTGCAGGGGCGCGTCGACCAGGCTCATGCCGCGATGATGAAGGAGCTCCAGGTCGCGGGTCCACAGCCGGAGTTGCTCGATCGCCTGGCCCGGTCCGCAGAGCAACTGCTGGCGCGGCCCAAGCTTCATGATCTGGCGCGCAAGGCCGTCGATGCAGTCCTGGCCGCGCGCCCCACGGATTTGACCGTCCGCAAGGTGCAGACCGACCTGCGTGCTTATCAGAGCAACTGGTCGATGCAGGTCATCACGCTCGCCGAGCAGGCCGCGGCGCTCAACGCCAGTGATCCGGCCAAAGCGGCCGACTTCTGGTTGGCCATCGCCGAGATTCAGCTCGTCTACGGCAAACAAATCGATGCCGCCCTGGCTTCCATCGACAAAGCGCTTTTGGGACGGCCGGGCCATCCAGCCGCCCTGCGCCTGATGGAGGAAATCTACGGCGATGCGGATCGGTACCAGGAGCTTGCAGTCAAGCTGGAGATGATGGCCAGTTACGCGCGGGAGCCTCAGATCGCTGTCGATCTCTATCTCAAGGCCGCCATGCATCATGCCGTGCGGCTGGACAATCAGGAGGCCGGTGCCCGCATCTACCAACGCGTTCTGGAGTTGGATCCCGGCAACAAAGTCGCAACGAACGCCCTGGTCGAATATTTTCGCGAGCGGAAAAAGTGGGAGGAAGCATTGGGCGTGCTCGCGGTGTGGTCCGAGCGCGCCACCAAGGCGAGCGACAAGGTGGCGGCACATTACGCCATCTGCCGGATCTGCGAAGACGAGCTGCACGTGTCCGCGCGGGCAAGGCCCCACTACGAAGCGATCCTCGCGCTCGACCCGGAAAACCAGGCCGCAGCGCGGGCGCTCGAGGATGTGTATCGACAGGCCAAGGATTTTCAGGCTCTCTCTAAGGTCCTCGTGGCCAAGCTCGCCGGCGTTGCAGGCACCGAGCGCGCCAAGGTTCTACGCGAGGTCGGAGACCTGTACGCCGGCCCCCTGAGCAATCCTGCACTCGCCTTGAAGATGCTCGGTGAGCTGTTCCAGATGGAGCCCAACTCAGTTTCGAGCGAGCACCTGGAGGAATTGGCGGCGCGTGCCGGAGAGTTCGCCTCCCTGGTGCAAATTCTGGAGAGCGGCGTCGACAAGATCACCTCCGCCCCCGATCGCGTCAAGACCATGCATTCGTTGGCCGCTCTCTACGAGGGCGCCCGCGACGCGCCGGCCGAGGCCTTGCGTATTCATCGCCGTATCCTCGCCGTCGATCCCGGCGACGCACGGGCCCGGGCCGCGGTGAGCCGCCTGTTGGACGTGGCCGCTGCCACTGGTGACAAGATCGCATTTTATCGTGAGCAGGCCGACGCTGCGTCCTCGGACGCCGAGCGCGTCTCGATCCTGCACCGGCTCGGCAAAGAATTGGTGGAGACGGCCAAGGACTATGTTCGGGCGATCGATGTCTATCGCGAGGTCTTGAAGCGGGCTCCGGCAGACACTCAGGCCCTGGACCAGCTCTTCACGCTCTATCGCCGCGATAACCGTTGGGCGGAGGTGGCGGAGATCCTGGGCGTAAAAATCGAGGCCATGGGCTCGGGCCCGCATTCGACCCTGCTGCGGCTCGATCTCGCCGAGATCCTGGAGACTCGCCTAAATCAGATCGACACGGCCATCGAGCGCTTCGGCGAGGTCTTCGATGCCGAGCCGCAAAATGAGCGCGCCGTTGCCGGTCTCGAGCGCAACCTCACCCGCACGACCAAAGTTGTGCGGGTCGCCGAGCGTCTGGAGCGGCACTATCTGCGCCAAAAACGCCCGGATCACGTCGCCGCCATGTTGGAAATCCGTGTCCGCGAGGCTGACCGTGCTTCGCGGGTCGAGCTGTTGCCGCGCTTGTCGGCTCTGTACGAGCGGGACCTGGCGCTGCCTGCGGACGCTTTGAACGCCAGCTTGCGGCTGTTCCAGATCGAGCCGGGGGCCGTGAGCTTTGCCGAGTTGGAGCGTCTGGCGGCTGCCGCGGGGGATGTGCGCGGCGTCGTGCGTGCCTATCGCGCCGCGGCCACTATGATGGAGGGCGCCGAATCCGAGCAGGTTTTATCGCGGGCCGGCCAGCTCGCCGAACGGTCTGGCGATCTCCCCGGGGCTGTGGTTGACTACCTGCGCCTGCTGGGACGATCGCCGGAGGGTGCTCGAACCGGAATCGAAGGTCTGCGGCGCCTGGTGGCTGCCGGCCTCGATGTTGTGCGAGTTCGTGAGGCATTGCCTCAAGTGGCATCAGGACTGGACGAAGAGCAGCAAACTTTGTTCTGGCGCATCGTGGCGCCTTTTTGCGAGCGTGAAATGAATAGCCCGACCGACGCTATTGCCGCCTGGAAGGCGGTGCTCAACCAACACCAAAATGACCCGCAGGCCACTGCCGAGCTCGATCGTCTCTATCAGAGCGTGGCCGATCCGGCTCAACTGGCCGAGCATCTGAAAACCAAATTGGCGGCAGCGCCGGATGATGTATCGAAGGCCGCCCTGGGCGGCCAACTCGCGGAAGTCATGGCCGCGCGGCTGGGAGACATCCAGGGCGCGATCCAGATGCTGGCACAGGTGGCAACGCTGGCGCCCGGCCAACCGCTGGTCTGGCAGCGCCTGGCGGTGTTGTACGGGGGCGCAGGCCAACCCGGCGAGGCGGCCGAAGCCATGCACCGGGAAATCGGCCTGTTGCCGGAGGGTGATGCGCGCCGGGAGCGCCTGATTACGTATGCGCAGCTGTTGGGCGGCCCTTTGGGAAATCTGCCTGCCGCGCTGACAGCCCTGTCTGGAGTCGTGCACCAGGTTCCCACCTATCCGGCTGCGATCGCTCTGCTCGAGTCATTTTACGGTACTGCGCAGGATCCCGCCTCGCGCGACGCGGTGATGCAGCAGCTCTCTACCTGCTATCGCGCCGCCGGGCGCTGGCAGGAGCTGTCGCAACTGCTGGCGATCCGCATCGACATGGTCACCGAGCCGACCGAGCGTATGGCGGTCTTACGGGAGCTCGCGAGCATCAAGACCGATAAGCTCAACGATGCCATGGGGGCTTACAAAGATCTCGAGCGGGCCTTCATGCAGGCGCCGCTCGATGCGGCGGTGCGAGCTCAGCTCGAGCTCGTGGCCGATCGCGCAGGCGCTGCCTCCGCGCTGGCGGACGCGTACAGCGCGGCCTTGACGGCCATTCCAGATCCGCAGGCGCAGCGGCCGATTCGGCAGAAGCTGGCTCAGGTACTCGACAAGCTGGGCCGCGGGGCGGAGGCGGTGGAGCACTACCGCGGGGCTTTTGGCGGAGAGCTGCCCGAGGATCTGCCTTCGCTCGAGACCATGGAGCGGCTGTTTCGCTCACAGAATCGTTTTGCCGAGTTGGTGGAGGTTCTGGCTCGGATTGCCGCGCGCCTTGCGCCCGGGGAGATCGAGCGCAAGAAGACGCTCCTCTATGATGTGGCCCGCATCGCCGAAGAGCAGCTGACCGACAAGACACGGGCGGTCGAGACCTTGCGCGCCCTGACCGCGCTGGACCCGCGTCATGCCGAGGCTCTGCGGCGACTGGCGCGCCTATTGGGCGAGCTCGGCCAGCCATCCGAGCAGGCCGACGTCTTGGCCAAGCTGGTCGACGCATCGGCCTCGAGTCCCACGGTGGTCGATGACCAACTCCAGCTCGCCAATACCTATGTGCAACTGGGCCGGCCCGACGACGCGGTCAAGAGCCTGAAGGCCGTGTTGTTGCGCAAGCGTGACCACGCCGGGGCCCTGGCCAGCCTCGAGGCCCTGTTGCCGCAGGCGGCCAACAAGGCCGAGATCTCCCAGATCCTGGAGCCGATCTACACGGCCAAGCAGGACCACGCCAAGCTCGCCTGGGTCCTGACGTCGCGTATCGACGGCACCGCGGACCTGCCTTCGAAAAAAGCGCTGCTGCGGCGCATCGGCGACATCTACGAGAATCGTTTGCAGCAGAAGGACAAAGCCTTCGCCATGGCTCGCCGCTCTCTGGCCGCCGATCCGGCGGACATGGGCGTGCGTATGTGGGTAGAGAAACTGGCCGGGGAGACCGGTGCCATGCGTGAGCTGGCGGACGCCTACATCGATGAGGCCCAAAAAGCCGAGGCGAGCCTGGCCTTGCAGTTTTATCGCCGTGCAGCCGCGATCTATCACCAGAAGCTCGAGAATGCGCCGCTGGCCGTGACGGCCTATCAGGCGATTCTGGCGGCCGACCCCAAAGACGAAAAGGCCCTAGGCGGACTCGAACAGATCTTCCGCACTACCGAGAACTACGCGGAGCTCGTCAACGTACTGCGGCGCCGGGCTGAGATGAGCGGCGGCATCGAACGGCGACGCGAAATCCTGACCGAGATCGCCTCGATTCAGGCCGACCGTTTGAACGACGCGGCTGCGGCAGTCCTGAGTCAGCGCGAGATTCTCAAGGTGTCGCCTGACGACGCCAACACGTTCACTCAGATCGAGCAGCTCTATGTGCGCCTGGGGCAGTGGGATCAGCTGGCGCAACTCTATGCGGAAGAGATTGCGCGGCTGGCCGAAAAGCGCAGCGCCGAGGCCAAGAGTCGGCGCCTGGAGCTGCTGTACCGGCGCGGTCGGATTCTGTTCGAGCAGTTCAACGATCGGGCCGGTGCGATCGCGGTCTTCGATGCCGTGCTTGCCGAGGAGACGACGCACGCCAATACGCTCACATTTCTGGATGCCCAGGCCAAGGCCGGCTGCATCGAGGCTATCGAGGCGCTCGAGAAGCACTACAAGACCTCCAAGATTTGGCCCCGCTACGTCGAAGTGTTGGGTTTGCACTTGAATTTGACGGCCGAGAGCGCCACGCGTCGCGCCATCTACGTCGAGCTGGCTCGCACTTATGACGAGGATCTCAAAGCCGGCGATATGTCATTTCTGGCTTTGTCGCGGGCCTACAACGAAAACCGTGGTGATCGCTCGTTGTTGGATAGCCTGGAAAAGACTACCGAGAAATATGGCAACTGGGAGGAGCTCGTCGAGGTCATGGGCGTCGACGTCGACGCCGTAGCCGATCCCGCGTTGCGCCAACATCTGTTGCACCGTCTCGGCGAGATTTGCGGCGGACAGCTCAATGACCCGCAGCGCGCCGCTACGTATCTACAGCACGCGTTGCAGTACGAGCCGGGCGACGATCGGGCCTTGGCCGACCTGGAAGCCCTTCTGGAAAAGGCCGAGAAATGGGCAGCCCTGGCCGATGTATTGGAGCGTCGCATCGAGATCGCTGCGGACCCGCCAGCCAAGAGCAAGCTCTTGGAGCGTCTGGCTGCTGTCTGGGGCGACAAGCTCATGGACGCCGAGGCTGCGCTGCGCTGCCACAAACAGATCCTCGAGATTGATCCGGATCACCCCATCACTCTCAAGTCGATGCAGAAGCTCTATGCCGAGCTCAAAGACTGGGACTCCCTGGCCAAGAATCTGCAACGGCAGGCCGATGTCCTTACGGAGTCGGCCGAGCAGCTCCGCATTCACGTGGCGGCAGCCAAGCTCTATGCCGAAGAGCTCACCGACAACAAGGAAGCCATTGCGCATT
>Ga0182027_10016317_pt1 | contig 10153 bp, 8 predicted proteins | sample 712E1DmetaG_FD_121300 | JGI IMG/M metagenome (GOLD analysis project Ga0182027, IMG submission 121300) | Permafrost microbial communities from Stordalen Mire, Sweden - 712E1D metaG (Illumina Assembly) | ecosystem: Environmental > Terrestrial > Soil > Wetlands > Permafrost | place: Sweden... | reverse complement strand
TGCAGCGTCAAGAGCAATTCTGATCTGCTGATGGTTATTTCCGTCAATGGAAAGAACATTCCATCCCCATGATTTATATTTCATTGCAGTATCTTCACTGGTAACTGCTTTTGTTTCAGTTGATAACTGAATATCGTTTGAATCATAAAAAAGGATCAGGTTATTAAGTCCGAGATGACCAGCAATACGGCCCGCTCCCTGCGATATCTCTTCCTGTACACCACCGTCAGAAATATATGCATAGGTTTTATGTGCAACCAGGTTACCGAATCTTGATACCAGAAATCTTTCCGCAATAGCTGCGCCAACTGCCATAGTATGGCCTTGTCCAAGCGGACCGGAAGTATTCTCAATCATCCTGGTCAGATCCAGTTCCGGGTGCCCGGGTGTCGGACTTCCCCACTGACGGAAATTCTTCAGGTCATCAACCTTGAAATGACCTGTCAAGGTAAGGATTGAATAAAGCATTGTTGACATGTGGCCAGGATCGAGAAAAAATCTGTCGCGGTTGATCCAATTTGGATTGTCAGGATCAAAATTCAGGTATTCAGAAAAAAGAATATGAATAAAATCAGCACCTCCCATTGCACCTCCGGGATGGCCTGATTTTGATTTTTCTACCATCGACATTGCCAGAATGCGGATGTTGTCTGCGGCTCTTTGGTTTACATCAATGCTCATCTGACTGAAGATTAAAGTTATTGTTAATGGTGACAAAAATATGATTATTCGGCGAGAGAAAAAAACCAGAGCCCGAACAATATATAATCACAGTGAATAAAATCTTCATTTTAAGATTGTTTAGTATTCTGAGAATTAAAAAACTAAATTATTAATTGATATATGTTAACTTTTCGTACATTTAAACTGAAAAGTCAAAGCTACCTTATTGATGGAACAAAAACTGAAAGCTTTAATCATTGATGATGAAGAGAGCGCGAGAAAACTGCTTTCTAAACTACTTGAAGAAACTCTTCTTTTCAGTGATATAAAGGTTGCTCAATCTGTAACTTCGGCTAATTTGGCGTTAACTCTGTTTGACCCTGATATGGTTTTCCTTGATATCAAAATGCCGGTAAGGGATGGTTTTTCAATAATTCACGAGCTTGAATTAAAAAAAAAGAAACCCGGTATAGTCTTTGTCACGGCTTATGAGCAATTTGCTATTCAGGCAATTAAGAATCATGCTTTCGACTATCTTCTTAAACCCGTGAATCGGAAAGAACTAAAACAATGTGTATTAAAATTTATTGAAAGCTGGAAAGAAGATACTGTGACTGAAAGACAAATGAACTCAACTGATACATTGGACAAGATTACAAGAATACGGATCAATACACGAACGGGTACAGTTTTCATCAATCCGGCAACTATTCTTTATTGTAAGGCCGATGGAAATTATACATCAATCTGCACAGGTGATAAGCAGCACTTATGTTCGATGAACCTTGGTAAGGTTGGGGAGCAGCTTCCGGGGAATGGTTTCATCAGAATAGGAAGGTCTCATATAGTTAATTTTGAATATATTACATTGCTAGATCGCAAAGAAAGTCAGATTACATTGACCAGAGATAACGAATCTGTAACTATTAAAATTCCGAGGCAGCATCTTAAGGATCTCGATATAATGTAAACTATGAAAGGGGTTGCTCTACTAAAGAAAATCCTATTTACAAACTGGTTTTTAGCTGGAATTCCGACCTTGATTATTATTATTTTCCTTCATCCTCTGAGTTCAATATTTATAATAATGGTCGAACCGGCAGGCAAAATTTCAGGGCAAACGGTTTATGAAGATATGAATTCGGAGGGAATTTCTGAAATGGTCTATTCGGGTAAGGGATTACCATATTATTATATTGCAGTCAAAGATAATAGTCTTCATATATATGACCAATGGAACCTGGCGGATAGTTTAGATCCTATACTATCCGATTTTTTCATTGGCAATTATGACCACGACCGCTTTAAAGAAATATATGTATTCACACATAATAAAGATTCATTATTCCTGAATGTCAATGAGATACTTGAACCTTCCGGAACGAAGCTGGAAAGAATATTCATCACAAAGATCGGATATTTAAAAGGCCAAGTGACTTCAGTTTTAAAACCTGCAGGCTTCTTTGATGAGAACGGTGATGGTAAGGATGAATTGTATTTTAGTATAGCTTCAGCTTTTCACTCGGGACCAAGAAGGTTATACTCCTTTGATATAGTAAATAAGCGTTTGAAATCAAGCCAGTTTTCTGGTAGCATCAGTCTCAATCCTAAAATGGCAGATCCCGATGGAGACAATAGGCCAGAGATTTTCGGATTGATGTCTGCATCAGGAAATTACAGGGCAAACGTTCCTTTTTCAGACAGTAGTACCTGGTTCATGGTTTTTAATGACCAGCTTGATTTTAAATTTCCACCAGTTGAATTTCCGGGATTTGGAAACGGTCTGGAAATAAACGCTCTGAACAGTAGTACTGCGAAAGGATATGTTGTAGTTCATTGGGCAGGAGGAGCAGATACAACGGTACTTAAATCACGGATCATGATCTATTCCCCTGAAGGAAAACTTTTAAGGTATCGGCTTCTAAGTGATTTGGGCTATACCTACCATGTAACTACATTCGTTTTTAACCATGATCAATCTGACAGGATATGTTTAGTCGGAGAAAAAATTATTGTACTGAATGACCAATTAGAGATTCTCCGAACAATCGAATCCCCTTTTCATTCAATAATAGCTCCTTACCAGGTCAATATTAATAATGACGGAGAAGAAGAACTGCTTATTTACTCTGAGGATGAAGAAAAACTATTCATATATAGCGAAGGTTTGCAAAAGCTTGCAGAACAAAAAATTAAAACACCCACTTCAATATGGAAATTCTCTCATTATGTTTCCAAAGATCATGAACATAAATTATTCTTTAGTTCAGGTGATAACGGCTATTTTCTCAAGATGCATAAAAACAGTTATTATTACCTGGGTTATATCGCATATCCTGGAATTTATTTTTTGTTTTTCTTTTTTATTCTGCTTGTCAGAAGAATAAACACATGGCAGCTTGTCCAGAAGGAAAGCCTTAAGCGCAGGTTAGTGACACTTCAGCTGCAAGGTATTAAAGCACAGTTGGATCCTCATTTCACATTCAATACTCTGAATTCAGTTGCTTCACTTATATACCTTGAAGATCGTGAGGTTGCTTATGATTATATGAACAAGTTTACTCAATTGATCAGAAGTATGCTTAACGACGCAGAAAAGATATACAGAAGTCTCAGAGAAGAGCTGGAATTTGTGACCACTTACCTTGACCTTGAAAGGCTGAGGTTCGGTGAAAAATTTAAATATGAAATTATGATCGGAGAAGGTGTAGATCAAAATGAACAGGTACCTAAACTGGTATTACATACTTTTGCGGAGAATGCTATCAAACATGGAATTATCCCAGGTGAAGAAGGTGGAATTCTCAAAATAATTATTGATAAGGAACTGGATTATCTGAAACTGACTATCGAGGATAATGGTATCGGAAGAGCAAATGCTGAAGGACAGAGCACTTCGACCGGGAAAGGTTTGAAGCTTACAGGAGAGTTTTATGATATTTTAAATCAGATTAATAAAAAACCAATTAGATACCTCATTACAGATTTGTATAACGATGCCGGCGATCCAGAAGGTACCCGGGTAGAGGTTTGGGTGCCGGTTAATGCTGAACAAAATAAAAACAGAAAGTAAAAATGAGAAGGATAAAAGTTATAGATATTTTCTGTCCTCCTCAGGTACTTCAAAATATTTGTTGTACAATTTTGCATCCGGCCCTTTTGCTTCCAGTTTAGCGCCCCTGATCTTGTAAGTGCACTTTTGACCAGCAATTCCCGAAAAATAAATATTAAATTCTTTCCCTTCATCATCAATCATTATTATTCTTACCAGATGATTGTACTTTGCACTGTTTAGTTGAGAATGACAGATAGGACAGGTATAGATATATTCTTCGCCCTCTTTTATCCTGAAAGAAGGATGTGTTGTTGTTGTGTAATTTCCAATCTCAGGGTTCAGAAAAATCAATCCTCTTTCTGAACTGTTGGCTTTTGTAGCAGCCAGGACTATTGATGTTTTCACATTCAGATGTCCTCTGCAAACTTTGCATAAATAATCATTAGTCATAATAGACCTCCTAAATGTTTTTAAGTGATTTTACTATCTGCAACATTCATTAAATGTACGAAATGTTTTCACTAAATAGAATATATTCAGACTGATTTCTTTTCAAAAAAGTACTACTTTTCCCATGGCGGAGTATCAGGTAATGACAGCCTGAATTCATAAAGCAGATTCTCCTGATATTCCCCGGCAAACTTCCCGTAAAAAAATTTCCCGAGGCCTTCATTTAAAAATCGTTCCCATGATTTATTCTCTTTTCCCGGAATAATGGGAAAGAATAGCACTTTGTTGGTTTTTGCAGCATCCAGGTCTCCTTTGGCATCACCTATCATAAGAATCTTATCATCAGGATATTTACCTTTTGCGGCCAGAGCGATATGCTCAGCTTTTGTTCCATGTTCCTGACCAGCGATAATACTGATATACTGTTTAATATTATGTTCATCCCACTCACTCTCAAGCGCTTCAAGAGGTGTCTGAGAAACCACAACTGAATCGGCAAAAGAACTTATCTTTTCAATGGCTTTCCTGGCATAAAGAAATGGGGGAATATCATGAAGCCATTCACTGATTTCTATGTTTACTGCCTCAGTCCATCTGACAACCTTTTCAAGTTCAGGATCGTTATTTGATTCAAAATAATTCCTGAGAGAAGCATTACTAAGCTTGGTTTCAGTTTTTACCCAATGTTTCAGGGAGGTCAGATCGGGTAATTTATATCCAGAATTTATAATTTCAGCTCTTTTATTTAATAGTTCAAATACTCTTATCAGCGAAATGAAACGGTTTCCACCACGATACACAGAATAAAGATTTACAAATTCCCATGTCTCTCTTACGATTTTTGCCATGGCAAAGAGATCAAAGTACTTTATACCATTTGGTATGAAGAATTCTTTCTGTTTCACCTCCATAGTGTCAAAAACGCATCCATCAGAATCGATCCCGATAAAGTAATTATGAGCAGGTTTCATTTCTTTCAATAAAGACTGGTAGTCCATCTTTAAAAATTTGTTGAGGTTGAATTTATTACTTTTTTCTGATTATCCTCAAACATATTTGTCTGCTTTCAACTTCTTAACCTTTCAACTCTTTTCTAATACTGATTACACTGAGTTAAACAGATTGACTCTATACTTCATAACCTCATTGCACCTTTGTGCCATTAATCCTTAATAACGTTGTTTATTTTCATTCTAAATTAGAAAGTATGACTTATGTAAGGTTTTTTTATGAGTATTGTTATTAAATTAACAGCTCTAAAAAAATGACATTTTTAATAATAAATTACTTATCTAAAAATCAAATAGAAATGTATCACTTAGGAAATCTGGTAAAGGAATTGTCCGATAAACATGGACGCAGAAGAGACAGCCTGATGCCTATTCTGCAGGGAATTGTGGAAAAGCATAATTATCTGACTGATGAAGCAATGGTTGAGGTTGCCAAAGAGCTTGACATCTCCGCTGCGGAAGTATACGGAACAGCATCTTTTTATACCTTTCTCGACACAAGTGCAAGAGGTAAATATGTAATAAGAGTATGTAAAACTATAACATGCTCAATGAAAGGAAAGAGCGAAATTATTCAAACAATTGAAGATATGCTCAAAATAAAAGTTGGCGAAACAACATCAGATAAATTATTCAGTTTGATTGAAACAAATTGCATCGGGTGGTGTCATAAAGCTCCTGCAATACTAATAAATGATATACCATATACGGAGCTTACTCCGGAAAAGGTAATTGAAACAATTAAAGGTTACATGCAGAAATAATAATTCAGATAAAATCATGGAAAATAAAGGATTAACAAAAGTAGACCTGATTTTTGAGAAAATCGATGCACGGGAAGTTCTGACTAAAGCATTCAGAATGAGCAAGGATGAGATTATTCAGGAGATGCTCGATTCGGGACTCAAAGGACGTGGAGGTGCAGGATTTCCGACAGGACTTAAATGGAAATATACTGCTGCAGAAAAGAGTGATGAAAAATATGTGGTCTGTAATGCAGATGAGGGTGAACCTGGTACATTTAAGGATCGTGAGATTCTAGACAAAGTATCATATAAGGTTTATGGTGGAATGGTTATTGCAGGTAAGGCTATCGGTGCAACTCACGGAATCGTTTACCTTAGAGGGGAATACAGATTTCTTCTTCCTCAGCTTATGAGAGAACTGGAAACATTCCATAAGATGATCAAAGAGATAGGTTTCGATTTTACCATAAGGTATTGTCTTGGAAGCGGAGCTTATATCTGCGGAGAGGAAAGCGCTTTATTCGAATCAATTCAGGGAGAGCGCGGTGAACCCAGAAATAAACCTCCGTATCCTACCACATCAGGAGTTTTCGGAAAACCAACTTCAATCAATAATGTCGAGACACTTGTCACGGCCATGATGATTGTCCAGCATGGTGCCGCAAAATATACTCAGCTTGGAACTAAAGATTCACGAGGATCGAAAGTGTTCTCCGTATCAGGAGATACGCCTATTCCCGGAATTTTTGAACTGGAACTGGGAATGTCTGTTCAGAATTTTGTTAATGAATTTGGAGATGGTGATACCAAAGCTGTTCAGGTAGGTGGCGCATCGGGTTTTTGCGTACCTAGGAAAAAATTCAGTGAGACAATAATAGGATTTGAAGGGGTACCTACAGGTGGATCTATGAAGCTTTTCAACAGTTCAAGATCGATGTATAATGTACTTCATAACTACCTTGACTTTTTTACAGAAGAATCATGCGGCCAATGTACTCCGTGCCGGGTTGGATGCCAGCAGCTTCTTAAAGGTGTTGAAAAAGTCAAGAAAGGTGAGGCTAAATCGACTTATCTTAATGAACTGGTAAAACTTGCTGATACAATGAAAATCGCCTCTAAATGTGGTCTTGGTCAGTCCGTTGGAAATGCCTTCAAATCGATAGTTGAAAACTTCAAAGAGGAGATCATTTACTAATTTCTAATTTAAATTACAGAAAACTATGATAAATCTGATTATAAACGATACAGCTGTTTCAGTACCTGCAGGAACAACAGTTCTGGCAGCTGCTAAAAAACTGAATATCAATATTCCTACTCTATGTAACCATTCTGACCTTTGTGTCGCCGGTAATTGCCGGGTTTGTGTTGTGGAGCAGGTTGGAGCAAGGACACTCATTGCAGCATGCGCAATGCCAGTAGCAGAAGGGATGCGTATTTATACTAACACCCTTAAGGTAAGAAATGCCAGGAAACATATTGTTGAACTTCTTCTTTCTGAGCATAGGGCAGATTGTACCAAATGCTATAAAAATCAGAATTGTGAACTTCAGTCCCTGGCGAATGAGTTTGCATTCGGAGACCATATTTTCCTTGATCTTATCGAGGGTCGCCCGCACATAATCGACAGATCATCACCTTCTTTCGTTAAAGATGACAGTAAATGTATCCATTGCCAGCGTTGTGTGAGAACATGTTCTGAACTTCAATATATATCTGCCATTGCAGTTGCAAACAAAGGCGCTCATCAGAAAATTTCATCCTTCCATGACAGACCAATGAGTAATGTCGTTTGTACCAATTGTGGTCAGTGTGTAAACCGTTGTCCTACCGGTGCACTAGTTGAAAAGACTTATATTGATCAGGTTTGGGATGCTATTTATGATCCTGAAAAACACGTTGTTGTGCAAACTGCTCCTGCTGTAAGAGTTGCCCTGGGTGAAGATTTGGGTTATGATCCCGGAGAAAGGGTTACTGGCAAAATGGTTACAGCATTGCGACAGCTTGGTTTTAATTCAGTTCTTGATACTGACTTTACAGCCGACCTTACTATCATGGAAGAAGGTACGGAATTGCTCACCAGACTTAAGAAAGCACTGGTTGACGGGGATAAAAAGACAGTTCTTCCAATGTTTACTTCGTGCTCTCCGGGATGGATAAAATTTATAGAACATAAATATCCTGAATTACTTTCGAATCTTTCAACCTGCAAATCTCCACAGCAGATGTTTGGAGCACTGGCAAAAACTTATTATGCACAAAAAAGAAAACTCGATCCCTCGAAAATTGTTTCTGTCTCGATTATGCCATGTACAGCTAAGAAATTTGAGGCCGACAGACCTGAGATGCGGGCAAGCGGATATAAAGATGTTGATTTTGTATTGACAACCCGTGAGCTGGCAGTGATGATTAAACAAGCTGGTATCGATTTCAAAAATCTTGAACCTTCTCATTATGATTCCTTTATGGGAGATTCTACAGGAGCAGCAGTTATCTTCGGCGCTACAGGAGGTGTGATGGAAGCTGCATTACGTACTGCTTATGAGATTGTTACAGGCCGTGAAGTTCCATTTGGAAACCTGAATATTATTCCTGCTCGCGGAATGGATGGAGTGAAAGAAGCCACAATTAAAATTGAGGGCTGTCTTGATGAATGGAAATTCCTTGAAGGTGCAGAACTGAAGGTGGCTATTGCTCACGGACTCGTGAATGCTAATAAGATTATGAAACTTGTCCGCGAGGGAAAAGCTCCATATCATTTTGTTGAAATAATGGCTTGTCCTGGTGGATGTATTGGCGGCGGTGGTCAGCCAATCCCGACAAGCATGGAGATCAGGAAAAACCGTATGAAGGCTATTTATTCTGAAGATGAACATATGGTTCTGCGTAAATCACATGAGAATCCTGAAGTATTGGCTATCTACAAGGAGTTTCTTGATAAACCTAACAGCCATAAATCGCACGAGCTTCTTCATACTCATTATGTTGTAAGGGAAAGTTATTAGAAATATTTTTATCAATATAAAAAAAGCCGGTTAATAATGCCGGCATTTTTATTTCAGTGTCATTCTTACTAAAGATAGAATCTTATGGTTATTTTCAGTCCCATCGAACTGAGGGCCGGTTTAGAAGTTCCCTGTATCAGGCTTTCCATCTTACCTGGTCCAGAGGAAAGATGGAAAGAATTAAATGTTGATGAATTATCAGACATATCCGAAAGTATCTTATTATAGAAGCCACCTAGTGAAATCTGTACGCTGTTATGAATTGTAAGCTGGAAACCTGCTGATGCAAATAATTCCTCGTACATTGATTTTAAAGTTATATTACCATCAACCGAATTTTTATAATTACTCAGGAATCCTTCATACGATATATTTTCAATCGTGACATTATATGCAGGATAGTAACCTGAATATGAAAAAGTACCAGTATTATTGAAACTTTTTTGCATAGGAATTGAGAAATTAATACCGGACTGAATATATAAACCAAAACTATTTGAAAATGGTATCTGAAGGTTCAGTGCCAGAGGAATATTTACGAAGGATATTTTCTGGGTTTCTGCTATATTTTGCCCATCGATTCTCCGGTTATATTTCTCGCCTTCTGAATCAGTGGTATCATAAGCATTTGTGTATGTTGCAAGAGATAAACCTGTTGAGTACATACTGTATCCCGCTCCAGTTGATAATCCAATAATTCTGTTGAACGAGTAACCGATCTCAAAAGATCCGCCGAAAGAACTACCCTTTTTTGATACTAAACTGGAGATAGATGAGTTGTCCGTAACAGTCAGGCTTGACTGGCCGGAATTAGCACTAAAACCAATATAGAAATGCTTCTGCTTAACGGATCTGATATCAGTTCCCTGGGAATATCCTTGCGATCCAGCCAGACTAAATAACACTGCAACAAATAAAAATAATCTGATATTAAACTTAGCGTTTATCATAGTGTAAAGTTTTTCTTATTTAAGTACCACAATTTTAGTAAAATACACATTCACCTGATTTACAGTTACCTTTACATAATAAACTCCCTGATCAAGGTTTGTGACAGGTATTACCTGGTACAGATCGTCAGATTCCTTTTTGGTTTCTACTTCCATCACCTTGGTTCCTGTTGCATTAGTGATAGTAATTATAGCTTTACCCAAGGTCTCATCATTTAGTTTGATTGCGAAATTTTCTTTTGCCGGGTTGGGATAAACTGAAAATGATTTAGTCCCG
>Ga0182027_10016315_pt1 | contig 10154 bp, 10 predicted proteins | sample 712E1DmetaG_FD_121300 | JGI IMG/M metagenome (GOLD analysis project Ga0182027, IMG submission 121300) | Permafrost microbial communities from Stordalen Mire, Sweden - 712E1D metaG (Illumina Assembly) | ecosystem: Environmental > Terrestrial > Soil > Wetlands > Permafrost | place: Sweden... | reverse complement strand
TGTTTGAGATGCATGTACCGTTCCTGTCGCAATACTGTCGGCAAACGAGAAAGTTCCATCGGCAGAAAGCGCCAGACCGTTTGAATCAGGGTGATCGAAAGTAAATGTCAACCGCACATCAGGATTTTTAAAACTCCCTTTTGCGGAACCTTGGGCACTAAAAGATCCTTGGAATTGTTGTGCTTGTGAAAGCCAAGGCGCGGCGATCGCCGGGTCAAAGGCATCGATTGAAAACGATACCGCTATTGAATCATGCGCAACCTGCACGCCGGCCAAAAACGTTCCCGCATCTTTGTGATTCAAGGTTAACTTACAATCAGTATTAATCAGTATGAAATGGTTGTCCCAGGAAACCGAGCCGCTGCCAGTCATGACGGCATTGCCGTTTAATTCTTGAGGGGCAACTCCTTTAAAGACACTTTTAATTGGACCATTCGCCGCAATATACGATGAATCGACGAACAGCTTATTTTTCTTATATGTTAATCTAGCCCGCATTTTTGAAACCAAAACCTCTCGCCAACGTATATCGGCGGTTTGAACGGTCGCGGAAATAACAGGATCAGAGATTGTCCCGCCAAGCCACGCATCGCCTGTAAGCGTCCCGGCGACGTTTTCTTTAAAAAAAAGCGAGGCTATACGTTTAATGGAATCCGCCTGAAAATGGGTCACTCCGCTGATTGCGCCGCTATGTTCATACCGGCCGTTTCCCGCCAACTCAAAATCCGGTTTCATCGCAGCATTCAAATTCCAAATGTTTCTGGCCAACCGAACCGTCACACCAAGAGAGCAAGCGTCAACCCGGCCTGTTGTTGTTCGGATGTCGGCATACATTGTGTCGGGAAGACAACAAAGCCCCATACCTGCAGCAAATCCTTTTGCGTTTATCCCGAGCTTCGGCCACGATGCTGGTATGAAATGATGTATATCAACGTTCTGCGCCGATGCCGAAATCGAATATTTCCCGATGACCGGTGTTAAAAATAATTTATAAATATCTGCTTTGATCAAGGCCTCCGCTGTCCCGGTCAAAGACCACAACCTGGTATTTCCACTAAGAAAGTTATCGGAATAGCTTGCTTGCATATGTATCGAATCCGAAATCATCGGGCCGGCCTTTATTCCGTATCCGGTTACATCGACATCCAAAACCGGACGGATGATTGACCCCTTCATGTTTGCTTTTAGCCGTATCTTCCCACCGGATTCCGATAACGCAGCGTTCATATTTTTAGCTGTAAACCCACCAACAAAAGCCTCGGCATCCGCGGCAATGTCCCATTGGTTTTCTAAAGAGAATGGAATAGTTCCCTTAATTGAAAGAGCCAGCGAATCACCCGCGAACGTTGCTTTACCAAATAGTATTGAGGCGGGGCCGATTGTTCCCCAAACATCGCTGGAACGCAATCCTCCGCTCCACACGGAAGAAGAAAATTGCCCGTCGCCGGCATGCATCATAAAACCCAAAGAATCATCGCGAATAAATTTCAGTTTAAGTTCGTTGATTGTTTCCATGGCCGACATATTCGTTGTTTTATCCGTATACGTTACCGTACAACGCTCCGCGGTAATCGTTCGGACCATTGGTTGTGATTCGACAATGGTTTGCTTGTTTTTTGGTGCGAGGGAGGAAGTTACCCTGCCGATATCCACCGGACCTGCGAATAATCCTTGACGAGTATTGACGAGTTCCCCGCAAAGTCCTGTAATTGCAATGGTTTTCACTCCAAAACGCCGGTGCAAAAGAGCCATGATGTCGAGATGGATTTCTATCTGCTCTGCGTGAAGCAATTTGTGATTATTAAGCGAATCGGACAAAAAGACATTGCTCGCAACGATTCCCTTTTGAAAACCTATGGTGATGCTGCCGATAGTGGCCTTGCAAAACAACAATGACGAAGCTTGTTTATTAACATACGGTATTGCATGGTATTTTAATGAGGGAATGCCCAGAAATACGACAATGCAGATGCCAAAGGGAATACAGCATAGTATGATATTTCGAATTCGAAAAATACCCTGGTTCTTTCCTTCATTTTCCCCCATAATTTCATCCATTTTGTTCAAACCGAGATAGGATTGTTTTAAGTAACTATATAGAAATTATACACTCGGTAAAACGAGCGTATAAAATCACAGCTACAACTTATCCCGCAGCGGAGCGCGGGGTTAAAATAGAGGATTGCAATAAGCGTACCAAACGCAGTGGAGCACCGCCGACAAAATCGGGGGCCTTCTGCGTAGTGGATAAAAAAGCTCCCCGTATTTTTTAAATAGGGGGAGCTTTTTAATGTATCTCCTGGTTTTCCGATCCACTATCAAATTAATTCTGCGAATACTGCTGCAAGGCATCTTTGTTTGTAACGCGTAATTCGACCCTGCGGTTAGCGGTCCGGCCTTCGGCTGTTCCATTATCTGCCTTTGGCATGCTCATTCCGTATCCGTGCGCAGTCAACGTTGCCCCGAGCGCCGGCGAAACCTGTGTCAGATAATTGCGGACAGCTTCCGAGCGTCCTTGACTGAGATTGACATTATAATCAACACTGCCGACATTGTCGGTATGGCCTGCCACTTCGATCTGCAATTTCGGGTATTTGACGAGCATCTTGCCTATGATATTCAGATATGGCTTGGAATTGATGGATATGATTGTTTTCCCTGTTTTAAAGTATACCGCATCAAGAAGCAGCTCGCCGGTAGACAACAATTGTTTTTCCGCATCGCTCCGTTTCTCTTTTTCATAGGCCAAATCTCCTGCTGCCCGAACAAGGGCAATGGAATCGGCATACGCTTTTTTGGTTTGCAAATCGGCAATTGCCTGACTTGTTTGTGCGTCATTGCTTGCTTTTAACCGCATGGAATCCATTTGGTTACGGCCATTTCTCTTCTCATTTGCAAGCGTAACGGAATCATCGAGCGATTTCATCGAAAGGTTCTTTTCCGACATTGCCGCCTTATGCTCCAAATCGGCCTTGTCCTGGGCCTCCTTGTGTCTCCGAGATAATTCGGCGTTTCTTCTGCCTGCCAACATGTCGAACGAGAATTCCAATGCTCCGAAAATCCGATACGGCGCGAGAGCCTGCGGATCGTTGTTCGGCCTATCGGCAGAAAGCGAAATATCCACTCCTGCCATCGCGTTCATCTGATACGGTGTACGGAAATGTACCGACGGCGTAAACCACAACGGATCGGTTGAAAAAGCCATGTCGTTGAATCTGGTACGCGAGTTTATTTCGGCGCCCAAAACGACAAAGCCTATATTCCCTTGTAAACCTGCACCCAAAAGCATCAAAGCGGGATCCTTATGGCTGATGCCGATCACGCCGGCCTCATTTAAATGCAGTTTTAAACCGTAATCTTCATTTCCCGACAGGAACGTCTGCAAAAGCTTGCCGATAAAATCATATCCTGTACGCGTCTCGAAATAATTGTAACCATCGGCCCTAAACGTGTTGATTTGGTTTTGCGATGTTCCCCCGATAATTGCCGTTTGCCCGCCCATGCGTATAAAAGCATTATTGGGAAAAGGCAAAGAGCCCTGAGCACCGGCGCTGATGGTACCAAGGCCTGAGTTGGTTTTATTATTTATCGTATAGTTGCTTATGCCGTAACCCGACAACGACGCAAAAAGATCGACATAGGAATTTACACCATAGGAAAATGCACCCGAACCGGTAAAAACATCAGCCCCGTTGTTCGGCGCATTGAGGTATCCTGTTTGTTGCCTGTACCAAGGCGCCAGAAAGCCGAAAGTAATTCGGCCCGCGCCCATAGGTTCCGCAGAACCGATCGTGCTTAGTCCCCGCAAGGCCTCTCCATTGACAACAGGCGAATACATCGGCGTATAGTTTTCGGATTCCGCCCGCACCGGGTTGTTTAGGGGGAATAAAAAGAACACAAGAAATAGTGTTCCGGCTAAGCAACCTACACGTTTTGAATGTGAACGAATCATACCGACTCCTTTTGTTTGAGACAGATACCGCTTACCTTTTGCTATTAATAATTCCTCGATGCTCCAATTTCGACATCACGAGGCTTACAATTCCCTGTTGAACATCTACGACGGTTTCGGGGTCCGGCGTTCTGCTTGTTGCGCTCCAAATCAAATTTCCGCCCTTCCCGGTCGTGGAAACGTCTATGGCGCGAATATCAATTGCTTGAGAGTCAATATATCCGGGATATTCTAATTCGCGGTAATAGCTCCCGTATCTTTGCCAATACGAAGGATATGCATTGTCTTCCGTGGTAACATACCCCGGAACGTAGTGCTTATTCGTTTCAGTCGGAAGCCTTCGAATGACAAGGACACCATCGAAACCATTCGTTTTTATTGTAGACAGCACTTGGTCGGTATCGGGCAATGCATCGGGGAACAAACTGTACGACGAAATTGCCAAAACGCCATGCTTGACAAGATCGCTGCTAAAGGCGTCCTCGAAAATCCTGCGCTTCGTAGCGTTTTTTCTCACCGAAATCACCAGCATTTTTGTGAGGGGTGGGGCCTGATACGTCGGGTTTTGCCATATATCAACCAATGTGCTGGACGACATACATGAAACCACTTGCCCAATAAAAAACAGCATTACAGAAACAATGATTATTTTACCAAGGAATTTCATTTTTTTACCCTTTGCGAAAATGATTTAGAAGACAAGACCATCATGCCTTGTGGTGTAATGTTTTATCGATTATGTCTGTTGCAGATTCAAGGGTCTTCTTCGTATCGAGCAACAACTCATCGATTCCTTTTCCAAGGTTTTCGCCCAAACCACCATCGGCACATTCTTCCAACGCGATTGCCGCCTTTTCAAGTTTTTCGGCTGTTGCATTTATTGCGGCATCTACACCGTGCCCGGTTTTTTCGGCACATCCCGCTTTCCAATGCTTCACAATTTTCCAAGCCGCAAAACCGATCATTGCCGCTATTGTTAGTCGGCATGCATTTACTACGTAACATTTAAAACATTTCATGGTGTCCCCGTTCAATAAATTGGTTTCATCCGCATCACGCATTTCGGTTCATTATTTGTTCGTAAACGCTTTTGATATGACTTGTGGCCTTGTCAAGCGCAGTTTTCGACTCCGCCAGACTTTCATCAATTCCTTTTCGCACTTTGTCGTACGTTGAAGGTTGGACATGGGTCTTTGCCACAACAACAAGAAATAACCCCGCTGCCGCGAGGATTCCCGCACCGCATAGAACAAGTTTTTTTTCCATCGAATTCATGATTCCTTCTTTCACAACCGACCACATTGTTTTATTTGATTTTTATTATAGTGAAGTATTTTGTTATGTAATAGCGCAATAACCGTACCATACTCCGTAAAGCTGTCTTTTTGCAAATATGTAAGGTGTTTACAAAAAGGTTCGCATTAATGCGAACCTTTTTCGCAAGAGCGGGAAAACAAGGCAGTTCTCTATTTTCGCAACATAGCAAGTTTTTCAAACATTTCTGTTTCCGTAGCTGTGATATGCTCGGGTAATACGATATCTATGGTCACGAACATATCGCCAAAAGAACCTTTTTTATTGAAAACAGGCATGCCGAGTCCCCGAAGCCGAAGAACCTTCTGATTGGGAGTTTCCTTTGGAACGTCTACCTTAACCGCACCCGTGAAAGTCTTGACAAGTGCTTTCCCGCCCAGAATTGCGGTATAGAGGTCAACGGGAAACCTGCGATGCAGATCATTGCCTTTGCGGACGAATTCGATATCCTGGGCTATGGTAACGTTCAAATACAAATCACCCCTTGGCCCACCATGCGTACCGTCCATTCCTTTTTGCCCAATACGCAAGACCTGTCCGTCTGCAATTCCTGGTGGAATTGTCACCTGTATGGTCTGGCCATTGAGTTTGATGATGCGCACCGTGCCATGATACGCTTCTTCAAGCGAAAGCGTTGTCTCGGCATTAAGGTCTTCTCCTTTGAAGGCAGCACTTGTTCTACCCTGTTTTCTTCCCGAACGCATACCAAACAATAATTCAAACAAATCAATCTCTTCGGCCTGGCCGAATGCCGATTCGAAATCCCCGTGATTCATCCGCTGGTTTTGCGCGCCTTGGGAATTTGCATATTTCGACCAGTCGAACCCGCCTTGCTGTGCGCCTGCAGCCTCGTAATTTTTCCAGTCAGCGCCAAAGCTGTCGTACTTAGTCCGTTTTTCAGGATCACTGAGGACTTGATTGGCCTCATTGATTTCCATGAACCTTTCGCTTGCGGTCTTGTCACCTTTTGTTTTATCGGGATGGTATTTTACCGCAAGCTTGCGATATGCCTTCTTGATTTCAGCTTGGGTCGCGTTTTTTGCGACACCCAGAATATTGTAATAATCTTTATAATTCATACTAAGAAATCATCCATTCAACAATGTGAATGAATGATTTATGTTTTAATGAATCCCCATTCTTTTGGTGAAACATCACAGAACTTTTCTGCCCTGGATTACCCTGACGATCACGATAATTATGGCAATGACAAGAAGAATATGGACAAAACCGCCCAAGGTATAGGAAGTAACTAATCCCAAAATCCACAATATCACTAAAATTGCCGCAATAGTAAAAAGCATGATTATTGTCCTTTCAAATTCTGATTTAAAAAATAATTATGAACCTTTGTTGTGATTTGATGGTCTGTCATTTTATCCGCAGACTCGACAACGACGACTCGGTCGTGATGATTTTTTTGATCCAAAAGTTTTTTAAGCTCCCCCTTGGCTTCACCTGGCCCGAAAATAAAAACCGAATCCGCATCGACGATGCGGGAAAGCACTTCGTCATAATATGTTTTCAAATGATTCGTATAGCCCCGTTGCTGCTTGTCGTCATCCGGGACCAATTGCGATTCGAAGGAAGCGGTCGACTGTTTTCCATCAATACGACCAAGATGCTTTTCTACATTAGAAAGTATTTCGAATGTTTCCTCCTTTTTGTCCGATACCGTGACCAGTACCGCTTTCCTGTGGTCTATCCATACACCGGTTTCCGTTTTCATATGACTTTCCTTTTTAAGGTACTAACCCCATGCTTCCCACTACGCTATCGCTTCGGGGACATGCCGCATGGGATAAGTTTACTTTATATATTATATACGCGAAATGCGTATATAATCCTGATATTGGTACTAAGGACAGGTTGCCTCACTTTACCTATATTTTTGAACAACCGGCCCTTTAGAATTAAATTCAATGTAACTACTACAATCACCAACCTATTCGCGAAGTTATTTCATGGAAACTGCCTCTAATGTAATGTTGTTTTTCAAGGTTTTCACACCCTTGATATTTTCAACAAGCTTACCCACCAATTCCCTTTCCGCACTGTTTTTTGCAATGCCGCTTACCGTCACGACGCCATTGTTCGTTTCAACCTTTATTTTTAAGACACTGGTTGATTTATGAAACAGTAATGCAATTTTGACCTGCGAAGTGATTGACGCATCATCGATGTACTCGCCGACTTTTTCAACTGTTGTTTTTTTCGAGTGTTCGACCTTCATTTCGTTTTTGACACTCTTGACGCCTTCGACATCGCTCGCATATTCTGTTGTCAATTCTTTCTGCGCATCGTTCAATGCAAGTCCCTTCAAAGCGACAACTCCTTCTTTAACATCGACGTTGGTTTTAAGATAGCTCACATCCTTATGAAACATAAGCACGAACCTGATTTTCATGGCAATCCAGGCATCCGATGTTTCATCGGGTTTTCCGCCGGTAACGTCCAGCTTATTTTCAACACGAGTCACACCAGGAAGCCCGATTACGGTTTCTTCGGCCAATGTCCGATGCGACCATTCTGAGACCGTACCTGTCAAGGTAACAACGCTGTCGGCTGCCGTATGGATTTTGATATCATCGGCCTTCAAATACTTTTTGAACACGTACGACTTTTTGGCCGCTGCATCGGTCCTATCGCCCAAAAAAGATGCCATTAATGCTCCGCAGGCAGTGAGGATAAAAATCGTTACCAGAACCTTAGTTACGGGATTTCGCTTTTTCATGATTTTGTTTCTTTCTTTTTAATAATTGGTTTTTATTCCGGAACGATCCGGATATTTACATTTTACAACGAAACACTAATTTCTTTCTGTGGCCATTAAAGCCTCCCTTTGAAAGGTTTGATTGATTACGTATATATACGCAATAACCAAGCCAAACCAATAGAGCTGCAAAATGGGCATAAACGTAAAATTATTTCCCTTATTTCTTCATTCCAGGAATGGTTCTTATCAGTTTTGATAATGATGGCAACAACAAAAATTCTTAAGGGGGCAATAAGCCCCTTTAAAAAAGGGGTAATATTTCTACTGAAGGTCAGAAAAACAAATGAGACTTATTCAATTAAAAGTATCTGTTTCTCATTTACATTGCCATTAAATTCCAGTATCGACAGATACAATCCTTTTGCTAGCCCGTTTGTATTGATTTGAACGCGATTTTTTGTTTGTGCCGCTATGTTGCCATTGAACAACGTTGCGACTTGCTGCCCCATAATATTTTTAATTGTCAATTTTGCTCTCCCATAAAAAGGGACTGCAAACTCAATTGATCGATTTGAATAATTCTGGGACAAGGAGTGTTTCGGAGGAGTATTTTTTTTATCAACTGCGACCAACATCGCCGCACTTGTAATGACATTGGCATCCAGGGTAACTGCGGTCTGCGACAAAGCACTACCCAAGAGTGTTGCATTGGTACTCATGGCGATCCCTGTTTGACACAGTATAATCCCTTTCATTGCAGCAGTTGTTCCTATAGTAACATTGCCTGCAACCTGCCAAAAAATATTGGAAGCTTTGGCCCCCCCGGCAAGTATAACCATAGCGCCGTTTGCCACGGTCAAGTTTCCGGATATCTCGAATATCCATATATCGCTTGAAGATCCGGAAATGGTTGCACCTGCGGCTGATATCAAAACCCCGGTACTCCAATTGTAAAGGCCCGGCGCAAGCGTTTTACCGGTAAGATCTCCCGTGTACAATTCGGTATAATCCGGTAACGTCCGCCCTGCGGCATTTGTATAAGCGGTTTCCATATCGCCTATTGCGGTGGTCATTTTACTTGGTGTCGGATCTGTATAGTCGGAAGCATATATTTTTTCGACAACGACAGAGGATGTTGAAAAGGTTCCCGAAGGATCCATTATAAGACCAAATCCGTTTATATACGTCGCAGCAGCAGGACTAATCCCGATTATTCCGGTGATTGAGGTTGTTCCTGTTGTTGAAATTCCTGTTTTAGCAAGAACCGCAAAATTTCCGGATGTTCCCAAATTTACAGGCAATTGCGCCTTGGCCGTTACCGGCACAGCAAATGCAAAGGAGATTATAGATGCAATGATTAGTATTGTTGAAACAAACGAAGCGACAGTAAGTACCATGGCGATAACTTTTTTCATGTAAAACTCTTTTCTTTTAAAGAAGGACAGGCCGGCGTTCCTAATAAGAACTTGTACTGCGCCTGTCCCTTAAATCTTCGAGCCGGCATCGGCCCGATACCCTGCGCCTTGTTTGTTTTTTATTTAGCAGTCGTAACCTCTACCGTCATTTTGTTTTTTAAGCTTTTTACACCCTTGATATTTTCAACAAGCTTGCCCACCAATTCCTTTTCGGCGCTATTTTTCGCCATTCCGCTGACGGATACGACACCGTCTTTTGTTTCAACTTTGGTTTTAATTGCGCTGGTTGACTGATGAAACAGCAAAGCAAGTTTTACCTGCGACGTTATTGAGGCATCGTCGATATATTCACTTACTTTATCTATGGTCGTTTTCTTAGTTTTTTCAATTGTCATTTCATTTTTAACGCTTTTGACACCGCCTACATCATTGGCATATTCGGTCGTCAATTCTTTTTGCGCCTCGCTTGTCGCCTGCCCGTGAAGGCTGACAACGCCGTTTTTTACATCAACCTCGGTTTTCAGGTTGCTTACATTTTTATGGAACATAAGCACGAACCTTACTTTCATTGCAATCCAGGAATCGGAGGCTTCATCGGGTTTTCCGCCGGTTACCTCCAGCTTGTTGTCTACCCGCGTGACTCCCGGAAGTCCGATAACGGTTTCTTCGGCCAATGTCCTATGCGACCATTCTGAAACCGTTCCTGTCAAGGTAACGACACTGTCGTTGGCTGTTTGGATCGTAATATCGTCCGCCT
>Ga0182027_10016314_pt1 | contig 10154 bp, 10 predicted proteins | sample 712E1DmetaG_FD_121300 | JGI IMG/M metagenome (GOLD analysis project Ga0182027, IMG submission 121300) | Permafrost microbial communities from Stordalen Mire, Sweden - 712E1D metaG (Illumina Assembly) | ecosystem: Environmental > Terrestrial > Soil > Wetlands > Permafrost | place: Sweden... | reverse complement strand
CCGATAGACTATAGATGGTGTCTTGTTCATTATGCTTTGTACGAACATTTTAAGGCAAATGGGCAACAGATAACTGCTTCAAAAGAAAAGGCAGATGGTGATCTATTGGTTAAAATGATGACAAATGATTTCCGTAAAACTCAGACTCCTCCAAAATTTATTATAGATGCTAGAGGAAATCATCGTGAACATATATATGGTAGAGGCAAACGATTGTTAAACATATCGGGTTAATAAGTGGTTGATAAACTTCAACAACAAAAATTATATCCATATGCTGGTTCTGAAGATCTTACAAAGAATCCTCTGCTTATATCTCCAACTGATATTATTGAATCTGATAATATTATCTATACCACTTATTCGACAAAAAAGAAACGTCCTGGCTTATCGCAAGCTTTTGCAAAATTGGCTAAAATGGGTCGAAGAGTCTTAGGTATTAAAGATTTTTGGCGTTTGGGAGTGCAAAGGGTTGTTGTTTGGGATGGTCAATATCTTTGGTCGATAAATCCAATAACAAGTGATCTTACTAATATTACCGGCGATAATAAACTGCCGATAGATCAGACGGTTTCATTTGAAGCATTTTATGGATTTTTGATCATTTTCTTTGGTGGTGGTCAGACTCCAATAAAAAGTTGGAATCAGACTGGTACAATAGTTGATCTTATTTCTACGCCTACAATACAGGTTCCACATCCAGAAACTTATTATGTAGCACCTTTTGGCAGACTCTTTTTGAATCGTTTAGTCATACCTGATCCTATTTATAAAGGTCGTATGCTTTTATCGGCCACCAATGATCCTCAAGATTTTGAAGGGGCGGATGCTACCGCAGTTGATTGTGGAATTAATGACGGTGATCCGGTTGGTCCGGCAGCTATTTTTCCTGAATATTATGGGAATCTTTATATAGGAAAATGGCTTAGCATTTGGCAGATTTCTCCTATTACCTTAGATGACGGTTCAATATTTTTTAAACCAGTTAAAATTACTGGAGGAGTAGGTTGTATATCGCATAATGGTGTAGCAGCAGTTGAAAATGATATTTTTTTTCCGTCCCATCGCGGTGTTCATAGTCTTATATCGACGCGTAAATTTGCTCAATTTGAAACAGATTTCAAGTCGTTAAAGATCCAAAATCTTTGGACCAAGAATGTTAATTTTAAACGCAGTCAATATATCCAGTCAATTTATGATATAGCGAGCAATGCTGTTCTTTGGATTTATCCATCTTCCAGTTACAATTATCCGACAGAAGTTCTTGGATATTCAACGGTATCAGAGAGTGTTTTGAAGGTAAGTACAGCAGCTATGGAAGCCGCGGAGGTCAACAAGGCCACTATCAAATGGTTTCGTTGGCAGAGTTATAATCAGACTGCGATTGCATCGTATGTAGATCCTAATACCAAGACGCTGACAACTCTTGTTGGAGACGGCGCTGGCAATCTTAGTATAATTGATCCGGAGGCAAAGACAGATTTAGGTAAACCGATTAACATTTTCTTACAATCTGGCATAATTTGTGCATCAGGAGCTCCGGATGATACGTTTGAATTTGATTTTATCATGCCTATATTTGTTCCACAAACGAGTGGAACGTTCCGCATAATGATGAAAGTTGATGGAAAAGTTACAAATGACTTAACTTTTTCCATGAAAGATGATAGTATTTCTGCATTATTGGGATCGACATTTGTAATGGGTCAATCTTATTTAGGGGGAACGCCAATCGTGAAGTTTGATAAAAGACGAATTGGCGGTAATGGAATGACATATCAATTATTTATAACGCATGAACAAGCTGAAAATGAAGATCCTTGTGACTTTGAATTGTTGGGAGTTATGATGGATATTGACATGATCAGCAAAACAACAGGAACAAAGGTGGCATAATTATGACGACATCAATTACTCCAATGAATGTTACGGCTGCATATCAGTCTTTAACAATTTTAACTTATAATCAATTGCATAAGGAACTTATTGACATTGAAGCATATGTAAATACAGATGTAATTTTAAATATTGTTCAAGTGGCTTTAGATGTTTTTGGGGACACATATTCTTTAAATAGCGATGGACTTCAAACGAGAACAAATCCCATTATCACGGATTATGCTTTGCTTTCAGGAGCGATGGTTGTTACTGGCAATTGGACATTTTCTGGAAACACAAATTTTTCTGGTAAGGTAAATTCAACTTCTACTTTTTCATCGACAGGTCAGCAGAAATGCAAAAGTTATATAAGTGCTGCTAATCAGAGTATTGGTAACGCTGCTTTAACTGCGCTTAGTTTTGATTCAGAAACTTATGATACTGGAGCGATGCATGATACTGGAATAAATCCAAACCGTATAACAATTCCTGCTGCCGGAGATGGAATATATATTTTAAATACTCAAGTAACATTTGCTGCTAGCGCTACAGGATTGAGAACAATATCTTTTTACAAAAATGGATCTAAGATTGCCGAGGCAAAATGTTTCAATCCTCACGCTACCGAACAAACGGTTTTGAATTTGTTTGTCCAAGATCAAGCAGTAACTACTGACTATTATGAAGTACAAGTTTATCAGGATAGCACAGGAGCGTTGGATGTTGTAAAAGGTGAGAATATCACTTATGTATCAACAATAAAGGTATGGTAATTATATGGGATTAGATAATGTAGTTCTTCCAAAAAAATATAAGAACGGTGAAACGTTGTTTGAACAAAATTTAGATGATTGGCGTAGAGCTGCGGAAGCGGCTTTTAACAATATGAATCTAAATTTACATCAATTAGGCTTAGATGCTTTTGGTGCTTCGTATCAATTTAATAACGATGGACAGCAAAGTCAGACCAGCACTATATTACAAGACATATATAATATCATCACTGGAGTTACTCCGATTACTGGTACAAAATCGGATACGTTTACCATTAATACTGATGGCAATTCTGCAACGTTAAGTACAACAAGTTTAACTGCTGATCGAACATTTACGTTCCCTGATATTTCGGGAACGTTTATGATGCTTGAAGGAGCACAATCTGTTTCTGGAGTTAAGACATTTAATGCTGATGTTAATTTTGCTGACACAAGAGTTGTTGCTTTTAATATGGCAACAGGAACAGCTCCTTTTACTGTAGCGTCAACAACTAAAGTTACAAATCTTCATGCGGAGACAGCTGATTCTTCAGGAGCATTAACTATAACAAATGATGTAGCTACAGCTACAGCTGTTTATCCTACTTGGGTAAATGCTAATAGTGGAAACATTGCTATATATGTTAGTTCAGCTAATTTAAGTTTTGTTCCATCAACAGGAGTTTTAACGGCGCTTGGTTTTAGCGGTCCTTTAACTGGCAATGTTACCGGTAATGTTACCGGTTCAGTAAGTGGAAATTCCGGAACAGTAACAAATGGATTTTATACAACTTCAAGTTTTAATCTTGGAACAACAAGTATAGCAGTCAATCGTGCTAGTGCTCCACAGTCATTGACTGGAATAAGCATTGATGGTTCGTCTGGATCGTGCACGGGAAATGCTAATACAGCTACAACGGCTACAACGGCTAACACATTGGCATATCTTGGTGTATTGAATAGAAAATTTTATAAACTGGCTGTATCACCAAATGTTGCTTTTACTACTGAATTTGCAACTAATACAATTCCAGCAGGGGGTGCTTGGATAAGTTTATTTTCACTACCTATTGGTAATTTTATTTCTGGTCACATTTTAGTAACTATAATTGGTGATTCTATAACTTATATGTCGTCAAGTATAAATTTCTTTTGGGATGGTGTTAATCCAGTAGTCACAAGTGTTGGTGGAAATCTTTTAAGTCAGACAAATTGGCAATTTGTTGTTGGAGGTGGAGTTATGAATTTTCAAGTTCAGAATATAAGTGCTGTCAATGCTGGAACAGCTACGATGGAAATTAATTATAATTATTAATAATAATGAAAATAAAAATGAATCCAAATAAGAGTTTTAAAATCAAGGGCGGCCACGGTGACGGCATGAAGGTTGGCCCTGAGAAGAATGAAGCAAAATCGAAAACAATGAAGCACTATCATAAGGCTCAAATGAAAAAGATGATAGGCTACATAGATAAAGGAGAAAAAATATGAAGATAAAAATGACACCGTTGCACGGTCACTTTGCAACGACCGGCGCAAAGACGCCGCATCACTATGAGGATTTTAAGATACCTCTGAAAGATGATGCAGAAAAGAAGTCTCATCTTGCTATCCACGAAGGCAATAAGCAAGGTGAAACGGCACAAACACCGATGAGCAAACGTAGCATTAAAGAAGATGGCTACGCTGGCAAATCAACGCCTAAGGGCTGCTCTGGGGAAGAATCCAAAGCACCAAAGACGGCAAAACCAATGGCATAAAAATATGTCCAATATAATAAAAACAAGTCATCCAGGATTTGAACAAACTCAGAAAGACACTTATAATGTTTCTGACATGGCAAATGATACACTTTCAGATGTTTTAGGCTCTGGAAGAACTGAACAAACCATGCAAAATAAAAAACCTTATAAAGCACCAAACTTTCAACCTATAAAACCTATGCAAAAGTTGGAAAATCCTGAAGAGGAAAATGGTTAAAATATGAAACAACATATAAAATCAAGTCACCCTGGATTTTCGGCTGTGCAAGAACATATCCAGAAAACGGCTGGCGTAAGCAAGAAGGCTGCTGGAGCGATACTTGCGGCAAGTACAAGGAACGCTTCTGCTAAAGCGCATAAGGCAAATATCCGCTTGAATAAGATGAAGGGATGAATTTAGTTTTAGCCAAAGAATGTCATTTTGATTTGCTTTGGCCTTTATTCAGTTATTGTTTAAAAGGATTAGATTCTCCTACGACCGAGGAAGAAATAAGAACTGAATATAAGGAGATCATGCAAAAAGGTTTTTTTGCATTTATTGAAGATGAAAATAAAGTTGTTGGTTTTATAATGGGTAGAATTTTTAAAAGTCTTTTGGATGGATCTAGGCAAGCAAGAGATAGTTATTGGTTTGTTCTTCCGGAATATAGAAGAAAAAGAGTTGGTACTATTCTTTTATCTGCCTTTGAAAGTTGGGCTAAAGCACAGGGTTGTAAGACAATGGTTATTACACCAAGTAAATTTGGTTCAAATGAACCAGATAAAGTTAAAGATATTTTAATTGATGACGGCTATCATTTACATGGCTATCAATTAAGGAAAACAATATGAGTGACGATACAACTACTACTAGCACTAAAACTGCTCCATTATCTGCGGAAGGCCAGCAATGGCAATCTCTTTTAACCGGATTGATTACTTCAAATTTGGATGAATCTGGTTTTAGTCTTAATCCTACTGAAACAACTGAATACGAAGATCCATCTAAATCTAAATCATTACAAAATCAAATTGATGGAACACAGGCTCAACTTGATCAATTATCTGCTGACTTGAAATCAAATCCACCACCGAGAGGGAGTGAAGGTAAAGACCCACGACAAAAGCAATTGAACACTTTAACAAATCAATTGTATAAACAAAAGAATGATTTGAACAGTTTACCTTCTACAACATATACCAAATACGATGTTCAGAAAAAACCTGATCCTAGAGTTCAAGATGCAATTGATAAACATGGTGCTGATTCTCAGGAAGCAAAAGATGCAGCCGCTACAGTTAAGCAAGAAGGTGTTACTCAGGCTACCGCCATGGCTTCAGTTAAGGCTGATTATCTTAGTAAGATGCAGAAATTTGTTAATGGAGATATGAGTTATACTGCCGATCAAGCAGCTCAAGTTGATGCTTATGTTGCTCCCGTAAAAGATGTTATTACTAAAACAGCAAGTGATTTACTAAGTAAGTATCAAGGAGATGACGTTGCTTTACATGAAGCTGTAGATAAAATTGGGACTGCAATAGATCAAACTGGATTTGATACACAGTCGGCTCTTGAAGCTGCTGGAGTACAGATTGAACAAAATGGCAAAGATCTTAATGCTGTTTTAGACGAAGTGAATAGTTCGACTCAAGCAAAGTTTAAGTTCCAACAGGATTTAATGTTTCAGCAAATAGACAAACAGGTATCACAGCAAGCAGCAATGCTTGGACTGCCTCCTGGATCTGCTGCTGAAAATTATCAGAAAGCGAAACTTAAAAATGATACCTTTACATCGCTTCAATTGCAGTTGGCAGAACAAACCGCAAAAGGAAAATTGGGAGTTGCTGAACAAGTGGCTTCGGGAAAGCAGCAAATTTCTTTTTCAAAAGTTGCACTTGCTTCTTCTCAAGGTCAAAAGAAAGAAGATTTAGCAAAACAGAATCTTGCAATAACTGGAAACACTCAGGCTAAAGAAGAATCGTTACAAAGTTCTGTTGGATCTGCTTTGGTAGGATTAGAAGAAAGCAAACAAAACACTTTAAAGAATTTGGCTTATAATGGTATACCTCAGATGTTAAGCGTTGCACAAGGTGGAGCATCATTTCAAACTAATCAAGCAGGCGCACAACAACAGCAAAATCTTGCTGGCATGTCTCCTGTAGCTGGTCAACTTGCTCCAGAAGTTGCAAGACAGACAACTGAAGCAACTACTACACAGACATCTTCACCAAGTTTTCTTAGTACACTTGGAAGCATAGTTGGTATGGGAGCGGGAGTTGCGGGAACTGTAAGTAGTGCTATTAATCCATCAAGTGGAGGATCTTCTTTTTCCAATATGTTTAGTGGAGGATCTAGCTCAGGTTCATCAGGAGGATCTGGGTTTAATTTAGGTAATTTTGCTGACCAATTAGTTTAATGGGGAGAATACAATGTCAATATCTGACGCTTTAAATGGTCTTAAAATGCTTCAAGAATCTTTTGAAAAGAAGAATGATCGATCTTCTGAGCAAAATATTGAAAAAGTTAAACAAACAATGGCCATGCTCCGTGTTAAAATGAAACAGGAAGCGGAAGGTGAACGAGCGGCTGAACAAAGAAAACAATCAGAAAAGAACACTCGTATTTCTTCTGGCCCTGGTTATATCAGAGCTGATCTTGCTAAAAAAGAATATGATACTGAAATGAAAGAAAGACAGAATATTGCTGGAACCATTGAAGAAAACGGCGGAGGTTCTAACGAAAGTAAAGTTGCAGCTTCAATGGCTAGGATGGGTAAATTAAAAACAGGAGAAGCTCAAAATGTTTTAGATCCTATCCAGCAAACTCTTTTAATTGCTAAACACGCTTTAGCTACAGGTGATGTTGATTTATATAAAGCATCTATTAAAAATCTTGATAGTTATGATTATGTGAATAAAATGGATGCTTATTTTAAGAGTCAGAAAAAATTAGCTGAAAGTTCTAAGCTTGTTACTAAAGGAGTATCACATGACTTTGTTCCTTCAGTTTTTATTGATCCGGTAAATAATGTTTTTAAAAAGTTTGGTATTAATTATGAAGCTAAACTTCCAAGTGCTTCAAATAAGTTTGGAACATCTGCTCAGAAAATGCACCAAGCTATAATGGATAAATATCAAAGTGACCCTAAGTTTAATCAAACAGAATTTTATAACGAATTGAAAAAAACCATTCAAGATGAAGGTGGTAAGATAGACTCAAGACTTTTTCCTGACCCTAAGACAGATCTTATTACAGGTAATGCAAATTCTTTAGATGTGATGAATAAGATACTTGGAACAAATTCAGGCGAATGGACTAAACCAATGAAGTTGAATCAATTTAAGTCTGATTTTATTATTCAGAACGGTTTGATGAGTAAACCATCTTCAGGGGAAAAAGAGACGGAACCAGAAATAACAACAAAGCCAAGTGACAAATTTGCAGACCCTTTTGCTCCTTCTGCTCCAGCTCCAATAGAAGGACCATCTGATATATATAAAGATGAATCTGCCGCTGACGATAACGCAGAAGAAAAATATTTAGCAGCTGAACAGGTAGATTAAGGGGGAATAATGCTTGGGGATATAAATAAAGAAGAAACTCCAGAACCCATAACTTCTGGAGCAGGGGATCAAACACCAACGCCAACTCAAGAACCTCAACCGGCAATACAGAATCAGCCCGATCAGACTCCGGCTGTTCCTCAACAAGAACCTCAACCGGCAATACAGAATCAGCCCGATCAGACTCCGGCTGTTCCTCAACAAGAACCTCCGCCCTCTTTACCAGAGAATCCGACACCGGATGATGTATTGCAACAATATGTTGCTCAAGACAAACTTCCTCCCGACCCTGACATGATGGATTCTATCAAAGCTGGAAAACTTCCTTTGGAAACGGCTTTGAATAGATATGAGTCTCATAAAAATACTATTCCTTATTTTACCAAAGAAGGTCAAGTTGTTGAACCAAATACTTTAAGTGGCGTGCAACCAAAATTAATTGCTGATGATGAATTGACGTTTACAGATAAATTGGCTGATTCTTTTAAGAAACAATATGAACATGATGCAGATTCGGCAACGTATATAGCCAAAAAATATGCCAATGGCCTTTCATTTGGGGTTTATGATCCTCAACTCCAAGCGCCGGATAAATTAACAGCATTTGCCGGCGGTATGGTTAATCTAGCTGGTTGGGGAATTTCATCTGTCTTAGGTGGTGAACTCATAGGAGGTGCTGCAAAAGCTATGGAAGGGGTCAAAGGATTAGATCTCATTCCAAAAGCCATGTCTGCGTTCGAGCGTTGGAAAGAAGGTGTGAACGCAACTGAAGCTACTGGTGCTGTTGAAAAGATAGGTAAATTTGGTAAACAGGTTCTTGGGGTTACTCCGGAGGCAGCAACCATTGGTGCTGTATCGGAGGGTGGTAAATCAGCAATAGAAGGAAATAAAACATCTGATGTTATAGGTGATGCGTTGTTTGGAGCTTTAGAATTCTCGGTCGCCACGCCTTTTGTTATGGCTGGCATGGAAGGTGCAGCAAAGATGTCTGGCGGCGCTTTGAGTAAAATCGGCCAGATATTTCGTGCAAAGGCTTCTGCTGATCTTGCGGAAAAGGCTTTTACTTATTTGGCAAACGCCGATACTATTGAGAAGAAGATCTCGGCTTTAACCGATCTTCCACAGCGATCAGAACAGCAAGACAGAGTTTTAAACGGACTCCAGAAGATTAAGGCTTCTCAACCAATAGCTGGACCGTTCCCAATGGATGAATTGGTCAAAGATAAAAAATTATTAGCCGATATAATGGGTGACGAAGCCAAAACAACGGCTGAGAAACTTTATACGAATGATGATTCTCCACTAAAACCTGTCTTTGATTCAAGTCCGGAACTTCAGTCTATGCTGAAGAATGGTCAATATGTTGAAGCCCTTTCTTCAGCTCAAGGATTTTTCCGCGATCAGGTTAAAGATTTTAACACTATTGGAGATATGACATCTGCGCCCTGGATGCAAAATGCCAAATCACTTTCAAGTTTTGTAGCTGATAGAGTTGAAGAGCGTATAAGTTCATTACAGTTTCCGAATCTATCTCGTAACTTGATCATAGATTATATTCAGAATCCTACCAAAGAAGGTCTGGCTGCACTGCGTGAAGCGGTTCCCAATGCTTATGTTCTTCGCAAAGGTCTTGGTGTAGCTCCCAAAAAGGTCTTGGCTGAAGGAGAGGGTGCTTTTAACGATGTTCGTCTATCTGCAAGGGATGTGGATAGACATGTCGGAAATATCGTTAAGAACAGTCTCGATGCGCTGAATCCTGATGGCATGATCGATTTCAATTCTTTGAATAAACTTAGGGACACAGATAGCATCCTCAAGTCTGCCATCACCTTTAATAAATATTTGAATGATACGCTTTTGCAGTCATTTATGCGACCAGTTATGAGCGCCGATGGAGCAGATCAATTCGTTAACGTTCCTAAAGATATGGAACAACATGTTGGCTCAGCAATAAATGTACGTAAATTGACTGACCAGCTTTCAAATGAAATGCAGCGTAAAACTGAAGTCCAGCAGATGATTATGGAACTTAAAGGTCAAATTAAGGAGTTACCAGATCAACCTCAAGCTCAAGAAGAGGGAATTAAAACCCTTTTTGGAAGCGGTTCTAATCTGACTGATCGTGCGATGACGGCGGCAGATGCAGAGAAGTTACAGCTCAACCTCAAGATGTGGCAGATGGAACAGAAACAAGTCACAGGAAATATTAGCCGTT
>Ga0182027_10016313_pt1 | contig 10154 bp, 6 predicted proteins | sample 712E1DmetaG_FD_121300 | JGI IMG/M metagenome (GOLD analysis project Ga0182027, IMG submission 121300) | Permafrost microbial communities from Stordalen Mire, Sweden - 712E1D metaG (Illumina Assembly) | ecosystem: Environmental > Terrestrial > Soil > Wetlands > Permafrost | place: Sweden... | reverse complement strand
GAGCCTGCAGGCGCACCCGCAAGTCCCGGCGATCCGAACAGGGGAGCGTTTCTGGTGCCCGGGCTGAAGTCCAGGGTAAGACTCGATGTAACGCCGGTGCCGGTCAGTGTGACGCCGGTCAGGGTCAAGTCGTAGAAGAGACCCGTCACCTGCTGGCTGATGGGGAGCCAGGCCGAAGAGCCCCCGCTGGTGATGTCCGAGGCGTTGAAGATGGCCCGGTTCTCAAGAACGCCGATTCCCGCACTCAGGTCCGCGGCATTGGCTCCGTAGAGCATCGGCGTGCCGGCGCCGACGGCACCGGTGACCGTGCCGAACTGCGAGGTGTTCCACGTGGCGCCGGCCGGCACGTACAGGTCCGAGTAGTTGCTGAAGTCCGCCGCGTACGTTCCGGGCGACAGGCTGTTCACATCCGTCACATAACCGGCGTTTGCCGGAGCGGCAGCGAGCGCCGCTGCCAGCAACGCCATAACCCAAAAGACTTTTGTCACGTCACCCTCTTCTTCCATCAAGAAACTAATGAGACCGCGCGGCGCACGTGGCCGTGTTTGCCCGTTCCGGCCCTTCGTTTCTCCTCAATCCACGAACGTTGAAATGCGCACATGCGTCCTTCATCCCTGGCGCAGCATCCGCCTCTTCGCAACATACCCGCCGACTGCGACCAGCCCGGTGGCGAAGAAGATCATGCTGACCGGCTCGGGAACGGCCGCCGACGGCTGATCCACCTGCTCCGGCGTCAGAAGGAAAGCCTGAGTGACGCCGTCGTAGGTGCCGAAGCCGACGATATCCCCGGCATCGTTGATCCCGGTCGCCTCCGTGTTGGTCCAGCCCGCGAGCGCCGAACCCATGCTGGTGACCAGGTCCTCCATCGTTCCGTCGGTGTAGAGGAAAGCATCCATTGCGCCGCTGGAGGTATAGGACAAGCCGACGACCTCCGCGTCGTTGTTAATGGCTAACGCATCGCTGGTGCTGCCTCCCAAGGTGCCCAGATCGTCCGCCGCCGTCATCGTCGCCGAGCCGCTGCTGTACGTGTACAGGAACGCATGGCTCGCGCCGCTTGCGGTGTCCGACCAGCCGACAATCTGTCCGCCGTTGTTGATCGCATTCGCTTGACTGTCCGCGCCTCCCATCGTGCCCAGATCGAGCATCTTGGCTGACGACGACCCGCTGTTGTACAGGAAGGCATGATCCGCGCCACTTGCCGTGTAGGAGTCGCCGACGATCTGCCCGCTGTTGTTGATGCCGTATGCAGTGCTGGTGCTCCCTCCCAAGGTGCCCAGGTCGGTCATCCCCTTCGAACTGCTGTACAGGAAGGCGTGGTCCGCGTAACTTGCGGTATAGGAGTCGCCGACGACCTGGCCGCTGTCGTTGATACCGTACGCGTCACTCCATCCGCCACCCAGCGAGCCCAAGGAAGACATCCCGGTCGAGCTGCTGTAAAGGAAGGCATAGTCTCCGGAGTTGCCGGCCACCTGCCCGCCGCTGTTGATACCTGTGGCGGAGCTGACGCCACTCAAGGTGCCCAAGTTGGTCATCCCGGTCGCGCTGCTGTAAAGGAAGGCTCGGGTCGAAGTGGCGGTGCTGGAGCTGCCGACGACCTGGCCGCTGTCGTTGATACCGTACGCCTGGCTGGCGCTCCCGCCCAGCGTTCCCAGGACGGTGGCGGTATAAACAGTAATAGTGCCCGCCTGGCCGACGCTCCCTGCCATCCAGAGCAGGACAACGAAAGCCGATGCAGCCGCGAGCCACGAACTTTTCCTATCGTTCAATGTGCGGCCTCCTTTCAGCCGGCAACGGATCGCAAAGCCTTGAAAAAGGCCCCTCGCCTGCTTTCGCACGACGAACGCCCAGAGCCCGGCCGCCCTTTGCTGACGCAGGGCGACATTGGCCGGCTCCGAACGGCGACCCTTCCGGCAAACGAATAGTCCGACAGATTTCTGCTGGTTATGCATTCCGCAGCATCCTTCTCCGAGCGACATAGCCAACGACGCCCACCAGCCCGGTGCCGAAGAACACCACACTGACCGGCTCCGGGACGGAAGCCGGCGGATCCACGACCCACGGCGTGCCGGTGATGCCCATCACCGCGCCATCCGTTTCAATTGTGGCGTAGGTGATATAAAAAAAGCCGTCCGTGCCGACGCCAGTTCCCCAACTGTTTTCGACGATGTAATATCCGCCGCCGGCCGCGTTGGGATCATCCTGGAACCCGACGATGTCCACGGCGTGGTCCAGGGCGAAGCCGCCCTGTTCGGTCAGGGTCGAAGTCGGCGTCGGCTGGGTCCAGATCAGGTCATTCTCGGCGTTGACCAGCGCCACGAGCGGGCCATACTTCTCGAGATCCCGCTCGACCCAGTACGAATCCGCCGAGAGGTTCGTGGCGACCGAGGTTACTCCGTAGAGGTCATAAGGCGGCTTCAGCGGCCACAGAGGCGAGGTATTCTGGCCGGTGTAAGGGAGCGTGGCCGCGGTCGTGACGCCGTGGGTCACGAAGTAGTAGAGTGCCTGGTCCGCGTATCCGCCGCTGGTGTTCCCCATCCCATTGGAGTTTCCGGCGCAAACGAGATTCTGCGCGGAGAGGTCCAGGTTCATGCCCGGGTCGTGATCGTAGATTGCGAACTTCGCCTCGAGCGCGCCCACCGCCGCGAATGCCCAGCAGGTGCCCGCCGCGCCCTGATCCTGGACGGCCGGCACATAGTCGCCGGTCACGCCGTCAACCGTGGCGTCGCGCCAGTCGAAGGAGGTGCCGGGAGACGTATCGGCCCAAACCGGCGCTCCAAAGAGGAATGCAAGCAGGGCAACCCAGACTATCTTCTTGAATGTCCCGGATGCGATTCGCGGCATGCACCGGCCTCCGTTCTTAATCGTCGCCCACGCAAGGGCGCTCTAGGTGACGTCCCATTGCAAATGAGAGCAGCTTGCTGTCGAACGCCTTCGATTCACATTCATTTCGATCCCCTGGCCGCGAACTGCCGGAGCAGCAACCGGGCATGGCTGCAGCCGAACGTCAGCCATGGGGCAGAACATCCGATGGAACACATGAAGAACCAACCGGATAGCGCCGCGGCAGGAACTCGCGAAAGCTGGAATTATTAGAATCACGTTGCGGCGGGTGGGATTAGCAAACGACGCAGCGCGCGCGCAAGATGCGCGCTCTCCGGGTGCATGCAGCCGAACGTAGCGCCCGAATGCCTTCATATTTACGCCACTCCTTCTTTGCCCCGTTCCTCCCCCCAAATCATCCCCGCTGTCCCGACCACGCCCCCCGGCGCAGTCTCTGCTGGACAACGCTAACCTCTGATTCTGCAATTACTGCAATCTATATGCCACACAGTCATACAAAATTATAGAATAGGGTTCCTGGTCCTAACATGCCGATCAGCAAGACGTTACCGAAAGCCTGCTCGCGGCTCTAGAGCTTGAGACCGAGACCCTGAATGTTGTGACCTCTCAACACGGCTTTGCGTCCGTAGTATCGTGCCAGCATCTAACGTAGTCAGGCGTAGGAACTTATCCTACACCCTGCACAGCTCGCCCTGCTCCCGGTGAAATGTCCAAGCAACTCAACAGACACCTCGCCGTACACCGCGCAACTTAATGCTTCGTGGAATCCGTTCCGAGAGGCATCAAACCTGCAGGTTTACGGAACCGTGCGACGATCAAAGGTATGTCGGGCCAGGAAGTGTATGCGATGATATCAGGGAATCTACTGATGTCAAGAGGCAATTTTTTCCTATGCACAAATCATCAATGAATTCAAGTCCTGCCTGCGAAAAAAGTTTTTTCTTCAGACGCCGCAATGGCTTTCTCCGGGTAGCGACTAACTTAAAACGAACCTTCGTAACCCTAAAATCCGCCGGAAGTTCCGACCTGTTTTCGGAAGGCGGAGAAGCCGCGGAGAGCACTAAGACGCCGGGGAAACCGTTTTCAAACCGGATTTCATTTTTCTGAGTTGTTGGCTTGAACTACGTTTCCGCGGCTCTCTCGACCTGCTCAGGTCCAACCGCATTCGTATCCGGTCTCATACATCGCCACGACATTCTCCGCCGGGCCGACGACCTGGATGTTATGGCAGGGCGCGATGATGTATCCGCCGCCGGCGCCGAGGATTTGCAGATTGTCCATCACTTCCTGCCGGACCTCCGCCACCGTTCCGAAGGGAAGCGTGTGCTGGTTATCCACCCCGCCGTGAAAAATCAGCTTGTCGCCGAAGTCGCGCTTCAGCCGCTCGCGCTCCATCCCCCGGCAACGCCACTGGATCGGATTCAGCACGTTGATCCCCGCCTCGATCATGTCCGGCAGAATCCGCCAGCAGGAGCCGTCGTTATGGTGGAAGACGTACGCCCCGGCGCCGTGCGCCAGGTCAATCATCCGCTTCATCCGCGGCAGCAGGAACTCGTGGATGTGTTTGACAGACATGATCAGATCCTCCTGTCCGCCCATGTCCTCGGCGATGTACGTGATCACCACTTTGCCGGGGATCGCCTCATAAATCCGGCGCGTACACTCATAGGCCATGTCGAAAAGCTTGTCCAGGCAGTAGTGGACGATTTCCGGGTTGAGCGCCAGGTCCATGTATCCCTGCTCCTGTCCGCGCAGCGATTTATAGAGGAGGAACGGCTCCGACCCGCCGCCGCGGATCGGGCGGTGCTCCTGCCCCTTGATCTGTTCCGGAATGTGCGAGAAGTCGAACCACTCGATGCTGGGCCAGCGGTAGTTCTTCTCGATTTCCGCGACGGAGTTGTATTGCGCCAGCGGCGTGTTGGCGTTCTCGAGGTACGCGCCGCCCGTGTGCTTGATCAGGTGTTGTTTGATCCCGTATATGTCCGTTCCCCGCGGCATCTTCGGCCCGACGTACTTCGGCCCGATATCCAGCGGCGCGTCAATGTGCAGCCGCGCGAACACCTCCTCGCGCGTGGAGACTCCCAGGTGCTTCATCAGCTTCTCGGTCGCTTCCTGCGTTCCCCAGTAGTCCATCGGCACGCGGTCCGGCTTCTCGCGCCGCAGCACGGCCAGCCATCGCTCGCGAGGAGTCATCGTTTCCTTGCGCATGCGCATCCTCCATGTTCACAGGGATTTTGAATGTGACCGGCGGCTCGCGCCGGTTGGGAATTTGATTGCGAGGATTCTGCCATCCCTGAATGAAATAGCAACTGGGTCTTCCAGCCGGGCGGCTGAACGGGTGTGGCGGCTGTGCCACATCGGTTTTTCAACGGCTGCTTTGCCGCAAAGAGGCGCAAGACCGACGCAGATCATTCTCTGTTGTCTTCTTGCGATTCTTGCGCCTCTTTGCGGCAAAATCCTTTCGAGCCACGCCGCGGCGTCAGTGGCGCGACCCTGCTATTTCGCGATTTCCGCCGCCCGCGCGTTGACGCCGTCCCAGACATACGCGTCGGTGTCAGGACCCCAGCCGACCTCCGGGCAGAAGATGTTATCGGCCGGATCGCGGCTGGCGTATACCGTATCACTCCACTTGACGTGGCCGTCGAAGTACATCACGTTCTGGCCGCTTCCGTGGTTGGGCTTTCGAGGCTGGCGCGTCCAACCGGTGGACGGATAAGGCGGAGGCTTGCCCTGCGCGTTGAGCCAGGTTTGCCCGTCAGCGTCGGCGGCTAATGCCTGGTCGCCGCCGGTCAACCTGAAGTTCGTGCGTTCATCGTAGAAGTAGCTGCACTTCTTGTTCGTGTCCACAGACCCGAAGGCGTAACGCTTATCTCTTTCCGAGACAACCGTGACGGTGATTTCCGGCCGGTCTTTCGTGAGCGGGCAGCGAAACACGTTGAAATCCTGAATGTAAGTGGGATAGAGCATCGCGAGGGACTTCATCGAGTCGAAGCGTTCGCCGCCCCAGAATGCCGGGAAGTAGCCCCCGTTCGGTTCCTGGTAGATATAGCAGGCTTGGACGATCCGCGTCAGGTTACTCATACAGGGGGCGCGTGGGCGAGGACCGCGATTCTCGAACGCCGGCAATATTAAGAGCGCCAGGAGGACTACCACTCCTGCCACGACCAGGAGTTCCCAGACGTTCCGCATGCCACATCCCCCAATGAGCCTGGCGCCTCCAGCGCATTATACTTCCGCGGTCAACCCGAAGGCCAGCGCAGTTGCTTGCGCGGGTGGCTTGGCGGATAATGCGGAGGTTATGCTCAGCATTTGACCGGCGGGTGAACGCGGATGAAAATAACTGCATGCTCCGGCACAGTGGCCTGGGCTCTCGTCCTGGCGCTGGCGGTCCTCGTCCATTCCGCCTGGGCCGAGACGCGGAGCTACACGGTCTACCGCGCGAAGGCGCCGCCGCAGGCCGATGGCTCTCTCGATGACGAGTGCTGGCGCGCCGTGCCGTGGCAGAGCGGGTTCACGTTTCCCGGCGGCGCGGAAGTCGGGCCGCCGTTCCAGACGCAGTTCGCCATGACCTGGGACGACCAATGCCTCTACGTCGCCCTCCGCTCGCTCGAGCCGGAGATGGACCGGCTGGTGACGCGCGCCCCGCGCGGCAGCAACGACCTCTTCCGCGACGACCACGTCGAGATCTTCCTCAGCCCCGATACAGGGCGCTCCAACTGGCGCCAGTTCCTCGTCAACCCCCTCGGCCGCGCGCTGGACTTCACCTATGCGGACAAGAAAGTCGCGACCCGGCAGGTGATGCCCGAGGCCGCGCCCTGGCGTTTGATCTGCGCGAGCAGAAGCCGCTGCTGGGAAGTCGCCCTGGCTATCCCGCTGGCGGAACTGAAGATCAAGCCGCGCGAGGGAGCCGCTTTCCTCGGCAACGTCGTCCGGGTGCGCGCGGTGGATCAGCCGGCGCAGGACCGCACGACGTGGGCGCCGCAGGCGAGAGACGGCGAGCCGCCGGATGCGTTCGTCGCCTTCCGGCTCGGCGGCTTGCCGCCTCCCGAAGCGGCCGCCTGGTCGCTGGCGGTTGACCAGGGCCGAGATCGGGTCACAACTTTGACGGGAGAACGTTTCACCGGGCGGGTGCTCGCCATGGCCGAGGACGGCCGGCTGCGCCTGCGATGCCCGGAATTTCCGGACGAAGTGCGCGTGCGCACGGCGGCGGTGGACCGCATCGAGTTCCCGTTCGCCGCCCCGCCGGGAGCCGGCGCTCGAATCGCCCTGGCGAACGGCGACTTCATTTTGGGCGAAATCCGCTCCATCGGCGCGGATCAAACGGTGGTCTCAAGCGCCGCGCTGGGCCAACTGACTCTTCCGACCTCGGCTCTGTCGGAAGTCCGTCTCGGCGCGGCGGCGCGGTCATTCGTTGATACGCCTTTCGACGGCGCAGGGGACATGAACCCGTGGCTGGTTGTCCGCGGCAAGTGGAACATCGAGAAGGGGCGGCTGATCTCGCCGGGCGATCCGGCCGAGGGCTGCGCGATCGCGGTCATTATGCCGCAGGAGGGTCCGATCACGTTCGCGGCCGACGTCGAGCTTTCGGAAGAGGCGCCGTTCGATTGCGAGATGGTCCTCTTCGCCGGCCAGTCCGGCTGGCCGGCCGACCGGGTTCGAATCAACGGCCGGCCCGCGAACCCGAATCCGAGAAGCGGCGTGGTCGGCGCTTTCCGGGGGAACGGATACACCAACCTCGCGGCATGGAACGGAGCGCAGAACGGGCAGCGCGCCGCTTCGCAGTCGCTGCGGATTGCTCCGCAGCCCGGACCCGTTGTTCAGCTCCGGTGCTCGTTCGATCCGCAGGATGGCACGATCCGCGCCTGGCAGAACGAGCAACCGCAGGGAACGGTCACAGTCCGCAACGCGCCGAAGGACGGCCTTTACGCGGTGTTCGTCGCCTACTCGCCGATGGCGATCCGGCGGCTTCGCGTGCTGCCGGGCGTCGTTCTTCCCGGGGGCGAGCCGGAACCGGCGGCCGGATCGGTCCGGGTCGCGTTGACCAACGGGGATGTGATCACGGCGCAATCGGTGTCGCTCGCGGACGGCCGATTCTCGCTCCAGACCGACCACGGCGAGGCGCGGTTGGAATCGGCACAGATCGCGTCCATCCGGTTCGCCGCACCGGCCGCCAAACCGGCCGCGCCAGAGGCGGCCGTCCGCGTCGCAGGGAGCGACGGGCGATTCACGCTCCGCTCCTGCACCCTCTCCGCCGGCGGCTTCGCCGGGCAATCGGATATTCTCGGCGCGGTCTCCATCCTGCGCGACCGCGTGCGCTCGATCCAGTTCCTGCGCGGCTCGCTGTGAACGCGGCGTCCTCGTCGTCGGCCTCGGCCTCGTCCTCGAACTGCACTTCTGAGCGGCCGAGGACGAGTTCGAGGACGAGGACGATGCAATCACCGCGTTCTTCCCCTCGTACGCGCGAAGCAGTTCTACGGTGATTTCGGCGGGACGGCGCGGTCAATGATGTCGGCGTATTTATCCATCAGGACGACTTTCGAGAAGTCCGGGTCCTTCAGCAGCGTTACTACGTTCTGCCCGTAGTGCTCCTTGACTGTGCGAAGGTCGGCGGCGGCGCCGTCGAGGTCTCCTTCGCGGATCCGGAGCCGGGCGCGCTGTTCGAGGGCGTGGCGGCTCAAGGGGTTGATCTTGAGGGCGCGTTCGAGCGTCGCTTTCGCCTCCGCGTTCTTCCCGGCCAGCATCTGCGCGTTGGCGAGCTGGACCAGGAGCCAGTCATCTTCGGGCAGGCCGTCCACCACGGCCTGAAGGTGCGTTACGGCCTCGCTATAATGTTCCTCCGCCATAGCCTGCGCGGCCAGTTGGTTGTGCACGAACAGCACGGCCTGTCCGCGCGCGAGCATGTCGCGATACAGCTCCTTCGAATCGTCGTACTTCTTCATCGAGTCCAGGGCGCGGCCCAGCGCCAGCCGGAAAACGATGTCCTCGGGCGATTCCTTCAACGCCTTGCGCGCGGCCTGCTCCGCTTCGAAGTGCGAGCCGCGCATCATCTGGACGATCACGGTCTGCTGCCGCTGCTTTTTCTCCGTGTCCGCCGGCGACTCCGGCCAGTGCGCCGGCATCAGGGAGGCGGCCGAGGAGACGAGGTCCGGCCCGGCCAGCGGCGTCTCGATGTTGACGAGTCGCAGGCCATCCGGCGAGGCTCGGTAGCGGAAGACCTGGAAGACGGTGACTTGCGCCCTCTGTTTGTTTCCGGAATCGAAGCGCACGGGCACGGCGAGCACGCTTTTTTCCTCGCGCGGCGGCGCGAGAAATCGCTCGGCAGCCGGGGCATAGGACCAAATCTGGGGCACGCCTGCTTCGATCGTCTTCATGAAGCCGCCGGCGATCTCCTCGCGCTGCTTCGGATCGGCCGGGTAGCCTTCGGGCATGCGCGCGATGAGTTCGCTCTGGATGTCCCCTTTGCGGATCAGTTCGAGAAGCGGCTTGAAGTCCCTGTGCGCCATCGCCTCGCAGACGTCGCGGGTGAGTTTTTGAGCGGCCGCGAGGTCCGCCGGAGCGCCAAGCGCGCGCATCGGCGGCGCGGCGATCAACGCAATCAGGAGCATCGCATACCGAAGGCGCATGGTTCTTTCCTTACGGGTGTTTGCAGAAAGAAAGCAGCGTTCTCGCAAAGATGCGAAGAGCGCCAAGAACAACTTATTGGTCGGGCCGTCTTTCGTTCTTCGCGCTCTTTGCGTCTTTGCGAGTGACCTTTTTCTTCTCTTACGCGAAGATCAACAAGGTGCCAATCTGGCGCCTTAGAACCTGTGCATTGCCCGTGCAGGATTCCATCATCCGCGTTCTTCGTCTCGTAAATGCAAGATCAGTTCTCTCATCTACCTCGCAAGTTCGATCTCATACCAGAGCGTTTTGAACTCGGGGCCGATGACCATCGTCGCCTTGCCCTCGACGGCCTTGATCGGGATTTCCTGGCCGCGCTGGCCTCGGCCGTCGAGCGCCCAGGCGCGAGCGGTCGTTCCGGCGGCGAGCGGCAGGGAGATCGTGGCCGGGATGCCCTCGACCAGCGCCGGCGCATGGCCCCAGTCCTTGCCGACCGAATCGTGCCGGGCGTCCTTCCAGATCATCCCGGTATTCTGCACGTAACCGGTGGCGGTGACCAGGATGCGCTCGGGCGCCTTGAAGCCCTCGCCGTCGAGGACCGTCAGCGTCACGGCCGACCAGTTCTGCTGCGTCTTGCCGGTCCCGACTTCGACGCCGTCGCCGAGTTTGTAGAAGCCGTCGGGACCCGATTCCTGAGCGCCGATCACCGCCTT
>Ga0182027_10016312_pt1 | contig 10154 bp, 7 predicted proteins | sample 712E1DmetaG_FD_121300 | JGI IMG/M metagenome (GOLD analysis project Ga0182027, IMG submission 121300) | Permafrost microbial communities from Stordalen Mire, Sweden - 712E1D metaG (Illumina Assembly) | ecosystem: Environmental > Terrestrial > Soil > Wetlands > Permafrost | place: Sweden... | reverse complement strand
GGCCTGGCCGCCGGCGGCGAGATGATATTCGCCGTTGAACTTGGAAGCATCCGCGCCGGCCAGGACCTGCTTGAGCGCCAGCGCGGTGGTCTCGGCAATCATCCGCGACCACGTCGGGCAGCCAAACTGGTCGCCCACCACGCGCAGTTTCTCGCGTTCGCGCGCCAGGCGTTGCATCGTGAGCATGAAATTCTGGCCACGCGCGCCATAGACCCAGCACAGCCGGAAAATCAAATGGTCCGCGCCGGAAGCCTTCACCGCCCGGTCGCCTTCCAATTTCGTCCGCCCGTAGGCGCCCAGCGGATTCGGCGTGTCGGTCTCGACGTAGGGCGACGTCTTCGTCCCGTCGAAAATATAATCGGTCGAGTAATGCACCATCAACGCGCCGAGCTTCTTCGCTTCCCCGGCCAAAACTCCCGGCGCGACCGCGTTGACCTGCCGGCACAGTTCGATTTCCGTCTCGGCCTTGTCCACTGCGGTGTAAGCCGCCGCGTTCACCACCACGGCGGGGCGGGTTGTAGCCACGAATTTCCGCAGCGCCGGCACGTCGTTAAAATTGATTTCGGGATAATCCACCGCCACCACCTCCGCCAGCGGCGCGAGGGTGCGGCGCAATTCCCAGCCGACCTGTCCGTTTTTTCCGATGAGCAAAATCTTCATGGGGCGGAGCCGTTCAGGCAAACAGGCGATCCTGGGGCAGGTCCTTCAACCGCGGCGCGCGCGCGTCCTTCTCCGAAAGCTGCGGCTTTTCCAGCGGCCATTGGATGCCGATGTCGGGATCGTTCCACGCGAGCGTCAGTTCATTCTGCGGGGTGTAAAATTCCGTGCATTTGTAGGCGAACAACGCGGTCTCGCTCAACACCGCAAATCCGTGCGCGAAACCCGGCGGGATGAAAAATTGCTTCTTGTTCTCGGCGGAAAGATTCAGTCCATGCCACCGTCCAAACGTGGGCGAGCCGCGCCGGATGTCCACTGCCACGTCAAACACCTCGCCTTGCAGCACAAAAACCAGCTTGCCCTGGGCCTTTGGATTCTGGAAATGCAGCCCGCGCAGCGTGCCCTGCCGTGAAAGCGACACGTTGTCCTGCACGAAATTCCAGTCCAGCCCCGCCTCGCGGTAACGATCGCGATTCCATATCTCCATGAAAAAGCCGCGCGCGTCGCCAAACACCTTCGGTTCGACGACCACCAATCCCGGAATGTCGCAAGTGATGACGTTCATTGCTCAAGGGCGGGATGCGGCCAGCCGCCGGGCCTCCGCGATGACTTCCTTGTCCAGGTATTCGCGGTATTCGCACTTCGGCATTTTGCCGGCGAGTTCCTCCAGTTGCGGCAGCGACAGGAACCCGGCGCGGAACGACGCCTCCTCCGGACAGCCGATTTTGACGCCTGCGCGTTTCTCAATCGTTTGCACGTAAGCCGACGCCTCGTGCAGGCTGCTGCTCGTGCCGGCATCCAGCCACGCGAAGCCACGGCTCAGCCGGTGCACCCGCAATTCCCCGCGCCGCAAGTAGGCCACGTTCACATCCGTGATTTCCAGCTCGCCGCGCGCCGATGGCTTGAGCGCCTTGGTGACAGCCACGACGTTGTTGTCGTAAATATAAAGCCCCGGCACGGCGTAATTGCTCCTGGGCGACTTCGGTTTTTCCTCGATGGACATCGCCTGCCCCTGCGCGTCGAATTCCACCACGCCGTAACGTTCCGGGTCGTGGACGTGATAACCGAAAATCGTCGCGCCGCTCTTGAACTCGGCGAACGCGCGATGGAACGAGTCGCCGCCGTAAAACACGTTGTCACCCAGGATCAACGTGACGCTGTCCTCGCCGATGAACGATTCGGCGATGAGAAACGCCTGGGCGATGCCCGCCGGTTTCAGTTGTTCGCGATATTCGATGGTCAGGCCCCACGCCTTGCCGTCGCCGAGCAACTGCATGAAGCGCGGCAGGTCCTGCGGCGTGGAGATGACGCACAGATCACGGATGCCGCCCTCGATGAGCGTCGTCAGCGGGTAATAGACCATCGGTTTGTCATACACCGGCTGAAGCTGTTTGCTGGCGACCCGCGTGAGCGGAAACAGCCGCGACCCGGCGCCACCGGCGAGAATAATGCCTTTCATTGGCCAACAGCGTAAATAATTTGAGGGAAAAATAAAAGCCGGAAGTTTGGAAAGGGCGCGATCTGACACTGCGTCGGAGCGCCGGCCCCTGCCGCGCCGAAGCTTCCGAGCGAAGGCTGGTCCGGCCCGGTACGTTGGAGTTCAAGCTTCAGCGTGCCATCCGAACAAGCTAAAATTTGAACTCCATCGGCGAAATTCAAATGCGGACGCACGAGTTGAAACTTCTAATTCGCGCAATTTGTCAACCGCGACGAACATTCAATCAATTGCCATCCGCAGCCGGTCAATCGTCTCTGACATTCGAGCAACGAACATTAACATTGGCGAGCTGTTCCAGATTGTCGCCGCAATAAACGACGTGGGTGTCGAGGAGGGAACTTGGTCGTGACTGCGCTCGTGAGAGCGCGGCTGATTTTTCCGAGGAACTCCAACGTGCCGGCCCGGAGGCCGGCGCTTCCGGTTTCCGCGCCCTATTGAATTGCAGCTCCGTTTGTTGACCGCCATACTTCCGGCAGTTAAACCTTATGGCCAGGCTGCAAACAAAGGACGCGTCCGGGGCTTCCTCCCCGGAACTTTCGTCGCGGGAATCCTGATGAGAATAAAATTCGCACCGGTCCTGCTGCTTGCCGGCCTGTCGCTTGTGGCCGGCTGCTGTTCGGTCGCGTCCAAACCACCGCCGCCCGATTCGGCCGCACCCAAGCCCCACTGGCACAGCGTCGTCATGGTGCCGCGCACCAATCTTCCGCCCATCCACTTCTATAACAAAATCAATCCGATCTGGTGGTTCGGAAACGTTGATGAACCGCGCGCGCCGGACTGGTATCGCCCGGATGGCTCCTGCCGGAATTTCATGTGGTACCTGCGCAACCCGTTTGAAAACTTCAGCAATTATGTGATCGGGGTGGCGGACAAAAAGACGGTGCGATACGGGGTCCATCCCACCGTGCCTGGCAACCCTAACGGCGGCTGGAACTTTGCCGTCACCCGGCGCCGGATCGTCTATCTGCCCTTTGTTGATTACAAACGCCACCGGTTCGAATTTTATTTCGGCTGGCGCGAGCGGGGCAATTTCGGAATGAAACTGAACTTCAGGCAAAAACTGCCTCCGCCCAAGTCTCCGGAACTCGAAACCACAACGCACCGGCGGTGCCTTTTCATCTGGGACCAACAAATTGATTTTTGAGCCGTCCTGGTGCGCCGGGCGTGACGGCCCGGAAAAACCCCGTTGACAACCCGGTTCGCAAAAAACCGGCGCGCACCCATCGCCGCCACGTTCACTCCCGGGTGCAAAGGTAAATCCAGACATGGTTCATGGGACGGCCATGATGCTGTGACCAGAAATCTTCCACCAGTTCGATCCGGGCAAATTGATCCTGCAGGGTCTTCGGCGCCGGCCGGGTGTTCGAGGTGACGAACAATGCCCGGGTGTCCGGCGTCACCTGATAATCCGGCCAGAGCGTGAATTGTGAACTGCCGTAGGGCGCCGGGGGCAGATAAGTCACGGGCTGGTCGGGCAGATAAAATGCCATCAGGCTCGCGAGGGAATAATGGGAAGCCACCAGCAGGTTGGCCTGGTTCGTCACGCGGGCTTTTTGCACGTGCGCCGCAAAATCCGGCCAGCCTTGGGCGCGGTACAAGGGGTCCAGCCTTTGGGGCAGATGCAGAATTTCCGTATCGTGCAGGATGAGGGTCATTAACAGCGCGAGGGTGAAGGCCGCGCCGACGCCCCAGCGCCAGGCGGGCCGGCGCGCGACCAGTTCCCGCCAGAAGACCACGGTGAAAATAATGCCGGTGACCAGCGCCGGCACCGTCCAGTTTGCGTGGCCGGCGCTGTTAAGGCTGAAAAAGAGGAACAGTCCGTAGATGGGCAGAAACTGGCTCAACAAAAAGCGCGTCCGCAAATCTCCGCCGCGTTTCAGCAGCAGCGCCACGGTCGCCACCACGATGCCAATCGCGAACAGCGGCGACATCACACCCAGTTGTTCGCCGACAAACCGGAGCAATTGGGCGGGACGGATATGGAACGAGTCGGTCACGCCGCTGCGCGAGTGCAGCGCCAGGGCGTGAACCCAGCCGGTCTGGATGTTCCACCAAAGAATCGGCGTGCCGGCGAGACAAAACGCCGCGATCAGGACAAGAATTTTGCGGCTGAACAGGAGCGGACGATGTTCCTTCGACCATAGCAAAAACAGGGCGATGCAGACCAGTTGCACGCCGTTGGTGAATTTGGCGAGGAACCCGGCGCCGATGGCCAGCCCCAGCCAGAACCAGGTGGAAATCCTGGCGTTGGGCAGGGCGTTCCAAAAGATCAGGACGGCCAGCGCCCAAAAAAACACGCTCAACGAATCAATGGTCATCAGAATCGAGCCGACCGCCAGGATGGGCATCACCAGCGCCACCAGCAAACACCACAGTGCCGTGCGTTCGTCGTAAAGCCGGCGGGCCAGCACGAAGATCAGCCACCCCACCCCGCCGCTCAACAGCACGGCAAAAAAACGGATGCCGAACACGGTGTCGCCGAACATTTTGGTTCCCAGCGCGATGGTCCACGCGATGGCCGGCCCCTTGTCCCGATACGAAGCCGCCAGATGTTTCGACCACAGCCAGTAGTAGGCTTCGTCGGCCACCAGCCCGATCTGCGTCGCAAACCAGAAGCGATAACCGACGACGGCCAGAATGAGAAAAATCGCCAGCCGCGTCGGGCTGGTGTTGCGCAGGAAGGAGGGCATTTAGGTTTTGGGCGGAACCGCCGGGGTTTCGGTTTCAGCCGGCACGATTTCCCGGATGATGAAGAGCGGGCGGTTCTTGGACTGTTCGTAAATCCGGCCAAGGTATTCACCGAACACGCCAAACAACAACAGTTGGATCGTGCCGAAAATCGTGATGGCCGACATGATGGAAGTCCAGCCGGGCACCAGCTCGCCGCCACGAAAGAAGTGGTTGTAGAAGACGTAAATGATGTAGCCGACAAAAATGCCGAACAGCAGCAGCGACAACACATACGCCATTCGCAGCGGCATGGCGGACATGGACACGATGCCGTCGAATGCGAACCTCAGCATTTTTCGAAACGGGAAATGCGTCTCGCCGGCGACACGGTCGGCGCGGTCGTAAAAAACCTGCGTTTGCGGAAAGCCAATCCACGGCACCAGTCCCCGAAGAAACCGATGCGTTTCGCGCAGGCGCGACAACTCGGTCAGCGCCGGTCGGCTCAACAACCGGAAATCACCGGTATTGTGCGGAATGGGCGTGCCGCTGAGTTTCTCGATCAGGAAATAAAAGAGACGGGCCGTAAGGCGTTTCGTGAAGGTTTCACTGCCGCGTTCGCGGCGGGTGGCATAAACCACGTCGTAGCCCCGGCGGTAAGCCTCGATCATTTCCACAATCACCGACGGCGGGTCTTGCAGATCGGCGTCCATGGTAACCACCACGTCGCCGCGCGCCGTTTCGAGGCCGGCGGAGAGGGCGAGTTGGTGGCCGAAATTGCGCGAGAGATTCACGCCCATGCAGCCGGGATGGCGGCGGCAATGAGCTGTAATCAGGTCCCAGCTTTTGTCCGTGCTGCCATCATTGACCAACACAATTTCGACCGGACCATGCGGTTTCAGCAGTGTCGCGCAGGTCTTTTCCAATTCCCCAAACAAGACCGGCAGCATCGCTTCCTCGTTGTAAATCGGAATTACGATCGATAACCGGTAGGATGTTTGATTTCGTGTCGTGTCTGTCATTGTAGATACACTCGGGTCAGTTTATGAATTCAAACTCCAGGATGCTAGAAAAACCTGCCTGGACAAAGAATTCATATTCAGTTTATCGGGTGTTTCCCATCCCAAAAACGTTTCGACGCTATTTCCGGCCTTCCGTTTTGTCGAGCAGAAATCCAGCCGGGGAGAGGCAATGGACGCGATCTGGTTTTGGTACAGTCGCGGAGCGACAATTGATATTGGGGCGGCGCGGCAGCGCCCGTCCTACCACGATCAGGCAGGGCAAAGCTGCTTTGCCCCAATCTCACAGTCAGCAAGCGTAGCGATGCTGGCGGAAACGTGGGATGTGCAGGCAAGAACACCGCTTCGCTTTTCCTTGAGAATTGGCATCAGCCGGCCTTTGTCGTCTTGCCTGTTTCACCGGCGAAGCAGTCGGTTTCCGTGACCACCCAATCCAGCCATTCACTGAGCACGAGCAGCGTCCACAGGGCACGGGCATGGTCGGCTTTGCGCTGGCAATGTTCGGAGAACAAATCCATCGCGGCAGACGTGTGAATTCCGACCCGTTCCAGGCGGCCGATCTCCAAACTTGCCGCCGCCCACTCTTTCAGCGGGCCGCGCAGCCAGCGGCCGATGGGCACCGAGAGGCCGCGCTTGCGCCGGTTCACAATATCCGCCGGCAGGTAACGCCGCGCGTAACGTTTCAGAAAAACCTTCGTTTTGAATCCCCGCACCCGGTCCTCGACCGGAAGCGATTTTGCAAATTCCATCACCGCTTCGTCCAGGAACGGCGCGCGCAGTTCCAGCGCCGAACTCATGCTCGCGCGGTCGGCCTTGGTCAACAACCCCTCGGCCAGCGGCGTCTCCAAATCCCATCGCTGCACCCGGTCCAGCAGATGGCCGGCGCCCCTGCCGCGGCCCTCGAGGTCCATTGGCGCCACCCCCAGCCGCCGCAGCAGCGCCGGCGGGATGTTGGAAACCCAAAGCCGGTGCCGCGCCATGCCGTTCAGGTCCGCGCCCTGCACGAACCGTTTGAGCAGGAACGAAATGGTCACCTTCTTCTCACTGGGCGGCAACGCTTCCACGGCGCGCCGGATGACCGACTTGAGCCAGGCGGGCAGCCGGATGAAGCGCTCGGCCATGTCTGCGCCGATGTAAGTGGGGTAGCCGCCGAACAATTCATCCGCGCCTTCGCCCACAAGCGCCATCTTGACGTCCTGGGCGGCCCGGCGGGCCAGCAGCGCCGCCGGGATCCACGCGGGATCCGCCAGCGGCTCTCCGACCAGATGAACGAGCGACTTCAATCCGTCCCGCACGTCAGCAGGTTGGACCCACACCGTCACCAGCTCCATTTTCAACCGGCTGGCCACCACCTCCGCGAAGTTGCCTTCATCGAAGGACGCTTCCTCAAAACGCAGGGTGTAGGCCTTCAACGGACGCTTCGGGTGCAGCGACCGGACCACCGCCGAAACCAGCGATGAGTCAATGCCGCCGCTCAGGAAGACGCCAAAATCCACGTCCACGTCGCTCTGGCGGCCGACGGCGGCGCGGAACGTTTGATCGAAGGCGTCGAGCGACGGTGGCGATTTGGCCGTCTCCGTGATTTGCCAGCGCCAGTAGAATTTGCGATGGACGCCCCCCATGTTGAACTGGATCAATTCGCCGGGCGCGACCTTCCGGATTTCGCCGAACGGCGTGTCCGGCGCGGGGAAGATTCCGAACTGAAGATATTTTCGCAGCGCCTTTTGATCGAGGCTGACCGGCAACCGGCTGTGGGCAACGAGGGCGGCAATTTCGGTGGCAAAAATAACCTCGCCTTTGCGCGTTGCGAAAAACAGCGGGCGTTCCCCGGCGCGGTCGCGCGCCAGGATGAGGCGCCGGTTGCGCGCGTCCCACACCGCGATGGCGAACGCCCCGATGAGTTTGCTCACGAACGCTTCGCCGAGTTCGAGATACAGACCGGGAATCACCGCCACGTCCGTTTCCCGGTGTACCGGCCGGCCCCGCTCCGCCAGCCAGCGGCGCAGCTCGCGATGATTGTCAATCTCCCCGTTGCAGACCGCGATGATTCGGTTCTCCTCGTCCACCATCGGCTGGTTGACGTCCTCGTCCAGACCGCGAATGGCCAGCCGCGTCGCGCCCAAAACCGCCAGCTCGGTGTCCGCCCGGCCGACGGCATCCGGGCCGCGATGCGACAGGGACCGGAGCATCGCCTTCACCCGGAGACGGGCGGCCTCGGGAGCAGTCAGGCTGGAAAAGGCGACGTTGCCGCAGATGCCACACATATCAGGGACCTCCCGGGGCCGGCAGTTGGGCGCCCCAATAACCGCAGGCCAGGGGTTGGACGGTTGCGCCCCGGGCCGCGGCGATGGTTTCCAGTTTGTTGCGGTTCGACTGACGGACGATCAGGTAAACCGGGTTTTTGGGGGACGCCAGCCAGGCATCAAAGTCCGCCAATGGCACGATTTGTTTCGGCCATTGCGGGTCCTGCTTCAGGGAATAAATGATGTAGTTGCTGGTCAGTTCGCCGCCGTCACGGGAGATGAGCGTTGCCGTGCAGCGCAGGTAGAACGGCACCCCGTTCGGGAAACATTCCAGGCAGGCCAGTTCCGTTCCCGCCGGCACCGCCGAAAGCTGGCGGGCGATTGGCCGGCCCGACTTCGCGTCGAAAATCACATTAATCACGCCCATGCCTGCATTCGCGGCCAGCGGCATGAAAAGGGCGAAGCAAAGAAAGCAAAGCGAAACGCTGCGCCGGTAACGCGCCACCACCCCGAAAACGCCGAATGCCGCGAGCGCAACCGCCAGCGGCAACATCGGCCGGCCGAGCCCTTCCGCATCGGCCATCGGGATGCGCATGGGCCGGTCCAGCAGATGCATCCGGGAGGTGCCTAGCATCACCGCCGCCGTCGCCGCCAGGAGCAGGCACACGATGGCAAACGCCACCGTCGCCCGGCCCACCAGACGGGCGGCCCGGCCTTGCGGATTCGTCAGCGCCGCGTCGAGCAACCGCGCCAGCAGAATGCCCGAAGCCACCGTCACGCTCAGGATGTAACCCGGCAGTTTCGATTGGGAGATGGAAAAGAACACCACCACCACCACCGCCCAGACGAGGCACAACCGGTCGGCGCGATTTTTTGCCCAACGTTCCCGCCACATGGCCACGCCCGCCTCCGGCAGCAACAGGCTCCACGGGAAAAACGTCCCGGCAACGATGAGCAGATAAAAATAAAACGGCTCGGAACGGTGAAAGTTTTTTGACGTGGTGAACCGGTGAAAGGATTCATCCACCAGCCCGTAATGGAGGAAGTCCCGGTGGACGAGGCAAAGCCCCACAAACCACGGCAGCGTGATGCCGAAAAACACCAGCAGGTTCAGCGGCGACAGCAACCGCCGCCACACGCCGCGCCGGCCTTCGACGCGGTTAAAAACGAGCAGCACCAGCGCCGGAACCAGGAAACCGACCGGCCCTTTCACCAACGTCGCCAAACCGGCCGCCGCGGCCCCGAACAGGTACCAGTTCCGCCGGGCTTTGCCTTCGGTTTCCTCCGCCAGATAGCCGGCAAAAATCGCGCCGCAGACGAAAAAGGCGAGCGCCATGTCGAAGATGACCGTGCGCGCATTCATTACGAAGAGCGGCATGGTCATGACCACGATGGCCGCCAGCAGGCCGCAGCGGGTCCCGTAAACTTTCCGGCCGAAGGCGAAGACCAGGGCCGCCAGCGCCAGGCCAAAAGCGGCGGACGGGATGCGCGCCGCGGTTTCATTGTCGCCAAAGGCCGCGAGGGAGAGGGCCACGGCCTTGAAGTAGAACGCCGGCTTGTCCAAATAGTCCACGCCGTTGTAGGTGGGCACCAGCCAGGCGCCCGACTGCTTCATTTCGCGGGCGACCTCGGCATTTCTCCCCTCATCCGGTTGCAACAGGGGCAGACTCCCCAGCCGGAAACAGAGGGCAAACCAGGCCACGACCAGAGCCAGCCAAAACCATGCGGTTTCCGTCGGCGAAGCTGAAAATGAACGGCGCGGTTCGATGCCGGCACTCTACCAACCCCGCAACGCAACGCAAGCACCGGTAGTGAGTCCGCTTGATTTTTTGGAGCGCGGCTGTGCGCGTAGCGTCAGCCGCAGCAGACAGGCGCGCCAATGATCTCCAAAAACAAGCCACTTGGAGGTCAACCGGAATTCGGACGCGCTGCGGCTGGTCTTCGACACAGCCGCGCTCCATAAAATCAAGACACCCCCAGGTGTCGTGACCGCATTGGGCCGGTCGGGCACCCGGCCATTGCCTGAAAAACTGCTTTCAAGTTTGCTTTGCGTGGGAACTTTTCCTATTG
>Ga0182027_10016311_pt1 | contig 10155 bp, 3 predicted proteins | sample 712E1DmetaG_FD_121300 | JGI IMG/M metagenome (GOLD analysis project Ga0182027, IMG submission 121300) | Permafrost microbial communities from Stordalen Mire, Sweden - 712E1D metaG (Illumina Assembly) | ecosystem: Environmental > Terrestrial > Soil > Wetlands > Permafrost | place: Sweden... | reverse complement strand
TTCAGGCTGGGGGCGGACCGGGTGGAAATTGGCGTGATTTCCGTTGTTGCGGGGATGGTTGTTTTGGCGCATCATCGAAACGTGGTGGAAGGAATCGCGGAGTTTTGGTCCCGGCGCGTCGTCGGGCCGCATTCCGGTCAATCTGTCAAAGAATTATGAGCACAAGCGTTTTGCGGTTCAAAATTGCCACCGAGGAGTGGGAATTTGAACAGATTCATGAGTTGAACTACCGGACCTTTGTGGAGGAAATTCCGCAGCATCAGCCGGCGGAGCAGCCGCGTCTGGTGGACAAGTTCCACAAGGAGAACACGTACCTGATCTGCCTGGCCGGGGGCCGGGTGGTGGGGATGATGGCGGCGCGGGGGCAGCGGCCTTTTTCGCTGGATCAGAAGCTGCCGAATTTGGATTCGTTTTTGCCGCCCGGCCGCCGGCCGTGCGAGGTGCGCTTGCTGGCGGTGGAGAAGGAGTATCGCAACAGCCAGGTGTTTCGGGGGATTATTTCGCTGATGTGGCAGTATGGGACGGAGCGGGGGTATAATATGGCGATTATTTCCGGGACGACGCGCCAGCAGAGGCTTTACCGGCATCTGGGTTTTGTGCCCTTTGGCCCGCTGGTGGGGAAGGGGGAGGCGATGTTCCAGCCGATGTACATCACGCTGGAAGGATTTGAGAAGGTGGCGGAGGAATACTTCCGCCTGCCGGTCAATTTGCCGGGGCCGGCCAGTTTTTTGCCCGGGCCGGTGAGCATCCACCGGGAGGTGCGGAAGGCGTTTGAGCGGCAGGCGGAATCGCATCGTTCGGACCGGTTTGTGTCGCAGTTTCAAAGGGTGCGGGAGCGGTTGCGCGAGTTGACGGGAGCGCGGCACGCGCAAGTGCTGCTTGGCTCGGGGACGCTGGCCAATGACACGGTGGGGGCGCAGTTGTCGTTGCAGGACAAGCCGGGGCTGGTGTTGAGCAACGGGGAGTTTGGGGACCGGCTGGTGGATCACGCGCGGCGGTTTGGGCTGACGTTCGACACGCTGCAGTTTCCGTGGGGGGAGGCGTTTGACATGCCGGCGATCCAGCAGTTTTTGTCGCGTTCGCCGGCGGTGGGCTGGCTGTGGTTTGCGCACGGGGAGACTTCGACCGGGATGTTGAATCCGCTTTCGCCGCTGCAATCGCTGTGCGGCAAAAGGAGGATCAAGCTGTGCGTGGATTGCATCAGTTCGGTGGGGGTGGTGCCGGTGAATCTGGGGGGGGTATATATGGCGGCAGCGGCGAGCGGGAAGGGATTGGCGGCGTATCCGGGCTTGTGCATGGTTTTTTACAATCACACGGTCGGGCATTCGGCGCGGTTGCCGCGGTATTTGGATTTGGGCTGGTACGCGGAGCACCAGGGAATCCCGTTCACGCATTCGTCGAATTTGGTGCAGGCGCTGGATACGGCGTTGCGGCGGGTGGACTGGGCGAAGAAGTATGCGCAACTGGGGGAGGACACGGGCTGGCTGCGGGGCCGGCTGCGGGCGCTGGGCTTGAACCTGATCACGCCGGACACGGAAGCGATGCCGGGGGTGATCACGATAGCGGTGGGGCCTGGCCAGAGCGGTTTTGAGACGGCGCAGCGGTTGGAACAGGCGGGTTTTCTGCTCAGTTCCAACAGCGATTATCTGCGGCAGCGGAACTGGATTCAGATTTGCCTGATGGGCGAGTATTCGCGGGAGAAGCTGGACGGGTTGCTGGCGTGGCTGGCCCGGCATGCCGCGGCGGAGGCGGGAGCGGGGGCGGGTGCGGCGGCGATGGCAGTGGCGGGGCGCGGGGCGGCCGTTGCGCCGGGGGTGGCGGCCTGAGGCGGCGCGGGTTGAGGACCGGACAGACCGGATGAGTTTGACCATGCGCGAAATTACGTCCAATATGGTGTTGTAAATGAACCCTGGCGTGTTAAAATACTGCCATGCCAAGGAGGCAGCGTTTCACCTTGTCTGGTGTTGTCGCTTGGATTGGCCTGCGCGTTGAAGTGAATGGCAATATGTAGTCAAGAGAGAATATGAATGCCGGAAAAATCGTTGTTGGAATCGCTGCGTTACTGGCTCTCGGCTCCGCCATCCCGGCTCGCGCGCAAATCGTTGGGTTCGGCGGCACGAATTGGACGTTGAACACGAACCAGAACAGCCAAAGCGCGCCCTATATCACGACGAACGGCGCTCTGGTCCTTGGCACCAACGCGAATGACGCGAACAGCGCATGGTACGACACACCGCAGTACATTGGCAATTTCACGGCCTCGTTCGTGTGGCAGAACGCGAATTCGAATGATCAGGCCGGCTTTGTGTTCGCGATGCAGAATGAGGGGACCAACGCCGTAGGCACCGTGGGGGGCAATTATCTCGGTTATGTGGGCATCACTTCGGCCACGGGAGTCGCCTTCAGTATCAATAACAATGGCTTCCAGCCCGGCCTGGGATACGCTCCGACGCAAGTTCCGAACGGCGGTTCCGGAGGGTATATTGCCACCGGGGCGGTGAATTTCCACGGGACCAATGCCATCTCGGTGGCAATTTCCTATGCCAACGGGGTCCTCAAAGTCACGGTGTCGGATATGATCACCGGGGCTACGTTCACCACCAACCTCGTCGTGAATCTGACCGGCGCCGCGGGAGGAACCACGGCCTATGTGGGATTTACCGGCGGGGGAACGGGGGTGTTGAATGTGTCCATTAGCAATTTCGTCTTCGCGCCGGGTTCGCAGGTCCCCGTGACGAGCGGCTACCCGGTGACTTTGGACACGAGCGCGGGGAACATTGATGTCAGCAAGGTGTCGGGAGATGAAACGGACGGAGTCATCGCTTACAATCCCACGGCCCCCTTCTACATGTTTCTCGCGGCGAACCAGGATGCGCAGGCCGTGCAGCCGGCGCTTTTTGGCGCTTTTACCTTTAACGGCGGGCTCAATTGGTCGGGGGCTTCCCTGGGCAATCTCCCGCTGGGGTCGGATCCGGCGGTGGCGTGGGACGAGAACGCGAATTTGTTTATGGCCTATGTGGACGGCTCGGGTACCGGCGGGATTGATGTGGCGGTGAGTCTGAATGGGGGGAGGAGTTTTGACCTGTTGACCAACTTGGCGGCGGGAGATGTGGCCGTGGAGCCGAGAATCGCGGTCGGGAGCGGGACGGGCCTGGGCAGCTTGTGGGTTCTTTACAAGGATTTCAGCCTGTCTTACGCCCCGCTGGTGGCGCAAGGCTCCGCCGTGACGGGATTCTATGCTATTGGAGGCTTCGGGCCTGGCGAGATTGTGTCGGGAACGACCAATGACTGCGGTTTTGGGGACATCGCCGTCGGCCCGCAAGGGCAGGTGATGGTGGCCTTTCAGAATCTCTTTGACTCCCCCGGCATGGCCACCTGTTACGTCAGCGTGGACAGGGACGGCCTGGGGCCCAACGGGTTCAGCCCGCCGGTGGTGGCGGGGCTGAATGCGATTGGCGGCAACACGGTCATTCCGGCGGCGCCGGACGGCCTGGGCATCAACGCGGGGGCGGAACTGGCCTGGGACACCGCGTTGACCAGCCAGCAGTACGGCCGGGCGTACCTGGTTTGTGTGGGCCAGGGAACCGGAAATTCCGCCGACACGGATATTTACGTGAGTTATTCGACGGACAGCGGGGCGACCTGGAGCGCGCAAGCGCGGGTCAATGACGATCCGGGCCAGAACAGCCAGTTTATGCCGCGGGTGGCGGTGGACCCGACCGACGGCGCCTTGGCACTGAGTTGGTATGATTGCCGCCAGGACGCAGGACCGGTCATCAACACCAACTTCGTGCCGACCAACGTGGTCACGACGAACTACGAGACGAACTCCGGCACCATCACCACGAACGTGAGCACCAATACGATCACCAATATCGTGATCACGACAAACTTGACGGGGACCGTGGACAAAGTTCCCAACGATGACGCGATGTTCTATGGCACGGTGAGCTTGAATGGGGGAGTGACTTTTCAGAAGAATGTGAACCTCACCAGCGATACGACCAACGGCTACGAAGCGCACCTGGCGGGCAATCTGGATTTTGGGGATTATACCGGCCTGACGTTTTACCAGGGCACCTTTTTCCCCGTGTGGGCGGATAATTCCGGAAGCAAGGGCGTCAACCCCGATGGCGCCACCAACACCTTCGATATCGTGGTGGCCCCGGTAACGCTCAAAGGCCTGGCCGATGTGTCCATCACCTCGACCCTGATCAATACGACCAACCTGCCGCAGATTGGGTCGGCGCTGAATTATTACCTGACCGTGTACAATGGCGGGCCGAGCGCGGTGACGGCGGCCAGCGTGACCGATGTTTTTCCGTCCCAGGTGTACATACGCGCCGCCTTTCCGACCAACGGCACCACGGAGGGCACCTATGTTGTGCATGGCAGCACTCTGACCTGGCCGGTGGGAGCGCTGTCCCCCGGGCAGACTGCCACCATCCTGGTGCAAACGACGGCGCTCAACATTGGCAATGCCGTCAACACTGCCACGGTTTCGGCCGGGCCGGGGGTAACGGATCTGCTGCCCGGCAACAACGCCACCAATATGGCGACCACGATCTATGGGGCTAATTTGAATGTGTCCACCACCGCCGCGCCGTACGTGATCGGCTTCGGGGCGCCGGCGGTGACTTACACGGTGACGGTGAGCAACCAGGGGCCGGTGTCGGGCACGGGAGTGCTCCTTTCCAACGTGCTGTCGCGCAACCTTGTCTTGACAGGAGTGGCCTACCCGGCCCAGTACAGTTACACAACCAATGCCGGCCTGAACAACGCGACGTTCAACATCGGCGTGCTGACCAACGGCCAGACGGTGACGGTCAGCCTGACGGCCACCGCGCCGCTCTCGCGGTCTTACATGGGTTTCGGCCCGGCCACCTGCAGTTCCATCGCGCTGGGGGTGATTAACCCCACCAACACCGGGAACAGCGCCACGGCGACGGTTCAAATCGTGCCGCCCGATCTGGCCATCGGCATGACCGGCAGCCCCGCGGTCATCACCGTGGGGGATTCGGTGACTTACACGCTCGAAGTGACGAATCTGGGACCGGTGCCCGCTTTCGGGGTGAAGGTGACCAATGACCTGCCGGCAAACCTCCAATTTGCAAACGCGAGCGTGCGAAAAGGAACTTACACGGTCAAGGCCGACAACTACGTTACCGGCCAAACCGATGTTATCGCCACCCTGACTGAGCCGTTGTACCCCGGCCAGAGCGGCTTGGTGATCATTACAGCCACGGCCACGTCTCTCGGACAGGCTGCAAATGTCGCCATGGTCGGCGACGCTGTGCCGGATACCAATCCGATCAATAACACCGCCGCCGTCGCCACCTCGGTGCTCTCATCCGACATGGCTGTGGGAATGACCGGGAGCCCCGGCACGATTCTGGTCGGCCAAACGGTGACCTATACCATGAGCATGACGAACTTGGGGCCGTTTCGGGCGGGGGGTGTGACCCTGACCAATACCCTGTCGGCGAATTTGTCGGTGGCGGGAGTCTCGTTGCCCAATGGAGCCACCTACACCTCCAATCAGAACGTGCTGACCTTCAGCTTCGGCGCCATGACCAACGGCCAGACGGCCACCGTCACCATCATCGCCACGGCGCTCTCCCCCGGCCAGGCCAACTCAACCGCCGCGCTGGGGGACAACTTGGTGGACACCGATCCTCAAAACAACCTCGCCACAGTGTCCACGACGATCAACCCCCAGCCGCCGCCATTTTCCAACCTGACAGTCGTTCCGGGGATCACCAGCGTGTTCATTACCTGGAATACTCCCTACCAATCCACCGCCCAAGTGGCTTACGGTTTGACCGCGGCCACCAACGTATCGTTTTTGAATCCAACCCTCACCAATTACCATGTGGTCCTGTTGACGGGGCTTGTGCCGGATACCAATTACGTCTTTGAGGTCCGTTCCATTACGGACGGGGTCCTGGCCACGACCAATGGCATGTTCACCAACATTTCTTCGATCATCCTGGGCACGACAGACGCCGGCTATTCGGGCCTGGGGTGGCTGACCAGCGGGACGGCGGTGGGCATTTTCGGCGATAACTTCCGCTACGTGCCGGGGGTCGGCGGGGCTGCGACGGCCTCCACCACTTACACGCCGAACATACCGGTGGCGGGCCTTTACGATGTATCCATCTGGTATCCCGTCAACCCCGGTCCTTTCTCGCACAACACTCCGATGGTTGTCACCGGCGCGACGAACGTGGTGACGGTCAAAGTGGATCAAACCGTCAACGGCGGCAGTTGGCAGCCGCTGGTCCCGGGGGTGTTTTTTACCAACGGAACCACGGGCAATCTGACCATCTACAACGACTCCAGCGACACCACGACCAGCGTGGTGGCCAACGGCGCGCGCTGGGTCTATGAGCTGTCCCAGGACGCTCCCACCAACGGGACCGTGCCGGCCTGGTGGGCTGATTTCTATTTCGGCGGGAGCGTCAGCGGGGCGGCGGACACCGATGGCGTCGGCTATTCCAATTTCGCGGAATACGTCTTGGGCGCCGACCCCACTTCCCAGTCGGGTCAACTGCAATTCATGGTCGCGTCCGGCCCCTCCACCAACGTGACGGTCACCTTTGCTCCCTGGCAGGGCGGGCGCGTCTATTCACTCCAGTGCGTCACCAACCTGGGAAATTCCGCCTGGGTGACGCTGACCAACGCCGCGCCCGCGCTGAACACCAACAACGGCAGCGGTTCCTTCACGGTCGGCAAGCCGGCGCGCGGGGCCGCTTTCTACCGTTTGGCCGTCAGCCTTTTGCCCAACCAATAAGGGCGGATTCCGGGTTCACGGTCCGCTTTAGCGCTTTTGCGTTGCAAAAGTCGAGCGATCAAATAGGATCGTTCCTAATGACTTTTGCCACCACCAACGAGAGGACCTATCCATGAACTCGAATACTGCAATCCGGCCGGTTCCCACGCGTCTTCAACCATCCTCATCCTGGCGAAGCGCCCTGGCGCTTTTGGCCGCGCCTTTGGCGGCCGGGCTTCTGGCCGGGTGTCTGGGCGGGCAAGGCGGCGGCGGCGGCGCCGCCCCGGCAACTTCGGCCGGGAGCCTGGGCGAAATGACCCTGGGATCAGGCTGGCAGATGCAGGAAACGGGCAAGGTGGCGGAGACCAACGGGGAAGCCATCTCCCAACCCGGCTACGCGCCGAAGAACTGGTATCCCGCGACCGTGCCGGGGACGATCCTGACCACATTGGTCAATAACAAGGTCTATCCAGAACCGCTCTGGGGCGAAAACAACCGTCCCAACCTCATTCCCGAGAGTCTTTGCCGCGCTTCCTACTGGTACCGCGTCCAGTTCACCGTCCCGGCCGCGAATGCCGGCAAGCGGACTTGGCTGAATTTCCACGGTGTCAACTATATTGCCGAGGTCTTCGTCAACGGCCAAAAGGCGGGCGACATGAAAGGCGCGTTTGTGCGCGGCCTGTTTGACATCACGCCCCTCGTGGAGCCTGGGAAGACGGCGGCGGTGGCCGTCCGCATCCTGCCTCCGCCGCATCCGGGCAATCCCCAGGAACAAACCGTCCAACTGGGCCTCGGACCCAATGGCGGCGATTTGACGCAGGACGGGCCGACTTTTGTGTGCTCGGTGGGCTGGGATTGGATTCCGGCCATACGCGACCGGAACATGGGGATTTGGCAGAAGGTCACGGTAAGCTCCAGCGGCCCGGTGGCGCTGGAGAATCCGCTCGTCACCTCCGATCTGCCCCTCCCGCGAACCGACTCGGCGGATTTGAAGGTGGAAACCACGGTGAAGAACCTCACGGACGCCCCGCAAACCGGCGTCCTGCGCGGCTCCTTTGGCGGCGTCAGCTTCCAGAGGCCCGTCTCGCTCGCCCCCAGGGAATCCAGGCTTGTCAAGTGGACGCCGCGGGACACGCCGGCGTTGCACGTCGTCAACCCGCGCCTGTGGTGGCCGAACGGCTACGGCGATCCCAATTTATACACCATGCGCTTGACATTTGAGATGAATGGCGGCATTTCCGACCGCTGCGAATTCAACTTTGGCATTCGCAAAATTGAATACGCCGTGCCGGATTCTCCGTTCCTCACCCTCTCCGTCAATGGGGTGCGCGTGTTCTGCAAGGGCGGCTGCTGGGGAATGGACGAGGCGTTGAAACGCAGCCCGCGCGAGCGCCTGGAAGCCCAAATCCGCTTCCAGAAGGAAGCCAATTACGTCATGCTGCGCAACTGGGTCGGCCAAAGCACCAGCGAGGATTTGTATGATCTGTGCGACCATTATGGAATTATGATCTGGGACGAATTCTTCGAGGCCAACCGGGGCGACGGCCCGTCGGCGACCGACGTGCCCCTGTATCTGGCCAACGTCCGTGAAAAAGTTCTCCGCTATCGCAACCACCCCAGCATCGCCCTGTGGTGCGGACGCAATGAGAGCGACCCGGCCCCGCCCGCGCTGGCGGCGGGCATTTCCAACCTCATGCAGGAATTGGAGCCGTCGCGCATGTATCACGCCAACTCCGACGACGGCCCGGGCGTGCATTCCAACGGGCCTTACTATTGGCGCACGCCGCTGGACTACTACAATTATCCCACCTCGGGACGGCTCGCGGAGGTGTTTAAGACGGAGCTGGGCAGCGCCTCCATTCCCACCCGCGAGAGCATTTTGGCATGGATGCCGGAAAAGGACACGGAGAACTTTCCCAACGACGATTGGGCGGAGCATGACCTGGCCCGCGGCGCCGACAACGGCAATACCTTCCCTGCCACCATCGGCGCGCGCTATGGCAACATTTCCGGCTCCAACTTCTCGCTCGCCAAATTCGTGCATGAGGCGCAAATGGCCGACTACGAGGCCTACCGCGCCATGTATGAAGGGCGCGAAGCCAGATTATTCACCGGCAGCACGGCGGTGCTGACGTGGATGAGCAACCCCGCCCAACCCAGCACCTGCTGGCAGCTTTACAGCTATGACCTCGAGCCGTTCGCCTCTTTCTTCGGCACCCGCAAGGCTTGCGAACCCATCCACATCATGATGAACCAATCCAATTTCAACCTGATGGTCATCAACCACACCGCAAAACCTCTCAACGGCTTGAAAGCCCGCGTCCGCGTCATCAACCTGGACGGCTCCGTCGTCTCCGACAAGACCACCCCCGTCTCGGCCAACCCCAGTTGCGCCACCAACCTCGGCCCCATTGAGCTTCCCGCCGCCCTCTCCCCCGTGCATTTCGTCAAGACCGAACTGCTGGACGCGCAGGGCCGGATGGTGTCGGACAACTTCTACTGGCGCGGCAACAACGCCAATGATCTGACCGCCCTGGCCGGCCTGCCGCCCGCGCCCATTGAAGGAAACATCCAGCGGCACGATGCCGGCGGCAAATGCCTCCTGGACGTCACGCTGTCAAACACTTCCAAAGTTGTCGCCCTGATGACCCACATCCAACTGCGCAAACAAAGCTCCAATGAGCGCGTGCTGCCCGTCTATTACGACGACAACTACGTGTCGCTGTTGCCGGGCGAAAGCAGAACCATCAAGGTGGAGGCCGCCTCCAAGGATCTGGGCGGGGACAGTCCCCTGGTGGTGGTGGACGGGTGGAATCCGGTTATCAAGAGCCAGAGCTTCCGCGGCGGAGCGAGCCTCGCGCCCAACCTCCCGGCCCTGGTCATCGGCGCTCCCGCGGCCAAACCGTAATCGCCAATGGGCAGTTGCGGGAAAGGATGAGGGCAGCCGATTTCGAGCGCCGATTTAGAGCGCGGGAAGCCCGGTCCTGCGTTCGGAACTTAAAAATTCACTTTAGGCTGTTTCAACCCGTTGCACACCATCGCTTGCCACACTCACAAACCATTGATAATAAATAACTTCTATCTGTTCATGCGCTTTTTCACTCTGTCGAAAAGGGCCGAGGTTCCGACCCCAAAAGTAGCACAAAAAGTAGCACAGACCCAAAACCGACCCCAAAATACTTGCTCAAGTCCTGTGCGTCTGGAAAGGGCATTTTCCCCGCGGCTCGTTCCCGTGTCGTCATCCAGCTTGCTCAAGGCACGAAGGCCAAGCCGAATGCCAACACGCGAACGCTCCGCCCCGACAAGTGCCTGGTCGTGAAGTCGCTGGATTCCAGCTTGCGCCCTGTTTGCCCTTCGCAACATGGAATCCACCGCCATCACCA
>Ga0182027_10016310_pt1 | contig 10155 bp, 6 predicted proteins | sample 712E1DmetaG_FD_121300 | JGI IMG/M metagenome (GOLD analysis project Ga0182027, IMG submission 121300) | Permafrost microbial communities from Stordalen Mire, Sweden - 712E1D metaG (Illumina Assembly) | ecosystem: Environmental > Terrestrial > Soil > Wetlands > Permafrost | place: Sweden... | reverse complement strand
TCGGTCGGCATGTTCATGGCCCTGCTCGACGTGACCATCGTCAACATCGCCATCCCGGCCATCAAGAACGATCTGAACGCGTCGCTCCCGCACGCCTCGTGGGTGCTGAACGCCTACAGCCTGGTGCTGGCCGTGTCCTTTCTGTCGATGGGCCGCATCGGCGACAAGTTCGGTCAGAAGCGGGTCTTCATCTTCGGACTGGTCGCTTTCACCCTCTTCTCGCTGCTCTGCGGCCTCGCCCCCACGATCGACTGGCTGATCGCTTTTCGCGCCGGCCAGGGTCTCGGCGGCGCAGCCCTGCTGACGATCTCGCTGGCGATCGTGCTCGGCGCGTTCCCCCGGCGCCAGCAGGGCATGGCGGTCGGCCTCTGGGGGGCGCTGGGCACGGCCGCCGCGGCCGTCGGACCGACCCTCGGCGGCCTGCTCGTCACCTACGCGAGCTGGCACTGGATCTTCTTCGTCAACGTGCCGATCGGCATCCTGGCCGTCGTCTTCGCCGCCCTGGTGATCCCCGTTCGCGGCCAGCAGGCGCGTGTCGCCGGCGGCGTCGACGTTCCCGGCATCGCCATCGCCGCGGCCGGCCTGTTCCTGTTCACGCTGGCGCTCGTGCAGGGCGACTCGTGGGGCTGGACCTCGCCGGCCATCCTCGGCCTGTTCGCCGGCGCCCTCGTCGCCTACCCCGTCTTCATGTGGTGGGAGCTCCACACGAGCCACCCCATGTTCCCCTTCGAACTGCTGCGCATCCGTTCGTTCACGGCCGCCAACACGGCGATCATGTTCATCGGCATGTCGATGGGCGGCACGTTCCTCATGATCGTCATCTTCCTGGTCTCCGTGCTGGGCTACTCCGAGCTGAAGGCGGCGCTGGCCCTGACGATCATGCCGCTCATCGCGCTGGTCATCGCCCCCAACGCGGGGCGCCTGAACGACCGCATCGGACCGCGCCTGCCGGCCGCGCTGGGCGCCGGCCTGTTCGCCGTGGGCCTGGTCCTGCTGGCTCAGCTCGGCGGCAACACCAGCCTGGTCGACGTCATGTGGCGGGCCGCCTTTATCGGCGCCGGCATGGGCTTCGCCATGCCGACGCTCTCGGCAGCCTCGATGGCGTCGCTACCGCCCCAGGTGCGCGGCGTGGGTTCGGGCGCGCTGAACACCCTGCGCCAGGTCGGCTTCACGATCGGCGTCGCGCTGCTCGTGGCGATCTTCACCCACACCGCCGCCACCAACGCCATGAAGGCCACGAAACAGTCGATCGCCTACCTGCAGACATCGGCGCAGCTCTCGACACAGCAGAAGGGCCTTTACACGGCCACGATCGTCAAGAACGCCCGGGCGGCGGCCGCGTCGTCGGGTGGCGACGCCGCCACGGTGCTGGTCAAAGACCCGCTCACCGGCGCGCCGCAGGCGCCCGCCGGCACGCCGCAGGCCGCGACCCGACAGCAGGTGTCGCTGGTGACCGCGGCCATCTTCCGCGACGACATCGCCCAGTCGTTCAAGTGGCCGTTCTACGTGGCCGCGCTGGCCGCGCTGCTGGCCATCTTCCCGGCGCTTCTGACCGGGCGGCGGCTGGGCGAGCACGCCGGCCACGAGAAACTCAACAAGGCTGGCCGTGAGGCGGCCGGCGAGGCTGCGGCGGCCGGCGGCGGCGCGGCGGCCGGCGGGACCGCGGCGGCCGGCGCGGCGGCCTCCGGCACGACGGCCGACGCGATGGAGTGACCGCCCGCGCGACAGACGCGCCGCCGGCAGCGATGCCCGTCGGCCGGCGCCCGGCACACACCGGCCGGCGGCCCGGCGAGAGCGGGGCGCGCGGCGACATCCTCGCCGCCGCCCGCACGGACTTCGCCGAGAACGGCTACGACCGCGCCACCATCCGCGGCATCGCCGCGCGGGCCGACGTCGACCCGGCCCTCGTGCACCATTACTTCGAGACCAAGGAACACCTCTTCGAAGCCGCGGTCGAGCTGCCGGTCTCCCCCGCCGAGTTTCTGCCACCGATCCTCGCCGGCGAACGCGCGCGCATCGGCGAAGAGGTCACGCGACGCTTCCTCACAGTGTGGGAGGAGCCGCACAACCGGCCGATCTTCCTGGCCATGCTGCGCTCGGTGCTGTCGAACGAGCAGGCGGCCGAGGTCGTCCGGCGCCTGCTCGTCAAGGAGATCTTCGGACCGATCGCGACGGCTCTGGGCGTGCCCGACGCCGAGCTGCGCGCCACCCTGGCCGGCTCGCAGTTCATCGGCCTCGCGCTCATGCGCTACGTCGGCCGGGTCGAACCGCTGGCGTCGGCCGACGTGAGCTCGCTCGCCGCCGCCGTCGGACCGACCATCCAGCGCTATCTCACCGGGGAGATCGGCGCGCGGCAGGGCGCGGTCGGCGCGTAACGGTCGGCCCGTAAGGCGCGGTCGGCGCGTACGGTGCGGTCGGCCAGCCGGCGGACCGGCGTCCGCCGCTCGCCGTTCGCCCGTGGCCTCAGAGGAACCGCGCGCGGATGCGCTTGGCGGCTTCGAGCTTCTCGCTCTGGTCGGCCTCGTCGGTGCCGGCGACACGCCGCCGCAGGGCCTCTGCGCGCTGCTCGTCGCGCAGGTCGCGCGGGGCGCGATAGACCCCCACGCGGGCGCCCAGGGCAAACTCGGCCTGTTGGCTCGGCGACAGCGCCAACAGCTCGTCGAGCAGGCTTGTCAGGCGGCCGCGGTCGTCGGGCAGCGAGCCCTCGAGTTCGGGCATGAGGTTGAGAGCGTGGTCGGAGCGCAGCTCGAGGCGCACGCCGTCGAGCGCCTCGAGCAGCGCCCGCAGCTCGGCGGCGACCTCGACGTCGTCGGGCAGGGTAAAGCGACCGTCCGCTTCGTCGTCGGCCAGCGGCGTGCCCGGCACGACGGCCGTGGTGCGCAAGCGGACCACCAGCGGTCGCTCCGGCCCAGCCGCGGCCGCGACCTCGCGCAGCACGGCCGCGGTGCCGCGCACGTGCTCGGCGGCGAGGTCGCGGCCGCCGAGGCCCGGCATGACGTAGAAGCACAGCTCCAGGCCCGCCTCGAGCACCTGACGGCCGGCCGTGACGAGCCGGGCCGCCGTGCAACCCTTGTCGACGCGGGCCAGCACCTCGTCGGAGCCCGACTCCATGCCGAGGTGCACGCGCGTGAGCCCCGCCGCCGCCAGGAGGGCGAGTTGCGGCGGGCGGCGACGCGCCAGCGTCGCCGCCCGCCCGTAGGTCGTCACGCGAGTCACGCTTGGAAACGCCCGACGGACGTGCTCGATCACGGCGGCGAGCTTGTCGGGCGCAAGGGCGCAGGGGTCGGCGTCCTGCAGGAACGCGGCGCGCGCCCCGTCGCGCAGGAACAGCGCGACCTGGAACGCCTCGGGCGGCACGCTGCCGGCCCGCGGCGTCATCGTCGGCTCGCCCTCGAGCGCGTCGGCGGCAGCCCTCATGGCGTCGACGTCGGCCAGCACCTCGGCGAGTGAGCGCACCGAGAAGCGGCAGTCCTTGTAGACCGGGCAGAAACGGCAGCGGTTCCAGCCGCAGTTGCGCACGACGCGCACGAGCAGGCTCGAGGCCTCGCTCGGCGGTCGGATGGGCCCCTGCTCGAACGACGGAGTGGTCAACCCTGCGCCGGGCGAGCTCAGGTGCGGGCCGGCGGACCGCCCACCCGGCGGGAGGGCAGCACGGCGCGCACCACCAGGGCGACGCCCAGCGCCACGATCAGAAGCGGCCAGGCGTGCCAGACCACCGCCCACGGGTGACCGAAACCGGGCAACACACCGAGAGCGACGAGCGCCAGGCCGCACACCAGCGGCCAGAGGTGCGCCCAGCCGGCCTGCCGGCGGCGGATCAGCCAGGCCAGCGCCAGGCCGCAGCCCAAGCCCACGAGGCTCAGCAACGCGGGCGAGCCGAGGGCCTTGTCGACGATCATGCCGGCGCCCCAGCCGGCGAGCGCCAGGCCGGGCAGGTAGAGCGAGTAGAAGGGCCGCCAGCCCACGGCGAGGGCGAGCAGCGCCACGCCGGGCGCCAGGATCGCCACGCCGAGCAGCGACACACCGGTCACGATGAGCACGAAGAGCAGGGCGCCCGCGGCCACCAGGGCGCCGCCGGCCGCCAGCGCCAGCCGGCGGCGGCGCCGTTCGCGCAGTTCGAGGTAGCCGGCCGGGGCCCCATAGGAGACCGCGCTGGGCGTGACCGCGATCAGCGCGCGCAGCTCCGCTGCGCGCGCCTCGAGCTCGTCGCGGAGCGGGTCGGCCGGCGGCGGTGCGCCGCCTGAGGTGTGATCGGTTGCGCTCATCTGCGCCGGTTGTTCCCCGGAGGGATCATTCGTAGTGGATGGCGTCGAGGATGTTGACGCGGGCGGCGCGGCGCGCCGGCAGCACGGCGGCGATCACCCCTACGAAGCCGGCCACGACCAGAAAGACCACGAGCTGGCTCCAGGGCACCGAGAACGTGATCCCCTGCGAGGCCAGGCGCGACGACACGACGTAGGCGAACAGCACGCCGAGCACCGTCCCCAGGATGCCGCCGATGATCGAGGTGATGACGCTCTCGTAGCGCACGATGCGCCGCATCTGCCGCCGGGTCGTGCCGATGGCCCGCAGCATGCCGATCTCGCGGGTGCGCTCGTACACCGACAGCACCAGCGTGTTGACGATGCCGAAGACCGAGATGATGACGCTCACCGCCAGCAGGGCGTAGATCAGGGTCAGAAGCTGGTCGACCTGCTTCTTGAGCGACGCCGTGTACTCCGTCTTGGTCTGCACGGTGGCGGTCGGGAACGTCTTGAGCGCCGCCGCGACGGCCGCCTTGGCCTGCGCCGGGTCGGCGCTCGTCGAAGCGATGATGTAGATCGGATCGCCCTGGGTCGCCGGGACGAGCTTGTCGAAGGCGCCCTGGGCGACGGTGAAGCCCGTCAGCAGGGTCGGGTCGCGGTACTCACCGACCACCGTGAACCGCTGCCTGACACCGGTCTGGCCGAGGGCGGTGAAGCTCTTGCCTTTCGACAGGCCGTACTTGCCGGCGAACTGTTCCTCGACCAGGGCCTGGTCGGCCGTGAGGCCACCGAGCAGGGCGTCGGAGCCGCCCTTGAGCCAGTGGAAGTGCCACAGCGGGCCAAAGGCGACCGGGTCGACGCCGACCATGCTGGCCGTGCTACCGCCGTTGATCTGGGCGGTCGCCGCGTAGATGCCGGCGGCCCGGTCGACACCCGGCACGGCCCGCACCGTGGCCAGCGCCGCGTCGGGCACCGCGCCGCCACTTTGCCCACTCACCACGATGGCGGCGTTGACCGAGCGGTCGACGGCGCTCACGAACGACGTCTTGAACCCCTGCGCGAACACCGCGACGAACACCACCACGGCGAGACCGATCATGAGGGCCGCGGCAGTCGCGGCCGTGCGCGCCGGGTTGCGCGTGGCGTTCTCGCGGGCCAGCCGGCCGCTGCTGCCGGCAAAGCGGGCGGCCGGCCAGCCGATCACGCTGGCCAGAGGCCGCACGACGTGCTTGGCGACCATGGCGACGGCCACGAAGATGAGCACCGCCCCGAGAGCCATCTCGAGCAAGCGGGTCGAGGTGGGACCGTGGACGAACATGCCGGCGGCCAGAGCGGCCGCGCCGGCGAGGGCCGCCGCGGCGGCGATGATCGGGCTGTAGCGGCTGACGACCGACGGCGGCAGGGTGGCGCCCTCGTGCAGGGCCGCCACGGGCGGCACCCGCGTGGCCCGCAGGGCGGGCGCCAGCGCGGCGAGCAGGGCCACACCGACACCGACCACGAGCGAGACCACGATGGTGCGCGGCGCCAGGGCGATGCCGGAGGTGGGGATGTCGGCGCCGACCGCCTTGAACAGGGCGTTGATGCCCTTGGCGATGCCCATGCCGGCGGCGATGCCCAGCAGCGAAGCGACCAGGCCGAGCGCGCCGGCCTCGCCGATCACGCTGGCCAGCACCTGGCGGCGCGTAGCCCCCAGTGAACGCAGCATGGCGAACTCACGGATGCGCTGGGCGACGGTAATCGAGAAGGCGTTGAAGATGATGAAGGCGCCGACGATCACGGCCACGCCGCCGAAGGCCAGCAGGATGGTGCGCAGCACGTTGCCGATGGCGTCGCTGACGGCCTTGGTCGAGTCGGCCACGCTCTGGGCCGCGGTCTTGACTTGAGCATAGGCCGGCAGCGCCGCCTTGAGGCGTCGGGCGAGCGTGTCGGGGGTGACGCCCGGCTGGGCGGCCACGGCGATGGTCGAGTACTGGCCCTCGAGACCGTACCAGCGCTGGGCGTCGGCCACCGTCGTCTGGACGATGGTCGCGCCGCCGATCGACGTCGAGTCGCCGAAATCGAACACACCCGCGATCTCGACCTTCTGCAGGCCTTGGTTGGTCGCCAGACCGATGGTGTCGCCGACCTGCAGATGCTTGTCGCTGGCCAGCTTGGCGTTGATCGCCACGGCGCCGCTGCGCGCCGGCGCCGCGCCGGCTATGTAGTTGCTCTGGCTGAAGCGGGACGGCGCCGTTGAAAAGACGAGCGTGGGTGCCCCGCCGGTGCTGACGGACTTGCCGTTGACGACCACGGCGCCGCTGCCCTCGACGATGCCGGCCGCGTCGGCCACGCCGCTCACGGCCTTGACCTGGTCGAGCATCGCCACCGGCAGCGTGCCGCCGGGGCCATAGAGGTCGCCGCCCGAGAAGGCCGCCTTGTGGGTGATGTTCACGTCGGTGCCGACGGCCGCCTTTTCGAAGATCGTGCGAAAGCCGTTGTTGATCTGGTCGGTGATGACGTACGTGCCGGCGATCATGGCGACCCCCAGGACGATCGCCAGCATCGTGAGGACCGTGCGCAGCTTGCGGCTCCACAGGTCGCGCAGCGACAGGCGGATCATCGCGCCGGCCCGCCGTCGCCGCGCTCCGAGGTGGCCTCGAGCGACTTGATGGTGTCGTAGATCTCGTCGCGGCTCATGCGCCCGCAGTCGAGCTCGACGCGTCCGTCCTGCAGAAAGACGATGCGATCGGCCACGGTGGCGGCCCGGGCGTCGTGGGTGACCATGACGATGGTCTGGCCGAACTCGTCGGCCGAACGGCGCAGCAGGCCGAGCACTTCGTCGCCGGTCCTGGAGTCGAGGTTGCCGGTGGGTTCGTCGGCGAAGATCACGACCGGACGGCTCACCAGCGCCCGGGCGATGGCGACGCGCTGCTGCTGGCCGCCCGACAGCTCCGCCGGACGATGGCCGAGGCGATCGCCCAGGTCGACGGCGCGCACCAGGGTGTCGAGCCAGACGTCGTCGGTCTTGCGTCCGGCGATGGTCAGAGGCAGCACGAGGTTCTCCTGAGCGGTGAGCATCGGCAGCAGGTTGAAGGTCTGGAAGATGAAGCCGACCTTGTCGCGACGAAGCTGGGTGAGCTGGCGTTCCTTGAGCGTGGTGATCTCGACGCCGTCGATGCGCACGGTGCCGCTGGTGGGCTCGTCGAGCCCGGCCAGAACGTGCATCAGGGTCGACTTGCCGGATCCGGAGGGGCCCATGATCGCCGTGAAACGCCCTCGCTGCAGATCGAGGGAGATGCCCCGCAGGGCGTCGACGGCGGCGTCGCCCGAGCCGTAGCGGCGCGTGAGATCGCGCGCCGCGACGACCGCGTCGCCGCCGTCGCCCACGGCCTGCGGCCTTTCGCAGGCCTCCGGCACGATCCCAGGTCCCTGCTCACGAACGTCGCTCATCTGGCGGGCCTCCTTGTGGTGTCGCGCACGCCGGCACAACCGCGGCGCGCGACGACCACGATAGGTCACGAGTCATGACGGACTTTACCCGGGCGGGATCGTCTTGGTCGTCACCCCACGGTGGGAAACGGGTCTGTCACCGCGGGGGTACCCGGGCGCCGCTACATGCTCCTGGCCACGCTCGTGGTGAGCTCGCCCAGACGGTACGTGTAGCTGCCCATCTCGTTGTCGTACCAGCCGAAGATCTTGACGTGGGTGAGCGGCACGCGCATCGTCTGCGGCGGCGCCCCTGAGCCGGGCTCTCGAGGGGGCACCCTGAGGTCCATGAAGCCCGTGCGCGTGTGGGTCTCGACGCCTTCGATGACCACGGCGGCGTTCTCGCCCAGCATGTCGAGCGACACGTTCTGCTCGTCGCTGTACTTGAGCAGGCCGCGCGCCTCGCCTTGCGCCGCCTCCTGGTAGATGGCGTTGACGACCTCACGCTCGACGGCCACCGTGCCGTCGGGCAGGGCCTCGTTCTGGAAGGTGACGTTGAGGATGATGAGGCTCACGCTGGCCGTGGGGATACGAACCGAGTCGGCCATGAAGCCGATGCGCGCGATCTCGGGCATGACCTGCTCCAGGGCCGCGGCGGCGTTGGTCGAGGTGAGCACGACGTTGCCCAGCGCGCCGCGCGTCTTGCGCAGGTCGGTGGCGCCGGCCGCCGGCACGGCGTCCAGCAGGGGCTGCGAGTTGGTGGCGGCATGCACGGTGCTCATGCCGGCAGTGATCATGTTGCGGGTGAGGTCGCGCTCGAGGAGCGGGCGCATCATGTGAGCCAGCGCCGTGGTCGTGCACGAGGCCGCCGAGACGAGCCGGTGCTCGGCGGCGTCGAACTGATAGTCGTTGATGCCGTGGATGAGGATCGTCGAGTCGTCGGGCAGCGGCACGCCCTTGAGCTTGCTCGAGAACGGCGAGCTCACCACCACGGTCCTCGCCCCGGCGGCCAGGTGGCCGCGCAGCGATCCCTTGGCGGCGTCGGCCTCGGCGTGAGGGTCGCGGAAAGTGCCGGTGCACTCGACCACGAGCGACACCCCGTTGTCGCGCCAGGGGATGTCCTTGGGGCTGCGGGCCTCGCGCAACACGACGATCTCCTTGCCGTAGGCGCCGATCAGGCCGCGCTGCTCGTCTGTGACGCGCATGTCGCGCACGCCGGCCTGGCCGTGCAGAAAGCGGTGCAGCGGGCCGTAGGTGCTGTCCTTGGCGATGTACTGCACGACCGATTCGAGCGAGGTGCCCACCGGCCGTCCCACGTTGACCACGATGCGGTCGAAATCGTCGCGCGCCAGGTGGTACCAGAGCACCAGCTTGCCGATGCGACCGAGCCCGTTGATGCCCAGTGTGCGTTGCCCACTCATCGCTTCTGCCCCCCTCGTCGGCCGCGACCCTACGACCCGCTCAGGACGGGCCCACGGGCGCCGCGCTCGTTGCGGCGGGCCTGCCGGCCCGCCGCAACGATATCATCCGGCGTCGGACGCCACGACGTTGCCGTGGACGGCTCGACACCCCGAACGGGAACGACCCCGCCACAGGCGGGGTCGTTGGTCACAGCGTGAACGTGATGGTAGACCCAAGGGGACAACTCACGAACCTTCGGGAAGAGGTGCGGCGAGTCTTCGAGGAGCTCGCAGGTACATGACCTGGACCCCCTGGTCACCTTCCTATTCTGCACTACCAATTACGTAGGAACGCCGGTCAGTTCGCATGGTTAGCTCAGCGGCACCGCGAAGTCGATCTCGGGCCGGCTGTCGGGGGTTACTGGTGGCTCGGCGAGGTAGGTGAGCCGCACACTCAGGTCACTCGGCAGCCGTCGCTCGGCTGCGCTCCAGCTGCGCAGGCTCGCCGAGACGAGCTGCCACTGCGCGCCGCTGAGCTGCGCTTCGCCCATGTGGACGAAGGCCTCCTCGTGGGCCGACTCACTGCGCAGGGTGAGCTCGGGATAGAGCGCGGCGAGTTCCTGCGCTTGCTCGGCCGACACGGGACGGCAGAACTCCACGGGACCGTCGCTGTCGGGGCTCACCTCGCCGTGGTAGATGAGGATGAGGAAGGGTGCGCCCGCAACGAGGGGCTGCGGTCGCTCCTTGAAGATGGCGAGAAACTCCTTTCCCAAGGCGAAGGTCTCCTGCTCGTCTACGACGTGGCGCAACCGGCAGAGCAAGCTGCGCTCGGGCACCATGCGCGTAGCGACCTCGAACATCACATGCTCCTCTCCTGACAGTAAGTCGACGATGTAGCCGGCGAGGTCGCGACGGGCGTCGTGCTCGGCCTCGACAGCCTCCCAGTAGATTGCGATCTGCCGTGCCGCAGCTGCAGGTTCGAGGGTGAGGATCGCCTTGATCTCGGCCAGGGGCAGGGCGATCCGGCGCAGCAGGGCGATGAGATGCGCCTGCTCGAGCTGGGCGAGCTCGTAGGAGCGATAGCCGGTGTCGGGGTCGACTGCGGT
>Ga0182027_10016309_pt1 | contig 10156 bp, 5 predicted proteins | sample 712E1DmetaG_FD_121300 | JGI IMG/M metagenome (GOLD analysis project Ga0182027, IMG submission 121300) | Permafrost microbial communities from Stordalen Mire, Sweden - 712E1D metaG (Illumina Assembly) | ecosystem: Environmental > Terrestrial > Soil > Wetlands > Permafrost | place: Sweden... | reverse complement strand
TGCAGTCGCCCGCAGCTACGACCGGACGGATGCCCTCGGCGAAGAAGTCGACGAGTTGCACACGGGCATCCGGGCAAATGTAAGCGCAGGCTCCACAGCCGATGCACAGGCGCCAGTCCACGACATCAGCAAGGATCTTGATACGGGGCATGGGAACGGAGCCAAATCAACGATCTCACAAGAGTGAACCGAGGGAACGGAGCGAAGACTGACGGCGAAGGAGTCGGATGGTCTCTCGTGTCTCCGTTGCCTCCTAGGAAACAGAGCTCCGTTGTAGCCGGCCTCGCTGAGGCCGGCCCGGGTCGGCGACCCCGGCTACAAGTTTCCACCCGTCGCCGGCAAAACGTGTTTTTGCGTTTTTGCCTCCTGTAAAACAGTCCGCGATCGGTTAGCCGAAAGGAAACGTGAATTCATCAGACGGGCACCCGGGAAGGGTTGCTCGTTGCTTCCGCGAACAACATGCGAAAAACCTCCCGTAATCGGCCGCGGGCCTCCTCGGCGCGTCGAAGCAGCCCGGCGCGCACGCTGGCCCGCTGGCGATAAAGGTCCAGGATGCGGGCCACGGCCTCCTCGTTCGTTGCTTCGCGCGCGTCAACCACCCAGGATTCCATGCCGACCGATTCAAACACCCCGGCGAACTTCCGGCTGTAGGCCACGGCGACGCACGGCACTCCTTGGGAGAGTGCGGCGATGCAGGAGTGCATGCGCGAGCCGATGAAGAAATCGCACTGGCCGATCACGCCCTTGATCTCGTGTTGATCATATTCGCGGGTGACGATCCGGGCACGGGCACGGACTTCGGGCGGCAACGCATCACGCAACTTCCGGCAGGCCTCGGGGTCGCTTTCGACATTCCCGTCCGGAGCGAACGTATGCGGCACCAGCCAGAGTTCGCCATGATGTTCGCGCAACAGGGCCACGACGAGCTGGGGCAGGAAAGTGGCGTAATTCAGCTTGAGACCGAACATGTTCCTCCGGGTGTAGCCACCGTTGTACATCAGCCCATTGACATTCAGGCCGATGATTCCGGGCGGAATGGGGCCCGCGAACGGCGGATCCAATTCGATTCGCTCCGGCCGCACGGATTCCAGGGAAAAGGCGACGTCAGGGCAGAGCAGCACCTCCTGCTCCGGGCCGACCAGCTTCTGCGCGAGCTTCTGGCTCTGTTGGTCGCGGGCGATGATAACGGAGGATCGTTTTAGGAGAAACCGCGCCAGCCAGCGGGCCAGCGGGTTCATGTACGGTCCATACGTCTGGGGAAACTGTACGATCGTGCCTTTCACCAGGACAACCGTCCAGACCAAGAGAAAGTTGAGCAGAAATCTCCTCATGCCATAGATGTCGCTGAAACTATCGCCGCCGCGTATATCCCCTACGAAGTCCGCCTCCGCAGCTGTCCTGACCCACGGAGTGGAACGCGCAATAGCCGCACGAATGCCCGCCACGGGAAGCAGGCGATAGAGGACTGCCATCAGAAGAATCCAAAAAAGATGGTCCCGCAAACGAGAGCGCAGAGACATGCGGGCATTGACCACCGGGATGGACCGAAGCTCACCTCCCACGCGGAACGACACGGGCCGGTTGTCGCGATTTCCCAGCAACAGCACCACCTCGCCTCCGCGAGATGCCTGCGAACAGAGGTTGATCAACGACGCCCCCAAAGCGAGCACCCCGCGGTTGCCGCAATCCACCGGCGTGCCCATGACGCATGTTTTCATGCCGGTCAGAGTCCACTCCTAACGGATTGTGTCGCCCTCCAGAGGCCGGGCGAAATTCCCCTTGACTGGTTCGAGCTCCTCCAGGGACGCCTCCCACCATCGAGATTTCAGGAGTTCCTCGATCATGTGCCTGGAGAAACGGTATCGAAGAACCCTGGCCGGATAGCCTCCGACTATGGCGTAAGGAGGGACATCCTCAACCACCACACTTCCCGCAGCAATTACAGCACCATCGCCGATCCTTTTCGTCGGATAAAGAATCATCGCATTATGTCCAATAAAGACGTCATTACCGATTTGCAATTCCACGCGAGGAAGCGCATAGCCTTCAGCGAATTTCAAAGCAGGGTGATAAAACAGGGCATTCGTCGAAATTGTGTTTCGCGGATGATCCGCGGTCTGGATTACTACTGTTGGGTAAATACCAGTATACCTGCCAATCTTCGTTTTTCTCTGCATTCTGTTCACATCAAAACACTGTTCAGAGTAGTCGCCGATTTGTATCTCATAGTACTTTGCATAGAGCTTCCGCAGCGTGACCGTAAATAATTCCCCGCCTTCCAACTTCAAGGTAAGGTACTGAACCAGGGATCGAACTCGCTCACTGCCGATTCGGTACAAGGGGGCTAGAATCCACCTGCAAATCCACGATTCTCTCATCCGATATTGGCGTTTCGAGGCCGCGCGCGCGAGCGGATCGCGCCGTTGCGCAACAATGGATGCCAGCACGGCGAGATCGGCCTTGGATGCTTCGGGTGGGGGCCCGCTCTTCGGATTCTCAAGCGCTGAAACCGCCGCTTGATTCGGGCGCTGTGATTCCAAAAGCGCGCATAAACTTGCTACCGTAGGGCACTCAAACAACGCGACCGGCGGGAGATCAGATTTAAAACGGTCATTAATCAGCGAAATGGTGCGCAGAACCACGAGTGAGTGACCGCCCAGGTCAAAGAAATTGTCGTGAATGCCGATTCGTTCAACTTCAAGCGTCTCAGACCAGATGCGGCATACTTCCTTTTCTGTTTCCGTTAGCGGGGCCACATATTCACACCCTAAATCGGGTCGCTTTAGGTCAGGTTCCGGCAGCGCCTTGCGATCTATCTTCCGGTTTGGCGTCATGGGGAATTCCGGCAGAACGACAAAGACGGAAGGCACCATGTGATCGGGTAATCTGTCTTTCAAAAAGCGGCGCAATTCGTCGATGTTCGTCCGTTTTCCCGTCGCAGCAATATAGTAAGCCACGAGTCGTTTTTCTCCCCGCATGTCGTCGCGGGCAATGACGGTGGATTTGCTCACCGCAGGATGAGAATCCAGCACCGCCTCGATTTCGCCCAACTCGATCCGGAATCCGCGCAGTTTGACCTGATGATCAATGCGCCCCAGGCACTCGATCGTTCCGTCTGGCCACCACCGCGCCAAATCGCCCGTGCGATACAACCGGGCCGAACCATCCACCGCGACAAAGGGGTTGGGTACGAATTTTTCTGCCGTCAACTCCGGGCGGTTGAGATAGCCCCGTGCCAAGCCGTCGCCGCCCAGGTACAATTCGCCCGGCGTGCCGACGGGCACTGGCTGCAGGTGCGGATCAAGGATGTACGATTGAGTATTAGCCAGCGGTTTGCCGATGCTGATCGGGCCGTCGGAGCTGGTTACCTGGCAACCGGTGGACCAGATGGTGGTCTCGGTAGGACCGTAAAGGTTCCAGAGGCTCGCCCCTTTGGGGAGCAACCGCGCCGCCAGTTCACGCGGCAATGGTTCGCCCGTGCAAATCATCTTGAGCTGCGGACTGCCTGGCCAACCCGCATCGAGCAACATCTGCCACGTCACTGGTGTGGGCTGCAGGAAAGTGGCCTTGCATGAATTGAGCAGCGCCAGCAGTTTGGCGCCGTCAGTTGCGACTTTGCGGCTGGCCACGACGAGCTTGCCGCCGGAACACAAGGGCAGAAACAGTTCGGCCGTGGCGATGTCGAAGGACAGGGTGGTGACGGAGAGCATCACGTCCTGCTCGGTGAAGCCGGGATCGCGCAGGATGGAGGTGATGAGATTGACGGCGCTGCGGTGTTCGAGCAGCACCCCCTTGGGCTTGCCGGTCGAGCCCGAGGTATAGATGACGTAGGCGAGATGATTAGGTTTTGCGCCGGAGATGGGATTTTCTGCCGGGCCTTCGGCTGCCACTTCATCAAGGCAGATGAGTTTCGCGCGGTGTGGCGGGAGTTGTGCGACCAACGCGCGTTGGGTGAGGAGCACAGGCGCCCGGGTGTCTTCGAGCATGAAGGCGAGGCGGTCCCTGGGGTAGGCGATGTCAAGCGGGAGATAAGCGCCGCCCGCCTTAAGAATGCCGAGTACACCGATGACGAGATCAAACGAACGCTCGACGCAAAGGCCGACAATGGAATCAGGGCTGACCCCGGCTGCGCGGAGTTGGCGGGCGAGATGATTGGCGCGCCGGTTCAGTTCGCCATAGCTGAGTGACATTTCGCCAAACAGCACGGCAATTGAATCTGCCGTTCTGGCGGCTTGGCTCTCAAACAAATCGTGAAGACACGATTCCTTCGGATATTCAACCTTGGTTCTGTTCCACTCTATAAGAACCCTGTTCCTTTCTTCTGGCGTCAAGGGCAGCCCTGTTTCTGCAGCTCGCTCTTTGTTCATGGTTAGCATAATTGCGGCTTTCGATGAAAGTGGCTGCCCAGCGCATGGCGCCGGAAAGTATCAATTATTAATCGCGCGACCTCGGGGAACATGAACCAGGCGACGCTGAGAGCCATGGAGAATGCACCAATGGCAGCGGCGGCAGCCCACCCAATGGTCAAGTCCTTCCCAGCCAATAGGGCGAACCCCAAACCCGCCGACATCAGGGTAAATAGATAGGCGCTGGCAACGTAACTTTCGCGCAACGGCACGCCGTGCCGCCGCCACAGGTTCACGACTGAGAATACCGCCGCCAACACCTCGCCGACGACAGCGCAGCCCGCGATTTGGACGGGCGTTCCCCCAGCCCGCCAAACCACCAACGCGAGCGGAAGGCTGGCTCCCCGCCAAAGGTTCGAATAAAACTGATTTAGAGTATCGGCTTTTGCCATGGAGGCCTCGGCCGGGGCGTACCGCAAGAACCGCACGGCAAAGGCGGTGCCCAGGAGCGCTACGAACGCACCGGTGCCATGGTACTTCGCACCGAACACCAGGGTTACCAATTGCTCACCCGCCACGATGAGTGGAAGGTTGAAAAGCACCCCAGCAACCGCTGCCAATTGGACGCACACGCGATACTGCCGGCGAAGGCGAACTGGGTCGTCCTGTGCTCGAGACATCAGGGGCAGCATCAAGGCCGAGGCCACCTGACCAAACATGAACCAAGGGACGCTTACCACCGAGAAGGCGAGTCCGTACTCTGCCAACACGGCCAGGGAAAACGCCGATCCGACAAGCATCTGGTCCGCCTGCTGCGAGCCAAACATGAGGAGGCCGGTCAGCAACAGCGGCCAGCCGAACGAGAGCATGCTGCGCATCTGCTCGCGCTCCCATGCCCAGCGGTAGGGGCGTCGCGCAAAACTATAGGTCATGGCAGTGCTTGACACGGCCTTGCCGATCATAAGACACACGATGGCGCGGTAGTCCCCGAACCAGACCGTCAGCGGCCAGGCGGCGGCCGTGATCAGGAACTGGGACGCAAGTTCGATCGCCACTGACGGCACGTAATCAAATTCTCGCTGGCGCCGCGCAACGTCCAAATGACCCAATCCCTGGCACATTGGAACCACCCCGAGCAGCGCGAACGCCCACCAGATATGCGGCACTCTAAAGAGGTGTGCCATGGGCACGCTCAAGCCCACAAGCAGGGCGGCGCTGCATAGCCCCCCTAAGAACATTAGGGCATGGGCCGAGGCTTGAAAGCGATAGGTATCACCCTGCTTAGACTGAATGATCTGCATTCCGAAGGCCATGTTCCCACTCACTTCGAGGAGTGCCATGGCGGTTCCGAAGACCGACGCCAGGCCGTAGTCCGCCTTGGCCAGCATCCGGGCCAGAATCAGGTTGCGCAGGAAAGACAGGACATATCCGGCCATCCGACCTGTCGTCAAAACCGCGGTGCCTCTGAGCAGTTTTCTTGATTCGAGCATGGGCCTTCTATTTCTGTTTCAAAGGTATCCAAGTCGGGTGTCGGCGAAGACACGCTCGGACCACCTCTGCACAGCCCCGGCCATAGATCGATCGCAGGCGGGCGACCTTGACATGCACCCGCCCTCCCATAAATCGCCCAAAGTCAGTTCGAATCCGGCGTGTGAACTCGTGCTTCAACTGTGCTACGGAAGGATGAAAAGCGACCGGGCCAGCGTCCTTGCAGCAGAGCCCTCGGCACAAGACGGGACAGCATCACTGTGTCGTGATGGCTGTGCGAGCGCTGCTGGGCGGGATCACACTGACGGTGAGGGCGAGGGTGGCCGCGCCGGCCCCATTTGCGTTGGTTGCGCCGATCGCGACGCTTGTCGTGCCCGTGACCGTAGGCGTGCCGCTGATCACGCCGGTCGAGGTGTTGACGGAGAGACCGGCGGGCAGCGGCGAGGCGCTGAAGCTGGTGGGCGAGTTCGTGGCCGTGATGGCAAAGGAGAAGCTCGAGCCAATCGTTCCCGGGGCGGTGAGAGCGCTGGTGATCACCGGGGCGCCCGGAAGTGAGACTGTGTATTGATACGCCCCAATATCCCATGCCGCGCCGCGGGTTGTGCCGAAAAGATCGGCTGTAAACAAGGTGAGCTGGCCCGCCGCACCGATTGCGCGCGACGACGCCTGAAGCTGCCAGTTCGCACTTCCCGTCGTGCCGTTCCCCACGTTAATGAATCTCGGGTCGCCAACTGCCGGAGAATGCGTTTCATAGCCCGCCGCTTGAGCTGCGGCCAGTGTCTTGTACTGGTTTGATCCGAAATAGACAAGTTCTCCATAAGAGGCGGACGTGTCTGGATAATGCAAATTATAATCTGCCGTCAGGGTTGCATGAGCGTCAACGTTTATGTCAATTTGCGTCAGGCTGAAGATATTGTTCTTGATGACCACCGTCGTCCCCGACACCGGGCTCAATACGGCTATTGCAGAAGCCGCCCCCAGGCCATACCCGCCGCCAAATCCATGCATGTTGTTATTGGCAAATGTGTTGTTGTAAACCTGTATGCTGGCATCGTTGTTGCCGAAATCCACAAAACCCGGAGAAAATATGTTCTGAACAGGCGTGGTGTTCTCGAAGGAGAAAACATTGTTGTAAACCAAGGTTCCGCTGGTCCATCCGTTCGAGTACAGGAGGGCCGTGGCTGTCTGCCAATTCCCGTAGAAGCGGTTGTTATAGAATTGAAGGTTGGTGACGGCGACGGATGAACCGCCGGCGAAAGGGTTTCCGATCATTAGGCCATCTGCGTGATACGTGCCCATATACATGGTTCCCGGCCCCTGCCAGTCGTTGTCGTGAAACTGGACGTTATTCAAAACGTAGCCACCCGCACCGTAACAGGTGCAGCGGAGCGCCTGACGGATATAGTTATGGTGAAAATTGATATTGGAGCAATTGACCCTGTATGCCTCTATTGAAAACGCCTCGACAGAGCTGGGCTGAAGCCAGCAATAGCTTATTTCTATATTGCTGCCATCATACAAATCTATGGCGGTTCCTGAAGCATTGCTGACCCCATCGTTGACGTTGAGCAGTTGCAGGCTGTTGATTTTGATGTAGGATTGTCCGCCATAATCCATAAAGATGATATGTGAGCCATTTTTTCCCCCGTCAAATATCGGGTAAGACCACGCTCCATTAGAGTACCACGTCGCGTCCACGGTATACGTGTCGACGTTTGCCGCGGTGCCGCTATAGGCAAGCGTGAGTGGCAGCGCTGCCGCCGGCCAGGTGACGCCGCCCTTGAACACGAACACGTCCCCGGCCGTATGGCTGTAGGCCCCGGCGAACCCCACCATGCCGGGGCAACGCTTCCAGGGTGTGCTCTTCGTGGACCTGCTGGCCGAGTCATCAGCCGCGGTATAGTCGATGTAGTAAGTGGCGGAATGGGCAGCCGATGCGATCGACAGCAGCAGGAGTAGAAAAAGTGTTTTCATGGGAGAATGGGCGGTTCAGATCTGTTTTGCGGGACTGTCGGGTTCGAAAAGGTTCAACGGGGCGGCAAGTTGAATGTCACCGTGGCTGGCGGCGGCCGTCTGCTGGCTCGCGGACGAATAGAGCGAGCCGATCACGGCCAGATTCAAGAACAGGAAGATGAACGACTGGTCGAAGTAATACACCGAAAGACCCGAGACGGCTTGGGCAAACAGAGCGGACCCGAGCGTCCAGGCAAACTTGCATTTTGTGAGATCATCATCGGCATGCATGCGCAGGTACTTGCCCACATATCGGAACGCCATCCACAAGGCCGCAATAAACAACGCCATCAATGAGAATCCTCCGATTACCCCATAATAGATGTATTGGTTGGTGATATCACAATGGTCCGGGCTCCATGAAACGCCGTAGGCCATCCAATGGCGGGTGTAATTGGTGCCGGCAAACCACCATTCTCTATAGTGACTTATTGCGGCTTCGATAAGAGCAGCACGATGGTAGCCGGAACTTCCTCCCGTAAGGTCAATGCGGGCAATCAAGTAGTAGGCCGGCGCCTTCATGACCATGTTGAGGAAGATGTATCCCACCACGGCGGCGATGCGCATCTGCCGTGTCCAACGACGCCACCGCCATAGCACCAGCGCGAAGATGCCTGCGAAAACACTCACCAGGGGACCGCTGGACGCGCTGGTGACGACCATCGCCAAACAGGCAGCGAGACCGACCTTGGCGTAACGCGGATGCGTGCGCCAGATACCGATCATGAGGGGCAGGCACGCGGCCCCGACAGTGCCTGCAAGGATCGGGTGAAGGAACGGTCCCTCGGCACGAAAACGTTCCCCCCGTTCCACCACTGAATCCGGCACGGCGCCGAAGACCGCGAACAGGTTGCGCCCCGTCAGTTGTTCATTGATCATCTCCAGGGCCACAGGGGCCAGCACGAGGGCCGTGATTTTCAACAAATGGACGATGTCGTCCATGTTCCGGCAAAGTGCACGGATCAAGAAGTAGATGCCGAGCGTATTGTAAATGATGCCGAGCTGGCCGACTAGATCCTGGACAAACAGGGTGCTGAACAAGGCCCAGGCCGCCCAAGCCAGCATCATCCAATCCAGACCGTTGAGACCTCCGAGAAGCCGTTCTTTGCGGGCGAGCACGCGAATGATGCCAACCAAGAGCAGCAGGCGGATGACGGTGAAGTGAAACGGGCCGATGACGACGCTCTGGCCCAATGTCATGTAGCACGCTCCCGCCAGCAATGGCAGCGGGGCCCAGCGACGCGGCAGCGCCAGCAAAGCCACGGCGTTAAGCAGCAGGAAAAGGACGGCGAGGCCGGTCATGCGAAGGCGGAAGCAGGTTCCGGCGCCCCGGAGGGCCGGGATGGAAGATCCGACCACTTCATCGAGGTTTTGCGCGCCAGCGCCGCTTCAAGTATGCGGAGATGCCCGCGCTTAGGAGACTGCCGCGGCAAATGTGGGGCGGCAGATGAGTCTGGTCCACCCCACCTAAGCCGCTTTTGAAATGATAGCCACCCGGGTTGGCTTCGGGATCGATTCCCCCCAAATCGTACCAGCGGGCCCCGCGCTCCTTCAGCCACAGCATGACCCGCCACTGCAGAAAGTTGGCGGCCTTGAGTTCCATCGCCTTCTCGTTGGTGGCCCCGAGGAGATAGATCGCGGTGTCGCCCATGAGCGAGCAGACCAGCGCGCCAATGGCCTCGCCGTCCTTCCGGGCCAGAAAAATCTGCAGGCGGGCCAGACCCGAAAGAAGTTCGTGAATTCGTGCAAATTGATTCACATCCACGGAGGTGTCGAATTGTTTGCGCGCCCGCATCGCCTCGTACAACCGCAGGAACTCGCGGTAGGCCTCGGGGCCGTCGCTCATCTCGAGAACCAGGCCGTTTTTCTCCGAGCTGTTGAGTTGATTGCGCCATTTCTTGTCGAGCCGCTTCCGCAGATCCTCCTCTGCCGGCTCGAGGTCCACCACGACCGTCCGATAGTGGCCGAGCGCCGGCTCAGAATGCAATCCAGACCCGGCAAGGGCATTCTGAAAGACCGCGGCACGGTCGCTGCCGGCAAAGGCATTGGGAATGACATACAGCGCCAGACCCCGCCGCTTCGCATACTCCTCCCGCAGTCGGGAAATCATTGCAACAACGACTGCCGGATTGAGGAGGCCTCGGTTGATCTGGCACATCGGCCCCCACCGGAGATAGGCGACGCCCGACGGGATGAGCGGCATCCGCGCAATACGTAATTGTGCCGCGGCCAGGACCTGACCGTTGCGGCGAATGACCAGATGACTGAGGTGACGCTCTCCCCAGCGAACCGCCCCATAGGCCCAGGTT
>Ga0182027_10016308_pt1 | contig 10156 bp, 8 predicted proteins | sample 712E1DmetaG_FD_121300 | JGI IMG/M metagenome (GOLD analysis project Ga0182027, IMG submission 121300) | Permafrost microbial communities from Stordalen Mire, Sweden - 712E1D metaG (Illumina Assembly) | ecosystem: Environmental > Terrestrial > Soil > Wetlands > Permafrost | place: Sweden... | reverse complement strand
GCGGCGCAGATCCGCAGGTCGGGCATTTTCCGGCCGAATAGATGCGGAATGTTCAGGAAGGCTCGTTTTCCATGAATCCCACTTTCCATTCCCGGTAGGTCTGATACGTACTCAAGTGGAGCGAAAGGCGAGGTAGCTCAAGCTGTCCGAAGGGCTTCAGCGCGCCGGAGAAGATTCGCGAGGTGGTTCGGTGCGTGTAGAGCTCTTTGATAGCGAGGACGAATCCAATCCGCTGAAGCGGGCTTGACTCGAACGAGGCCTTTCGCTACCGTTCGAGGAGAGGTGTCTCCCGCAGGACGGTCCCATGGCCCGATACGTTGCGATTCTCTTGATGGCAGCCGTCGCCGCCGCGCAGACTGGCGTGCCCGCTCCAGCGTTCGAAGTGGCGTCGGTGAAGCGGTTCACTCCCCAGGTAAGGCCTGGGGCATTCTACGTGGTTAAGAGCGATCCCCCGCCCAGCCAGTTCCAGATCAGCGGAACCCGCGTATCCACAAGAGGCATTCTGATGAGTCTGGTCGCCGCCTCGTACGGGCTTCAGTGGTTCCAGGTCAGCCAGAGCCAGGAATGGGCGGACAAGTGGGCCACCTCCGAAGTCTACGAAATCGAAGCCCGCGCGCCGGGTGACGCGATTCCCACCGTGGCGCAGGTCCGGGAAATGATGCAGACGCTCCTGGCGGAGCGCTTCCAACTCAGGGTCAGCCGCCGGAACCAGGTGATGCCGGTTTATAACCTGGTGGTCGCGCCCAGCGGGGCGAAGCTCAAGCCGAGTGCCTCTGCCGACAATGCGCCGCTGGTCCGGGCCGAGGGTTCGGCTGGAGTACACGTTCGCCAGCAGTGCGTCAATCTCTCAATGGCCGATCTCGTGGAGATGGTAAGACGGCAGTTCGATCGTCCGCTGCTCGACAGGACCGGGCTCACGGGCGGCTTCGATTTCAGTCTGGATTACGTCGCGCAGCTTCCCCTCGGAACGAGAGCCGACGTGGCGGCGGCGATGGGCGTGACGGATCTTGAGCCGGGGCTGCCGATAGCCGCGTCGCTCCGGGAGCAACTCGGGTTGAGGGTCGTTCCGGCCAGAGAGCAGGCCGAGATCCTGGTGATCGATCACGCCGAACGGCCCTCGGCCAATTAACCCCCGGTAGTTCCGATCAGTGTCTTCCGCGATAACAGAGGATACACAGTGAAGAACGCCGGTTGTGGTCAAAAAACGGGATTGTCGTAGATTGACCCCGGATCGGGACGTTCCGCCGAATTGGCTCCGCGGCGATGCATGCCAGCCGGGCGCCGACTACAACTTCGCGACATCGACCCTGACGATCTGCCCGGTTTGCACGAAATCGACGGCTGTGGCGATTCGCGCCGCAATTGGCCGCAGGGTCGGCCAGTGATTTGAGGAAAGGACGACAAGAGCCAGCTTACGGCCCGTGAAATTCTGCCGATACCGGACATTCCGATCGCATGGGAGCAGGAGGTCAACCCCCCCTTGCTCGGCGGCGGCGAGCAAAGCGCCGTTCTCCAGCCCTTGCCATCCCAATTCATCCGCTCGCACCACTTCGTGTCCTCGCAAGAACCAGGCGAGCGGCGCCGGGGTGTTAGCGTCGAACAGGATTTTCACGCGGCCGCCGTGGGCTGCTCAAGGGAACTCTGGGCGAAGGCAAGGACGTGATGCAATTGTTCTCGACTGACGGACGGGAACCACTCTAAAAACTCGTCAATGGTAGAGCCTCGGTCAAGGTGCTCGAACAGCGTGGCGACCGGCAGGCGAGTGCCTCGGAAGCACCATATCCCGCCGAGCTTGCCTGGGTTCCGGTCGACCGCGCTGCAACGGCTCCAGTCCATGCCCCTAGTGTATCGTTAATCCGGCGAAACCCGGCGCACTTGGCTTCGCCGTCACAGCGCCATCGCCGCGATCTTCTGGCCTTCGGTGCACTGATACGCGCCGGCGCGGACAGCTTGGAAATCCTGCTTGAGGCCGCTGGGCCACTCGATCAATACCCGCTGGGCGCTGTCCCGCTTGCCCAGGCCGAATGTGAGCGTCATCTCGGATTGCGACAGGTAGCTCGATCCGGTCTTGACCATCCTCGATTGCGCGCCGTCGAGAGTGTAGACGCGGGCGACGGCGCCGACGGCGTCGCGATTGGATTTGACGCCGGTGAGGCGCAGGCGCAGCGAACGAAACCCGTTGGCGAGGTCGTTGCGATAGAGGAATGCCGGGCCCTGGTTGGTGGTCATCAGAAGGTCCAGGTCGCCATCGCGGTCGAAATCGCCATAGGCGCAGCCGCGGCCGACCTTGGGCGTGGCAAATCCGCCTCCCACGCTGGCGGCTACGTCGTGGAAGCCGCCCTGGCGGTCGTTGAGGAAGAGGTGGGGCGGCTGGGCGTAGCCGACGTTGCCGCGAATCTGGCGGACGGTTTCGTCGATGTGGCCGTTGACGGCCACCAGGTCCAGCCAGCCATCCAGGTCGATATCGAGGAACTGGCATCCGAAGCCCAGGCTGTAGCGCGAGGGCCGGCCGATTCCGGCGGTGACGGCGGTATCGGCGTAGTAGCCGTCGCGCACCTGCCGGTAGAGGGCCATCATCTCGTTATCGAAATTGGTGATGGCGATGCCATCGACGCCGGAATTGGCGAAATCCCCCACGTCGATTCCCATTCCGGCGCGGGCCTTGCCGTCCTCGCTGAAGGCCACGCCGGCTTTGACGGCCACATCTTCGAAGGTCCCGTTGCGCAGATTGCGGTAGAGCTTGTTCGGCTGGGTGTCGTTGGCGACGAGCAGGTCCGGCCAGCCGTCGCGGTCGTAATCGATGAGGGCCACGCCCAGGGATTTCGACGTGGCGTCGAAGAGGCCGCTTTTGGCGGTGACGTCCTCAAAAGTCCCGTTGCCGCGATTGCGGAACAGCCAGCAGGTCTCGCCGTGGTACGCCTCGGGCGTGCAATAGGACTTGCGTTTGCCGTCGAGGCTGCAAAAAACGTCGCGTTCGGGCGACCACTTGACGTAGTTGCAGACCAGCAGATCGAGCAGCCCGTCGCGGTCGTAGTCGAACCAGACGGCCGAGGTGCTGAAGGCGTTCCGCCCGCCCAGGCCGGCCTTTTCGGTGACGTCGGCGAATTGCCCCCGGCCGTTGTTCTGAAACAGGCGGTTCTGGCCCACGGCGGTGACCAGGATATCGGGGAAGCCGTCGTTGTCGTAATCCGCGACGGCCACGCCCATGCCGTACATCTCCACGTTCAGTCCAGCCTGGCGGGTGACATCCGTGAAGGAGCCGTTGCGATTGTTGCGGTAGAGCCGCAGGGCGCTGCGCTGGCGCTTGTGCCCCGGCCAGTCCATGCCGTTCACCAGCAGGATGTCCAGCCAGCCATCGCCATCGTAATCGAGGAAGGCGCAGCCCGGACCCATGGTCTCGGGCAGGTACTTGGCGCCGAAGGCCCCGCTATTGTGATGGAAATCGATTCCGGCGGCGGCCGTGACGTCGGTGAGCCGAAAGCCGGGACCGGCGGGAGGGGCGGCCATCAACGGCAGCGCGCCGGCCAGAAAGGTCCTGCGGGTCACGCGATGCTCACCAGCCCTTCCCGGATGGCGTAGACCACCAACTCGGCGGTGTTGTGCATGCCAAGCGCCTGCATGATGTTGGCGCGATGCACGGCCACGGTATTGGCGCTGAGCCCCAACACGGTGGCGATCTCCTTGTTGGACTTGCCGTGGACAATCAACTGGAGCACCTCTAGCTCGCGCGTAGTCAGGTCGGGGCGGTCGGCCTTGGCCGGGGGCTCTAGCGATCCCAGGCGCGGATCGAGCACCTGCCCTCCGGCGGCCACCTGCTTCACGGCCCGCACCAGTTCCAGATCCATGGCGTTCTTGAGCAGATATCCGTGCGCGCCGGCCTCCATGCAAGTGCGCACGTAGGAGGCCTCGGAGTGCATGCTCAGGATCAGCACGACGATTTGGGGGTCGGCCTTCAGAATGTGGCGGGTGGCCACGGCGCCGTTCATGCTGGGCAGCGCGAAATCCATGACCACCACGGTTGGATGCAAGCGGGCCGCGGCTTCCACGGCCTCATGCCCATCGCTAGCCTCGCCGACGACCAGAATCCCCGGATCGTCCTCCAGCATGCGGCGGAAGCCCTGGCGCACCAGGCTGTGATCGTCGACGAGAAGAACGGAAATGGCGGCTTCCGGCATCGAACGGGGCTCATGCCTATCGTATCGCTATGGTATCGCTTCCGCGCTACCCTACGAACTATGGAGGATGTTGCCGGCCAGAGGATTGAAAGGGAGTCGCGGAAAGGACGCATGTATTCGGATCTGCGAATCAGGTTCGACGGGGTGGTTCGACGCGGCATTCGGTTTCGCAAGCGCCTCGACGCAATTAAGCGGCGTCACCCCGAGGTTCAGTGGTACCCATACGACTCGTTCGCCAACCTGTTTCCCGTGGTGGGCCTATTGCGCTCCCGAGGAGTTACCCTCGCCGAGCTAGCCGGAGGCAGCCCGGTGCTGGACGTCGGCGCCGGCGATGGCGACCTCGCCTTCTATCTCGAGTCCCTCGGGTATGAGGTCGACGCCATAGACAACTCGGGAACCAACATGAACCGAATGCTCGGCGCCCGGACGCTCGCCGCGGAACTCAGATCCAAGGCGCGCCTGTTGGACTTCGATCTTGACTCGCGCTTTGAGATGCAGCGCCGCTACGGTTTGGCGCTGATGCTGGGCGTGCTCTACCACCTGAAGAATCCCTTCTACGCGTTGGAGCAGGCTGCCCGGTGCGCGCGATACTGCATCCTCAGCACGCGGGTCGCCCGCTGGACGCCCGACCACTCCGTGGGCTTGGACGCGCACCCTCTCGCCTATCTTCTTGACGAGGCCGAAACCAACAACGATAAGACAAACTACTGGATCTTCTCCCCGGCGGGGCTTGATAGGCTGGTGTCCCGTTGTGGCTGGTCAACCATGGCCAAGGAGCATGTGGGTTCGCCGGCCTCCGACCCGGTGCATCCTGGGAACGACGAGCGGGTCTTCCTGTTGATGAAGAGTCTCATCGATCCCCATCCGTAGCGAACCGCATTCGTAGCGGGCGGCAGGATCCCCCGCCCTGACAAAACCGTGACAAACGGGCTGCGTCGCGGCGTTACGATTAGGGCTTCGGAGAACCGGACCGCGCATGAAGAGCCGCCAGTGGACCGATTACGCGTTGCTGTGGCAAGCGGCGCTGGTGATCCTCCCGGTGGCGGTTCTGTCGGGAGTGGCGTTCTATTCCCTGCGCGTGGACAAGGCTTCCGTCGGCCAGGAGGCGCGCGATCAGGCCCGCGTACTGGCGCCCGCACTGGCCCGCCAGTTGAGCGAACGCATGGCCGAAGCGCCCAAGGACGCATCGGCGCTGCCCGAGGGCGTCATTCTGGACGGCCGCATCCAGTCGCCGCCCGACTACGCCCGGCTGCCCGAACCCCCCGGCCACATGACGCCCGCCGGTGCCAGCGTGAACGCGCAATATGGCGCGCTGGTTCTCGAATCGAAGGGCGCCGTCACGCCGGGCTTCGCGCAAAAGTGCGTGGATCTGGCGAAGAAGGCGGGCGGGGCGCAGACCGAATCGGGCGCTCCCATTGCGGATCTCGCGCTGCTTCTGGCCCTGCGCCATGCCCCGCCCGGCCACGTGCCGGACGGCTTGCCGGACGAGTTGAACCGTATGGTTCTGGAACACCCTTCCTTCTTGACGCCGGAACTGCTGGAGGCCCCGGCCAATTTCCCGCTCGGCTCGCTCAAGACAACCTGGGAGGCGCGCGAGAAAACGCTCGCGTTGATGCGCACGCTGCAAGGGCGGCTGATGGATGCGGCGGATCCCTTCGAGGTCTGGCTGTGGCAAGACGACAGGCCGTTTCTGGCCCTGCTCGCGCCCATTCGCGGCGGATGGCGAGTGACGCTGCAAACGTCGATCGAGTTCGAACGGAAGTTGCGGGATGCCGCGCGGGAGAGCCGCCTGCAGGTTCCGGCGTACGCCACCGCCGTGGTGGAGATCGGCGGCGAGAGTTGCGCCTTTGCCGGCCCATCCATCGAGGTGGGAGCGGACGGGAAGGTCCGCGCTCCGGTGCTGGCCTCCGCGCCGGGAACCCTGGGCAAGGCGCCGCTCGATCCGTTCACGCTTGACCTCTACCTGACCAACCCGGATTTGCTCTACGCCAGCTACCGGCGGCGTTTGTGGCTGACGGCCGGGCTGATACTCACAGCGGCGGCGGCGGCCATGGCCGGTGTGGCGGGCCTGTGGCGGAACTCGCGGCGGCAGGCGATGCTGAGCGAGATGAAGTCGAACTTCGTTTCGAGCGTGTCGCACGAACTGCGGGCGCCCATCGCCGCAGTACGGCTGATGGCGGAGAGCCTGGACCGGGGCAAGATCGGCGACGAAGACAAGCGGAAGGACTACTTCCGCCTGATTGTGCAGGAGTGCCGGCGGCTATCCGCGCTGGTGGAGAACGTGCTCGATTTCTCCCGCATCGATCAAGGCCGCAAGCAGTATCGCTTCGATCCAGTGGCCGTGGTGGCGCTGGCGCGGCAGGCGGTCGCTCTGATGGAACCGTGCGCGGCGGAGCGGCAGGTGAGCCTGACGCTGGCGGAGCCGCCCCCCGGCGCCGGGGACTTGCGGCCGTGCTGGGACGGGCACGCCATCGAGCAATCGCTGGTCAACCTGCTCGATAACGCCATCAAACATTCGCCCGCCGGGGCGGAGGTGAAGGTGGCCATCGAACTCGTGGACGCCGCGAGGGTGCGCCTATGGGTGGAGGACCAGGGCGAGGGCATCCCCAAGGAGGAGCAGGCCCGGATCTTCGATCTCTTCTACCGTCACGGTTCGGAGTTGCGCCGCGAAACTCAGGGCGCCGGAATCGGATTGAGCATCGTAAAGCACGTGGCGGAGGCGCATGGCGGGCGGGTGATCGTCCGCAGCGCCCCCGGCGAGGGCAGCCGCTTCGCCTTGGAGCTGCCGCTATGATGCCGCGCGTGCTGATTGTGGAAGACGAGCTTGCCATGCGGGTGGCGCTCGAGGACATTCTCACCGCCGAAGGCTACCGCGTGCTGACCGCGGCCGATGGGGAGACGGGGCTGAAGCGCGCCATCGAGGAGAAGCCCGGCCTGATTCTGCTCGACGTGATGCTGCCGAAGCTCGATGGCTACGCCCTGTGCGCCGAGCTTCGGCGGCTGGAGGCGGCGGCGCCGGTGCTGATGCTCACGGCCAAGGCGCAGGTGCAGGACCGCGTCACGGGCCTTGACAGCGGCGCGGACGACTACCTGGTGAAGCCCTTCAGCACGGATGAGTTGCTGGCGAGGGTGCGCGCGCTGCTGCGGCGGGCGCGTGGACAACGCCGGGCGGTAATGGCGCTGACGTTAGGGGATATTCGGATCGATCTCGCGCGGCTGACAGCCGGGCGCGGCCGGGATAGCGTCCATCTGACATCCAAGGAGTTCGCGGTGTTGCGGCTCCTGGCCGAGGCGGGAGGCGAGCCGGTCACGCGCGAACGATTCCTCGACCTGGTCTGGGGGTGCGCCGCGTTTCCGACCACCCGAACGGTGGACAACCATATCGCCAGCTTGCGCGCCAAGCTGGAACCGGACCCCGGCGCGCCGCGCTGGATCGTCACCGTGCACGGCGTGGGGTATCGGCTGGAGTCGGGAGGCGCAATTTTGCAGAACCCTGACAATTCCGAGGGCGGTTCGCCGCATACTGCGGTTCAGGAGAGCGAAACATGACGGAAACACGCAAACTGGGAGTCTGCGCCGCGCTTCTAGTGGTAGCGGCGGGATTGTGCGCCGGCCAGGACAAGATGGCGGAGGCGGTGCGCAAGGGCATTGTCGAGGAGGAAACGAACCGGAATTTGAATGCCGCGATTCAGTCCTACCAGTCGGTGGTGACGCAGTACGACGAGGACCGGAAATATGCGGCGACGGCCCTGTTTCGCATCGCCGAGTGCTACCGGAAGCAGGGCAAGAACGATCAGGCCACGGCGGCCTATAAGCGGGTGGTCCAGGAATTCGGGGACCAGGCGAAGCTGGCGGAACAGAGCCGGAGTCATCTTCCGAAAGAGCAGCAGACGGTCAAGGCCGCCCACGATGGCGCCCAGGAGCCTTGGGAACCGGAGATGATTCACAGGGCTCGCGTGGAGCAGGCGCGGCAGAGGCTCAGAGCAATTCTGGCCGAACGGCTGAGCGATGCGGAAGCCGCGTGGCAAAGGGAGAACGCTTTGTCCGGGGGATCTGCCGCGGCCGCCTTGAAGGAAAAGGTCCAGGATCTGCGCCAACAGTTGGCAGCCTTTGACCTCCAGACGGTGCAGGAGACGCCGACGGTCCCTCCCCGACCGCAGTAGCGGATCTTGAGACGATAAATTCTTTTTATCGCGCCCATTCAGTTTTTCTTGTGGACCGGCGGCGCGCCATCTTCTACCGTGTGGTGTACCCGCCCCGTTAGCGGGTGCTATCTCCACGTCGAGGAGACCATGTTGTCTAATCGGGTATTTGCAGGACTATTGCTATTTTCTTCCTCCGCCCTGGCGCAGGCGCCGCCGGTGGACCGCGCCGAACTGCGGGCCTTGCAGGCTGCGGTAGCGGCTTCCCAATCGGCCGGCGACAACGCCTGGATGCTGATGAGCGCCGCGCTGGTGCTCATGATGACGGGCCCCGGCCTGGCGCTGTTCTACTGCGGCTTGGTGCGCAAGAAGAACGTGCTCGGCACCATGATGCAGAGCTTCGCCATGATGGCGTGGATCACGCTGTTGTGGGCGGTGTGCGGCTACAGCCTGGTGTTCGGCCCGGGCAACGCCTTCATCGGCGGCCTGAGCTACGCCTTCCTGCGCGGCGTGGGCGCCGAACCTAACGCGCTCTACGCGCCTACCATTCCCCACCAGACGTTCATGATCTATCAGTGCATGTTCGCCGTCATTACGCCGGCGCTGATTGCGGGGGCGTTCGCCGAGCGGGTGCGTTTTCGCGCCATGATGGTGTTCTCCACCCTGTGGGCGTTCTTCGTGTACTTCCCGGCGGCGCACATGGTGTGGGGCGCGGGCGGATTTCTGAACGCGTTCCAGGGCGGCAAGGTCCCGGTGTTCGATTTCGCGGGCGGAACGGTGGTGCACATCACGTCGGGATTTTCGGCGCTGGTGACGGCGCTCTATGTGGGCAAGCGGGTGGGCTATCCGAACGAGAAAATCGTGCCGCACAACCTGGTGCTGAGCTTCATCGGCGCGTGCCTGCTGTGGGTCGGGTGGTTCGGCTTCAACGCGGGCAGCGCGCTGGCGGCGTCCTCGCTGGCGACCAGCGCATTCGTGGCGACGCACTTCGCGGCGGCGGCCGGCGCACTCGCCTGGATGGTGGCCGAGCGTCTGCACAACGGGAAAGTGAGCGCGCTGGGCGCCATCTCCGGAGCGGTGGCGGGACTGGCCACCGTGACGCAGGGGGCGGGCTTCGTGCAACCGTTCAGCGCGATACTGATCGGCCTGGTTGCGGGCGCGGTTTGCGGCTTCATGGTGAACGTGGCGAAGAACCGGTTCCGCTACGACGATTCGCTGGACGTCTTCGGGGTGCACGGCGTGGGCGGCCTGGTGGGCTGCCTGCTGACCGGCGTATTCGCTACGCGCGCGGTCAACTCGGCTCTCAAGCTGGCCAGCGGCCAACCGGCCGCGCTCGGCTGGGTGGATGGCAACCCCGCACAGGTGCTCAATCAACTGATCGGGGCCGCCATAGGCATTGGTCTGGCGGTGGCCGGAACGCTGGCGGCGCTCAAGCTGACGGAGTTGGTGACGCCGCTGCGCATGACGGAGCGCGAGGAAGACACGGGCATGGACCTTTCGCTGCACGGCGAAGAGGGCTACAATTTCGAGGCATAGTCCCATGGTGAAGATTGAAGTAATCATCCAGCCCTCCAAATTGGAGAACGCCCGCGAGGCGCTCCGGAACATCGGCATCGACGGCCTCACCGTCAGCGAAGTGCGCGGACACGGTCGCCAGAAGGGCCACAAGGAAGTTTACCGGGGCCGCGAGTACCAGGTGGATTTCCTGCACAAGATCAAGCTCGAAATGGTGATCTCCGCCGCCCGCAAGGACGAAGCGATTCGCGCGCTTGTCGAAGCGGTGCGCACCGGCGCCATCGGTGACGGCAAGATCTTCGTCTGCGAGGTGCTGGAAGCCAT
>Ga0182027_10016307_pt1 | contig 10156 bp, 10 predicted proteins | sample 712E1DmetaG_FD_121300 | JGI IMG/M metagenome (GOLD analysis project Ga0182027, IMG submission 121300) | Permafrost microbial communities from Stordalen Mire, Sweden - 712E1D metaG (Illumina Assembly) | ecosystem: Environmental > Terrestrial > Soil > Wetlands > Permafrost | place: Sweden... | reverse complement strand
TCTCGGTGGCTGGGATCAGAGCCTTCATTGTACAAGGAGCACGAGCCGGGATAGGAATTGGGGGCTGTTGAATATGATAGGCTGAACGGCTAGCGAAGGAGGTACTGCGCCATGAAACGTCATGTTCCGTTCGTGGGCTGCACCCTGCTAGTTGGCTTATTGGGGAGCCCGGGAGTGGTGCATGCTAGCGGCGCGCTTGGGTTCAATCCAAAGGTCCCTGTGGCAATCAGACTGGGGACTTGGCAGCCAAACGATTGATTCTGCAAAGGTCCCTGTGGCAATCAGACTGGGGACTTGGCAGCCAAACGATTGATTCTGTGTTGAAAGAGGACTACCAACTTGGGGGCTACCAGATCAAGGGCGTCTTGATGAGTCCTCAAACTCAAAAGCCCGCCGACGACGAGAAGTTGGTGCTGGTTGCCTGGCGTGCGGCGGTCGAGGCGGCGGGAGCGCTGAGCGGCGAGACGGCTTGCCGCGACAAATCCACTTGGGATGGCATCGCAAAGGTCCGGATGGAGCTTCAGACAGGCAAGGCGGGGGAATTCGCTTTCAAGGAGATTCCAGCCGGACAGTTCGCGGTCTTTGTGCTTCGGCCCGCCACGCGCGGGCTTCCGGGGCAGACGACAGCCGGGCGGCTCGTTGGCCTTCCCATTCTGCGGGAGCAAGGGCAGCACGCCATAGCTCGCTTTGTCATGAGCGATGCAGGCCAGCCGAGTAATATCACGATGTGGATCGTGGATCTCCCCCTAGGCCTCCGCTCCTCACTTGGGAGCGCGATCTGATACGTCCAACGTAAAGTGGGATCCGGGCAGAAACTCTAGGTCTGAGCCGGTCGTTGTCATCCGCAAGCCTATCGCCAAACCGAGGCCCAGGCCCGCTGCACCGCCAACCGCAGCGCCCTTGGCCCCGCCTGCGAGCGCTCCCACGAGCATGCCAAGGCCAGCGCCAGCCGCGGCGGCGCCAACGCGCTTCTTATTCGACGTCTTGCCAATGACCCGCCCCTCTTCGTCAACCGACTTCACACCCTTCGAGTTCGTAACGTCCTTCAGGTCGGCGGTCAAGCTCCCGGTTCTTCCGTTAGCGGTCATGCTATCGAACTCAAACGCGATCTCGGCCTTGCCTTTGCCGACGCCTTTCTTTGGCTTCTTCAGCTTCATGATCTTTCCCTCCACGACGGCACCTTGATACTCGGAGGGACTCTCAACCACAGCCGTAAACATGTCGCCCTCGTTAGATGTCTTCGTGCTAATGGGAGAGAGCAGCTTAACAACGAAGCTAGAGTGCTTCAATCCAAAACTTGCAGACTGGGACTGAGCAGGCAGCTTGCTCGTGACGACAATGGCACAAGCGAACGCGGTAGACAACAGGCGCTTCATTCGGTTCTCCTTATGTTAGGGTAGTGACCATTTGAGGGTGACTCGACTTCTTCCGTTTCCTGAGACGCGCACGACGATGCGGGTGTACTGGTTTCGCGGCCCTGGTGCCGAAGCGATACTGACCTTCTTCGGGTCGGTAGGTTGAATCAAGACGGCCACGCCGGGCAAGGTGCCCGTAACCGTTCCGGAACTTGCTTGACCATTCTCGATCGTGATTAACTCGGTTCCGCGAATATTGCCTTCCCAGACGATCTCTCCAGAACTTGGCCCGCTGTACCTTGAAACGGCGGCAGGAGTCGGACTGAGTGGGTTGACTGCCTCTCGGCGGCGCCTCTCTGCCTCTTGTTCAGCGAGCTTCAGTCGAGCCTCCTCGATCTGGCGTTGCTGTTCTTCCTGCCGTGCTTTCAACTCCTCCATCGCCCTGCGCTGGGCTTCGAGATCCCGCGCACGCTGAGCCTCGTCTTCCTGACGCTGGCGTGCCGCTTGTTCCGCCGCTTGTTCTTGCTCTCGTGCGAACCTCCGTCTCTCTGCTGCTAGTTTCTCTTCGTCCCTTCGGAGGCCGACATCGGATTGCTCCGTCCTCGGAGCCTGTTCCGCAGCCTGAGAAATCGCTGGTGGAGGAAGGACAGGTGTGGGAGCGGCCAGAGGAGCGGTCGACTGAACGGTACTCGCCGGACCAGGAACAGGCTCTGCGCTGGCTGTGTTCACTGTGCTCGGGGCTGGAAACGCGACTTTCGTACGCGCGCGCAAAAACCCGAAGGCTGCGATCAACAGGACAACTGCGGCAATACCGACGACAAGCAACCACTTCCCTCGCCGCTGCGCAACAGGCGATGGAAGCGGCAGGGTGCCCGGTATCCCGGACGGCCTCTCGGGACCCTGTGCGGCGGCTGCTGGGTATTGAACCGGGAAAGGCGGAGGCGTTGCGTACCCAGCCTGAGCGATGTGCGCTTCTGGTGGAACACCCTGTAGCGCCGCAGCGGGCGCTGCCACCTCCAACCGAGTCCCGCAATCTAGAGTCATCGCAGGGGCAGGAGGAGATGCTGATGCGGTGTAGGCTTCGGGCTCTTCCGACGCTACCGCAGCGGTTACAGGGGCGTGGGCGAGAGGGGACGGCTGCGCGGGGGCCCGCGCGATCGTCTCCTGGTAGAGCAGTGGTGGCGGCGCGGGGCTCGGCCACGGGTGCGCAGGCACAGGAGCGATGGCAGCGGGAGCTGGATTTTCTGCGACTCCGAGGGGCTTCGCGTCGCGGTACGGATTCGAATGCGGCCGGGCGAGCTGAGAGGAGTCGAGCGAGGGCGAGGCTTGCTCGGGCTGGCGGGGAGCAACATCCTGGCGGGAGCCGCACTTGGGACAGAATTTGGCCCCATCGCGGAGTACTACACCGCATAGTACGCACGCGGCCATTGCAGCTCCTCCTGAAGAATAGACCAAATAGCTGATGCCGATCTGAAATGCTATCACCACAACGCACTGGTTTGCAAGAAAAAGATCTGAATGCGTTGATTTCCTTTGACAAGCCCATCCTCCGGCGAGCATAATTAACGACTGCGGCTCTTCAGTGGATGTTTTCTGCGAGGAAACAGATGCCTGCCATCGACGTCGTTCAATGGCCCCTTCCTCGGGGCAGCTCTCACAATCAGATGCCGGACCCCACCGGCGTGTACGCCTGCAAGTTCCCTGAATCCAACTTAAGCACGCTGTCTCAGATGATTGTCAATGAATCGCAGGAGGCAGTGCTCTTCAGCAAAGGGAAGCTGATCGGGAAGTTCGGTCCTGGAAAGCACACGCTGAACACCGAGAACCTGCCGTTATTGCGCAACCTGTTCGGGATTCCCTTCGGCGGAAACAACCCATTCACCGCCGAGGTATGGTTCGTCAATAAGCTCCTTCCGCTGGACATCGACTGGCGGACGGATGGCATGATGCATCAGGATCCGGACTACGAAACCATGGTTCCTCTTGTTGCTGCAGGCCGGTACGGGTTGCGCGTCGATGATGCAGAGAGATTCTTGGTGAAGCTGGTCGGGACCGCGTCCGAGTTCACCGCGGCTCGACTGACTGACCACTTCTGGGGTTTACTCGTCTCCAAGACCAAATCCATCGTCTTGCAGTTCATGCGGGCGAACAGGGTCGGCATCAAAGGGATATCGGCTTTCCTGGAGCCTCTTTCGGAGGCTCTGAAAGCAGCCATGATCCCGTTCTGGCAGGATTACGGATTCGGCCTAATCGGCTTCTATGTCACCTCGGTTGAGGTCGACGGGGCCAGTGAGGCGGGCCGCCGGATCCTAGAAGCCATGGCCCGGCAGAGCGCCCAGGCTATCGGGGGTTACTCGTATCAGCAATCGCAGGTCTTTGAGATCGCGGGAAAGGCGGTTGACTCGGCTGGAGGAAGGAGCGGATCGGGACTTCTCGGCGCGCTAATGATGACAAGCATGCTTGGAAGTACCGGCGTAGCGGGAGTACTACAACCACCACCCTCTTCCAGGTCAGACGCTGAGGGAGCCGGGCAGACTTCACCTACAACTGGATCTCAGCCTCCGCGTCAGGTGTTTTGCTCCAACTGTTCTAAGAAGTTTTCGAGCGCGATGCGATTCTGCCCGAGCTGTGGGGACCCGTACACACCTTGCCCGCGGTGCGGCGCCGACAACGACGCCAAAGCCGCGCGTTGCGTCAGTTGCGGTGCGCAGTTGACGGCGGCTAACATCTGCGCTTGTGGGAGTCCGTTGCCGCCCGGTGACGCGTTCTGCGCGAGCTGTGGGCGGCCCGTCGCCGGGACCGGCGCGTGTTCGAAATGTGGGTTCCAGGCCGATCCCAAGGCCGCATTCTGCCCTCGTTGTGGCCAGAAGGTGGAGAGATGATTGTCAGGCGTGTTATCCAGCCGTCCGTTTTGCTTATAGCGGCGGCGGGCATCGGCCTGATCTCGCTCGGATTTGCCCTGCTGGTGCCGGATGACAGGCGCACCACAGTCGCATGGCTCGGCTACGCCGTGTTCTTGGCTGTGTTCCTCGCAAACTTCTCGAACATCCTGGTCGTTCGGCTGCGAAGTGAGAGCTTTGATCAACAGATTCCGAGGCTTGGGATTCTATGGACGGTTGATCTGTGGTTCACGGTTCTGGCTCTCGGGGGCCTTTGGGCCGGAATCAGCCTGGCTATGCCGTTTCGCGTCCACTTGATGTATCAGCTCACGTTGCTGTTCGGACTTCTTGTCGTTATCGGCTTGGCCGGTTTCGCCTCACAGCAAGCCGGGCTGGTGGCGGTGGCTGAGCAGAGTGTGTCCAGCGATCTCGACGAACTGCGCAGGGCCGTGAAGGAGTGCGAATCGGCAGTCACGCGCGCAGGCATCGGCCTGACTGACGAGTCTTTACTCCTTAGCCGGATCAGCGAAGATGTCCGATACCTTTCGCCGTGCGATCAGCCGGAAGCGGTGGCCCTCGACTCCGAAGCTGCCTCGCTCCTCCGCCAAGTTTCCGCAACTCTCTCTGCAGGAGACGTAGCGGGTGACCCGAATCACGCAGCGCAAGGAGCGTTGGCTCGCTGCCACACGCTCCTGCAGACTCGAAAACAGCAGCGCCAAGTCTGACCGGAGCTGAGCATGACTGGAAAGATCTTCAAGGAATCAAACAGCGTTTACGAGGACCAGGCTCGGATCCTCTTCGATTACTACCACAAGGCCGCCGAGCAGATCGTAAACGAGGAGCTCCGCCTGGAGCGCGAAATCGGCTCTGCCACCGAACTCCATCAGCAGACCGCCGCGCAACTCTCGCGCCTGCCCGCGCAGCGGATGGCCGCGTTCGCCGGGGCGGGCGCACTCCTCCTGCTATCGGTCGGGCTTCTTGTCCTCGGCAACGCCAACAATAGCGGGATCGGCTGGCTGTGCGGACTTCTTGCCGTTGCAGCCGCAGTATTTGGCTTCATGCGTCATCAGAAGATCGGCAAGCTGGGCGCTCGACTCGGTGAAGTTCAATCGACAATCGACGGCTTCCGCGCCGCGCATTCCGCGATCCGTCGCGACTTCAGAGTCCACAAGCTCGGTCTCGCCTACGTGCCTGTAACACGCGTTATCCCCTTCGAAGGAAAAAGCTTTCAACTCGATCTCACAGAGTCCGTCCCAAGACAAGAGTTCCGCCTCTCCATCGTCCGCCGCGGCCAGCTTTTCACCAGCGCCGTTGCCGAACTCGAGTCGCTGATTAAAGAGGCGCCGTTTGTGGAGGGATCCTCAGAGATGGAGGCGACGGACACAGATCAATACTCCCGGTCCATCCAGCACGTCACCTATTACGATTACCTTGGTCGTCTGGACCGAGCCTTGCGTAGCGTCGCCTTCTGCCTTGAGGACCTAGACTCGACATCAGTCGCGATGCCGGTTGTACCTCCACGCAGCGAAATGGCCGCCTTCTTAGAGGCATACGCTGCCGACGACATCTCTAATGCTCCCGTGTTTCTCCCGTTTGATACAGAGCGGTTCAATTCGGAACTGGAGACGTTCCGTTCGCTCAATGAGGTGCGGAAGTCAATCGAGAGCAGGTCGGCCCAGTTCGAGGAAGTCCTGCGCAGCCTCATGCTCGGCATGGCGGAGGCGATCCAGACAGTCACGGCCCTGAAGATCTCCTCGACGAACAAGCTAATGGAGCGCGCCAATCGCCTGCTTTTCACAGTTCTGAAGGCGCCCTATAATCATTACTCGCCCAAGCTCGAAGCGGACGAGATTGACCGCATCCGCCTCGAGACGTTCGACTATCAGGAGGCAGTTGAGAGCTATCGGCCATTCCAGATGAAGAGCAGCTCGCGCGTCCTGTATGACATCACTTCCGAGTGCTGGGTGGCAGAGGATGGGAGCAAGACCACCTCACCATTCGGCATCACTCAGATACACGAAGAGGTGATCGCACCCATCGTCGAGAGCCTCATGGTTGAAACCAGGTTGGAACGGCTGAAGATATACAACGCAATCAAAGATCAGAAGATCGACTACCTCAACCAGTGGCACCGGGACACTGAGGATTTCTACGGCCGCAACCGCGCTGAAAGCAGTGACCTGATCAACCTGCTGCGATCCTCGTTTACGGAGTTTATTTCGAGCTACAATGCCTTGGCTGCGTTAGAGAAGACGGACAAAAGCATGGCTGAGAGTGGCTCGCTTAGTGACGCCATCACCACAAGCGTGGACAACGCAACGGAGGTTGTCGCAAGTTACGAGATGAAATCGCGCGAATTCCAGGCGGTGCAGGAGGACTTCGCGGAGTACATGGAGCGTCTCAAAGGAGATATCGAGCTCCGTGCCGCGAAGTTCTCCTATATTGAGTACTACGACGCCTCGCTTAGAGATGCAGCGGCGAAGGCGGTCGCGGAGGCAGCGACCGCGATTCAAGGGCTGGACTCTCGAAGAAAAGCGCTGCTTGCGGTCAATCCGCTGTTCGCCTCGGCATCCCAATTGCCTCCGGCTCCCGCGGTCGAGCAGGAAGTGTTCGACGGCCTGGCTATGAATCTGCCGGCGGCCGCTCGAACTGCTCTGGCCGAGATTGACGCCGGGGCGGGCGCAGCATAACCGGGGCCAAGGAGTCATCGCCGTGGCAAATTTCAGTTTTACGGTTGACACGCAGGAGATGGCCGACAGCATTGACGGCGTCACGTCCCATGTCGGTGGGGTGACGACAGCGGTCGTTGGTATGCAGACAATGGTTGTGGCGGCCGAGGAAGCGGCTGCCCACAAGATCTGCGCTCACGTCGACCGCGGAATTTTCTCGCTCATCCGTTCCCAGATCACCCAGAAGGCTGCTCGTCTTCGAAGCGAAGTCGACTCCAGGCTGCTCGAAATGCGGCAGCAAAGCCAAACGCTTGTGTCGATCAAGTCACGGATGGAGCGCGACTACCAAATGATCGCCGCGCGCTACGTCCGGGTCTTCCAGGCCATCAACGCCAGCCTTCGCAATCGCGTATTCGAACTCGACAAGGAGGTGTCGACCCTCGTCCACCGCGACATGGAGCAGCTCACGAATCGCACTCTGTCTTTGCAGGCTCAAGTGCTGATCCACCATAGCGAGAGCGCCATCTCGGTACAGTACGTGGCAGCGGCTCAAACCAAGAGGAATGCCAACCGTGCGATGGCAGCTATGCAGGGATTCGTCTCCTCGTCCCACGACCAGGCCAGCATGCTCAAGGGCATTCTGTCGAGTGCGCCGGCGCAAGGCCCCGACCTGCGTTGTCTTCCCGTTTCCTTAGCCGAAGTCGACGGTCTCTCGGCCGCTGCTAGACAATGGAGTGTTTACTGTCCCACTCCGCCAGGGATTTCCCAAGCAAAGGACGGCATCCAACGGACAGCTTTCAACGCCTTACATTCGCTTCAGTGGCGGCCCGTGAGTACGGAGGCGCTCACTCCGATTGCCGCTGAGTATCGGAAGCTCGTCGAACGGTCCGGGCTCAGCGAGCGCCTGAAAGCCCAGATGAACCGGCTGTTTGAAGCGTCGGGTTGGATGGGGATCGGGAGGGCCTGAATGTGAGCTACACTCGCCGATACTCGGAGACTGTGTCAGGCTCCAAGACGATCCACATCAATTATCCCGCCTCGGAGCACGGTGGGTCAACGTCGGAGACTGTCACAATCGAAATCCCGGTGAACATTCAGATTCACGTCGAAACGAGTCCTTTTGATCGAAGCGTCTCACACTGCCAGCGGAACGTTGACGTCCTCACAGGCGCGGTGGTCGCTACAGGAAGCGCGAACGTCGTTGCGATCCGAGCGGGCGCCGGCAGAGTCTCGGACTCGGTGATCGGTGGTTTCTTTCGTCTTATCAGCTCGGAACTGTCGCAGCAAATCGCGGAGTATAGGGCGAAATGCGATGCCCTTGTCTTGAAGCTGAGAGACCTCAAGTCCGCTTGTCTCGGCAAGATGACTCAGATGGAGGGGGATTTTTATAGAATCGCTTCCCACTACACAGAGCTGTTCCGAGACCTAGACAACGAGCTCGCGCGCCGCATTCACGCCATGGATGCGGCGGCCTTTGAGCTTTGCAGAACAGCTGCGGAACAGACTGAGCGGGCCATTTCGAGCGCCCTGTCGACCATTCCCACGGTGCTGGGAGCGGAAGACGGCAAGAGCCGCGCTGCGATTCTTACGACGATGATCCGCGGCCGGGCTGGTGTATTGCTTGAAAAGGCCCGACTCTTCCTTGCAGGCGACCGGGAACTCAGCAGGAGCCTCCATGAGATCCTCTCCGGCAACGGAGGCGCCGCACCCAAGGATCGCTTTCTTCCTGTGATCTATTTTTTGGCCGACGGCTCCTCCGGCTTTGACGAGCGGCTCATCACTGGCAGCCGACTACGTGCGCCTGCGATCCAGACAAGCCTACTGCAGTCTTTCCGAGCTACATCCCTCGCATGGGTTCCCCTAGACAAGCAGACTCGATCAAGCGTTGAGATGTTCCTGGCCAATCAGGTTGCCGTGACGACGAACGGCCAGGACCCGACACAGGCCCGCATCGCAGCCTACATCGTACGCTTCTGGCAGGCGCAACCCCCCCTTGTGATTCGTCGCTCCCAGTCCATAGAAGAAGAGTGAGGTGCCCCGTGAATGAGCTGGCCGAAATTCGATTTGCCGATAACCGCGTCGTCCTCGAGGATAATCTGGTGAAGTCCGCCATACTGCCGCGGGTAGCCGCAGAGTTGGACCGCGATATCATCATTAAATCGAACTCTGTCATTGAAGGTGCTGTCTACGCGCGCAACTTCCTCGTTGAGGATGGCCCCGCCCGCGTCGGCGGCGCCGTTTTTGCGCAGCTCGAGCTCCACGTCAACAGCGACGCGCGAGGAACTGTGACCTTTGATCACTCGGTCGGATCGGCAGGTGCGATCGTCTCACACGCCCCTGGCTGCCGCCTTGAGTTCTTGGCTGACGTGAACGCCCGGCAAGTGCGTCTTCGGAACAGCTACGTTGCCGCCAGCATTTTCGCCGACGAGGTCGTTCTCGAGGACTGCGTCGTGATCGGCGGTGTCTTCGCAACCCGGCGCTTGGAAATGTCGGACTGCCTTGTCGGCACGTTTAACGCGCCGTCCGTGCGGGCTGCGCAGAAGATCTACCTTTTGCTGCCAGGCGGGTTTACGGTCGAGCCACTCTCTTGCCAGCCGGGCACTGAGTTTTACAGCATTGCCCTAGCGGACCTGGGCGCGCTCATGCGCGGGGAAGCCGAGGCTGAGAATTCTGGCAAGATTCCGATCAACATCGAAGAGGACGAGCAGCACTCGGTCCTCGTCGACGGCGACACCCAGCAGACTCTCCGCAGCTACTCAGTCTCGGGGAAAGTGCTCGCCGCCGATATCATGGATCTCGATCGCCTGCAGCACCATTTTCTTTTCACCGCTGCGGCTCTCGGGCCACAATTGCTCCACAGTTATGACCTCGGGCAGGACGTCAATGGGGAGGTTGTCAATCTCACTCCTGAACGGATCTCATCGTTTCTCTTCGACGTCCTCCACGGCAAGATTGGCGTCTCGACCCTGTCCGGCAATTTCACCCTGTCCGAATTCGCAAACAACTGAAGCCGTCGCTTTATGAGAAGAAGATGCTCCGCGACAAGCTGTGCGCCCTCCAAGCGACCGGCTAAAGAGTGCGGGCTTCAGGTCGCGTTCAATTCGGCAAAAGGAGAAGTGCATGATATCGGATCTCACTCTTGTCCAAATTAGCGCTGTAACTGCCTGCCCGTCGCGGGACCTGTGCCGGGACATGAGCAGGCTGAGCCTCTGATAGCCTGGACTGGGTTCTTCCAGGAACCAATACCAAGACT
>Ga0182027_10016305_pt1 | contig 10156 bp, 8 predicted proteins | sample 712E1DmetaG_FD_121300 | JGI IMG/M metagenome (GOLD analysis project Ga0182027, IMG submission 121300) | Permafrost microbial communities from Stordalen Mire, Sweden - 712E1D metaG (Illumina Assembly) | ecosystem: Environmental > Terrestrial > Soil > Wetlands > Permafrost | place: Sweden... | reverse complement strand
GGGAGGCTTGTTGTGGAATTGGCAATTACCCAAACCGGAAAATTCAAGATCATCAAGATTTGCGGTAAAGTGGATTGGGACAATGCCCGCTTACTTGATAAGGAAATCCAACAGGTAATCGACGAGGGGTTTTCGCACATCGTTTTCAATCTCGACGAAGTATCGTTTATATGCAGCGGCGGGGTTGGAGCGCTTGTTTATAACCTTAATAAAGTGAAAAAATTGGGCGGAGCAATGTATATTATTTCAACCAACGAATACGTAAACTATATACTTGAGACCTTGAAATTTAATATCGTGTTCGACGGGTTTCTTTTTAATTCCTTTGAAAACTTCAGGGAACAAGTCATCGAAAGCGCGGACAATGCCGGACCATAAGGGGCTTTTGCCCCTTTTTTTTGACCCTCTTTTTAAAGAAAAAGTCTGGGGCGGCCACGGTCTTAAAAAAAGCCTGGGGAAAAACATTCCGGACAATGTTCCCATCGGGGAATCGTGGGAAATTTCGGGGGTCCCCGGCGATGAAACCGTCTGCCGGACCGCAGACTTTACGGGAAAATCGCTGTCTGAAATCCTTTTCCAAGAAAAGTCGCGGCTCGTCGGCGCCTCCCTGGAAAGCGGGGAATTCCCGCTTCTTTACAAATTCATCGACGCTCACGACAAGCTCTCGGTCCAGGTGCACCCGAACGATGAGCAGGCCCGATCGAAAAAAGCGGGCAATTTCGGCAAGACCGAATGTTGGTATATCGTTGACGCAAAGCCGGGCGCGCGGCTTATTTGCGGTCTTGCAAAAGGGGTCGGATTCTCCGAGGTCAAGAGCGCCCTGTATGGGGGGCGTCTTGACGAAATCTGCAATTATATGTCGGTCAGGCCCGGAGACGTCATATTCGTTCCCGCCGGCACGGTGCACGCCACGCTTGAGGACATTCTTTTATACGAGGTACAGCAGACCTCCGATACGACGTATCGATTATACGATTGGAAGCGCCTTGATTCCTCCGGAAAATCAAGGGCCCTGCATATCGACGAGGCGCTTGACGCTTTGGATTTGACCGTTAATGAACATCATAAAATCGGGCCCCTTGCATTGTCACCTATTCCTAAAGTAAGCCACCTCCTTCGACTGGCTTGCAGGTACTTTGCGCTGGAAGAGTTCCAGGTGGATGGCGACGCCGAATTTTCGCTTACGCCGAAAAAATCATTTCAAGTGATGACCTCGCTTAATGGCCCGATCTCCCTTACAAGCGCGCATGGCGCGGCAACGCTTCACCATGGCGAATCGGTCCTCATTCCGGCGGCCATGGATTCACCGCGCTGTAGCGGCGCGGCAGGCGCCCATTTTCTTCTGTCATACGTTCCCGATCTTTCCGGCGAAATAATCGCGCCGCTTCGCTCGCTTAAGTATTCCGACGACCGGATCGTACGAATGGCCGGCAATCCCGCAAAAAACGATCTGCTGCCGCTTGTGTAATCAATAACCGATAGCTATTTTAATCGGGAAGCGCTATTCATCGAATAAAGAGGTGTCATTATGAAAAGGGCGATTTTTTGTTGCGCGATTTTTTTGGTTTTTTCAATCGGTGATGCGCAAACGTCACTTGGATTCAACGTAGGCAGCGAATTTAATAATATCTCCCATAAAAACGGCGGATATCTGCCGGACAATTACAACAACTCCGATTTTGGTTTTCAAATAGGGCCGACTCTGCGTATCATGCTGGGCGGCGATCGCGAAATAACGCCCAATGCCGGAATCACGTTTTCCAATACCAGCGATACCACCGGCGCCTCGTCGCAGCTTGGTTTTTGGATCGGATGCGGCTATTTTTTTCATCTGGTCCATAACGGAGCGTTTACCTTTTCTCTCGGCCCCGACATCTCCTATAATTTTTACCTTCCGCCAAGTAATAGCGCGACTGATTCGCGTTTTGAATTGATTGCGGGCGTTCCGCTGAACTTCGATTTCGATTTTTTTAAGCATTGGAGCGTGCGAATAAGCGGCCAAGCCTTTACCGTGGAATATTCGCATTTAAAGAGGGAGGTCGTAACGGATAACGACCTCAGTTATTCCCTGACGTCCATTCTGTCGACTCCGCGCATTATGTTCTTTTATTCTTTTTAGCGTTGGCCGGGATTTACGTATGATACTCTGCGTTGATTTTAATATAGTCATAGGTGAGATCGCAGGTATGGGCGATCGCTCCGTGCGTTCCCAGCCCTAAATCAACGTCGATTGCCACGGTTTTTTTCTTGAGCCGGCCTTGGATTTTTTTTACCGGAAACGAAACGGGCCGAAGATTTTTGCACACGGGAATGCCGCAAAGCTTGACTTCGAGCTTCGGTATTGAAAAATCGGCGCCCGAATAGCCGATGGCGCAGAGAATCCTGCCCCAATTCGGGTCGTTGCCGAATAGGGCGGTTTTTACGAGGTTCGAATTCGCTATCGCTTTCGCCGCGGCTTTGGCGTCGGAATATGTTTTTCCTCCCGTTACCGTGACTTCCACCCGTTTCGTGGCCCCCTCGCCGTCTTCGGCGATTTTCCGGCACAGCGTGTTGCATACGGCAAAAAGCGCCTTTTCGAAACCGGCGAGGTCGGCGGTACTCGTTAAGGCCGTTTCAGACATGCCGTTTGCAAGCACGAGCGCCATGTCGTTGGTGGACGTGTCCCCGTCGACGGTCAGGTTATTAAAGGTGCGGTCCACAACGCCTTTGACGATCTGGTTAAGCAGCGTGGGACTGATTTTCGCGTCGGTGGTGATAAAGGCTAGCATGGTGGCCATTTTAGGATGTATCATGCCGGAGCCTTTGGTGCATCCGCCGATTCGATAGGTCCCTTTTCCGGAGGTTACTTCGAAAGCGCATTCCTTTTTTTTGGTATCGGTCGTCATGATTGCCTGGGCAAAACGCGGACCGCCCGAGGCAGATAGCGTTTTGGTGAGAAAAGGCAGTTTGGGCAATAGAGCATCCATGGGCAGAAAATGTCCGATGACCCCGGTTGAGGCGACCAGGACCGAACGGGGCGGCGTATGAAGGCCCTCGGCGATGCGCTCGGCAATAGCGCGCGTGTCCCCTTTTCCGCGCTCGCCGGTGCAGGCGTTAGCGTTACCGCTGTTGCAAAAGACGGCGCGCACGGACCCTGCGGGTAGGGCGCTTTCGCACCAATCGACCGATGAAGCGCGGACTTTGTTCGTGGTAAACGCGCCCGCGGCCGAGCAGGGCGTTTTGCTGACGATAAGCGCCGCGTCAATGTTGCCGGACGCTTTGATTCCGGCCTTGAGCGCCGAGGCGAAAAAGCCTTGTGCGGCGGTTATCCCGCCGGAAACGGATTTCATAGTTTGATGCAATGCTTTTCCATTTTTAAGGGCCACGAGGCGCCTCCAGTTTTCAAGCGATTATTTTTATGGGATTCGGCTATTAAGCGCGCTTTTGATAAATTGCTTAACTATTGACATGTCAGTACCACAACATATATTATTTCGATAGGGACAGCCAAGTGGGGAGGTCGAAAGCCCCGCAAGGATCCTCATTGAAAGCGACCTGTTTAACGCATTAAAATAGATATATGCGCGGAGCATTTGCAAAAGGAGCTTTTTTGAGACGTTTACGTTCCTCGATTGGAATTTGCGTTATCGTTTTCGTGGCCTATGTTTCTGCGCAAGGGCCGCATTTCGGGAAACTGGCCTACTATTCAAAGAAAAAACATCAAGAGCAGCAGACCGGTAGCGCCGACAGCGTTTCCGCGCCGCCGACGGTTTCCGACGCGGGGCCGGTTGTTGACCCGGCCCTTTCGGCGATTGCCAAGGCCGGATTCGACACGTCGTCCAAGGAAAAACACTCCACCCAAGATTCTATTCTGACCATCAGCCTGGACCATCAAGAATATTTTACGCCTGAATATTTGAGCAGATCGGCATTTTTATGGTTCGACCGCGACGCTAAAGGGCTCATTAGTCCCGGTAACGGATATATTCAAAAATCCGGTCCCGTAAGCGGCTTTAAAAAATACGACAAAGAAAGCTATCAACAATTCGACAATATCGACATAACGGTTTTCGCGGCAAACGCCTATTCAATCGGCGATACCGTGGATGTGTTTCACTGCGAAAGACTGGTAAAATTCATGGGGAAAACCGCGAACCTCGTACGCCGGGTGGCCAAGGCGAAAATCTCAAGCAAGCATAACGACCGGCTGATTGCGGTCATTTTTAAAATGTGGGACATCGTTTCGGGAGGCGACCGCATCGATAAGGCTTTTCCCCTGCAGGGTAAGGAAATCGATACGATCGAACAGCCGCAAGGGCCCCTTTGCGGCTCGGTTTTTGAACGCGTCGAACAGACGGAAAGCCCGTACCTGTTCCAGTCCTTTATTTTCAATCGGGGCGCCAAGGACGGGGTACTTTTTGGAGACCTTTTTTACGTGTATTCGCGTCAAGGTCCGGACATGACGTCGCACCCAAGTCTTCTGGCGTGCGCAATCAATATCGGTGAACGCTCAAGCACTCTTGCCATCGAGAAGATGTTTACCAATTCCCTCAGTCCGGGGGACTCCGTCGTGTTGGTGCGGCATATCCGGTTTAAATAACGACCATGGCTAAATTTATCATTCAAATCGGCAATTTTCTTTTTTTCAGCAAAAAACATAAGACCCTTAGGGGAAGCGTCGTTTTTATCCTCAGTAATTTTCTTTTTCTCGCGAGCATTGTTTTCTTTATGGAAATAGTCCTGATATTTCTGGGGATGGGAAACATTTTCGTGCCGCTAACGCGTCCGTTTTCGGATTTTTTAGCGCACTACGTGTTCGGATGACGCGGCTTGATTGACCTTTTTTCAAGAGGACGCTGTTTCAATGTATCGCTCACCGGTAGGATACCCAAACGTTTTAGGCATGATCATGGCCGGCGGCGAAGGCTCCCGGCTGCATCCGCTTACCAATGAGCGGGCGAAACCGGCGGTTTATTTCGGCGGAAAATACCGCATCATCGATTTCGTCCTGAACAATTTCATTAATTCCGGTATCTTTAAAATTAAAGTGCTTACCCAGTTTAAGGCCGATTCGCTCATTAAACATCTGACCACCGGGTGGACCCTCAATCGGATGCTGGGGCAATATATCGACCCCGTGCCCGCGCAAATGCGCACGGGTAGAAATTGGTATATGGGCACGGCGGACGCGGTTTTTCAGAACCTCAATCTCATCGAAGACGAAAACCCCGATTATATCGCCGTTTTCGGCGCTGACCATATTTACAAAATGGATATTTCCCAGATGCTCGATTTCCATCGGCACGTCGGGGCGGTGGCCACGGTCGCGGCGATCCCCAAACCCATCGGGGAAGCCGCGGATTTCGGCGTTATCGAAGTGGATGATACCGGACGGATGATCGGTTTTGAAGAAAAACCGAAAAACCCCAAGCCCATGCCGGGCAAGCCGGCCATGGCGCTTATTTCCATGGGAAACTATATTTTCAACAGAAAATTCCTGGTGCGCGAACTCTTCAACGACGCGTCCCTCAGCGGGTCGTCGCATGATTTCGGTAAAGACGTCATTCCGAAAATATTCAACGATTATCCGATTTATATTTACGATTTCGCCAATAACCGCATTGCAGGCGAGCGGCCAGAGCAGGACAATTATTGGATGGACGTCGGATCGCTAGAAGCCTACTTTGAGGCGAACATGACCCTGCGCGACGTGGTGCCGGAAATCAATCTCTATAACGAGGCATGGCCCATCCGCACCGCGCCGGGGCAAACGCCCCCCGCCAAGTTCGTTTTTGCGGGCGAAGGCGCGGAAAAACGCAAAGGCGACGCCATAGATTCCATTGTCAGCGGCGGCTGTATTTTAAGCGGCGGCCACGTCATCCGGTCGGTTTTGTCGAGAAGCGTACGGATCCATAGCCTGGCGATCGTTGAGGATTCGATACTGTTTCCCGATGTTGAAATCAGCGAGAAAGCTCATATACGACGGACCATTATCGACCGGGGCGTAAAAATCATGCCGGGTGATAAAATCGGTTTCGATCTTGAAGCCGACAAAAAGCGGTTCATGGTCAGCGATTCGGGGATTGTTGTTATTTGTCAACCATCGAAGAACCCCTTACTGTAGACCTTGTGCAATCGGTTTGCAATGATGTAATTTTGTTTTAAAAGGTACAGAATGCGGCAGATTATAATTTAAGGGCTTAACCTGTGGAGTTATTAAAAAATCGACAATTGAATCGCTTAAATTAAACGTGCTTTTTTTTGATTTTTAAGGTATAATATAGGTTGCAATGATTTTATTCAACCATTTTGGCCCTGTTAGGAAACTATAATGCTTCCTCGATCGGAAATACTCTACTTTCGTGATATTAGCCGCTATAAGGTGCTCACGGATGAAGAAGAGCGTACCTTGGTCAAGGCGGTGCAGGAAAATACCGCGGGCGCCATTGACCAGCTCATTACAAGCAATTTAAGGTTTGTGGTAAGCGTGGCCCGTAGGTATCGCGGCCGGGGCCTAAGCTACCTTGAATTGATTAATGAAGGAAATATCGGATTATTAAAATCGGCGAAGCGGTTTAATCTTGAAATGAAAGTCAAATTCATTTCATATGCGGTTTGGTGGATTCGGCAATCGATTCAAAAGGCCCTTTTCGAGCAACCCGGACTCGTGCGGATTCCTCCCAATAAAATCGCCCTTGTCAATAAATTTAAGAGGACCCTCGAAAAAAATCTCGGCGATTACGCCGAAACCATGGCCATGGATGAATTCAAAGGCTATGAACAGGAAATCCTTGACATCATGGAAAAGCTCCGGGGGATATCCCTCGACGCCCCGATCGCCACGCACGGCTCCATTGATGAAGAAAGCGGTAAAACGCTCCAGGACGTCATCGGCGAAAAACCGAACCAGGACGAAGAAAGCGAACGGCGCGAACTGGGAAAGGTCATCGACAGCGTTTTACAGAATGTTACCAGCCGCGAAGAGCGCATTTTACGAATGTACTACGGACTTAATTTTTCCAAGCATTTTACCCTTGAGGAAATCGGCAAGGAGCTCAAGTTGACACGGGAAAGGGTCCGGTTGATACGCGACCGCTCGCTGCGCAAACTTTTTAGAAATCCGGTTTCCCGCACCAAACTTGCCTTGTTTCTCAACAACCCCGCCGAGTAACGGGCCTCCGCGTCTTTTAATTTCTTCCTCTTCGTAACCTTCTTTTTTCTCTTTTCGGTGAAGCTTTTTATTATTTTGAATTATACGCGGTTTTTAGGCCCATATCCGGAGGTCCTTATTTCCGAATTGCTTGATAGCATTATCGCCCCGCTGCCCGGGCAAAATCCCATGGGCGAGAACATCAATTATGACGCCGATTTCGACGTTGTTAAGGCCGAAATGGGGAAAATGGGCAATATCGATTACGCGCTCATCGAAAGCGCGTGTAAAAAATTGCTCAAGGAGAAATCGAAAGACATTCGGCTGCTGTGTTTTTTAGGGTATGTTCTGCTACGTAAGGAAGCGTGGGGCCAAGTGGCCGACGTTTTTGACGGTTTTGTCAAGCTCGCCGAAAACAACTTCGACCAGATGTACCCCGACCGGCCGCGCGGGAAACAAATGGCCATTCAATGGATGGCGGAGCCGCGGTTCAACGAGACGCTCGCTAAAAAACCCGAGGAAAAAGATTATGAAGACCTTGCGCGGCTTAGTTCGTCCCTTGAGAAATTAAAGGGGCTCCTGGAACGCAAATTCCCGGAAGGATCGCCGTTTCCCACGGGACTCTATAACGCCGCTTCCGCGTGGGAAAAACAGTGCAAGCCAAAACCCAAATCGCCCGAAGGATCTTCTTCCGGCGGCCAGGCTTCGGGAGTATCCGCGGGCCCGGCGGAACCGATGGAAACCCCCAAGCAAGCGCAAACGGCCGGCAAAAAAATCGCGCGGTTTCTTATTGAAAAGGAACCCGATAAAATCATGGGATATCGCTTGATGCGGGCGCTTCGGTGGGATTTGCTGGAAAAGGCGCCCCCGGCCGAAAACGGCAAAACCCAGCTTGCCCCGCCGCCGCCCGAACTCCTTGCAAGTCTTCAAAGCGCCCTTGCCGCGAAAGAGCATAAAGCCGCTCTTGACAAAGCAGAAGTCGCCTTTACCGCCGGCGCGAACCATCTGTGCCTTTCGCTCCAAAGGATATCGGCGCTGTGCTGCAAAAACCTCGGCGACCAATTCGCCGCGCTCCATCGGGCGGTCCTTTTTGAAACGGGCGTGTTTATAAGGCGCATTCCTGAATTGCCGTCGCTTATGTTTTCCGACGGGTCGCCGCTATGCGACGAGGCGACAAAGGAATGGATCGCCTTGGAGGTAAACCCCCAGTTTTCCGCCTCGACCGGCGAGGCCGCGGCCCAAAAGGCGCCGGGCGCCGCCGCCGACCCCTTGGAGCTTGAAAAGAAAGAGGCCCTCGCGCTCGCGGCGGGCGGGAGCGTTGAAAAGGCGCTCGATCTGGTCCAAAACGGACTGCGAAACTCGGCCAACGAGCGGGACAATTTCAGGCGGTCGATCGTTTTGTGCGGGCTGCTGATTACCGCCAAACAACCCGACATCGCGCTTTCCATTTTAGAGTCCCTCAACGAGAAAATAGCCCAGTACCATCTTGACAAATGGGATCCTGACCTTTCGGTCGAGGCCTGGAGCGCCTTGGTCAAGGCGCTTAAAATGGCGAAAGCGGGAAAACCGCCGAACGTTCAGGCCCTCATGCATGATAAATTAGGGGCGGCGCTCGGCAAGATCAGTCAAATAGACCCTAAAAAGGCTTTTTCGTTAAATATATAACCGTTTAGAGAAAGGCGGACGCATATGGCCGGAAGTTTTCAAAATGAAATACCCCCTGCCCGTATCAATCTTAAATTGGACGTGGGCAAGGGTAACGCGAAGAAAAAACTCGAACTGCCCCTCAAAATGCTGGTGGTCGGCGATTTTTCCTTTAAGCAACGCGACGACCGTATTTCCGACCGCGAAAAGATCAGCATCAACAAGGAAAACTTCACGCAGGTCATGGAAAGCATGGACCTTAAGCTTAAGTATAACGTCGAAAACAAGATCACCGGCGCCGGCGATCTCGCCGTGAACATCGACGTAAAAAACATGGACACCTTTAAGCCCGAAAACGTCGCGAAAAGCGTTCCGGAACTCAGCAAAATGCTCGCCGCCCGAAACCTTCTTAAGGACCTTAAATCGAATTTACTTGACAACAGAGAGTTCAGGAAGCGCCTTGAAATGATCATCAAGGACCCGGACTCGGTGAAATCCTTGCAGGACGAACTTAAAAAAGTGGTCCCTGAAAACAAATAGCCGCGCGCCGCGGCGTCAACATCTCAACGAGGAGCAAAAACATGTCTGAAGCAGAAGTCGGCAAAACGGGCGGAAAGGAAGCGGCGGAGGCGCATGGCTTGGAATATATCTACCAAACCATGAACCTTTCCATTCCCAGCGGGTCGGTTGACCTTGCGCAGTATAAAAATACGGAAGTGCTGGCGGCGAGTAACGCCAATGAACGGATCAGCGCCGCCCTGGCGGTGTTCATCGACAGCGTCGCCTCGTCTAACCAGTCGGTCGATAAAATCGACAAGGCGATGCTCGATTACCATATCGGCGAAATCGACCGCAAACTTTCCATGCAATTGGACGAAATCATCCACCATCCGGCGTTTCAAAAAATGGAAACGTCGTGGCGTAGCCTGAAATTTCTCGTGGATCGCATCGATTTTAAAAAGAACATCAAGCTCGATATTCTCGATTCGTCGAAGGAAGAGCTGGCAACCGATTTTGAAGACGCCCCGGAAACGATCCAGTCCGGTTTGTATAAGCATGTGTATACCAGCGAATACGATACGCCCGGAGGCGAACCGTACGCGACGGTCGTTTCGAATTACGACTTCGACAGCGGGCCCTCCGACATTACGCTGCTGCAAAACGTTTCAAAAGTGTCGGCCGCTTGCCACTGCCCGTTTCTCGGCTCGGCCAGCCCGAAGTTCTTCGGGAAGCAGACGATGCAGGACCTTACGAAAATCGAGGACCTGCATAATTATATGGAACGGTCGGAGTTCCTCAAATGGAATTCCTTCCGCCAAACCGAGGATTCCCGATACGTGGGACTCATGCTGCCGCGCGTGATGCTACGGCTGCCCTACGGCC
>Ga0182027_10016303_pt1 | contig 10157 bp, 13 predicted proteins | sample 712E1DmetaG_FD_121300 | JGI IMG/M metagenome (GOLD analysis project Ga0182027, IMG submission 121300) | Permafrost microbial communities from Stordalen Mire, Sweden - 712E1D metaG (Illumina Assembly) | ecosystem: Environmental > Terrestrial > Soil > Wetlands > Permafrost | place: Sweden... | reverse complement strand
CCGCGTCAACCTGCGCAAGGCCGACGGCACCTACGTCACCTACGCCCTGACCGGCGCTGACGGCACGGCGACCTTCCAGGTGGTCCCCGGAGCCTCGATGAAGCTGGAGATCGACTACAACGGAGCCCAGTACCTGACCGCGACGACGACGGTGCAGTTCTCGACGTCCCTGACGGTCCATGCCGTGGCCCTGACGGTCCGGCTGACGGCCACTGGCTCGCCGATCGTCGGCGCCCGCGTCAACCTCCGCAAGGCCGACTCGACCTACGTCACCTACGCCCTGACCGGCGCTGACGGCAGTGTCACGTTCAACGTCGTGCCGGGGGCGACTCACCGCGTCGATGCCGCTTACGGCGGCGCGACCTGGACTTCCGACCCGACGGCCTGCCCGGCCTCGATCGTGCACGGGTTCTAGCCGATAGGAGACCCCGAAATCGGCGTGTCTCGCCGAAACAAAACGCCCACTCTCGCGAGTGGGCGTTTTTGAAGACCAATTACTTGCGCTTCTTGGCCGGCTTCCGCTTCTTGGCGACTTTCTTGGCCGGCTTGCGCTTGGCAACCTTCTTGACGACTTTCTTTTTCATGATAATCACCTCCACCTTTCTGTTGCGCAACCGCAGTCGGTTGTCGCGTATGCGATAAGTGTATCACGATATGCCAAGATAGTGTATAATATAAGTGCTATGCAACCTGCAAAAGGAGGCTTTACCCTCGTCGAGCTCCTCGTTGTTATCGCCATCATCGGCATGCTTTCGACGTTGAGCGCCGTGGCCCTCATGTTCGCCCGCAACCAGGCTAAGATCACCAAGGCCCAGCACGACATCGACACCATCGTCACGGCGATCAAGGTGCTTGAGACCGACTCGGGTTACTGGCCTGGTCACGTTAGCGTCGATGTTCCCGTGACGGCCACCGGCAGTGAGACCTGGGACCTGTCGACAACAGCCGCTGGGCTAGTCCAGACCAATGGCACCTACGCCAACTGGAACGGGCCTTACATTGGCAAGATGCCCACCGATCCTTGGGGGCATAACTACTTCTTCGACCCCTATTACAACCCCGTCAGCGGCTCCGGTCGCGCCGTCGTCGGCTCGTTTGGCCCGAACGGCGTCGGCCAGAACGTCTACGATTCCGACAACATCTATAAGATCCTGCGTTAGCCGAGTGAAAGTCTAGGATTCAGGGTACATCTCGTTATCCCACGGGATGTGCTCTTGAAAAATAGGCTCCATTAGGCTAATCTTGCCGTAGTCATGCTCACGTGGGCCGGTAGCTCAGTTGGTAGAGCACTGCCTTTGCAAGGCAGGGGTCATGGGTTCGAGTCCCATCCGGTCCACCATCCTTCGCTCCTTGCGGAGCTACGGATGGCGCAGCCACTACTTTCATGCTTGATACTCAATCTGCCAATTTACAGAACCTCAGCAAGCTGCTCGCTGGGGCTTTACTCAAGAACGAGGGCTATCTCGAAGCGCTTGGCGTCGTTCGGGCCAACAGTCGCGGCCAGATCTGGCTGATCGGCGGCGGCGTGTACAAGACGCTCTTGAGCCTGTTGTATGGTGGCCATCTTAAGACCAAGGACTGGGATTTCATCGTGGAAAAAATGGCCGAGCCGTTGAAGCTCGAAGGCGATTGGGCGGTCAGCCTGTCTAGGTTCGGTTGTCCCAAGCTGAAGAAGAGTAACTTGGCCATCGACCTAATCCCCCTGGATAACATCCACAGCGTCCAGGTCAGGGGCTTGGAGCCGGACATCCAGAACTACCTCAGCGGGACGCCGTTCACGATACAATCTATCGCTTTTGACGTTGACGCCAGTCTGCTGATTGGTGACGTGGGGATTAAGAGCCTGAAGACCAGGACGATCGGGGTCAATAATGAGGGCGAGTACAGATATGCCCGAGATATGTACGGCGAGCTTTATACCCCGAGTCATTGGGCTGACGACTTGGGACTTAGTGCGGTTAAACAGTGATAATTTCTGATATGAAACCCATTGATTACCTCAAGCTCGCGGCCGTGATCGTCGGCGTGGAACTCATCGGCTCTATTGGCGCCATTTTCACGATGTCGGCGATCCCGACTTGGTACGCGCATCTCGCTCGCCCGTCCATCGCCCCGCCTAACTGGGTCTTCGGCCCGGTCTGGACGCTGCTCTTCGCTCTCATGGGGATCGCGGCCTTCTTGGTCTGGCGTGCTGGTTGGAAACGGCGCGACGTGAAGATTGCACTCGCGATTTTCCTCGGTCAGCTGGCGCTGAATGTCCTCTGGTCTGTCTTGTTCTTCGGCCTCCACAGCCCGAAGGCGGCCTTCCTCGAGCTCGTCGTGCTCTGGCTCGCCATCCTCGCCACAATCGGCGCCTTCGCCAAGATCTCCAAGCCGGCGGCGATTTTGCTCCTGCCCTACATCCTCTGGGTCAGCTTCGCCGGCGCTTTGAACGTCGCCTTCTGGATGCTTAACGGAGCCTAGATTCAATGCCTGCCAGGTTCATATTTTTGGGGACCGGGCCGGCCGAGGCCATTCCGAGGCAGGGCCACCAGGACCGGCTCTGCCTGGATGCGCGACGTCGTGGATCCAAGAGCCGGCGCCTGCGGTCTTCGGGACTTTACGTTGACGGACGAACAACGCTTCTTTTTGACGCTGGTCCGGACATCAGCCAGCAGCTGGCGGCTGAACGCGTCGAACATCTTGACGGTGTCTTACTCACTCACGCTCACCTTGACGCCGCTGGTGGCTTGGCTCTAATCGACCGTTGGGCCAAGGCTCGGAAGCTGGTCCTGTCGGTCTACACTGAACGTGCGACCGAGCGGCGTTACGGCCGTTTCAACAACTTATCCTATCGTTTCATCAAACCCGGCGAGTTCGTCGATTTCGGCGATACCACGGTGCGGTTCTTTCGGGTCCAGCATAGTGTTATTCCCGGCTTTCCGACGCTGGGCTTCCGGATCGGCAACTTCGCTTACGCCAGCGACACTTATGGCTTCCCGCTAGTTACGCGCCACGCCCTCGCCGGTGTCACAGATCTCATCCTCGATGGCACGTTCTGGTTCAACACCAATTTCCGTGGCCATCTGCGCGTCGACGAGTCGATTGAGCTTGGGAAGAAGTTGGGCGTCGAGCGTCTTTATCTCACCCAGTGCGGTCACACTTTCCCGCCGTATGTCGAGGCGGCGGCGCTGGTCGCTGAATATGCCAAGAAAATCGCCCCAGGCATGGTGGTGACAGTCGCTTGGGACGGGCTAAGAATTAAATGTCATTCCGAGGCGCCCTCGGTGCCGAGGAATCGCTTGCCTTCGTGATACACAAGAGATTCCTCGCTAACAGCTCGGAATGACAGAATGAGCCCAATAAAACGGCCCCCGAGTGGAGGCCGTTTTTGGTTCGTTTCTAGTTACTTCGGCAGGGAGGCGATGACGCTCCGGATGGCTTCGGCCGAGGCCAGGAGCTGCTTCTTCTCGTCATCACTCATCGAGAGTTCAAGTACGCGCTTGACGCCGCTACGTCCGACGACGGACGGCCAAGCCAGCGCGACGCCCTCGAGTCCCACGCCAGTCTGGACGCTCGAGACCGGTAGGACCAGGTCCTCGTCATCGAGCACGGCCCGGATGATGAGTGCGGCGGCGACGCCGATGCCGTAATAGGTCGCGCCCTTCTTCTGGATGATGTCGTAGACGATGGTCTTGCTATGTTCGGCGGCCTCGGTGATAGTTTTGGCGTCGATTCCCTGGTATCGGGCGATGGGCTCGCCGGCGATGGTGGTGTGTGAGATGAAGGGGACAGCCGAGTCGCCATGTTCGCCGACGAGGTAGGCGCGGACGCTGGTGGGGCTGACCCCGATTTTCTCGGCCAGCAGGTAGCTGAAGCGGTCCGAGTCGAGGACAGTGCCGGAGCCGAAGACCTGCCCGGCCGGCAAGCCGGAGCGAGTCGCCGCGACGTAAGTCAGGACATCGAGCGGGTTGGCGACCACCATGATGACGGCGTCCTTGGTGCGCTTGACGATCTCGTCGACGATGCTGGAGACGATCTTGACGTTGGTGGCGGCGAGGTCCATGCGCGTCTGACCCGGCTTCTGGGCGATGCCGGCGCAGATGACGACGATGTCGGCGTCGGCGCAGTCGTCGTAGTCGCCGGCCCAGACTTTCATCGGCTGAAGGACCGGCAGGGCGTGTTCGAGGTCGAGGGCTTCGCCGATGGCGCGGTCTTTGTTGACGTCAATCATCACGAGCTCGGAACAGAACCCCTGAATCATGGTGGCGTAGGCGATGGACGAGCCGACCATGCCGGCACCGACGATGACGACGCGGGTCGACTCGACTGGTTTCTTGTTGGTCATGGGCATAAGCGCTGATTAATTAGGGCATTAGGCGCGGCCGGCGCTGCCGAACAACTCCATCTTGTGCTTGACGAGGGCTTTCATGAGCTCGCGGGACGGTCCGAGGAGCTTGCGCGGGTCGAAGGTCTTGTGGTCATTCAGCAGGGTCTCGCGCAGGGCGACGGTGAAGGCGATGCGTAAGTCGGAATCGACATTGATCTTGTTGATGCCGAGGCTAACGGCCTTCTTGATGGCCTCATCCGAGACGCCGTGGGCGCCCGTCAGACGCTCGCCGTCGCCGAGCTTGTCGGCACCGACTTGGGCGCGGGCCACGAGTTCCGCCGGGATGCCGGAGGCGCCGTGCAGGACGAGGGGCATCTTGGTCAGCTCCTTGATCTTCTTCAGTCGCTCGAAGTCGAGGATGGTCTCGCTCTTGAACTTGAAGGCCCCGTGGGCGGTGCCGATGGCGATGGCCAGGGCGTCGCACTTAGTGGCCCGGGCGAACTCCAGGGCTTTCTCGGGGTTGGTGAGGTGAGCGTCTTGGTCCGCGACGCTGACGAAGTCTTCGATGCCGGCGATGGCGCCGATCTCGGCCTCGACCGAGACGCCTTTTTCCTTGGCCCAGGCCACGACCTGCTGGGTGTTCTTGAGGTTCTCAACTTCGGGCAGGGCCGAGCCGTCGTACATGACGGAGGTGTAGCCGGAATCGATGGCCTGCTTCACGACCTCGAGATTCTTGCCGTGGTCGAGGTGAAAGGCGACCGGCACTGGCGCTTGGGCGGCGACCAGGACCAGCGCTTTCAGGTACTCCATGCCGGCGTACTCGACGGCGCCCTCGCTCGTCTGGATGATGACGGGGCTTTTTGTCTCCACGGCGGCCTGGATGATAGCCTGGGTGATCTCGAGATTATTAGTGTTGAAGGCACCGACGGCGTAGTTCCCTTCGTTGGCCTTGGTCAGGACGGACTTGAGAGTAGTTAGCATAGGTTCAGATTTTTTCGGCTCGGGTTTCGGGGTATTTGGCGAGCCATTCTTTCATGCCGTCCCGATTGAGGAGACCCGCTTGCGGGCCGACTTTGCCGATGACCGAACCGGAGTTCATCGTGCCCCAGTGCATGGCCTCGGGGATGGTCTCGCCGTGGAAGATGGCCGCGAGGACGCCGGTGGCGAAGGCGTCGCCCGCGCCGGTGCGCTCGACGACGGGGCTCCCGGTGATGCCGCAATGCCAGAACTCTTGGCCGTCGTAGGCGTAAGAGCCCGCCGTGCCATCGGTGATGATGACGACCTTGGGTCCGACCTGGCGCATCGCCCGGAGCAACTCTTTCATGTCCTTGATGTCGCCGACCAGCCGCTGGGCTTCCTCTTTGTTGACGAAGACGAGGTCGGTGCGTTCGAGGACCGGCTTCAGCTTCTCGAGACCGTCCTTGAGCTGGTGCGTGCCGGGGTTGAAGGCGAGCTTGGTCGCGCGGCCCGTGAGCCAGGCGAGGAGATCATCGTGGACGCCGAGGTGCCCCTGGCCCATCGAGGTCAGGTAAATCCACGTCGCGTCGTCGAGCTTCGGCAACTTGTAGGTCCGGGCGGCGTGATAGACCAGGATGGTGCGCTCGCCCTGGAAGTTCAGGATGAAGGAGCGGTTGGTCTCGCTGCCGGGCTGGATGGTCAGGTAGTCGGTCGCGACGCCCTCCTGCTTGATGAGCTCCTTGATGTGGTGTCCGGTCTTGTCGTCGCCGAGCACCGAGTAGACGGCGGACTTGAGTCCCAAGCGAGCGCTGCCGACGGCGTTGTTAGCGGCGTTTCCGCCGGTGGACTCCTCGGGGCGGGGGATGGCGATCTTGTCGGCGTAGGACAGGCAGAGCACGCAGGCCTCCTTCTTGAGGTCGCAGTGCACCGAGGCCTCCTCCAGCTTGATGAAGGTGTCGAGCGTGGCGTCGCCGATGGAGATGAGGTCTAATTTCATAGTCAGTTCTTGCGTTTGATCGCCTTGCGGGCGGCTTCCTTGATGGCGTCCTTATCGAGTCCGCAGAGGGCCAGGAGCTCCGCGGCGCTGCCGGACTCGCCGTAGCGGTCCTGCACGCCGATGAATTCCATCGGCACGGGCGTGTGGCGAGCCAGGCATTCAGCGATGGCACCGCCTAGGCCGCCGATGACCTGGTGCTCCTCGATGGAGACGATCGCGCCGCATTCTCGGGCGGCCCGCTCTACGGTGTCCTCGTCGAGCGGCTTCACGGTGTGACAGTCGATGACGGCGGCCTCGATGCCTTCCTGCGCCAGTTCCTCGGCCGCCACGAGCGCCGCGTGGACTAGGTGGCCGCAGGCGACGAGCGCGACGTCATGGCCCTCGCGGAGCGTGAGGGCTTTGCCGATTTCGAACGGCGTCTCGTCGGTGGTGAAGACCGGCGTTGCTTCGCGGGTCAGCCGGACGTAGCACGGTCCCTTCCGGTCAGCCACGGCGAGCGTGGCTTTTCTGGCTTCGACGGCGTCGCAGGGGACGACGACGGTCATGTTCGCGAGGACGCGCGTGAGGGCGATGTCTTCGGTGGCCTGGTGCGTCGCGCCGTCCGCGCCGACCGAGACGCCGGTGTGGTGTCCCATGATCTTCACGTTGACGTCGTTGATGCAGATATTGGTCCGGATCTGCTCCCAGGCGCGGCCGGGGCAGAAGGTGGCGTAGGCGTTGACGAACGGCATCTTGCCGGCCAAGGCCAGTCCCGCCGCGTTGGCGGCCAGGAACTGCTCGTGGACGCCGACCTGGATGAAGCGCTCGGGGAACTTCTTCTTGAACTCGAGATTGCGCGTCGATTCCGTCACGTCGGCGGAGAGCACGACGATTTCCGGATGCCGTTCGGCCGCCAGGACGATGCCCTGCCCATAACCGTCGCGCGTCGCCTTCTTCGGCACGTTGGGCGCGAGCGCTTGCGCCGAGAGTTTCGCTTCAGGCCTGATCATAGTTTAGCGTTGCGGAGTTCTTCGAGAGCCGCCTCGGCCTCGCCCGGCTTGAAAACCTGGCTGTGCCAGCGGTAGTCGTCTTCCATGAACGAGACGCCACGGCCCGGGACGGTATGGGCGACGATGACGGTCGGGCGGCCCTTCATGGCCTTGGCCCCCTCGAAAGCGTCGAGAATCTTGCGGAGATCGTTGCCGTCGCACGGGATGACGTGCCAGTTGAAGGTGGCGTACTTCTCCTCAAGCGGCGAGAGCGGCATGACGTCCTCCGTGCGCCCGTCAATCTGGATGCCATTGCGGTCGACGATGCAGGTCAGGTTCTCGAGGCCGTACTTGCCAGCGGCCAGCACCGCTTCCCAGTGGAGACCCTCGTCATGCTCACCATCGGAGGTGACGCACCAGGTGCGCGAGTTCTTCCCGTCCAGCCGATGGGCGTAGGCGATGCCAATGGCTTGGGCCAGCCCGGCGCCCAGCGGCCCCGAAGTCGACTCCAGTCCCGGGAGCCAGGTCCGCTCGGGGTGACCCTGGAGACGCGAGCCCAACTTGCGGAGCGTCAGGAGTTCCTCGACCGGGAAGTAGCCGGCTTCGGCCATGGCGGCGTAGAGGATCGGGCAGGCGTGGCCGTTCGAGAGGAGGAGCCGGTCGCGTTCGGGCCAGTCCGGATTCCGGGGGTCGTGCTTCAGCTCGTGAAAGTAGAGCGCGGCGAAGATCTCGGCGAGGCCCAAGGGGCCGCCTTGGTGCCCGGAACCGGCCGCCGCCGTCATCTCGATGACGTGCTGGCGGAGCTTATTGGCGACGACGGCGAGCTCTCGAACCTTGGAGTCTTGGATTTGGGTCATATCTCTTCGATTATATCACGAATTTCGCTATTTTCGGGCGGGATTCTGGCGTCCTGGGCGGCTTTTCTCTATACTTAAAGGACTATGATCTACCTCGGAACCGACCACGCCGGCTGGCAGCTCAAGCAGGAGATGAAGGGTGTCCTGACGGAACTCGGTTTGGAGTTCCGGGACCTCGGGGCCATTACGCTCGACCCCGAAGACGATTATCCCGATTATTCATTCAAGGTAGCCGAAGCGGTCGTGGCGAACCCCGGCTCGTTCGGCGTGCTGTTCTGCGGCTCGGCCCAAGGCGTCTGCATCGCCGCCAACAAGGTCCGCGGCGCGCGCGCTGTCACCGCTTCTTCTCCCGAGGACGCCGCCAAGACCCGTGAGCACAACGACGCCAACATCCTCTGCCTCGCCGGCCGGAAGCAGGACGGCGCCAATCTGGGCGGGATCATCACTGCTTTCGTCAACACTCCTTTCAGCGCCGAGGCCCGGCACGTCCGCCGCCTCGCCAAAATAACCGCCTACGAGTCCAAGTGAAGTATGGTCGAAATCATTCCCGCGCTGCTTACCCGCGATGAGAAGGAGTTCCGCCGCAAGGTCGAGGCCGTCACTGACCTCTGCCAGACGATCCAGATCGACGTGATGGACGACACCTTCGTGCCGGGCCACACTTTCGCCGATCCCGGTCGAATCGACTCTAAGATCATGCCGCCGGAGTATGAGATTCATCTCATGGTCGCGGACCCATTTGCTCAGCTTGACGCCTGGTCGCTCGCCGGTTGCACTCGCGCCATCATCCACGCCGAGACCGTACCAGACGCCAAGGAAGCCTTGAAGCAGGTGCGACTGTACGGCATGGAGCCGGGGCTGGCCATCAACCCCGACACGCCGCTCGACCAGAACATCCTCGATGCCATGCCCGAGGCGGCGGTCGTCCAGATCATGGGCGTGACCCCCGGCGACATGGGCCGGCCCTTCCAGAGAGTCGCGCTCGAGAAAGTGCGCGAGCTCCGCCGGCTTTTCCCGGAGCTCATCATCGCCGTCGATGGGGGAGTCGCCGTCGGAACCGCTCGCGAGCTCGCCGAAGCCGGAGCGGACCGCCTGGTCGTCGGCAGCGCCATCTTCAACAACGGCGCTCCCGCCAAGGCCATCGGGGCCATCGCGCTCGACGCTAATCCCGAATGATATGAAGAACCTCGCCCCCCTGCTCATCGCCGCCACGCTGGTCCTCGTCGGGGCCGGTTGCTCCTCCGCCAGCCAGCCGCCCGCCGCCCCCGTCGGTTCTCAGATGACCCCACCCGCCCAGGTCAACGCCTACCCCGGCACGGAGCCCTACATCGCGCCTACCACTCCGCCACCGTCCCAGCCAAAATAGACCAACCCAAACCGCCCACCCGGGGCGGTTTTGTCTTGGGTATTTAAAATAGCTCGCAGGTGTGTGTTTGTGTCCGCAGGATGTTTTCTGCATGTTAACTGTAATTGGTAAAAAACCAGCCCGTGTTAACCTTAGGATGAGCGATTTCATGGATCTCTTTGAGAGAAGTTTCGTGAGGTTTTGGCTTGAACAGGCTTCAACAAAATAAGAAAGGCCACTCGGGCGGGTGGCGCGGCTCTGGGGTCCCCGAAGCGGGCACAGGCTGTTACAGAGCTCGCCCCAGTAGGCATTTCCGAGCTGGAATCGGATGATTTGGCGAATCAGCGGCGCGAAAATTGCGAAGGGATATCAGGTGATATCACGACAATATTTTCACGACGTCTGGGCGACAAATGGCCGATTGCGGCCGGGAAGACCTGCTGGGACGGGCTCTAGCACCTTCGGGGTGAGAGCCGCGACAGGACCCGCCAATGCCAGAGCAAGGTTATGGGGTCAGGCACCCCGGAGCCAGGTCTGAAGACCTGGACACCGGTGAGCCAGACCCCATTCGATATTTACAAACGTGTAGTGAAAGGGCTATCTTATAGCCATGGCGAGTCTGGCTCGTTCACTAGAGTAGAAGCCCTCAAAAGCTCCCTTCGCGGGGAGTTTTTGTTTTTTGCCAATGAATGTGGGGTCTGAAGTTTGATGCTTGACAAAATTG
>Ga0182027_10016302_pt1 | contig 10157 bp, 6 predicted proteins | sample 712E1DmetaG_FD_121300 | JGI IMG/M metagenome (GOLD analysis project Ga0182027, IMG submission 121300) | Permafrost microbial communities from Stordalen Mire, Sweden - 712E1D metaG (Illumina Assembly) | ecosystem: Environmental > Terrestrial > Soil > Wetlands > Permafrost | place: Sweden... | reverse complement strand
TCGATGGAGGAGCGCTGGCTCTATGAGGCGATCAGCGAGTCGTACCTGCCGCTGCTCAAGCTGATGGAGGATTGGGAGCGCGACGGGGTGGATTTCCGGCTGACCCTGTCGCTGTCGCCGCCGCTCTTGTCGATGCTCGCCGACGCGCTCTTGCAGGAGCGGTTCATGAAGCAGCTCGACAAGCTGCTCACGCTGGCCGAGAGCGAGGTGACGCGCACGCAGTGGCTGCCGCGCCTGCAACCGGCCGCCCGCCACTACCGCGACCGCTTCTGGGAATACCGCGAAGCCTACGAAACGCAGTATAAACGCGACCTGATCGGGGCCTTCGCGCACTTCCAGGAGGGCGGCCGGCTGGAACTGCTGACCAGCAGCGCGACGCACGCCTTCCTGCCGCTGATGCAGCATCAAAAGGCGGCGGTGCGCGCGCAGATCCAGATCGGCACGCAGACCTTCGCGCGGTTTTTCGGCCATCCGCCCCGCGGATTCTGGAATGCCGAGTGCGGATACTACCCCGGACTGGACGGCCTGTTTCAAGAGGCGGGGGTGCCCTATTTCTTTCTCGACGCCCATGGGATTCTGCAGGCCGCCCCCCGGCCGCGCCAAGGCATTTACGCGCCGGTCGCCTGCCCGTCGGGGGTGGCGGCGTTCGGACGCGACGTGGAGAGTTCGCGCGCGGTCTGGAACGCCGAGGTCGGCTATCCCAGCGACCCGGTTTACCGCGACTTTTACCGCGACCTGGGTTACGACGCGGAGTTCGACTACATCGCCCCCTACATCCATGAAAGCGGCCAGCGCGTGGCGACCGGGATCAAGTATCACCGGGTGACCGGCCCCGTGCCGCTGAGCCGCAAAGACCTCTACGATATCGACGCGGCCTGGCGCAAGGCGGCCGAGCATGCCGAGGATTTCGTCCGCCAGCGCGAGGCGCACGCCCGCGAGCTGAGCCAGGGCATGGACCGCCCGCCCATTATCGTCTCGCCTTATGACGCCGAGCTGTTCGGCCACTGGTGGTACGAGGGGCCGGTCTTTCTGGACCAAGTGATGCGGCGGCTGTGCGCGGCGCCCGAAGCGGTGCGCCCGGTGACCCCCAGCCAATACCTGGCCGAGTATCCCGACAACCAGACGGTCGCGCCGGTCTACAGCTCGTGGGGCGAAGGGGGATACGCCGAGGTCTGGCTCAACCCGAGCAACGATTGGATCTACCGTTACCTGCACGCGGCGGCGGATCGGATGGTCGAGGTGGCGCGCCGGCTGGGCGGGACGACCGACCCGGCGCTGCGCCGGGCGCTCAACCAGATGGCGCGCGAGCTGCTCCTGGCCCAGAGCTCGGACTGGGCCTTCATCATGCGCATGGGAACCGTGGTCGATTACGCGGTCAACCGGACCAAAGAGCACCTTGAAAACTTCAACCGGCTGCTCGAGCAGATCAACGCCGTGGCGATCGACGAGCCCTGGCTGAGCCAGCTCGAGGCGCGCCACAATATTTTCCCCCACCTGCAATTCGAGGTTTTCGCCCAGGCTCCGGTAGTATAGTGGACGAAGTGGACGATGTGGACAAAGTGGACGGGGTGGACATACGGGCATGACCTTCCTGAGGACCCATCAATTGGACTTAAACTTCCTCTCAGCTCCCTCCGATAAAAAGAAGGAAACCGGCTGAGCCAAGGAATTCTGGCCCTCCCGGACGAAATCGCCAATAAGCCGTCAATAAGCCGATGACGGGGGCTTGAATTCGTGATAAACTAATCACCAACCGTCATGAGTGAGCGCGGCGAGATCCCTGAGCGCACCTCGCCCGCCCCGGAAGGAGAACTGAACCAACCATGTCCGAGCATCTTACCGAAATCGATTGCCAGCTCGGCGATTGTCTTTATTTTCGAACCGATGAGGACCGGCCCGGCGCCGTCTTTTGTGCTCATGCGGACCGGGCGCGCAACCCCCAGACCCAGCCTTGCCCCCTTTACCGTCTGGACTGGCAGCGCAAGATGGCCCTCACGGCGTCGCTGCTCCATTCGGTGCGCAAGCGATAACCCGGCGCCGGCGCGAGCGACGCGGAACCCTAGAATTGCCCCGGGAGGCACGATTCGCCCGGGGCTTTTTGCGTTTCTCCTCGTCCGCAGCAATAATTTCCACCGATTAGACTGCTTCTGAGAAGTCTTCTCCAATTTTTCGTGCTCGTGCTCGTGCTCGTCATCGTAGTCGTAATCATAATCGATGGAAATTCAACATTCCGAGGACGAGGACGATTTCTCGTTTAAAGGCAATCGCGGACATCGGGCAGCATGCGCCGGAAAAGATAGAGCCCGGCGGCCAGGCAAATCAAGGGGAAGAGGCCCACGATCGCCCAATCCAGAGGCGCGAGGCTGAAGACGGCCAGCTCGTGACCCATCAGCCACTGGGTCGTGGAGACGAAGCGCTCGAACGGGTTGAGCGTCACGAGCAGCCGGCCGACATTGACCAGGATGCGGACGAGGCCGTGGGCCGAGGCGTCGGCACGCAAGACGTATTCCTTGAAATAGACAATCGGATTAAGCCAGAACAGCAGTTGCATCACGATCGCAAGGACCTGGGCCGTGTCGCGGAAAAAGACGTTCAGGCCGGCCAGCATCATCCCCAGGCCCAGGGCGCTCAGGCCAAACAGGAACATGATGCCAAGGCCGCAGAGCGCGCTCAGGGGGGCCAGCTTGCCCAGCAGGCCCAGGATGCCCAGGAAGCACAGATAGCCGCTGCCATGGATGATCAGGGCGTTGAAGAAAATCGACGCGAACAGGACGAGGGGCGGAAAGGAAACCTTTTGCAGAAAGTTGCTGTTTTCGAGCAGCGCGCCGGCCGAGCGCACGAGCACATCGGAAAAAAGCAGCCAGGGAATCAGGCCCGCGCAGAGGTGGACCCCGTAAGCCAGCGAGGCGTAGTAGGGCTTGACCGTGCCGACCGCGGGATTGCGGTCGCGCATGACCGTGGAAAAAATCGTCATGTAAATGGCGATCATCACCAGCGGATGGATGATGTTCCAAAGCCCGCCCAGGGTGGAGCCCGCATAACGGACCTTGAGGTCGCGGCGCACCAGGAGCCAGAAAAATTCACGGTGAGAGCGGTCGAGAAGCATGCCAAAACCCACGATCCAAGAAACGGCGGTTGCCGGAATTCACGCTTTCCTACCATTAGCAGAGCAGGCGATAAAAGGAAAGCCTCAATAGGGCGCGGCTCAAGTTTGTTGGGATTCGACGCCTGAAGGCGTGATCGAGAAGCCGCGCTCAAGCGCGCTCCAAAGTCAAAGCCCTCGCCACCCCACCTGCTGAAGCAGGGGGCAAGGCGGAGCCGGCTGAAAGCCGGCTAAAAAAAGAGTAAACCGAAGGCGGCAAGGAGCAACCCACCCTGCTCCAGGCTCTTTTCAGCCTGCCTCGGCAGGCTCGTACTTGCCCCCGGCTTCAGCCGGTGGGTTGGGTGTTTGAAGTTCCATTGTCAGCGCGCTTCAGCGCGGCTTCTCGACCAGGCTTCAGCCGGACTCCGCCAACAAACCCGAGATGCGCCCGCCTCAAAAGGTTTCCATTCCGCACGGCCGTAGTTTTAAGATATACTCGTTTTTGAAAGTGTTGGGTCTATCGTCCTCGTCCTCGTTCTCGTCCTCGGAAGCTTGATTCTTTATCGATGACGATGACGATGACGAGCACGAGCACGAAAATCCGATGGACGCGCGGGCGGATCATGTTTACCGAATTCCTTAAACGCAACCGGATCTTCATCATCTTCTACACGCTCTACAGCTTGGCCGTGGTGCTGGTCCTGCTGGAAGTCGACAAGCAATATTACCAGAACGATAAGGGCACGATTATCTGGGAAGCGTTCGGCAACGGGGAGTTCTCGCGCATCACGGGGCTGACGGACGCCCAGATCAACGCGATCAGCGAGTTGGCGCTGACCGTGCGGCGCACGCGGGACCCGCAGGAGGAAGCCAAGCTCAAAGAGCGGCTGATGGACGTGCTTGACGACCCCAACAACATCATTTGGCGAATCGGGATCAAGCTGGAAAAGTCGAGCGAGCCCAGGGCGGGCAAGGCGGGCGCGGAGGGGCGTCCCGAATATGGGGTCAACATCGATTACCAGCGCAAGGATAAAATCGCCCAGATCAACCAGCTTTCCAACTCGCTTTTCCTGCGCAACTTCACCCGCATGGCCTCACTGCCGCTCGACCGCGGCAACGACGGCCACCTGCTGGTCTATTACGCCACGCCGCGAGGCGATCCGGCGATCCAGGAACTGACCACGCGTTACCGTTGGATCGCGCTGTTCACGGTCTCGGTGCTGATCCTGCTGGCGCTGGCGATCGCGCGCAGCCTGCTCCTGCCGTTGCGCAACGCCACCAGCGCCATCGAGAGTTCGACCTCGGCGCGCACGACCTTCATTGCCCACCCCCACTCGCGCCTGGAGATGCTCTATAACCGGATGGCCCTGGACGCGGTGATCGCCCGGCTGCAGGGCCAATTGCGCGACGAGGTGACCCTGCACCCGCAGATGACCGGCTGGGAGGTGGTCAGCTTCATCGTCCGCGCGTTTCAGGACCAGATCGGCATTCCCCTGGTGGCCGGCCTGGAAGTGGTGGCCGAGGGGCCGGGCCGGATCCGCGCGACTGGCCAGCGGGTGATCGGCCGCAACGAAGCCTGGCCGCAAAGCGAGGCGGAGTTGGCCGAGACCCTGGAAGGACTGCTGCCGCGCGACGGCTGGACGCGCGCGCGCCATCTGCTGAGCGAACCCATGGCGGGGCGCGAGTGCGTCGTGGAAGTGACCTCGGATCCCGAGCGCACCGGCATCCGCTATCTGTTCGCGCTGGCGCTGGACGGCCGGATGCAGGAGGGCGCCTACGACTCGCTCGAGCACCTGCTGGATCACCTGACCGGACTGGTCGAGGCGGGCTTGCAGGCGCTCTCGCTGCGCAATCAGTTGCTGGTGCAGGAGCGCGGGCGGGCGAACATCAGTCTGTCGCGCAACCTGGGCCATGACCTGACCAACATCATCGCCACGAGCAAGCTGGAGCTGATGGCCCTGGATCGCCTGGTGGGCAACGGCCAGGCGCCCGAGGACGCGCGGCGGCGCGCGATTCTCGCGGAGTCGCTACACGGCCTGTTGCGCTCGGTCAAGTTCATGCAAGAGACGGTCAATCTTTACCGCGCCTACGCCTTCCTGCAGCACCCGATCCTGGAGACGCACGACGGCAACAAACTGGTCGGCGAGACGCTCGACCTGTTCGGCATGTCGATTTCGGCCAAGGTGGGGTTGCGGCGCGAGCTGGCCGAGGAGGCGCCGCGCTGCGTGGTCGACCCGCGGCTGATCAAGCTGGCGCTGTTCAATTTGTTCGCCAACGCGCTCGAGGCGATCCGCAAGACCGACCCCGATCGGCAGGCCAACGGCTGGATCCGGGTAGTCACGCGGCGCTCGAAGGAGGGCGGGCTGTGCATCGCCGTCGAAGATAGCGGCACGGGGATCCTAAACGACGGCGGCCAGCGGGCCGAGCCGCATGAAATCGAGGTCATTTTCGAACTGGGCCATACCAGCCGGCGCGTGGGCGGCTCGCAGGGCGAGGGGCTGGGGCTGAACTGGGTGCGCACGATCATCCAGGACCTGCACGGCGGATCGATCCTGGCCGAGAACATCCCCGGCGGCGGGGCGCGCTTCATCCTGATTTTCCCGCCCCTGGAGACCGCGCCGCAGCCCGAGGCCCAGGCCTTTACCGCGAACGTGGATTATTAACTCAGCAATGAATCGCGCGATCTTACAAAACGGCCCCGTCACAATAACGGAGTCGGATGACTACAGTCGGCAGGCCAGCAGCACGCGCACCGCGGTGATGAAATCGCGCCAGCCGATCTTTTTGCCTTCCTCCTGCGTGCGCGCTTCAAAGGTGACGGGCAGCTCGACGATCGTGTGGCCCTGGCGCAGGACTTTGGCCGTCACCTCGGGGCAGAACTCGAAGCGCTCGCAGTGCAGATCGATCGACTGGATCACCTCGCGGCGAAAGAGCTTGTACGCCGTCGCCTCGTCCGAGATGTGCTGGCCGTAGAGGAGGCTGACCAGCCAGGCCAGCAGATAATTGGCGACGCGGTTGGGCAGGCGCATGCGTTTGACGCTGCCCAGAAAGCGCGAGCCGTAAACGACGCCGGCGCGCCCCTCGATCAGGGGTCCCAGCAGGCGGGGCAGTTCCTCGGGTTGGTATTCGAGGTCGGCATCCTGGATCAGCACGATCTCGCCGGTGGCATGGGGCAGGCCGGTGCGGATGGCAAAGCCCTTGCCGCGGTTGCGCTCGTGGCGCAGGACGACCGTATCGCTCTGGCGCGCCTCTTCCTGTAGAATCTCGTAGGTGCCGTCCCGCGAGCAGTCGTCGACGAGGATGAGCTGCTTGCGGAAAGGCAGGCAGCGGACGCGGCGCAGCACCTCGCGAATCAGGGCGCGCTCGTTATAAATGGGCATGATGATGGAGATCAGCGGATCAATGAGCGCGGCGCGAGGAGTGGCCGGCGGACGGAGTGCCGGGCGGGTGGGGGGCATGGATGGCAGAACCTCGGGCGATGACTTCATCAAACAGCCTGTCAAGCTCTAATACCTAATTGTCCTCTGGCCGGACGGGTCAAGGCAAGTTCAAAACGGTCCTCACAAGGGGGTATTCGGCGTCTTGGCCAACACCAGGCGCAGCGCTCCGGAGGTGAAATGATCGCCGTGCGCGCTGTTGTCCCAGACGGCCACGGCGAAGGGGAAGGGGCCGCGTCCGCGCAACTCGTAATCCTCCGCCGCGTCAGCCGTCAGCAGCAGGCGATAGAATTCAACCGACCAGTAATCACCGTTCTTATGGGTGCGCCAGGTGTTGTGCAGGGAGTCCTGGCTCGTTTCCTTGCGGAATTTCGGATTATAAAACCCGCGCGCCAGCACGTCGGCGGCGCTCCCCCGCGCCTCTTGGACCGCAAAGCCCGGCATGCGGAATTTCTGGCGCGTCTCGGGTTTCTCGGTCGGCCGCTGACCCGGCACGCCACGGTCTTCCACCCAGTTGAACTCCACCATCTTGCCATGGCCCGCGCGATAGAGCGGCCCCTTGACCTGATCCGGCCGCGTCCCCTTGGGGTGAGTCTTCAGGATCAGACGCCGGTCGTCGGCATAGCCCGACTCGGTGTAGACGCCCGCGTCCATCCACCCGGTGCGCCATTGCCAGACGTCGTAGACCGCGTCGCGCCCGTCGAGCATGCAGAAACTGGCCCGCTTGCTCAGGGGCCAGAGGATCGCGAACTGATCGATCGGGCTTTCGTGCAGGAAATAGTCCTGTTTGACCAGATCCCAGGCCCAGGCGCGCCGATCGAAGGTCTGGGTGTCATCGACCCACTGGGCCAGGATCGAGAGGGCCCGCCCGTCGTGAATCGCCCGGAGCTTGACCTCGCGGGTTTCGGCCAACCTGCCCTGGCCGCGGCGCACCGTCACGTGCAGTTCGGGCGCTTCGGACCAGAGGTCGGATTCCACCTGGGCATTGGGCAGGGGCACCCCCGTGACGAAGACGGCCCGCAGGGTCGGCCGCCCCAGGCTGCAACCCAGGGGCGCAAGCGCGGCGAAGACGAAGAGAAAGCATTGAAAGCAGAGCGGTGGACGGCGCATCAAGGGTAATCCATTAGCCGATGACGAGGACGAGGACGAGTTGTCCATGAAGCCAGCGGCTTCACAACGGTGAACGAAAATGAGTCCTTTAGGTCCTTTGGGGCCTTTTCGTCCTTTTCCTACTCAAAATCCAGCACGGCCTCGGAGACCTCGTCGTCGTCGGGGCCTTTGAGCGAGAACAGATCGGAATCATCGAGCAAGGCCTCGGTCTTGAACAGTCCGACCTTGGTCACCATCGCATGGTAAAGGCCGCCCTGGGCCAGCAACTCATCGTGCGTCCCCGACTCGGCGATCCGTCCGTGATCGATCACGTAAATGCAGTCGACGTCGCGAATGGTCGAGATGCGGTGGGCGATGACGAAGGTGGTCCGGCCGGCCATCAGGCGGTTGAGCGCCTCCTGCACGATCGCCTGGGAATGGGCATCGAGCGCCGAGGTCGCCTCGTCGAGGATCAGGATCTTGGGGTTGCGGTAAATCGCGCGGGCGATGGCCAGGCGTTGGCGCTGGCCGCCGCTGAGCCGCCCGCCGCACGGTCCGAGCATCGTCTTGTAGCCCAGCCCGCCGTCGAGTTGGAGGATGAACTCGTGGGCGTTGGCCGCCCGGGCCGCCGCGAGGATGCGTTCGGGATCGGGCGCCCCAAGACCATAGGCGATATTGTTTTCCACCGTGTCGTCGAAGAGGAAGGTGTCCTGGGTCACGATGGCCAGATGCGCGCGCCAGTCGGCGATGCTGTATTCGCGCAGGTCGATCCCATCGACCAAGATGTGGCCTTCGGTGGGATCGAACAGCCGGGCCAGCATGTTGACCAGCGTCGTCTTGCCTCCGCCCGAGGGGCCGGCCAGGGCCACGCGCCGTCCGGCCGGGACCTTGATCGAAATGTCTTCGAGCACCCGTTTGTCCTTGTAACAGAAGTCCACGTGGCGCAGTTCGATTTCGCGCTCGAGCTTATTGAAGGCCCGCGCCTGCGGGTGCTCGACCAGTTTGGGCTCGAGCCTCAGCATCTGCAGCATCCGCTCGCCGCTGACGCTGGCTTCCTGGAACTTGGTGTTGATTCCCGCCAGGCTGCGCAGGGGCCGGTAGAAACGGGTCAGCGCGAACAGGTAGATCAGGAAATCGATAAAATTGATCTGCTGCTGGAAGATCATCCAGCCGCCGACCAACAGCACCCCGCTGCCGGCGATCGAACCGAGGAACTCCATCAACGGCGAGGCGCCGAACTTGGCGATGCGCCGCGCCATCATGTAACGGAACAGCGCCAGGGTCCGCGCGTGGAATTTGCTGACCTCCAAATCCTCCGTGCCGAAGGCCTTGACCAGCCGGATGTTGTTGAGCGACTCGGTCAGGCCCATGGAGAGCAGGTCTTCCTTCTTCTTCTGCTTTCGGGTGTTGCGGCGCAGAACCTTGGCGAAATAATAGAGCAGTCCCCCGACGACCGGCATCACGATCAGCACGCCGAAGGTCAGCCGCGCGTTGAGCAGGAGCAGAAAGATGAACATGAAGACGATGGTGATCGGCTGCTGGACGCCATCGGAGAGAAAACTTTCCAGGATGGAGCGGATGGAATTGACGTCGCTGTTGATGCGCGAGTGAAGGTAGCCGGGCGCATGGAAGTTAAAGAAGAGGTAATCCTGGCGCAAGATGTTGTTCAAGATGTCCTCGCGCATGCGCAGGTTGGTCAGGAAAAAGGTGTAGGCGAGCTGATATTTGGAGAAGAATTCGGAGATCCCCTTGATGAACATGGAGACGATCAGGATCGTGGCCAGGAAGCCCAGCGCCCGTAGCGGGTGATGCCTGACCTTATCCTGGTACCAGAGGTTGAACGGCTCGATTTTGTCGTGGGACCATTCTTTCAGGCTGAGGAAGCGGTCGCGCAGTTGCCGGTAGAGGGCGATTTTCTCGGCTTTGAGTTCGAGACTGCTTGTGGCCGCTTTCCTTTTTTCCCTGGCCTTGGGCGCTTCGGCCCTGGGTGTGGCGCCCGGGTGCTCGTTGGCCGCGGCGTCCTTGAGCATGTCGGCGCTGATCAACCCATGGAAGACCCCCGAAAGCTGCTCCAGGTCCTTGGCGCTGCCGACGCCGCCGATCAGCAGCACCTTGGCCGCCTCACGCGCGATGAGAAACGGCGCCGTCGACAGGCCGCCGACCAGGATCATGCAAACCACCGCAATCAGCAACCGCTTGCGGAAGGGCTTGAAGTATTTGAGAAACGGAAGCAGGAACATGATCAACATTCTTATCCGAAGACTACGTCGCGGACCACAAAAAATCGACGAGCCGCCCTTCCCCACGAGGCCCCGCGCCCTGGCAAACAACCCATTGTCAAGAGATCGCCGGATTTTGTCGAGGCCAATGTGCGGTTCGAGCGACGCGGCGTCGTCCACCCGCGGCTCTTCCCGCCGCGCCGCGGGGGGGGCCCGTACATTGCGCTCGACAAAATCCGGCGATCTCCCGACAATGGCTTGTTTGCCGTTGCGCGGAACGTGCGGGGGCGGCGCGCCGCATCGATTTTTTCCGGGATTTTTCTGGTCCGC
>Ga0182027_10016301_pt1 | contig 10158 bp, 7 predicted proteins | sample 712E1DmetaG_FD_121300 | JGI IMG/M metagenome (GOLD analysis project Ga0182027, IMG submission 121300) | Permafrost microbial communities from Stordalen Mire, Sweden - 712E1D metaG (Illumina Assembly) | ecosystem: Environmental > Terrestrial > Soil > Wetlands > Permafrost | place: Sweden... | reverse complement strand
AAACACAACCAGATATCCCTTGTCATCTCTCAAAAATAACCTGTCGTGATCATTATTCCATATCCCTGTCTTGACAGGATTTCCATTTGAATCTTTTGAAATTGTTGAGTCATATTTTTGTTCTGCTCCACTTTCTAAATCATTTATCTGAAAAAAATGATTTGCATCATCTTTTACAAGCCATCCTTTCAATTTGCAGTTGAAATCACAGTTATTTTTTATTATAAAAAATTCATTTACTGAATCCAATTTTTCAAGTGAAATGCATACTGCACAGGCTTCTGTTGATTTTTTCCATAAGTTAAGATTATTTTCCTTTGCATAATTTTCAGCATTTGTAAATTTATCCTTATATTTCAATCCATCCAGCATAAAAGTTGGTGCCAGGCCTTTTTGGACCACTTCCACATTCACAAGACTATCTTTATAAAAAACATATCTTAATTTTCTCTGATACCTATCTGCATCTGTTGTATCTCTCAAGAGTTCAACTGATTTATTTGCAATTTCATTAGAGAGGAAATCTTTTGCTTCCTGATAATAAGGTTGGCTGTGTTCAGGAGTGTTCATTCCAAGAAGGCGGATTGTTTCATCTGTTCCATTAATATTAACATGGATTGTGTCACCATCCACTACTCTGGTGACTAGGGCTGGTTCTTTTGGATATTCTTGATTAGCATTAGATATGGACTTTCCCGTTGCTAGGGATTGAATATTTGGATAAAAATATGCTAATAGACCTAGAATGATTATTATTAGTAAAAATGCTAACAATCTCTTTATTTTCATGTAGCTATGAAATTATTGGTATTTATAAAATTTCAGGTGAGACTATATAGATTTCTCAGGAGTGTTTATACTGTAAAAAAAATACGAAAGAAGAAGATTCTCAAAAACAAATAGAATAATTAAAAATTGAAAAACCCATGAAAACATAACAATCCTTATTTTCCACCAAAAAGATGGCTGAACCAGTCTAATATCTTCTGTAATAAGCTTCCACTTACACATTGATTATTGACACATATATTACTATTACATTCGAAGTTATTCTGGCAAGCAGAATTTGGTGTTTTTTGAGTTATAAAATTTGAACTGGTTTCATCACAGTAATCTCCTTGATTTCTGTATCCATAATCTAAACATTTATTATTTAATATACATCCATTACAGGTTGAAATATTAGTAAGGTTAGATAAGCAATCACAATTATTAGTGCATATCCATTCTCCGGATATTTTCCTTTCAAAGGTTGCTGAACAATTCAATGATTCAGAATAACAAGTATTTCTATCTGTTTGAACAAATCCATCTGGGCAATTTGTATAATTTAAGGTATTATATAAGCAATCACAATTATTTACACATTCTTGTTTACCTGTTAAAGATTTAACATAATCTACAATACAATTCTTAGAAGAAGAATAACAAGAAGTTTGATTTATCTTTATAAAACCTTCAGCGCATTTTATTTGACTTCTATAATCAGTATTGTTATAATATGGGAAACAAGCACCATCTTTACATCCATTAGGGCAATTATATCCATCTGCAACAGATACTACATCATTATTGCAATATAATTCAAATAAAGTATTATTTACACAATGGTCATAAACTGGTGCAAGTGTAGGGTCATTTGGATTTGAGACATAACCTTTAACATAATAATTAATTCCACCATCTGAATCTGTGCATGCTGCTGAAATATATCCAATAACACTGATTAAAAGAATAATTCCTAATATTATTAACCCTTCTTTTTTCATAATATATATTATAGAGTATTCTTTTTAAAACTTTCCTATGATTAAAATTTTTGAGCAACTTCTTTATTTATTGCGCAAGAGCGGTTGAATTCGTGCAAAGCCAATTCAAACCAAAAATGTATATAAACATACTTCATTTTGATTTATTAACAAGTAGATAATGTGGAGGCGTGTTTATTTTCTTAAATATTCATACCCTTTGGGTTATTTATTCCAAGAAGCCTTATATGGATATTATTTCCAATATCTGGGCCTGAGACTACAATTGTATCTCCATCAATCACGTTATTTACAAAAGCTGATTCTTGTTGGTAATTGTCCTGATTTGATATTGAATTTCCTGTTGCCAGTGACTCTACCTGTGGATAAAAGAATGCAAGAAACCCTAAAAAAATTATGATGAGTACAAATATTATCAGTCTTTTTAAGTTCATTAATATAATATGCAAAATAAGAATAAAAATATTTCTATATTAATTGTATATTTAACTATTGAAAAGAATTATTAATTAATCCTTGAAGCTTCTATTGATCAAGTTTTTCTTCTGTATTATATTTTATATCTATTTCTGAATTACTCTGGATTTTTTGATGATTGCCTTAAAAATACCCACGAGATATTTCTCTTCTATTTTATTCTTTGCTTTATTTTTTATATTTAAAATGATCTCTTTTTCCCTTTTTCTATTTCTTATTGATTTATCCTGCTTTTTTTTAAATTCTCCAATCTCGAGTACTAGATCTTTTCTTTTTATCAATAAATTTGATATTTCATAATCTATCTTATCAATCTTACTTCTGATCCCTTTTATTTTTTCCATTTTTCTTTATTATTAATTAATTTTTCTCAATAAATGATTTCCTCTATAAACTGAAGTGTGTGATTTATCCATATCTTATTATCTAATCTTCGAATCTTCTATTGATTGAAGAGAAGCTTCTTTTTACATTCAGCTACCTACTTTTACTCCAATAATAAATTTTGGACATTTCTTCCATATAATCAATAATACATTCATATTTATTTATCTTTAGACCCTATCTGACTTTTAATCTTATCTACATCAAGTCCGATATCCAGCATTTTTTCTTCTGTTCTTTTCTTTATCTCTGAATTTATTTCTTCTAAAATCCTTTCATGTGTACAATGAACATCGGATTTTGTAAAAACAAGGCTATAATAAATATCATCCCAATATCTAATATCCTTATATAGAATACCCTGATAATCAGCTTCAAGTGAATCAAGCGCTTTTACAAATCTTGCTTCATTAGTCTTTCTTACCTTATATTCCTGCCATCATTCATATATCTCTTTTCCTAGGTCTCCTCTAACCATATTTTTTATTTTTCCTATCTCTGATTTTTCTTGATCATCCTTTTCTTTTTTTAAGGCTGGATTTTGAACTGACTTAGAAAATGGGATATCACCTATTTCTGCCTCAGGTAAATCATGAATCAATATCATCTTAAATACCTTTAATAAATCCACACTGCTTTCAAGATGAGGACTAACAACTAATGCCATTAAAGCAAGATGCCAAGAATGATCAGCGACACTTTCTCTATTCCCATCTGACAAGAGATTGTCCCTTTTTTGAGTCTTTAATTTTTCAGAAAATCTCAAAAAATCCAGAATTATTTTTGCGTTTTCCATTTGATATATCTTATTTTAGTTTTATATCTGCAGACTCAACACTTTAGAGATCCCTTCTTGCATTGATATCCCGTATAGTATATTAGATGATTCAGAGATTATTGAATCATTATGAGTAATTATCAGATATTGACCATGTTTCATGTATTTTTTAAGGAGATATGCCAGTTTCTCGCTATTTCTCCTGTCAAGTGCTGCATCTATCTCATCAAAGATATAAAAACAATATGGTTTGAACTCTTGAATTGAGAAAATAAGTGACAATGCCACAAGAGTCTGCTCTCCACCAGAGAGGGATGTGACATCAAAATACTTTCCTCCTCCAACATTCACAGTTATATCAAGACCTGAATTGAATATCTCTTTTTTATCCTGGGGCTCTAAGCGCACCACGCCTTTGACACTTAATTGTGAAAAATTTCTTGAGAATAATTCATTTATACTTTCAAGTGTATGAATGAAGGTTTTCTTTTTCTTTTTGTCTATCTGCTCGATTATACTGAATATCTCCTGTTTTTCCCTTTCCAATTGGTCCACTTTCTCTTTTATCTTTTCATATTCTCCTTTGACACTTTCATAGACTTCCAAAGCCTTCATATTAACACTACCAATCCTAGATATACTAGCTTCTGTCTCATTCAATTTTTCAACCAGTTTATCAAGCGGCATTGAAATCAATTCTATCTCTGCAAATTCACTCAATTCCTGGGATGATGAATCACGCCTTGCTGAAATCTGGGCTTTTTCTATCATCAGGTTATTATTCTCATTTTCCAGTATCCTTTTATCACCTTGCTCTTTCATCATATTTGACTCAAGTATCCTGACTTTATCCTGAAGAGAATTCTTATCTTCATACATTTTTTGGTATTTTTTCTTCAATATCTCTGCCTGCTCTTCTTTTTTTTCTGCAAGATTCTGTTTTTCAGCAAGAGTCTCTTTAATATCCTTCAGATCCTCAATAATTGTCTCTTTATCCCTTAGATTTTGCTTGATTGCAAGGCTGATCCTTTCCAACTCTCTTTGTTTTGCGGTTATCTCTGCTCCAAGGTTCCTTTCTTCTGTCCTTTGAAGTTCATTGACCTCTAGTTTCAAGTTTTCATATTGTTCTTCACTCATCTTTGCCATTGAAAGCTTAGATTCAAAAGATTTTTTCTTTGTCTCAAGACTCCCGAGTTCAGTCTCAGATATATTTATCTGCTCAGAATTTCTTTTTAATTGCTGTTTCTTTTCAGCAATTGAATTAAGCTTGACTATCTCAATATTCCTCTGGTTAATTTCAGCTGAATTTTTTGATAAAGTCTCCTTTGATTCTCTTAAACTATTTTTAATATTTATGATATCCTTATCCAGGTTCTCAATTGAAATCTTTGCATCATTAATCTCAGAATCTGATTTGTTTATAACCTCATCAATATGATCCTGGGTTATTTTTGTCTTGCATAATGGACATATATCCAATTTTCCAACCTGGGACTTTATTTTTTCATTCTGCTCAATTATCTGAAAATCTCTTGCCCTTGTCTTTTCTTTTTCAATCAAGGATGATTCATACTCTGAAATCTTGTCACGGATATTTTCCAGTGAATTTTTTAAAATGACCAGTGACTCTGTTTGTTTTTCCATGGGCTCTTTAATCCTAATATCTTTTTCAATCCCTTCAATCTGACTCAAGAAATAATTAGATTCATTTTTCAATGAATGTATCTGTCTTTTTTTATCCTCAAGTTGTGAAACCATTGAAGACAAATTGGATTTAAGCAAATAGAACTGTCTTCTTGCCTCTTCCATTGCATCTAATTTCAATTTCTTTTCATCCAGTTCAAGTTTTCCATTCTTGCCTTTTTCTTTTGACATCTGACTAATCTCTAATTCTGATAATTTAACTGAATCCTGAAGTGATTGCCGTCTTCTGTCAAGTTCCAACAACTGGTTCTCAAAATTCTCTTTTCTTGCAATCAATCCGGCAATATCCTGTTTTAGTGTTGAAATCTCCAGATTAAGGCTATCCTGCTCCAAACCTGATGATTTCAAGATTGTTGTAGAAATATTATTAACCCGTTCATTCAATATACTCATCTCTTCTTTAAGTTTACTTATGTGCAGATCTATCTTTTCAATATATTTTTTCTTGGATTCTGTCTTTTCAGATACTAACTTCAATTCTTTTTCCCTTTCCTGGAGATGTTTATTTATTATTGAGGCTCTGCATCTTTTTACTGTCTCCTGTAGTTTTTTAAACCTTAATGCCTGTTCTTTTTCAGCTTCAAGATTTCTCAGATAATTTGTTCTTTCCCTCATGACCCCATTAATCTGCTTGAGTTTTTCCTCGGTCTTTTCAAGTTCCCTGAGTGATTTCTCTTTTCTCATCTCATAAATTGATATCCCTGCAACCTCTTCTATCACTTTTCTTCTTTCTTCACCAGGCATTTTTACAAATTTCTCAATTTCCCCCTGCAAAACAATATTAAACCCATGAGGGTCTATACCTGCCTGACCAAGTAATTCAATCACTTCCTGCCTTGTTTTTGTCTCATTATTAATCCTGTATATACTCTGTCCATTTTTTCTCACAATCCTCCTGATAGATATCTCTTCCTTATCAAGTGCAAAAGCTTTATCAGTATTATCAAAAACAATTTCAACATATGCTTCATTTGCACCTTTGAATTGCTTGTTTCCTGAAAAAATCAGATGTGATGCTTTTGCAGCCCTTATACTCTTTATTGATAATCTTCCAAGAACAAAACAAAGGGCATCTGTAACATTGCTTTTCCCTGAACCATTTGGACCTACAATTACATTCATATGCTGGTCCATGCTCATTTCAGTTTCACGTGCAAATGATTTGAAACCTTTCATCACTAGTTTTTTTATGTATGTCATATTCGTATGAAACAATAACGGTTTCCTAACAAGTCACCTTCCCTAGAAGATGATTTATTATTAAAAACATTAAGTATCTCCTTTTTTTATATTATTTATGAAAGAAAGGGTGTTTTTAAGTATTCTTATAGAGGATATTATGGGATAACATGAGAAGATTTTTGACAAATGTATAGATTGTGTATAATTTATGTTATCCTTTTATAATTTTGTGGTATATCATCCATATATTTAAAAATCAATGATTATAGGGATTTTTTGGAGATCCTTTTAATATCAGGATAGAAATGGAACAGACATTTGGAATGATTAAACCTGAAGGAATGATTTATAAAAACGATATCTTAGAAAGAATAGTTGCTTCTGGCCTCGAGATATCAGCTATGCAGGAATTGGTCCTTAATGAAACACAGTTTGAAAGCATTTATGGTCAAGCAAAAAATCATATTCCAAGAGTATTTGAAGATATGAGAACTTATATGACTACAAGACCTGTTGTAGTATTAAAGATATCTGGAGAAAATGCATCTAGACAATTGTTAAAATTAAGAGGAGCATCTAACCCTTGTGAATCAGAACCTGGAACAATCAGAGGGGATTATGCAAAAGACCAGGATTACAGAGTTCTTTATAAAAGAGGACAATTTGCAAAAAATGTCTTTCATGCTTGTGAAGCAGATGAAGCTGAAAAAATGATGCAGTTATTTTTTGGAGGAATTCTATGAAAAGTGATTTTTTCTATTCAGAATCAACAGGACTCTATATTGCTAGAAAACCATTAAAAATAGATGCAAGAACAAAAGAAGCTGCACAAAGATCAGGCATAAAGGTTGATTGGAATGATGAAGGGAGCATAAATGGAATAGATTATGATGATGGGAAAAAATTAATCAAGAGTCTAGGTGGAAAAATGCTTACTCCAGAAGAATATTGGAAGGTATTTCGTGATGCAATCTCAACTGGAGACTCTGATATGATGGGTGAATTAACATCAGATAAATATTCAGAATGGCTTGATCGTGTCTATATTGGATCTGATAGATTCATTGATTCTCCAAAAATAGAAGGGAAATATCAATATTCTGGAAATTTAAAAATTTCAAGATGCCCTGATGGAAGACCTGGCTGGTTTAATCCAGAGGATAATATTGGAGAAACAGCCGAACCAATAAATGTTCTTGAAAGTCGAGATAAATTTTCCACAACATGGAAATTTTGGTCTCCTGATTTGAGTGTTACTTCAATTGGTATTTGCGCTCCAATAAGAGGATATGTGACTTCTGTTGGAAAACCTTCATATGACCTTGGAATCCCTGTTGATTCCAGGCAGCCAAGACTGATGATACGGGAGTGCAGATATAATCCTCCAGCACCACTAATAGAAGAAGAAATAGTGAAAAAAGCAGAATCACTACAAGGAATTGAATTATTAAAATTTTTATATAAATTTGGAAGCCGTTTTAGTGGATCAAAAGATTCATTGATTCACAGGTTAAGTGAAAATTTATTTGACAGACTTGGAGATCTGGCATTTGACCTGGATGTTACTGATGCAGCTGAACAAATATCGAGAATAGAATATCAACAATTAGATTACTCCAGTTTTGAAAGATTTGTAAGAGAATCAAAAAAATCACTTGAACAATCCATCCTTGAAAACAAAGATATAGTTTTTGTGATGGGGCATAAAAATCCTGACACAGACACTGCAATCAGTTGTTTGTTTGAAGCTTATAGAAATCAAATAATGGATCCTAATACTGCATATATTCCGGTGATTCAAGCAAGCAGGGTTCCAGATGAAGTATCCCATCTATTAGAGGGTCTTGCAGAATCTTTTCTTCTTTCTAATAACCAATCATATCATCAAGCCAGAACAAGCGGGCTTGCAAGATGGATTTCTGTTGATCAAAACAGAGAACCAGAAGTACAGAAATATTTTATTTCCATAATTGACCATCATATTCCATGTGAAGCTGCAAAAAGCAGGGATATCCCAAAAACACTTGAGATGCTTGGTTCAACTGCAGCACTTGTCACCAGAAAATATCTAGGGATGGGACTAAGATTTGACCAAAAAATGGCAAAGATACTCTATGGTGCAAGCCTGATGGACACTGAAAACAGGGTGTCTCATAAAATGACTCTAAAGGATAGGAAAATCATGGATTATTTAAAAGATATCTCAGGGATAGAAAATGACGATGAATTCTATGGAAGTCTTATGTCAAAACTTCTCAATACTGATGATGCAGATATTTTATTTAAGAGAGATTATAAAGAAGATTGGGGATTTGGTTTTGCTGTTGCAAAAATAAAGAATGGATTTTCAAAAACAGGAGAATTAAAAAAACAAGACCTGGTCAGGAGATTATATGAAATTGCAAATGCAAATAACCATGAAAAAAACCTTCCTTTCACATTATTAAAAGTAACTGATTATGAAGAAGATAATGAAACAGTAAACAGGGAAAGGATATATTATGTGTTTAATTCAGACAATCCAAAATTCCAGGATGCAATCAAAACAACCCTTGAATCAATAATAAGGTTTGAATTTCCATCTGAATCCATTGAAAAAGGAAAAGATCATATTGATTTCTGGGGTAGTGGACTCCAGTTATCAAGGAAAAAAACAGCTCCGGTAATAGAACCTATCTGTTCAGCTTTCAACAGGTATTTTTATTCTCCAGCAATAGATAGATGGGTTAAAAGGGATTTTTTAAGAAAAACAGCTTCTATCAAAGGAGACTATTCAACAGACTCTGAGGGAAGGATAAATTATATAACTCAAGAAGAAGCAATAGACCTTGCAAGAGTACAAGGTTTTTCATTACTTTCTTTAACAGAATATTGGAAAGTATTAAGTGATGCAAAAAACAGCAAAGATTTCCAGATGATTGAATCATTGCAGGGATCAAACTTTGTAGAATTCTTTGACAGTCAGATAATTGATAGTGAATTTTTAGTGGAACATGGTGGAGAAAAAAGACGAGTAAGTGTTCCAAAAGGAAATCCAGGGCTTATACATCCTGATGAAATTGACCCAAATTCAGGGCTTCCTAAAATAGTAAGATCTCCAAATGAGTATGGAAATCCTGATCTATGGAGATATTGGCAGCCTGACAGGGAAGTTGTTATCCCATGCAGATCATTCATCTTTTTACTTGACCAGCCATGTCTCGATGGAAAATTCCATCCTGGAGAAAGTTTCCCTAACCTGGGAATACGTCCTGTTGTTGAAAAAGTCGAGGATCCAGATGTGAATATAACATGGGACAGTGATGACCTTAGTGTAAAAATCCATGAAGAAGGAGAAACACATGATTTTATCTGGCCAAAAAAATTAATCTAAATTAAAATTTTAAAACAGCTTTTTTTGTCTTGCATCAGCAGCTTTCTCAACATTCTTGAATGTTGACCATGAATGCCTGAATATCTCTGGATATTTTGTGTAGTTTTCTTTTACAAATTTCTGGGTTGTGGGATTAGCAGGGTAACCTGGACCTGTGTCTCCATACTTCTTTTTTATCTTGTCCATCTCTTCTTCACGTCTAACTTTTGCCAAGATAGATGCTGCAGAACAAACAGGATAATTGACATCTGCCTTATGTTCAACAATATATTTCATATCTTTTTTACTCACCAGTTTTTTTATATGGTCTTCATATTTTTTGGGGATAGGATGAGGACAGTCAATTATAACAATGTCTGGATTGAAATGATTGATTATTTCTGCCTGGTGTTTTGCTTCAAGCCAGTTAAGATTCATATCTTTATCCTTTGACTCAACTGCTTCGTCTATTTCCTTTGGAGAAATCTCTATAATCTTAAACTCTGAATTTT
>Ga0182027_10016299_pt1 | contig 10158 bp, 13 predicted proteins | sample 712E1DmetaG_FD_121300 | JGI IMG/M metagenome (GOLD analysis project Ga0182027, IMG submission 121300) | Permafrost microbial communities from Stordalen Mire, Sweden - 712E1D metaG (Illumina Assembly) | ecosystem: Environmental > Terrestrial > Soil > Wetlands > Permafrost | place: Sweden... | reverse complement strand
TCCGAGAGGGGTCATGGTCCCGCTTCCCGATAGTGTAAAGGTGCGATTTTATCCAAAAGAATTTCTAAATGATACGATAAAATGACAGATATTCAATCTCTTTTAATAAAGCATGAAGCCCTTAAATTGTTTGTCTATAAGGACACAAAAGGAATTGATACTATCGGAGTCGGCAGGAACCTTGTTAATCGTGGAATTTCAACAGAGGAGGCTATGATGATGTTAAATAATGACATTCAGTATTTCACAAATCAATTAAAAGCGGTGCTTCCCTGGTATGATTCAAAACCTGACAAAGTTAAGACGGTATTGCTGGACATGGCTTTTACCCTTGGCATTACAGGTCTTTTAAACTTCAAAAACACGCTTCATTTTATTGAGATTGGAGATTACAAAAGTGCTGCGGTGGCAATGTTAGAAAGCCAGTGGGCAAAACAAGTCGGAACAAGGGCAACAGAAGATGCGGATATTTTAAAATCAATATGATATGGGAAAAATACTTTGCTTTGGGAAAAATCCGAAGAAAACGAAAGTCAAGACAATTCAACTGGCTAAATATATGGCATCACTGCCCACTCCGGATCCTGCATTTGAGAATCTTAAAAAGGTTTATATAAGGGCAGGCACTACTGATGCGAGTACATTATTTCCTATGGACGGTAATGACCGGAAAGGTGACTGTACGGTTGCAGGCATAGCTCATGCAATAACAGTATTTCAGGCAATAAGTAATCCTGGGGGGATAGTCATACCTACATCAAAGTCTGTAATCTCTCTTTACAACAGACTCACCTGTTATCGTGACCGTGGATATAATGAACTTGACCTCCTGACTAAATGGAGAAAACATAAATATCTTGGCGAGGAGATTGTTGTTTTTGGTGAACTCGATCCAAAGAACCATACTCATATCATGCAGGCAATTCAATTCTATGGAGGCGTTTACATGGGATTCCAGGTTCAGGCAAATGCTATTGACGATTTTAATAATCATCACGTCATCTGGACTCCAGGAAAACTTCTTGATGAAGGTCATGCGATGTTTACAACCGGTTATGATCAGGCAAATGTAAATAACATTACATGGGCTGCAGAACAGAAAGGTACCTGGGACTGGGTTGATCAGACATGGGATGAGGCTTATGCGATTGTTCCTCCTGAACTGATGACTGAAGAATTAATTGAAGAACTTACTTATATAACTAAAAATTAAAATTATGAAAAGTTGGAAGACAACTCTGTTTGGATGTTTGGCAGCCGTCATGGTTGCTATTGCTCCTATTCTCCAAACTGGTAAACCAGATTGGAAGGCTCTTATTATAGCTGGCTTGCTGGCTGCATTCTCATTCGTTGCTAAAGATAGCAATGTAACCGGCGGAACTGTATCAAACAAAGAAACCATTAAATAAATAGTTATGAAAAAATTACTTATTGCACTATCGTTACTTTTAACAGTAACACTTTGTCAGGCTCAGTCTATATGGCAGCCTGTTCCCTCAACGCTTTTCAAAGCAAAATCAGCCCCGTTTGGGGTAGTCGCAACTCCAGGAACGTGGATTCCTCGTTTCTCCGCTGCCGTTGTAGCAACTCAATTCACTTACAACAAGGAAACAAAAAATCTCGACATGAGTTCGTTTTCAAAGGTCGGAATGGGGATTTCGTACGTTCATTATGTTCCGGTTAATGATGTTCCTTATAATAACTTTTCTCTGAACGGATTTGTATTTTTCCCTACTAATGATTCAGGTATATCGGTTGCGGTGACCGTCTCAGCATTACAGTATATCTCAGCAGGGATCGGATATGATGTTAAATTAAAATCTCCATTTGCACTAACAGGGCTTACATATACTTTTTAAATGATAAAAATCCTGATAAATAAGAAATCGTTTCGAGGTGTCTATTCCTGGTCGGATATTTCTCTTCAGAAATTCTGCGAGTTAGCCGCAATTCCTATCCCCGGAGGTTATGAAGCGTATATCCTTGCTGACGGTAAGTTTACTATTGAGCATATCGAGGATTATGTCGAGGCCGTTTCAAAGATCACCGAACAGCAGATTAAAGAGGAGTTCCCGGCTTATTACCGCAAGGTCATCGGATGCCTGACAAATATTCCTTTCAAAGTGATCCAGAAAATGACACCGGACCAGGTAAACGATACTTATGAGTATTATTTCAAGCCGTTTGTTATCTCTTTGTTCTATCATACCCCTGTGATTCATTTCATGGGGCAGATTACGCAATACGAGCCTCCAGCGGTAAGGAGTGTCAGGATAGGACTGAAACGTTTTAAACTGCCTGAAACGGTGCAAATAATGGATCAGGAGATTCCACTTGCAAACGAACCTATTTTGACTTATACCGAGGCATCAGATATATTCCGGGGAATGAAGATCAATAAAGACGATGTTAAACGGTTATCGTTGTTTATGGCTATCTATTGCCGGAAGAAAGGCGAAAGGTATGACGAGAGGAAAGCACTTGAACGGCAGGAAGTGTTTATGAGATGCCCGATGTCAGTTGTTTGGAGTGTTTTTTTTTACACTCTCAGGCGACTGAAAGACTCTACCGTGACTATCCAATTATTTGGCAGGCTCCCAAAACAGATGGAGGAAATCGTGTCGGCGGCAAGAACTTATCGAGATTCGGTTCGATCGGTCTCATCTATGAAGTCAGTGGCTACGGAGGATTAGGAACGGTTGAAGATGTGGAAAATATTAAATTGTATGATTTTTATCATTATTTAAGTTTTATTCGTACATCAAATGCAAAAGATTGAAATAAAGGCTCAGATAAAGATACTTAAGAAATTACATCACGACTTATGTATTTGTGAATTAACGACAGAGGGACGGATAGTAATAAATAGATTGATTGATGAACTAAAAAAGAAGTTGAAATGACATTATCGGCATTAAAAGCAAAACTCAAAGTAACAACCGGGACACAGATCGGTGATGTTTATTTCGACTGGCAGGCCTATCTCAATGAAGTCCGTGATAAAGTCTATCCTGTTGTTCTCTGGCAGTTGGACGGATCGAAGTTCACCGAGGATTTAAGAACCTCTACGATTCAGAAAGTCCGAATCCTGACGTTAAATGTCTATGGTATTGCTTTCTTTGAACTCGATAATGATCCGATTACCGTATGGGACACTCTGGAAGCAAAACTCAAGGTATATATGAACGCTGTAAATGCAATGTCCGGCCTTCAGATAGCGAACATTGATAAGATCAGCGGGCAATATGCAAGCGAGGGGTTGATGTCGGCAGATCGTGAAATAGGTATAATCTATAATGGTGTACAGTTAAAAATAAGTTGCTAAAATGATTGCTACGGACATCGAAAAATTGGAACAGGTACTTTCCGAAGTTTTATTAAACGAATGGGAGGCACAGGGTCATTCTATGGGTGGAAGTATCGTTAAAAATCTCGAATATAGAAGCAAGCAGGAAGCAAATAAGATCATCCTATCAGGGTTTACTTATCCTTATGGTAATATAATTGCAGCCGGTGTTAAATCGGGGAAGATACCTTATTCAGGACGATCAGGACGAGGCGGAACATCACTTTATATCCAGGCACTTCAGCGATATGCTCAGGAACGAATGAATATAAGTGATGAGAAGAAAAGCCTGTCAATAGCCTTTGCCATTGCAGCGACACAAAAAAAAGAAGGAATGCCGACACGGGCGAGTTATAGATTTTCTTCGACTGGCAAGAGAACCGACTGGGTTGAAGATGCCCTGAAAAAGAATGAAGATAAAATTACTGAGGCGATATCGGCTTTCGCATTTAATCAATTATCAGTTCAATTCTATGTGATGCTTAAAAGTTGGCAAACGATGATAAATTCAAATTAATTATGTCCCTTACAGTTGTATCTCACCCCAATAATATTGATAACTCAGGAGCGTTTAATGTCACGACTACGCTTTCTGAAGATTCCACTCATGTCAATCTTCGGGTAAGGGCAGAGATAACTGTTTCTGCTGTCATTGTTGCAACGGTCGAAAAACCTAAAAATCTTAGTGACTTTGATTTCTCCGATATACTTGCTTCAAATGTAACTGGTATAATACTTGCCAGAAATACCGGGGCTTATTATAATACATCAGGAGGAAGCCCCCTGGTTGCTTATACAATTCTGTTCACCGAGGTATGGGAGGACGGGACGACTGGAGTCACTACAACCGGAGCAACAAATAACGCTTCAGGGACCACGTTTAAATATGTTCCCGCAAAGGGTGACGGCACGGCATTTACAAATTACGTCCTGACGGGGGTGACATCGAAGTTTGCAAACCTGACTCTTAAGAATAATGTTTGCAAGTTTTATTCTGTCAATCCTTCAGAATACTGGCTTGTATTTTTTACCGAGCATACAGCACTATCTTTTTGGTGGAATAAAGATGATGAATCTTCAGGATTCGTGGATTTTACGGCCTCTAACGGTTGGGGAATGATTATAATTAATGCTAATCAGTTAATGTCCGGGGTTGTCAGTTATCTTCAGATTCAGATTTATGACAATACCCATGCAGTCCCTTACTCTGCAATATTGACTATTAATCTTGATACTTCATCAATCGATGAACGTGTAGTTTTGGAATATGACGGACTTGTAGGCGGCAAAGAGTATCTGGCCTTTGAAGGTCTGAAAGATCAGGAGTTTAAAACTATTCGCAATTATTACGCTGGGAGTAAGAAAAACCGCAAACCGATTTCTTTTGTCGGGGTATGTAGTCAGAAACTTGAAACGCTGTACAGGGACCAGGCAAATACCGAATATCTAAAGAGTCTATTGATTTCAACAAATGTAAAACGACTTGAGGTTGCGTATGCCACTCCGACAGACGTAACAGTCGTAACCGATACGGTGACGATCAACAAAGGCCGGGAATTAATTACCAACCAAATTGAGATAGAGTATGAATATTAGCGAAAATGCCAAACACTAAACTCTATATTGGATCCGAGCAAGCTGATTATGACGAAGTTTTTAACGCCATGTTCACTATCGGCGACATTCGGGATATGTCGTCAGGGAACAATAATACATCATACACGCTTAATCTTCCATTGACAAGGAAGAATAAAAGACTGGTAAAATTCATAAACCAGGTTGATGTCAAGTCTGAAATATCAGTCCTCGGATGGCTTTATTATAATGAGACACTTATTATCGTAGGTAAGATAACTGTTGTTAATTACGATGAGTTTGTGATACAATTACTTATAACTGCTGATGACTGGATCAATGACCTAACAAATAAGAAACTCACTGATCTGGATTTATCTGCTTACAGTCACGTTTATAATTCTGCTAATATTGTAGCAAACTGGTCCGCTGTTTATCCGGCGTATCGTTACCCGATGATCGACTGGGGCGGGTTGATCAGTGGCGAGTCGGGTTACTCGGCAAATTGGTGGTTTAATGATTTTGTTCCCTGGTTCAGTGTCGTTACGATGATCACGGTGATATTGAAACCTTACACTATAAGTTCGTCATGGCTGGCACTCGCCAAGATTAAGGATTTATATTTCTCGCTTAAAGAATATGTTGCGAATGATGATTTTATCACTAATAAGAATCTTGAAGTTAATGTTCAGGCGACAGGCGATAATTATTATGGTGGAAGTTACTCAAGCAATTTCAACGTTTATATTCAACAGACAATATTATTCAAAACAACCACTACGGACAATGGGGGTGATTGGGGCTATCCTTCATATATAGTTCCTGAGACCGGGACGTATCGTTTTATTGCTTCGATAAAAATGGCAAATACGGCTTATGGAAATGGTGCGTTGACAATAACGAATGAGATTTACCAGGCACAAATCAAAGTAAATGGGACGTCAAATATAGCGACTTATGATGCCGGGACTTATTCCGGGACTGAATTTATTAGTGGCAAGACGGTTACTCTTGATACTAATTATATGAATTTAAACGCTGGCGATCATATCACTGTTTTTGTTTTCGCTACGGTTATAGGTCATGTAAATTCAGGGACACAATCTGTTTTACTTTATACCCTTACCACTTCATCATTCAAGAATTCATGGGGAGTTGCAAATAAATATCGTGGTATCGGAACGCTTGATTTCGCAACATTAATGCCGGATATGACCCAATTGGATTTACTTGCTCGTTTCCGGGATGTATTCAATCTTAAATTCTGGATTGACAAGATGAGACACGTTATTTATATCGAACCGTGGGATTCATTTGTATCTTCAACTATTGTGGATATGACCTCGCTTCTTGATAATTCATCTATTCCGGGTGAGACAATATCACAGAACTACCCAAAGACATTAACACTTCAATTTGCAGACGATACGAACGATCAGGCTTACACGGAATACTTAAAAGCAAATTCTGCTACACCGGGAAAGAAAAACATTGACTTTACAAGCCTTTATACTAAAGGTGGCATTGACGTTAAGGAGAGTGAGTTCTCGGGGTTAATAACAGGATATAATAAGGTCATCTCTGACGGATCTACACTTGTCCCCCGGATATGGAGCCAGGTGCCGGTGACTCCTTTCCCGCTTGACAGGGCAACTTCATTTAATATGCGACTGGCTCATTGGGTTGGACTAACGGGCGGTTTTACATGGTTTTATGAGACCGGTGCAAGAACGACTTATCCAAAGATAGAACCATTGGATTTTGCTGATATATTCTCTGATTACTGGCAGAAGTTCTTTCATTACGTTGACAAAGGAAAGATTTATACCGTGAGAATTAAATTAACTCCAGCGTTTATAAACCAATTTCAAACCGTTGTGAATAATCATTCTGACGAAGGATTTGCGCCTACTTATTCACTCAACATAAATGGGATAACGAATTATTTTATTTTGCAGAAGTGTACGACCGATGGTGAATTATGTGAACTCGAATTGATACTTAAATAAAATGGCAGACGACAAAACACTGAGTTTTAATATAGTAATTGATGGAGTTTCAAATGAGGCAACCGAATTGCAAAAACTTTATATTCAATTTCAGAACTTAAACAAGGAGTATAAGGACTTACAAAAAACCGTCAAACAGCAGGGAGGTATTGCTTCGACTGAGCAACTTCAGCAACTTGCCGCATATAGCAAAGAACTTGAAAATAATAAAAATCAGACTTCAAATTTAAAAAAGGTTATTGATACCGCTTCCGATTCACTCGACAGGATGAAGGCTGCCTTAATTGAGATGAAGGCGACAGCCAATGCCGGGAGTGAAGAATTAAGGAATAAGATGGCCCCGGCAATAAACGAACTCGCTCAGAAGATTTCAACAGCTGAACAAGCACAAGGTACATGGTCGAGGAACGTTGGCAATTATGCCAATGGGATAAGTGATGGATTTCTTTCGATGGCAAAAAGCATGGTCGGACCGACGGCTGCGATTGCTTTATTGGTAAAAGCCTTCGAAGGAATAAAGAATGCCATAATGACAACGACCTTTGGCATTGATACATTAAATAATTTCAATGCTGCAGCAAAACAAGGATTCTATGATTTTGCAACTTCGATGCAATTTAGCACTGCAAAGATGATAGAGGCTATTGAGGTTCAGAAAACATTTAACGAGTTAAGAACAGAGCAATATGGTAACGATTACAATATTTCGAAGATAAACAGGGATCTCCAGGCACAAAGGCTTTTAGCCTCCGATCAAACAAAAACACAAACGGAACGTCTTGCAGCTTTGAATAAAGTTGAAGCGGATGAAAAGGAGATGACCGCAATCAAAATAGACCATATTGATAAAGAATATGCTGCAACATTGAGACTTCATAATATGAATGTTGGTGATGAGACATTAATTCAAAGATTATTAGCACTCGGAACAGAAAGAAATAATGTTTTAGCTGAGGCAGATGCAGCAATGAAACGGGTAGAAACGACCCGGACAGGGATCATGGAGAAGGGAATAACGGACCATGAAAAGACTCTCCAAATGATTCGGGATGCTGCCGATGAACAGATTGACATTGATAAGAAAGAACTCAAGGCACGTGAAAAGATACTTGATGATTATTATGATTATAATAAAAAAAGTATTGCTAACCTTGAAAAATTAGCACAGGCGGAATTTGATAAAGGGGTTGCAAAAGAGAAGGTGCAGGATGATTATAAGTCTAACTTTTTTAAATTATTTGGGATAAAAGAAGAAACGCTTGGACTTCAGCATAATAAGAACATTGAAAAACAGCAGGAACAACATAGTAAAGCAATGTTGAAATTAACAGAGGATGAAGAAAATGCTAAAATGAACATTGCTAAAAGTGTAGGTGATTTAATCAATGGGTTTGTAGGTAAGAATAAAGCATTACAAAAAGCAGGACTAATCGCCGATAAGGCTGTTGCAGTTGCAGAGATTATAATACAAACACAAAAAGCTAATGCGGCGATGACAGCTTGGGGTGCAGCATTCGCAATCCCTACATTTGGGGGAAGTATTGTAGCAGCAGCAGCAATAAATGCCAAAAATCAGATAGCTGAATTTATTAGTATTGGTGCTGTTATTGCCTCAACAGTTACTGCGCTTGCAGGATTTTCAAAAGGTGGTAAGATTCGGGGCGGAATGCCTATAAATACCGGTACTGTTGACAATAGGTTGATCGCCGTTAACAATTCCGAGACAGTCCTGACAGCTCAGCACGTTGCTATGTTAGGCGGCTCAGGGGTTATGCGCCGGATTGGAGTTCCTGGTTATGCTTCCGGTGGCTTCGTTGGTATGCAGGCTCCTTATATCCCCGCATCCGGCAATAGGGAAATGGTTGATGCTATCAATAATCGGATTGACAGGCTTGAAGTTAGCGTGGATGTTAATAGAATTAACCAGGCTCAAAAGACTATACAGGTTATAACGACTACACAAAAGATATGACTGACATAAAAAGAGAGATCGCAAAGATACTTGAGTCTGATTACGGGATCGAGCCGGAGATCACCGAAGCATTATTTGAACGAAGGATACTATTTGAGCCAGCAATTCGTAACGCATTAATCCGGGAAGAATATTTAAAGAAGATCAGGCCAAAGGAAAAAATGAGAGTGCGGGAAAATATCGCTGAGAAATATTGCATATCGGCAAAAATGGTGGAAAGATTAACTTATTAATTCCTATAAAGTGTAGGAAAAACCAATCTTTTAAAGGTTTATTTTTACAGAAATATTAATTTAATACCATACAAGATGAAACAATTAATGAAATACGGTGGCTGGATTGTGGGACTCCTGTTACTCGTAGGTATGATATTCCCTCACTTATTCCTTCCGGCAGGGATTGGTTGCGCTACCCTCGGAATATTTACAGCTACATGCCAGAAAAATGTTTCAGGGGCTTCAGTTATTTACATCTCTGATAAGACATTAGCCACAGCATTTACGATCTCGGCAACTCCATTTGAGATAACTGCAATTACAGGAACAACTCCATTTTACCGGGTTGACACGATCCAGGATTCAGTCGAATGGAACGAAGAAGGCGCACGGGTCGGCCTTAATAACTGGGCGATAAAGAACACTATCAATTTTGATATTATGCCCCCGAACAAGACGACCAACATATTTCTTCAGTCACTTCTTGATGATTCTCCATGCGGAATTTATGCTATCGTTCTTGACGGTAACGGACAGGCATGGGTAGTCGGAGTTAATACTGTTGATGGCACTAACCGCCCTCTGAGGCTCGGAAAACAGTCACACAAGACTGGTAAGGGACTTCAGGTTGCTGAAGGAAACATTATCCAGATTTCTCTCGACAACGAATGCAGCGGATTGGCAATTCCGTTAAATGCCACATTGACGGCTATGGTAGTCGCAGGTGCAGGATCAATCCTTAAAACATCGTAATTATGGCAAACTTAAAAGTAAAAAAGGAAATGTTGGAGTCAACCGTGATTTACAATCATCTTAATTCCAGCAAAAAGGTGAAACTCTCAGAGGCTACACCGGAGCAACTTGCAATTCTCAAAGAATTGGAGATGGATATTTTTGAAAAGACTGAAAAGGAAAAATAGGTTTTGGGTTTTCTCATAGGTTTTAGGTTAGGGGGATAGTCGTATCAGGTCGGCTATCTCCTTTTTTTTTGTTTTATTCAAAAATAGTTTATCTTTGCAATAGTTCGTTGAAGTTATCAGG
>Ga0182027_10016298_pt1 | contig 10158 bp, 8 predicted proteins | sample 712E1DmetaG_FD_121300 | JGI IMG/M metagenome (GOLD analysis project Ga0182027, IMG submission 121300) | Permafrost microbial communities from Stordalen Mire, Sweden - 712E1D metaG (Illumina Assembly) | ecosystem: Environmental > Terrestrial > Soil > Wetlands > Permafrost | place: Sweden... | reverse complement strand
GAAGCATAGGCCAGCAGCGTGGTAAAGGCGCGCGGAGCGATGCGGTCGTCAGGGCTCATGCCGGAGCCGTCGTAGAGGAAGAAGTCCTTGTCATCGACGCCCGCATTCACCATGAACTGCCGTACTACGCGAGTTCCCTGCTCAAAGCTGCCCTCCGAAGCGAAGACCTTGCCGAGCAGACGAAGCAGCAGCTCGGCGTGCAGATTCTGGCTGATCTTGTTGGTGACCGTGATGTCCTGGGCCACGGACACGGAGAAGCGCATGGCCAGCACCTGATGGCCAGCCGTAGGCACGATGACCCTGGCAAGATCGGAGCGGGTCAACTGGAGTGGCTTGGCTCGTTCTTCGGCAAAGCCGCTGGTTCCGTTATTGACGCTGTGCCGCGAGACGGCCGTGCCGGAGACAGCGATTCCGCGGCGGCGCAGCGCTTCCTTGAAGGCCGCCGCCATGTAAACAGCCGGGTCTTCGATCGACATGGTGACGTGGAGGCCGTTGCTGCCGACCGTTCCCCAGGCGCGCACCATCATGGAACCGGGGCGGCGCTCGATGCCGGGATGGGCGGTGTCGCCGGTGGGCGCGGGCGTCATGGTGTTGTCGACCGCGTAGTAATCGAGATCGGGAGACCACTCGGCAAGTGTTGCGCCTGGCACCGATGCGTCGGCCCGGATGGTGAGCTTGGCGGCATTGTCGTTGAAGGTGAGCGCGGAGACGGGCGCGCCGTAATCCCATTGCAGATCGTCCCAGCCCCAGTCCATACCGTAGGGCTGGTCGAGGAAGAAGCTGTCGTCGCCAATAATGTCGCCGCTCACGGAGCGTACACCGGTTTGCTCCACTTGTTGGGCCAACAGGTCAAGCGCAGTGGTTGCGGTGGGCGGCGGCGGAGTATCTGCAGGGCTGGCCTCGGGTGTGGCAGGGGTGGGCGCGGTTGTGGCTGTTGCGGGCGCCTGGTAGGGGTAGTGCCGCCCGCTGATGGTGGGGTCGCCGACACCGAGGATGACCAGGTCGCCGTGCACGGCGCCAGCCGCGTCCAGATCGCCCGTGGCTATGACACTTGTGGTCCAGGAGAGTGTTTCCACCGGCAGCAACGCGAAGGCCGCAGCCGTGGTGGTGAGCTTGGCGTTCGAAGCGGGGATGAAGAGACGCGCCTGGTTGAGTCCGTAGAGCGATTGGCCGTCGAGCGTGGCGACGCTGATGCCGAACTCGGCATGGGCAAGCGCTGGATCGGCAAGGATTGCCTCGATGCGATCACTGAGCGGGCCTTTGGCCACGACAGGGCGCGCCTGCCCGGTCTGCGCCGGCAGCCCGGCGGATGCAGCCAGAAAACCCACCAGAACAACTGGAAGAATTCGCCGCAAAATCTTCATGCCCGGAGTGTAGCAGGCGGCAAGCAGGCTGCGGCGTGTTCCCGCGACGTAACATTAAAACGTGAGTTTTGCCGGCGGGCAAGGGACGGGTATACGGGGATGAGCGCACCGAAGAGAGAAGTCGCCAGTTGGCGCGTGCGCACGCGAACGCTTTCGCTTGGCGCGCGCACGCGGGTGATGGGCATCGTGAACATCACGCCGGACTCGTTCAGCGACGGCGGAGTTTTTCTCGATCCTGAGGCAGCTATTGCGCATGCCATCGAGTTGCTGGACGAAGGCGCGGACCTGCTCGACTTGGGCGCAGAGAGCACACGGCCCGGGTCGCACGCAGGCGGTGGCGCTGGCTCCGCGCACGCGCCCGCTGTTAGCAGTGAGGAAGAACAGGCGCGTTTGCTTCCGGTGCTGGAGGGAGTACTTCGCGCGCGACCGGATGCGGTTGTCTCTGTGGACACCTACAAAGCAGCCACGGCTCGTGTGGCTCTGCAAGCCGGCGCTGAGATTGTGAACGATGTGAGCGGCTTCGCGTGGGATGCGGAGATGGCCGCTGCTTGCGCCGAGTTTGGCGCGGGGGTGGTGCTGATGCACACGCGCGGGCGGCCTGAGGATTGGCGCGCGCAACTGCAACTCGAGCCCGATGCGCTGTTGAGCGCGGTGCGCAAAGGGCTGGCTGCCAGTCTTGCAACCGCAGGAGCCGCAGGAATCCCGCTCGACAGAATCGTTCTCGATCCCGGTTATGGATTCGGCAAGCGATTCGACGAGAACTACGCGCTGCTGGCGCGACAGGCAGAGCTGCTTGAGCTTGGTCGTCCGCTGTTGGCGGGCGTCAGCCGCAAGTCCTTCCTTGGTCGTACGCTTGCGGCGCTGAATGGCGGCGAAGAAGTTCCAGTGGAGGCAAGAGAGACCGCTGGCCTGGCCGCGATGACCGCGGCGATTCTCCATGGAGCTTCGATCGTTCGCGTTCATGCGGTGCGCACGGCTGTTGAGGCAGCGCGCATCGCCGACGCGATTCTTGCCGCATCGCAGCCGTAGAACCACATTCGATGCGCCAGATTCAATAGAATAGCGACAAGGATAAAGCCGCTCGAAAACATTGCGGCCGGTGTCAACTACAGATGAAATCAGAGTTTTCTTTCGGCAAGAGCGGCATTGAGGTTTCAGTTCCGGACAGTTTTGCGTGCCGGGTGGTGCGCAGCCACAGCGCCGCCGCACTCGCAGATGTGAACGCAGGACTGGCTGCCGCGCTCGATCACCCGATTGGTTGTGAACCGCTGGCGCAACTAGCTGCCGGCAAGCAAACCGCCGCGATCTCTGTCTGCGACATTACGCGCCCCGCGCCAAATGCGCTCACGCTGCCGCCGTTGCTCGCGCGTCTGCACGCCGCCGGAATTCCCGTCGAAGGCGTCACTATTCTGATTGCCACCGGGCTGCATCGCGCGGCGACTCCTGAAGAGATCGACACAATTGTTGGAACGGAGATCGCGAAGAAGTATCGCGTCGTCAGTCACGATGCGCGCAACTTCGCGTCGCATCGTCCGCTCGGCTCGACGAAGCGTGGAACGCCGGTCTATATCGACGAGCGTTTTATTGCCGCCGATCTGCGCATTACGCTTGGCTTTATCGAGCAACACCTGATGCTGGGCTTCTCTGGCGGGCGCAAACTGATCGCCCCAGGACTGGCCGCGCAGGAAACCATCAAGGCGATTCACGCGCCGCGCTTCATGCGCGAGCCGCTGGCCACCGAGGGCTCGATCGCGAACAATCCGCTGCACGCCGAACTGCTTGAGATTGCGCGCATGGCACACCACGACTTCATGCTCGATGTGACGCTCACGCAGGACCGCAAGATTTCGGGCGCCTTCGCAGGCGATCCGGTGAAGGCGCACGCGGCAGGTGTGGAGTTTGTGCAGACAACCTGTCTTGAAAATCTTGGCGAGCCGGCGGATGTGGTGATTACCAGCGCCGCCGGCTATCCGCTGGACCTGACCTTCTACCAGATAGTGAAGGGCGTCACGGCCGCCCAGCACATCGCAAAGCGCGGAGGAAGAATCCTGATCGTCGGCGAGTGCGCGGAGGGAGTGGGATCGCCCGAGTTTGCTCACCGCATGCGTACGCTCACGGGATTTCAGGATTTTCTGGACGAGATTCGCGAGACGCCCGTTGAAGTGGACCAATGGCAGTTGGAAAAACTGGCGCTGACGGGATTGAAGCACGAGCTCTTCTTCTACACGCCGGGAGTCGCGAAGACGGAACTCGGTTGTCTTGGCGCAAAAGCATTCAGCCATCTGAACGAAGCTGTCGCAGCGGTACTGCAGGGCCTTCCAGCCAACGCGCGCGTGGTGCTGGTGCCGGACGGCCCATACACGTATGCAAGGGCAACGGCTGTCTACGCATAGAGGCAAGGTATCCCAGGTCCCAGAATCGGGACCTGGGGCACCCACAGTTTCTTTTGCGACACGCACAACACGTTAAATGCTGATGTCCGCCTTGTAGCGCGGCCAGAGCGGACGCTTCTCTTCGTGGTCGACCGTTGGCTCTCCGTCGCACTCGATCTCAATGACCGTTGCCGGTTGATCGGGCGCTTTCAGTGGCAGGCCCGTGAGCCGCAGCGTGAATTCATCCTGCGTGAACTCGACTTTTTGCCCGGTCTTGAGCAGCCGAGCCGAGAGCACCTTCGGCTTGAGGCCGCCGATTGCGACCACTACTTCAGGACGATAGAAATCGAGCCACTCTGCCGCCGGAGTGTGTCCTGGCCAGAAGTGCTGATGGATGTAGAGCGTGTTGCCGCGGCGCGTGTAATTGGCGTTCGTATTCCAGGCCGCTTTGACGCGATCAGTACCGTAAATCGTCTTGCCGTTGGTTTTGAGCCATTCGCCGACGGACTCCAGGCAGGTCACGGTCTCGGGCGGAATCGATCCGTCGGGCTCCGGCCCGATGTTCAGCAGATAATTGCCGCCACCGCGCGCGCAGGTGGCCAGGTTGTCGACGATCGTCTTGGGAGTCTTCCACGCATCGTCGCCGCGGTTGAAACCCCAACTGTCGTTCAGCGTCATGCAGGTCTCCCAGGCGCGACCCGACTCGGCAGCCTGGATATGCTGTTCCGGCGTCGAGAAGTCGGCCGGTAGCCCGTTGCGGTTATTCACGATGATGTCGGGTTGCAACTCGAAGACCATCTCGTTCATCCGCTCGGATTCCCACTCCTCCGCGGTCAACGGCCAGTTCACGTCGTACCAGAGGACGTCGATCTTGCCGTAGTTGGTGAGCAGTTCGCGGATGAGCCCGTGCGTGTATTCGACGAACCTTTTGCGGGCCGCTTCATCTGTTTTGCATCTGGCACCATCGGGGTGGTGCCAGTCCATCAGCGAATAGTAGAAGCCCACGCGCAGTCCCTCGGCGCGCGCCGCTTCAACGAATTCCTTGACCAGATCGCGCCCTGGGCCCTGCTGGACGGCGTTGTAGTTGGTGAGTTTGGAGTCCCAGTGGCAGAAACCTTCATGGTGCTTGGTGGTCATCACCATGTACTTTTGCCCGGCCTTCTTGGCGAGGCGAGCCCAGTCGCGGGCTGCATTCGGTTTGGGATGGAAGTGCTTGGCGAGAATTTCGTACTGCGGAATCGGAACTCCCTCGACCTCTTTGGACCATTCGTGCTGCCCTATCAAGCTATAGAGGCCCCAGTGGATGAACATGCCAAACTTGGCCTCATGCCACCACTTCATGCGCTGTTCGCGGGTGGCCGCCTGCTTTTGGTCAGCGGCGAAACTGCTGGCCTTTGCCGCGCTCTGCGCACCTGCCAGGCTCAATCCCTCGGCATTTGCGGCCGTCAGCGCCAACGCTCCGGCAGCGCCGAACTGCTTCAGAAACGACCGTCTCGTGCTCTCACTCCAATCCATGATTTCTCCTCACTTTTTTCGGTGGCCGACCAGCCAGTTCTGTCTTACGTTAACGTTTACGAAAAACGATCGAAAATAACGTCGAGCCACTATACCAGAGAGGACCCGCAGGTCGCTCGGTGGATGAGCAGGGGCGACAGGGCAAATGCATCTTTTAGGGTTGTTCCATGGAGGCAGGGTTTATCATCGGAGGTGGTGTGGGCCGTGCGCCTGCGCCTTTGTTTTGCAACCCGGCGGGAGTGTGCGCGGGCTCAATGCACCGCGTTCGGTGCGGCATATCTCTTTAAGAACACGGGCGGGAATCCAGGATTCGAGGACAGGACTGAAATGCGAGCAAAGACGGCTGTAGTGCTGGGCGCCCAATGGGGCGATGAAGGCAAGGGCAAGATTGTTGACGTGCTCAGCGAGCGGTTTTCTGCCGTGGCGCGCTACGCCGGCGGTCACAACGCCGGCCATACGGTCATCATCGGCGGCCAGAAGTTCGTGCTGCAACTGATCCCCTGCGGCGTGCTCCGGCCCGGATGCAAGGGCATCATCGGCAATGGCGTCGTTCTTGACCCGCTGGCCTTCCTCAAGGAGGTTGGCCGCCTGCGCGAGCTGGGCGTGGATATCGATGAGCAGTTGTTTGTCTCCAACCGCACCCAGGTCATCCTGCCCTACCACCGCATGATCGAACTGGCGGCAGAGAGCGCGCCGGGACGCAAGAAGATCGGCACCACCAGCCGCGGCATTGGCCCTGCTTATGAGGACAAGATGGCCCGCAGCGGGCTGCGCGTTGTGGACCTGCTGCATCCTACGCTGTTGAAGACCCACATTGAGGCCGCCTGCGCCGAGAAGAACGCAATCGCTCATGCCTTGTTTGGCACCGACCCGCTGGACCCGGCCAAGATGTACGAGGAGTACGCCGCAGCCGCCGAGCAGGTGCGGCCTTTTGTGACAGACACTGGACGCTTGCTCAACAACATCCTTGCCCAGGGCGGCAGCATCATGTTCGAGGGCGCACAGGGAACGATGCTGGACATCGACCACGGCACCTATCCTTTTGTGACCTCGTCCTCGTCCACGGCAGGTGGCGCGGCGACGGGAACCGGCGTGGGGCCGACCGCCATCGGCACGGTGATCGCCGTGACCAAAGCCTATGTGACCCGCGTCGGCGAAGGGCCGTTCCCCACCGAGATTCACGACGCCTCCGGCGAAGAGTTGCGGGCTCGCGGCAACGAGTACGGCGCCGTGACCGGACGCCCGCGCCGCTGCGGGTGGCTCGACATTCCGCTGCTGCGCTACTCCAACCAGGTGAACAGCGCGGAGTGGCTGGTGATCACCAAACTTGACGTGCTCGACACGCTAGCCGAGATTCCCATCTGCATCGGCTACGAAATTGGCGGCAAGGTTACGGACGAGATTCCCGCCGACGTGCAGGGCCTAGAACAGATCAAGCCGGTGTATACCAAACTGAAGGGCTGGCAGCAGTCCACCGAAGGGATTACGGAGTTCGATAAGCTGCCGCAGGCCGCGCGCGAGTATCTCCGCTTTCAGGAACGCGAGAGCGGCGCCCGCATCGGGATGGTCTCCACAGGCCCGGATCGTAATCAGACCATGGTGCTGCCGGACTTTGCCGCTGCGCTTGACAGCATCCACAAGTAGACTGGAAAAGAAATGTAAGTTGGCAAGAAGAACGCGCTGAGGCACGGCAGCTCAGGCGAAGAGGAAATTGCTGCTATGGTCAGCTTTGTTATCCGATTCACCTTTACCCCCGAAGATCGCGCTGAGATGGCGGAAGCTGTGCGCCTGTTGGCCGCCGAAACCCGCAAGGAACCGGGGTGCGTCCACTACATTCCGCATCATCTGGAAGATGATCCCGACATGATCGTGGTCTACGAGCAGTACAAGGATGAGGAAGCGCTTTCTGTTCACCGCAAGTCCGCGCACTTCAATAAATATGCTGTCGAAGGGCTCTTTCAGAAGATGAAAGAACGCAATCTTGAGAATCTGACTGCTCTCTTTTAAGGGCCTCCTGAGTCCAATCGGCGGATGAACCGGTTCGGTATGCGGCAGTGTCCGGTGGGAATCCAAGCGACACAGCACAATGCACTGTGCTGTGTGGCATTGACCGGCAGACCTATCCGGGGATACTATCCGATACGTTTATGCCGGGCACCGAAAACAAATTCTTCGCCGCCGTCTCCAACCCACTCCCGATGGGCCGCAGGCTTGTTGTCCATCGTCTGATGGCCTTCGCGCTGGCACTGGCGTTCTGCTGCAACATCGTTTATGCGGGACAACCAAAGCCCAAGAAACACGATAACCGCCACGAGATCGAACAGCTCGAGGAAGCCTGGCGCAACGCCGTCCTCAAGTCCGACACAACTGCCCTAGGTGCGCTGCTTTCGGACGACTACATTGCCATAACGGCATCCGGGACTTTGCAAACCAAGGACGAGGCTCTCGCCAGTATCCGCAACCGGCGGGTCCACCTCACCGCTCTCAATTTCTCTGACCGCAAACTGCGCTTTTACGGAAAAACCGCGCTAGTCACGTCCCTGGCCGTTGTGGAGGGCACCACAACCGACGGCGACGTTTCAGGGAGCTTTCGCTACACCCGTGTTTACGTACGGGATGCGCAGGAGCAGTGGAAGATTGTGAGCTTCGAGGCCAGCAGGATTCGCCCTCCCGGTCAGCGCCGCCAGGCAAAGTGAATCATGGGCGCGCAGTAACCTCAAAGCAAATAACTCTAGTGATGCGAGTTTGGTTACTCCCGTATTCAGACAAAACACATAACCAGTAGGCAGTTTCATTTTGCCCAGGTGTACCATCTGTAGCAAGGGTGTGTCTGGATCGTCCCTTTTCCAAGCCCTAATTTTTCGATGGGCCGCGCGTTATGCGTTCGCATCTGTTCGTGGAAGCTACTCCAGAATCCTCACTCCGGGCCTTAACTTCAGGGGCGTCGCATTTCTTGATCGTGAACGATCTGGATCAACCCGTGAGATTGCTCCAACCTGCTGGGCAAGCCTGAGTGCGGGTTGATCAGAACTGGGGCTATCAAATGAAAACCACACAGTTGGCCGTGCTCAGATTCTTCGCGCTCTTGTTCCTGTTGCCGGGCCTTGGGGGCTTAATCGTCTCCGCGATGATTTCAACACACTACCTGGACGCTATGCCGCGAGGCCCCATGCTGGACGATGGACGCATTGTGCCGCGCGAAATCCACGGCATCGTTGTCTACCAGACCCCGGCGGAAAATCGCAGGCTCAATTTGATTGAGTATTCCTCGGTCGGAGTCTTTGTGATCGGACTCGGACTGGGCCTGGTGTATCTGGAAAAGTGGGGCAGCCTGCAGTCGCGCGCACGCGAAGAAGACGGTGAGCTGCTGGAAGACCGGGGCTAGAGCCTGTCTCTATAATTCGCAGCAAAAATATAGGTTGTCATCCTGAGCGAACGGGGCCCCAAGCGCTTTCCGGGGTCCCCAAAGAGCGCTTTTGCTCTTTGGGGTGGAGCGTGGGGGTGGTGAGTCGAAGGATCTGCTGTTGTCTTTCAAACAACTTCGGAGACAGGACACTAGGGCCTGTTAACACTTCCTGACACAGCCATACCCCTACAATAGAAAAATGCCAGAACTGCCCGAGGTGGAAACCATTGCCCGCGGCGTCCACGCGCGTGTGTGCGGGGACCGCATTGTTGACGTGTGGTTCGGGACCCACCGGGAGCCCTTCAAGACATCCCGGGCACGGCAGGCTCGCGGCCTCGAGGGACGCCTGCTACTGGCCGTGCATCGCACGGGCAAGCATATCGTCTGCGAACTGGGACCGGCGCAAGGTACTTCCAACAGCTCGCTCGATACGCTGCGCAAGGCAAACAAAGCTGCTCTGCCCTCGACTTCGCCGGAAGCTGAGTGGATTGTCCATCTCGGCATGACCGGACGGCTGCTTGTGACCACGCCCGAGGCCCCCGTTGCCGCGCACACCCATGCGCGCCTGGGTCTGGCCAGCGGCCGGGAGTTGCGCTTTGTGGATCCACGCCGCTTTGGCCGGCTTGAGTTCCGGAGCCTGGACCGGGACGAGGCCTTCGCGGCATCAGGTGCCGAGCCGCTGACGATTTCTCCAGAGGAATTTGCCGCTCTCTTCCGCGGCCGCCGCCTGCCGATCAAGGCCGCGCTGCTGAACCAGACACTGCTCTCGGGGGTGGGAAACATCTACGCGGACGAGAGCCTTTTTCACGCAGGCATCCGGCCGCGACGGATGGCGGGCCGCCTCACCAAGGCCGAACTTGAACGGCTCAGGCTCTCCCTGTGCCAGGTTCTTGAGCATGCGATCCGGCTGGGCGGTTCGTCCGTTTCCGACTACGTGGATGCCGACGGGGTGCGTGGCTTCTTCCAATTGGAACACTGCGTCTATCTGCGCACCGGCCTGCCCTGCCGCCGTTGCGAGACCCCGATTCGGCGCATTTTGCTGGCCGGGCGCGGGACTCATTTCTGCCCCAATTGCCAGCGATAAAAATCTCCCTCTATGGTTTTTTGAATTATTAGCCTTCCAACCTTCCAAAATCGAGACAATCGTCGCCGTGGTCCCGGCGCAAATATATGAAAATAAACGCCACTCCTAACGGCCACCCAATTGCTATTAGATAGGTGCCAGTGATGTACCGGCTGCCTCGGAGAAGGAACAGCCAAGAACAGCAGACGCCCGGTAAGAGCAACCGCCAACGAAGCGGCCCTCAAAAGGGACAAACCGGCCGGGAAGTCTGTAATAGGTACGGCAGAACAAACTGCCGGCCACGATTATCTGGGAGGCCAGTGCCCAGTGCAAGATCCTCTGAAACGCCGCTCCGCTTGGAGCGGCGTTTTGAGCATCTGGCAGCCTTTTCGGGCTCCGTGCCTATTTGGCACTGCCGGCGCTTCCGGTAGATTCCCT
>Ga0182027_10016297_pt1 | contig 10158 bp, 12 predicted proteins | sample 712E1DmetaG_FD_121300 | JGI IMG/M metagenome (GOLD analysis project Ga0182027, IMG submission 121300) | Permafrost microbial communities from Stordalen Mire, Sweden - 712E1D metaG (Illumina Assembly) | ecosystem: Environmental > Terrestrial > Soil > Wetlands > Permafrost | place: Sweden... | reverse complement strand
GACGCCGACTCGGTGACGCTTTCGAACAGTTGATCTGGGCTCGCACCGGCTCGCCGAGGCTCGGTGTTCGGTTGGCGCGTTCTGTTCGCGACCGCCCCGGAAGGCACTGCGGACCCATGCGCGACAATGGAGTCCTGCGACACCTGGACCCTCTACGTGGTCGCTTGCTGCGCAGAGATGGAGAGCCCGGGTGGTCGAGCAGGAACCAGCAGCCGAACTGAGTCCATTCAGCAGTCCGGACGCCGTGCAGACCGAATGGTCACGGGGCCGTGCCGTGGTGGCCAGTGCACAGGTGTATTGGCTGTCGACCGTTCGACCCGATGGACGCCCGCATGTAACGCCGCTTCTGGGGATCTGGCTCGAAGGTGCTTTCTACTTCTGTACTGCTCCCGGCGAGCGAAAAGCAAAGAACCTCTTAGCGAACCGTCATTGCGTTGTCACAACCGGGCGCAACACTCTCGATGGTCTTGATCTCGTGCTCGAAGGAACCGCGGAGGTGACGAGCGATCCAACGGAGCTAGGACGTGTCGCTGGCACCTACGAGTCGAAATACGGCGCGCACTTCGCCTCGCCAGCTGGAACTTGGTCCGGCCTCGGGGACGCAACACGACCCGCACAGATTGCGCAGTTACGGGTCCTCGCGGTGGGGCCCATGCGGCAGCGGCGGTATTGACTCGATACCCGGTGGCTCGTCCGGCCACACCAGCAGCACGGGACACGGGGCGTGGTCGACGATGAAGCGAGTGGCGTGGCCCAAGCTGTGAGGACCGAGACGTGAACGGTCACCGTCGCGGGCCACAACCAAGAGGTCGACGCCCTTGGCGACTGCGCCGACATCTTCGCGCTCAACCCGTCCCCGAAGATGAAGAAGCTCAGCGTTCTCCCGTCCGAGCCGCGTTGCCGCGGCTTTCAGGATCTCCAAGGCCTCCTGGTCCTCGACCTCTTCGAAACCTCGGATAGGGTCCTACGGGACGTTCCCTTGCGTCGGACCCTGACCTGCGGCGTTCACACTCAGGGTTCGGGCTGTGGGACAGAGCGACGGGTTCCTCCGGACTACTGGCTCCCGGTTCAACGTTGGCGTGGCAGGTCGTCGAGCGCGGCGCTCAGCCGGGCGAGGGCGGTGGTGAAGGCGTGGTCGGGTGGGGTTGCGTAGCCGATGACGAGGGCGGGCGGCTGTGTCTGCGACGGCGCGAGTCGATACGAATCGAGGCCTTCGATGGCGAGTCCGCGTTGCGCGGCGCGGGCGACTACCTCGCTCTCGATATCGCTGTTGCTGTCGGGTAGCTGGAGCAGGGCGTGCAGTCCGGCGGCGATGCCGCGGATCGGCAGTCGCGGGATGTGCCGGTCGAGTTCGGCCACGAGCCGGTCTCGTCGTCGCCGGTAGGCGAGTCGGCGGCGACGGATGTGCCGGTCGTAGCCGCCGGAGGATATGAGTTCGGCGAGGGTGAGTTGGTCGACGACGCTGGTCTGTCGGTCTGCTGCAGCCTTCGCTGCGACGACGGCGTCGATGAGGTGGGCGGGGACGACCAGCCAGCCCAGACGCAACCCGGGCGCCAGGGTTTTGCTGGCGGTGCCGGCGTAGATGATCTGTTCGGGTGCGAGCGATTGGAGCGCGCCGACAGGCTGCCGGTCGTAGCGGAACTCACCGTCGTAGTCGTCCTCGATGACCAGCCCGCCGCTGTCAGAGGCCCATTGGATGACCTGGGTGCGTCGTGTCGGGGCGAGTGCCTGTCCCAGTGGGAACTGATGCGCCGGGGTCAGTAGCACGGCGTCCGCGCAGCTCAGCTCGTCGATGACGACGCCGCCGGCGTCGACGGGCAGCGTCCGTAACCGCAGTCCGGCCGCAGTGACCGCGTCGCGGTTGCTGGTCAGGCCGTAGGCCTCGGTGGCCAGAGTCGTGGCGCCGCCTGCTCGAAGCACCTGACACAGCAACACGACCGCCTGGGTGAAGCCCGAGAAGATCACGATGCGATCGGCAACGACGCGCACGCCGCGGGCGCGCGACAGGTAGTCGGCCAGCGCGGCCCGCAGCTCGGGACGGCCGCGAGGGTCGCCGTAGCCGAACGCGTCGGCCGGCGCGCCGCTTAGTGCCCGGCGAGCTGCCGCCAGCCACTGTGAACGCGGGAACGAGGACAGGTCCGGCGATCCGGCCCGCAGATCGTAGCGGAATCGGCTGACCTCGGCTGGTGCCGAAGGATCGACCGGCGGTGCGGCGGGCGGGGCGAATGGCGCGTGGCTCGCCACCCTCGTGCAGGACCCCTGGACGGCGACCAGCCAACCTTCGCTGACGAGTTGGCCGTAGGCGTCGGCCACGGTGTTGCGTGCGAGCTGCAGGTCGAGAGCCAACGCCCGCGACGAGGGCAGCCGGACGCCCGGATGGAGCCGGCCGGTGCGAACTGCCTCACGCAGCGCGTTCTCCAGTGCGGTGCGCACTCGGGGCCGGATCAGGTCCAGGTGCAGATCGACCCCGGAAGTGGCCCACGCATCTGACATGGAAGTGGACCTTACTCATGGGCCGCAGGCGGCGTAGCGTAAACGGCATGACAACCACAACCACGAACTCCTCCGTGCCCGTCCGGTTGGAGTTCGACAGCCACGCCCCTGGGTTCGCCCGGGCCTTGGCGAAGCTGGACCAGGCCGCGACGGAAGAGCTCGACCGGGTCGAGTTCGATCCGCAGCTGCGCGAACTGGTTCGCGTCCGGGCCTCGCAGCTCAACGGCTGCGCCTACTGCATCGACATGCACAGCATCGACGCCCGGGCCATCGGTGAGACCGAGCAGCGCCTCTATGCGCTGCCGGCGTGGCGCGAGACGCCGTTCTTCACCGACCGCGAGCGCGCCGCGCTGGGCTTCACAGAGTCGGTGACGCTGTTGGCCGTCAACCACGTGCCGACCGCGGAGTATGCCGCCGTCGCCGCGCACTTCACGGCCGACGAGATCGCAGCACTGCTCGCCCTGATCGTCACCATCAACGCCTGGAACGCCGTCGGAGTCAGCACCCGAGCATGGGAGCCCGGCTCCTACCAACCGTGACTGTCGCTCCCACCCGCTGCATCGACCGGAGGACCCCTATGAACAACGTCTCCCCTGATCTCGCTCTGCCCCTGCGCACCGACGACATGGCCTGGATCCCCACCGGTCCAGGTAAGTCGTTCCGGCCGTTGCGCTTCGAGGCCAACGGATGGTCCGAACTGATGCGCCTGGAACCGGGCAGCAGCGTCGCGCTGCACCGGCACACCGGCGAAGTCCACGCCTACAACCTGGCCGGAACGCGCCAGATTCTGGGCAACGACAAGGTCGTCGGTCCCGGCGACTATTTCTACGAACCCACCGGCACTATCGACTCCTGGCAGGCTGTCGGCGCCCTCCCGTGCATCGTGCACATCAAAGTCATCGGCGCCGTGGAATACCTCGACGGTGACGGCCGCGTGAGCGAACGCGCCGACTCGGCGTCGCAGCTGGCCGCCTACCTCGCATGGTGCGACCAAGAGCGAGTTGAGCCTGCGCCGCAGATCGCTCCCTGAGCTCAAACACAACAATGTCCGTACGACGAAGGAGAAACCAATGCACGACGCGAGCGAACTGGCCGCCCGTTACTTCGACGCCTGGCAAGCCCGGGACGAGGAGGCCCTCTCGGAGATCTTGGCCGAGAACGTGACCTTCCGCGGGCCGCTGGGCACCGCGAACGGGCGCAGCGAGTGCATCGCCGGACTGATCGGCATGTTAGGCATCGTCACCAAGATCGACGTGCAGGCCCGGGTCGCCGACGACCACGACGTCATCACCTGGTTCGACCTGCACACCAACGCCGCCGCCCCGACACCCACCGCCAACTGGAGTCACATCCAGGACGGGCGTATCGCACGCATCCGGGTCGCGTTCGACCCCCGCGACATTCTCGGCGACCCGTCGTGAACGCCATCATCCACGGCCCCGACGCGTGTCAGAGCGGCAGGCGCCCCGGGCGCTCGCGTCCCTGCGCGACCAGCACCAGGCCCGACACACGGGACGACGACAGTCTCGACTGGTCCGACCCTGCGCTCGATACCCGCATGCCCTACAAGGAGTCCACCTGTGCCTGAGTTCGCCGACAGCCAACTCGCAGCGTTTATCGCCGCCTACAACGACCTGAACCTGCCATCAGCAGCCGACACCGGAGCCGATGCTCTTCGCGCTGCCAGCCTGGAACGAGTCGCCGCCCGACCCAAGGGACCCAAGCTGCACTCGGTTGACGACGTCGCCATCACCGCGCACGGCCCGACCGTACGAATTTACCGGCCGATCTCGGGCGCGACCGGCGTGCTGGTCTACTTTCACGGTGGCGGCTTCGTGTTCGGTGACCTCGACACCCACGACCGCGCCTGTCGGCGTCTGGCAGACTCATCCGGCGTCGTCGTGGTCGCCACCGACTATCGCCGTGCCCCTGAACATCCGTGGCCCGCCGCTGCCGACGACGCCCTTGCGGTGATCGGCTGGATCGCCACGGATCCTCCGGTGCTTGGAGAGCTCAACGGACGAATCGGCGTCGGCGGCGACAGTGCCGGTGGTCTCCTTGCGGCGCTCACCTCGAGCCGGCTTCGTGACGACTCGCCCGGACTTCTGCCTGCTGCGCAGTTCCTCATCTACGCCAACACCGACTTCACCAGCACTGGTGGGTCGATGGACACTGAAGGTCACGGATACGGTCTCGATGTCGCCGATATCGAGTGGTACCAGTACCAGTGGGTGCCCGACAAGGCTATGTGGCGCGATCCGCAGGTCAGCCCGCTTCTCGCCGAGGACCTAGTCGGCCTTCCTTCGACCTTCGTGGTCACCTGTGAACACGACCCACTCCGCGACCAAGGCGAGCAGTACGCGGAACGTCTCAAGCGAGCTGGTGTCGCCACCGTCATGCGTCGCGAACCAGGCATGGTCCACAACTTCGTGCTCTGGGACCTCATCTCACCCGCATGCGGCGCAGCAGCCGACCGTGTCGCGGCCGACGTCAGATCAGCACTCGGCAACCCCACCTACCGCCTCCAAGGTTGAGTATGCGACCACCCTGGCGCACCTGGCGGCCCAGCCGCCCTGGAGGGCCGGTTTCTCATCGCACGTTGTCGCCGGGGGCTTCGGTGCTAGCAGGAGTTACCACGCCGGGCCGCCTGCAAGGCCCTCAATGAGGTCCATAAGGGGATCCCCATCGGGACATCCTGACTCAGCTCTCACGAATGGGCGCGTGGAGAGCGTCGAGAGCTTGGTCGACCTGCTCAATGGTGTTGAACAGATGCACGGACAACCGCAAATTGCCTTCGCGATATGCGGCATCGATTCCGCTGTCCGCGAGCTGATGGTAACGCTGCTCAGTAGTGCCGTCTTTGCGGGAAAGCACAACCAGGGTGGATCGTGTCGGACCCCGGTCCGGGCTGATGAGCTGATATTGCGCTGGTTCGATCGCGTCAACGAGACGGTCGACGAGCTGTTGGTCCCATGCGGCGATGCGGTCGATCCTGATCTCTAGGAGTAGCTCAAGCGACGCCATCCACGGCAGCGTGGTCGCAAAGTTGGCCGGGCAGAATACGTCGAAGGCCCGGACGCCGATGTCGTCGCGTACGACCGTCTCCCGCATCTGGTCCAGCCCGCGTCCTGCCTGCATGGCCAGCCAGTACGCCTGCTGGGGTCGGAGCTGGTCGAGAAGGTTCGGGTGCAGCCAACTGAAGCCAGTCGCATACGGACCGCACAACCACTTGTATCCGCACGACACCACGGCGTCGACCGGCATGGTCGAGACGTCGATCGGGCGGGCACCGAGGGCCTGCGATGCGTTGACCACCAACAACACCCCCGCCTTTCGACAAGTTTCGCCCAAGGCGAACAGGTCCAGGGTCCTACCGGTGAACGAGTCGACCCAGGTCACGGCCAAGACCCTGGTGCGGGGACTGACCGCCGCGGCCAATTCTTCGGCGGTCAGCAACCCGTACTGCGGGCGAAGCGACCGGACCTGCACACCGCTTCTCGCCAGTCGTTGCCAGGGCAACACCGTCGCCGGGTAGTCACCCTCGACCACAAGGACCTCGTCCTTCTTGGCCCAAGATAGGCCGTTGGCGATCAGATGAAGTCCGTGAGAGGTGCTGTCGCCGAGGACGATCTCCTCCGTTGAGCTACCAACCAATTGAGCCAGCAAGCCTCGTAGGCGCTCAGGAACCTCGCGGAAGTCGTCGTCTCCGATTCGATGCGGTGCGGCTTTCAGCGCCGCCGCACGCTCCGCTGCAATTACCGCTGCTCGGGGTAGGGGTCCCTGGTGCGCAGTGTTGAACCACACTCGACCACCGAACGGACCGAATTCCCCTCCAGCCCGTACTAAAGCAGCATGCGATGCCTCGTCCATGGCCCTATCGTGCCACCGAGCACGTGACGACGAGTTCCTAGAACGCTTCAATCGTTCCGATGGCAAAACGGCGACTGGCAGGACTTGGCTTTGGGTTGGCCAGGTGAACCTCCTCGGCGAGCGCCACTGGGTTCACAAGCGCTTCCACCCTGACGTGACTGCCGCCGGCTGTGAAGCCGGATTTACGCAATGAAGTCATGTGAGGGTCCAGCCTGGTAGAGGGCTCGCACCTCGTCGAGAACCTCGATCGCGTTGAGCGCAACTCGCGCCTAACAGCTTGAGTATCCGGCAGCCTCATCTGTCAACCCACCTCAGGGAAAGATGCCCGTACCGGTCGTAGGTGAAGGCCACGGAACTGTGACCTGCGCGTCGCGCAATTTCTGAGGGATCGACATCAGCGGCAGCCGAGAGAGCTACGCCGGTGTGTTTCAAGTCGTGATTATGCCGATGTCGGCATAATCTGCGGCCGCAGGCCTCACGCGCCCTCGGTTTGAAGCATCTCAGCAACGGGTCGCCGCATGCCGATCCATGCCGGAACACTGGTCAGCGCCGCCACTACGAACACCGTACCGAGCACCGCCGCGACCAGCCAGAGCACTGGCGGCAGGCCACTCAGGTGATGGCCCGCGACCTCGAACAGACCGATGCCCAGTGGGAGGCCGATGATCGCTCCGGGCACCGCTGGGATGACCTGCGTCATGGCCAGCCCGGCTCGGACTTGCTGTGGTGTTGCACCCAACGCCAGCGTCACTGCGGAGGCGCGTCTCGCGTCGAGGACTGTTGCCCAGGCCGTGAAGATCGCGGTGAGCGCCGCCAGGGTCACCAGCGAGATGGTGATGGCAGTCAGCACCTGTTCCGCTCGGGGGACATCCGGGTTGACAAGTCCGCCCGAACTCGCGAAGTGAGCGAACTTCTTGTCGACGGCGGCATGGATAGCGAGCGCGGCGACGAGACCCATGACGGCGACGGCAATGCTCGCCGCGCTGAGGACCGCTCGCCGCGGCCGGCGGGCGACGAGGCGCAGCCCGAACAGGGCCGGCACGGGCAGCTTCCTTGACAGCCGGATCAGCGAATCCCGCCGCCTCGGCTGGCGGGGCGCGTCGGCGAGCGCGCTGACCGTGCTCATCCGCGCCGCTCGGATCGCGGGAACGAGCGTCGATGCGAGCGCCACGGCGAGCGCGACTACGAGCGCCACGGCGACCATGACGAGCGTCAGCGGCGGCGCTCCCGGAGCGCCGACGAGATCGGCCTCGGGTTTGGAAACGAGCGGACCTGCACGCCAACCGGCCAACAACCCGACGACGGCAGCGACGAGTGCCAGGAAGAGGTTCTCAACAAGGAAAGTCGCCGCTACCATGCCCGGCGTGCCGCCGACGGCCTTCAACAGTCCGACCCTCCGGGTGCCTTCCGCGAGGCGACTCCCGACAAGGACGGCCACGCTGGCGAGTGCGAGCAGGCCGAGCAGCACGGTGCCGGTAAAGAGGAAGGCCTGGTCGGTGCGCAGGAAGCTGCTGTCGTCGTAGGCGACCGCGGTCCATGGGGTGAGGAACGGCGTCGTGGCGTCGACGGGGCCGCCCTTGTTCTGCTGGAGTCCGTTGCTGTAGACGTTTGCAAACGCGTTGACCGCGCGTGGTGACGCGTCGGACAGCTTGAGGTTCGAGATGTACGAGAGCGGGTCGGCCTTCGTTGCGAGGCTCCGCGCCGTCGCCTCGGTGGCCCAAATCAGGCTGTTGCCCGGGAAGCCACGAAACGCCGACGTGACGGCGAAGCCGACCACCCGGAAGGGGTGTCCGTTCAGCGTGATCGTCTGGCCGAGACGCAAGTTCGCCGTCTCGGCAAAGGAGCGCTCGATGACCACGCCGCCGGGTCGGAGCCACGTCCCGGCGGTCACCTTGGGTTGGTCGACCGCAGCCACGCCAGTCGCACGTCCTTCGACCTGCACTGAGGTGGTGATGTCCGAACTGACCATCGTGGCGCCGACCGGGCCGGTGTCGCCCACAATCGGATAGGGACCGCTGTGGGCCACCACCCCCTTGGCATGGTTCAGCGCCACGAGCGCGGCGAGGTCCGCCGGCGACGTCACGCCGGTGTAGGGGTCATTTCCGCTCTGGGCCACGATGTCCGGCCCATTCGTTGCTGCCATGGTCTGCTGGTAGGGATTGCTGTTCACGCCGTTCAGAGCGAAGGCCAAGGAGAGCACGGCGGTGGCCGCGGCAATCGCGACTACGAAGAGGACGGCCTGGGTGACATGGTGCCGGAGATCGCTCGCCGCGAGGCGGCCGAGCAGCAGCGCGCGTCCCCTTACTCCATGGCGTCGAGTGCGGCGCTCTTGATTCATGACGCCCTTCGTTCGTTGATCGGTCACGACAGCCGCTCCCAGTCGGCGAAGGTGCCGAGGTGCCCGCTCGAACCACCGGTGAGGTGTGTCTCGTCAACAAACGCGCCGTCGCGCATCGAGATCAAGCGGTCTGCGGTCGTTGCGATTCGCTCGTCGTGGGTGACGATCACCAAGGTGAGACCCTTGGCACGCAAGCTCTCCAACACCCCGAGCACTTGGAACGCCGAAGCACTGTCCAAGTTGCCGGTCGGCTCGTCCGCAAGCACGATCTCAGGTTCGTTCACGAGCGCTCGCGCGATAGCGACGCGCTGACGTTGACCCCCGGACAGCATTGAAGGAAGGTGCCGGGCGCGATCCGCGAGGTCGACCTCCTCAAGGAGTGCGGTGGCGCGTGCCCGAGCCTCGTTCGGCGAATAACCCGCGAGGAGGGCGGGCAGCTCGACGTTCTCTTGCGCGGTGAGCTCGTCCATCAGGTGGAAGGCCTGGAAGACGAATCCGATCTCATCGCGGCGGAAGTGCGCGAGGGCGCGTTCGGAGAGCCCGTCGACGCGTTGCCCCGCGACCGACAGCTCACCGGCGCTCGGACGATCGAGCCCGCCGAGCAGGTGGAGCAGCGTCGATTTGCCACAGCCGCTCGGACCCATCACCGCCACGGCCTCGCCGCGACTCACGTCGAGGTCGACCGCGTCAAGCGCGCGCACCAAGCCCTCGCCGCTGCCGTAGTCCTTTTGTAAACCCTTGGCGTGCACGAGCACGGTGGGCGAGTCGTTCATTTCGGGGTACTCCGTTTCGTCCAGGTCATCTCGCAGGCTTGCAACCAGCGCAAGTCGGCTTGCAGGCGCAGCACGATGCCCTCGAGGAGCAACGCTGCGTCAGAATCCTTCTTTTCTTCCATCACCGCGCGCCCCACTTCTCGCAGGCGGCGCAAAAGGTCGCGACGTTGCGCGTCGATAAGGCTGATCGGGTCGGCGAGCGCGCCCTGCGCGGCGGCGATGAGCTTCATGTGGAACTCGGCGAGGTCGGGACGCGGCCAGCTGACGTCCGACATCCACTCCGTCACGCGCTCTTGGCCAGCGGGAGTGAGGCAGTAGACCTTGCGATCGGACCGCTGGGTCGGCGCGTCGAGTCGCGCGACGAAGCCCCCCTTTTCCAACCGCGCCAGCGTGACGTACATCTGGGCTTCGTTGATCCCCTCGGCCACCGGTCCGAGCGCCCGGGCCAGACGAGCGCGCAGCTCGTATCCGTGGGACGGCTCCTTCGCCAGCATCGCCAGCACGACTTCCTGCTGCACGCTCCAACCTTCCTTAACGGTTCAGTATCCTAAACCGTTAAGGGAGGTTGGGTCAAGGTCGGTCTCAGGCCTCCCACCTGCCATCGGATTCGGTGCCACCTTCTGGCCCGGCTACGTCACGTGAGCCGCCGAATACTGACGGTCGCGGTGCTGACACCGACGCGGT